>Ga0335076_10003845_pt1 | contig 15127 bp, 10 predicted proteins | sample Lox_Sample_25_FD_206717 | JGI IMG/M metagenome (GOLD analysis project Ga0335076, IMG submission 206717) | Soil microbial communities from Loxahatchee National Wildlife Refuge, Florida, United States - Lox_Sample_2.5 | ecosystem: Environmental > Terrestrial > Soil > Wetlands | place: USA...
ACCGAATCAGCCTGTCCAGCGATTTGCGGACCGAAATGTCATCGTCAACTACCGTGATAATGGGCATTGAAGCTCCCGTCTTAAATAGCAGTTTGGGGAGACAAAACAACTACACCTTAGTGGTGGATTGAAAGGAGAGAAGGCCCGAAGTGCCTCAGATGGACGTTTCTTTATTCTCGGTCTGTGCGGAGATTTTATCTGACCGGATGCCCAGTTCCCCCGCCTTCCTCACCAGATCGGCCAAGGAATCGGCACGCATTTTTCGCATGATGTGTCCGCGATGAAACTTGACCGTGTCCTCGGTAACCTTCAGTTCGGCTGCTATTTGCTTGTTCAGCATCCCCGAGATCACCTTCTGCATCACTTCCTGCTCGCGCGCGGTAAGCGATTTGTACCGCTCCCGTAATTCCGTCGTCTCCGCTTGCTGCAGCCGCGCACGCCGATCCCGTTCTACCGCTTCTTGAATTGCGCGTAAGAGTTCCTGTTCATCGACCGGCTTGGTCAGAAACTCAACTGCGCCCGCCTTCATGGCCTGCACCGAGGCCGGAATATCGCCATGTCCCGTCAGGAAAACAATCGGAACTCCCAGCTCGAACTCTTTGATCCGGTTCTGCAGTTCGAGCCCGCTCAGTCCTGGCAGTTGCAGGTCCAATACGAGACAATTCGGGAATCCAGCCTGAGGCCGGGCCAGGAATTCCTGTGCGGAGGCGAAGGTCTCTACCTTCCAACCCACAGAACGGATCAGCCGCTGAACGCCCTTCCGAGCGGAAGGATCATCATCGACAATTGCGATGACGGGATCAGGTTGCCGTAGCGCGCCCACGAGCCGCCTCTTCCTGGTACTTCGGAACAGTAAAATGGAACATTGTGCCTGGCGTGTCTTTGTCTGTCGCCCAGAGCCGGCCTCCATGAGACTGAAGGATCGACCGGCTAATGGAGAGCCCCATCCCCATGCCGCTGGGCTTCGTGGTGTAGAACGAGTCAAAGATCTTGTCCCTCGTGTCGGAAGCGATGCCCGTCCCCGAGTCTTCCACTGTTGCCTGCACGCGGTCTTCATCGATATTTCGGGTGGTAATGAATAGTTCTCGCGGCCGCTCAGTGACGCTGCTCATCGCTTCGATGGCGTTCATCACCAGGTTGAGCACGACCTGTTGCAACTGGACTCGGTCTCCTGCAACCGGTGAAAGGCTATCGGCAAATTTCGTTCGCACGATCACACTGTTTCTCTTCGCTTCGTCGCCGATAAGCGCAAGGACTTCCGAGATTGTTTCGTTTAGGTCCAACTTTTCTCGAGGCGCGGCAGTCTTTTTGGTGAGCCCTCGAATGCGGGTGATTATTTCACCGGCTCGCTTCCCGTCGCGAACGATGTCGCGGACAGCTTCACGGGCTTCCTCCAGATCGGGTGCGTCTCCGGCTAGAAACCGTAGGGTAGCACTGGCGTTGCTCAGGATACCCGACAGCGGCTGATTGACTTCATGGGCGATCGAGGCAGTCAGTGCGTTCAGTGTCATCACTCGAGTTATGTACGCAAGCTCCGATCTGGCCTCGGCGAGCTCTTCACTCGCGCGTAGTTTCTCGCGTTCGAGTTCCGCCTCGCTACGTAGCCGTTGTTCGCGTTCTGCAGTTTCGTGGCGAAGTTTGGCCATTTTGACATGCGTCGCCACACGCGCCAGCAATTCCCGCTCCGTAAACGGCTTTACGAGATAGTCGTCGGCGTCGGCCCGCAGTCCTTCCACGCGCGCCTCTTGGCCTGCCCGCGCGGACAGTAGGATCACTGGCGTACCGGCGAGTGCCGAGTCTTCGCGAATGGCTCGCAGCAAGCCAAATCCATCCATGCGCGGCATCATGACGTCGGTCAGCACCAGAGCAGGGCGCAACTGTCGTGTGGCTTCCAGTGCCTGGCGGCCGTCAGCGACCGCGTGCACCTCATATCGGTCGCCCAGCATGTGCATTAGGTATCGACGCATGTCCGCATTGTCATCGGCCAGGATTATCAGTTCCCGTTTCGCCGGCGGTCCGGGCTCCAATGAGGAAGTGAGCAACGGCGGTTTGCCAAGCATCGACACATCGACTGCCGCGCCCGACTCGTCTCCCAACCACTGTTGTGCCTCTTCGACATAAGCTTCGGCTCGAATTTTGGTCGACGCGAACGATTGTGCGGCCTGAATGCGCTCCGCCGGTAGATGCTCCTTGCCGCCCGGAATCGTTACCGTGAATGTGCTACCGACACCAACGGCGCTTTCCAACCGCACACTGCCGCCATGCAGTTTGACCAGTTCCTGAACGAGTGCCAGTCCGATCCCTGTGCCTTCGTATGTCCTAGCGCGGGTGCTCTCGATGCGATGAAAGCGTTCGAACACCCGCTCGCAATGCTCTTCGGGAATTCCCACGCCTGTGTCGCGGACCTGCAATTCCAGTGCGCCGTCCACAGATTTCTGCGTAACCGCAACCTCGCCTTTGAACGTGAACTTGAAGGCGTTGGAGAGCAGATTCACAACGACCTTCTCCCACATGTCGCGATCCACGTACACCGGTTCCGCGATTGGCTGGCATTCGACTGAGAACCGCAGGCCGGCGTTGTCCATCACCGAACGGAACATGCTGGCGATTTCCGACGTGAAGCTGGCAAGGTCAGTCGGCTGATAGGACGCCTGCGCGCGTCCGGCCTCGATACGCGAGAAGTCCAGGAGCGTGTTGACGAGCTTGAGCAGTCTGAGCGCGTTGCGGTGAACTGTGGCCAACTGCTCGTGACGTTCGGGACTGAGTCGCTCGCGCGCTTCAGGCAGCACTTCCTCGAGTGGACCCAGCATCAGTGCTAGAGGAGTACGGAACTCGTGGCTTACATTGCTGAAAAACGTTGTCTTGGCGCGATCAAGCTCGGCTAGCGCTTCTGCCCGCTGGCGTTCCTGGTCATATGCGCGAGCGCTGGCCAGCCCGATAGTGATCTGTTCGGTGATCCGATGGACGAATTGGCGGTACGCATTGTCAAAGACCCGGCCCGGATGGATTCCCACGACAAGGAAACCCAGCGCTTCGCTGTATTCGCCCAGCCGAATCGGCACGACGCTCGCCTCTTTCGGGGGGGCCGGCCAGTTGGGCACGGACACACGCGATGCGCGACTCCCGAGTTCGACGACAACCCCATCCCTCGTCAATGCGGGGTCAAACCGCCAAAGGCTCTCGCTGTGGCAGTCGATAACTGGCGGATGCAAACTCTCGTCGGTTTCTACGCTGGCGCCTACAAGATACGCTTGATGTTCCGAAGACCGATACTCATATAGAAATGCGAACGGGAGGCTCAAGCGATCTTGGCCAAGGGTTTCCGCGGTGATGCGCCACACTTCGTCTTCGCTTCGCGCTCCTGCCGTTCGCGACGCTAAGTCGCCTAGCAAATGCCGGCGCCGGTCTTCGAGCACCCGTTCCGTCGTCTCGAGTGCCGTCGACAACACGCCGCCCACCTGTCCGTTGTCATCCGGAATCGGGCTATACGACCACGTGAAATAGACCTCTTCGAGGTAATTGTTTCGGTTAAATATGATCAGCTGATCGGTCAGAAGGATGGCTTCTTGACCCTGCGTCATGGCCTTCTCGTAGAGAGGCCCGGCGATATACCATGTCTCGGGAAACATTTCGCGAACGCCATGACCCAGCGCCAACGGATGCTTTGTTCCGAACAACGGTCGGAAGGCATCGTTGTACAAGAGGGTGTGCTCGCGCCCCCAGGCGATCATCATCGGATGGCCAGAGCTCAGCACAATGCGCAAGCAGGCTCGGAGGGACATCGGCCATTGCTCCACAGGGCCCACTGCCGTAGTAGACCAATCGAGCGCCCGCATGCGTCCGGCCATCTCGCCGCCTCCGGCGAAGACCGATTCGATCAAGTTTGCCTTACTGAGATCCATCGCAAAATCCCTTGAAAACGAGAATGAAAAATAGTTCGGGGACGTTAGAAGGTGAACCGTGCGTCGAGTTGAATTTGACGGCCACTGTCTACGGTCGTGAATATTCGCCCGACGTTGGAGGCGAGGTTACCCGCCGGATCTTGGAAGATGGCGTCTCCGTTACCTCCCAGCGTAAACGGACTTTGCGTGTTGCTGGGTACTGCAAAATTCGGATGATTAAATAGATTGTACGCTTCCACGCCAAACATAATCTTCTTTCCTTCCGTCACTTGGAATGGCTTTTGGAGGGCTAGATCAAATTGCACGAACCCGGGACCACGCAGGCTATTTCGCCCAGCATCGCCGAACTGACCGGGGGGTGGCAACGCAAACGCGCTCGGATTAAACCAGCAAGACGGAGTACCCACTCGACTACCGTTTGGACAATCACCGGCGTAAGGATTGCCAATCAGGTTTGGTCTTTCCGATACCACTAACGATTGCACATCTGCGTTGTCGAAGGCCAACACAGGAGTAAATGGGACGTTGCTGTGAACGCTGGCAACAGAGGAGATCTGCCAGCCCCCAAGGAGGCGGCTTCCTCGTCGAAAAGGCAGCTCATAAACGACGTTGCCGACGAAATTATGCCGAATGTCGAATCCTGAGCGGGCTCGGTCCCCCGTGCGATTGAAGGGGTCCTGCGACGTGAATGGTTCGTTTACGGCCTCTATTTCCTGACTGATAGAAGCATCATCTATGGAATGGGAGAACGTATAAGACGCCTGCCAGGAAACGTTGTGGGCGTGCTGTTCCGAAACGGACAGTTGGAATGAATTATAGAAAGATTGTGCGTCGGTTAGATCCTCGAGCAGCGGTGAAGGCAAGTTCGGATTGTAGCGATGCCCCAGGGCTGGTTCGAAGGGATTCGCTTCTACTTCGCGAGGGAGGTGATTGCCACGTGCACCAAAATACCCCGCGCTGAGGATAGTGCCCGGCGCGATTTCCCGCTCCAGGTTGAGATTATATTGCAGCGCGTACGGGAACTTCGGATGGTAAGTCATCGAGAACGCATATATCGGTTGCGAGATGAGAGCGCCTTGCGGATTGAGAAAGGTAGGAAGCACGAAGGAATCTAAGCCGAAAAAAGGAGGTAGAAACCGATCGAGACCAAACAAGTATATCGGGAGCTGATCCCGAAAGATGCCAGCTCCGCCCCGCAGTAGGGTACTGCCGTCACCGTAAATGTTCCATGCAAAGCCAGCACGTGGGGAAAATAGGTCCAGAGGTGTGCTAGCGAACAGTTTGCCTACCGTCGGCCCAGAATCTGTTGCTGGATTACGAATGGCCGAGAGAAGCCCGTGCGCCTCGCTCGGATTGGAATAGAAGTCATACCGCAGTCCTGCGTTGACCGTCAGATCGTTGCGTACTCGCCAGAAATCCTGAGCGAAGCCTGATACCGCAGTCTGTCGATAGCCGCGGTCCGAATCAGACATCGAGGGAACAGTGCCAACGTACGATAGGGGCAGAGCTTGAAGGAAGAATTCCAACGGCGGGTTATTGGTTTGTGCTGGAATCCCAAGGGGACTCAGATCCTGGAACGAGTACAAGCCATTCACTGCAAAATCGAGCGGTCCGTTGGACTGGATTTCTCTAAATTCCCCGCCGAATGTTACGGTGTGGCCACCAGTTGTTCGCGAAAGTTGATCATAAACTTGGTAAACGGTTGAAAAATCACCCAAGGGAGTCGCGGGACTGTTGCCGAACAAACTCATGCCTTCAATGTCGAGCATTCCGAAAGGTCGGCCGGGCACCAAAGAAATAGAAAGGCCCGGATGCGTATTGTCGATGGCAGTCGCCGCGGCCGTGCGGTTGATTCCAAATCGTAATTCATTGAATGCGTCATGTCCGATGTTGCTATGATCCTGAATACTGAAATACTGGTTGCGCGCCTGATGAATGACTGGGAACCCTGGAACGTAGGTTCCTGGTGGTGTTCCGAAATAAGGGACCAGAGATCCGCTGTCATCAACGATGTAACGTCCGAATAGCGAATGTGTGCTCGAAAAGTTGTGATCGATACGGACCATGCCGTGGTGTTCGTTAGTGTCGCCCTTGTTCGCGGTGATTAGGTCTCCGCTTCCATTACCATTGTCTGCCCCATTTGCGGGGGGAAGTAGCGCAAGAGACGGCAGTATCCGAGGATCAATTGGGATGGCAACGCACCCGCTCGGGTCGGTGTTGGTGCAGGCTCCAGGGTCACTGCTAGATGGCAGCAAACCTTCATGGGCAAGCGCATCCGGCACCGTCGCAATTGCTGTCGATGCTTGTACTTCACGGAATCCCTCATAGTCTGCAAAAAAGAACGTGCGGTCGTGCACCAACGGCCCCCCGACTCCCGCACCGAATTGGTTCCGCACGAATGGCGGTATCGGGGCGTTCGCCAAATCAAAGTAGTTCTTGGCATCGAGTGAAGCATCTCGGTGGAGTTCGAAGAGCGACCCATGGAAGTGATTAGTTCCGGACTTGGTCACTGCGTCGATAACCCCTCCACTATTCCGGCCGTAATCGACATCGAACGTTTGCGTCAGGACGCGAACCTCCGCGAATTCATTCAGTCCCAAAAAGAGCCCGGAAGCGCCTGCCGGCGAATAGCCAAAGACCGGGTCATTCGCATCCATTCCGTCGATAAGAACGTCGGTCGAGCTCGGGCGGGCACCGGCAATTGACACTTGCCCCGCCTTGCCGCTCGAAAGCAACGAAGGGGCACTACTTGGCGTTGGCGCGACTCCCGGCTCCAAGAGAGTTGCTTGAAACAGATCGCGCCCGTTTAGAGGAAGTTCGGTTAGGGTTTGCTCTCCAACGAACTGACTGACGGTCGAAGTAGTACTGTCGATCTCGTTGACGTTGCCGCTGACCGTCAGCTGTTGGGGCTGGCTTCCCACAGCCAACGAAAAGTTAATCATGACTGCCGAGGCTGAGGTGAGCGCAATTCCTTCGCGAACCAGCGTTCGGAAGCCCCCTCTCGCCGCGCTAACAGCATAGTTTCCTGTCGGCAAGCCGGAGAGATGATACTGACCCGTCATGTCAGTAACCGTGTTCCGCTTCAATCCAGTGCTTTGGTTGAGGATTGTCACTTGAGCGCCGGGAACAACCGCGCCGCTTGGGTCGAACACCGTACCGTAAACGGACGCAAGCTCCGTTTGCGGCCACGCGCGTTCTGGGAGTAAGGCAAGTGACAGGACCAAGAGTAAGCACGCCCTCGAGGGAAGAGCAAGGACGCTCACCAAACCATGCATGCGGTGCTGCAGGCGCTTGATTTGGTCGGCAGGCTCTTCCAGGTCCCCTTCCATGTCAACCCCCTGTGGAGTGGGCCGCTACTCGCGAGGCTGGGCGTTCGCGAAACTCATGAACGTAAGACGATCCTCGAAACTACCTTGTTTCAATCGAGAGGTCAATGTCCCAAATACTTGCTCCCCAATACTTGCAATCTGCCCGAGACGAGAACTTTCAGCTACGACGAACTGCTTCACGCGATACGTCAGCGCTTGAACAGTGCAAAACCCTTGGGACGCCGCTTGTCTTGAACCTACCACTTATCTGCGACAAGAATGCCGACTCTGGATTCGTAGCCGTCTGACTGCACTGGATGATTTTGAGCCGCTGTCAGCATTTGCACAGTCGCGCGCCTGCTAACAGCGCCGTCTGAATCGCATCCCGCCAAGGTAACCTAACCCCTTTTAATTCACGACGCTCTGCCAATGGTCGATTGGACCACGAAGTGCCTTTGTAAGGTGGTCGATTGGAGCCGTAGTTGGAGTCCGGCAGTTATACGCAAGCTCTAAGAGGCAGAAATCGAAAAAGGAGAATTGTCGTGAATGCAATCAGTTCCGTGCCGATCAACGTAGGGTCAGGCAAGCCAACCACGTCCGGGCGCCTCTTTTTCCTAGATCTTGGGGCCGGCCTCGTATTATCCGCGAACCCGGATGGCTCCGATTTGAAAACCATCATCAACGAAGGGCGAAGATTGCCGGATGGATTGGTGGTCGACGTTGTCGGTGGACACATGTATTGGACCAATATGGGCAATCCCAAGCACAACGACGGCTCGATTCTCCGTTCCGATCTTGATGGCAAGAACATGATTACGGTCGTTCCCCCCGGCGGCACATTCACGCCCAAGCAGCTCCAGCTCGACAAGAAAAACGGCAAGCTCTACTGGTCAGATCGCGAAGGTATGCGGGTGATGCGGGCAAACCTGGACGGGTCGCAAATCGAAACTCTTGTGGACACTAGCGACGGCGATTCGCGTCCCGGGCCGGACGCGCGGAAGTGGTGTGTTGGTATCGCAGTGGATGCAGAGCGTGGCCAGGTTTATTGGACGCAAAAAGGTGACGACAACGCCGGCCAGGGTCGGATTTTTCGCGCCAACATTGAGATCCCGCGGGAGCAATCAGCGGCGAATCGTCGAGACATTGAGCTTCTCTACGAAAACCTGCCTGAGCCAGTCGATCTGGACTTGGATCCTGCCAATCGGACCCTGTATTGGACGGACCGGGGAGATCCGCCACGCGGTAACACGGTGAACCGCGCGCCCATGGACCCAACGCCGGGAAGCCGCAAAGAGCCTGAGATCCTCTTCGACCATTTGATGGAAGGAATCGGGTTGGCTTTAGACCTGAAAGGCGGTCGCATGTTTATCACCGACTTCGCCGGCTCGGTTTATAGCGCCAATCTCGACGGATCAAACCGGAAGACAGTCCTGGCTGCCGAAGGAAACTTAACCGGGATTGCATACGCAGAGTTGCCGACCGACCGTTGAACGAACACCTGCTGGGCGCAGCAAAAAGTACGCTGGCCCAATGAATTCGAGAGACGCCACAACCGAAGATAAGTGTAGGTAAGAGACCATGTATAAGGTAGCTATTTTCGTTCTGTTGTTAATACCAGGGTATTCGCAAGCCCAAGAAATTGCTGAGAATGTGTCGCTTGGGAATGTTGGCACACCTTCGACGGCGGTAGCGGCAGGTAGCTCGTCCTTCCCGAGCCAACCCAGCCCAGTTGGGAGTGAGGGAGATGAAGAAAGCCGATGGTTTGGGCGAATTGGGGTTGTCGGCGCGATCTATCATTCCGGAGCGACCATCTCGACTGGCGGAGCTGCCATACCTGGAGCCTCGGCGATCGTCAGTAACAACGTGTCGGTTACCTTCGATATCGGATATGACATCACCAACAACATTTCAGCACAACTGATGGCGGGCATTCCACCGAAGCCGACGATTACGGGTGAAGGAACTGTCACGGCACTAGGAGAACTTGGAGCTGTTCGATATGGTCCCGCGATATTGTCCGGACTCTACAAAGTGCGACGATTCGGCGCCTTTCAACCGTATGTCGGAGCCGGCGCGGCATACGCAATCATCCTGAAAGATCATGACGCATCCGTTTCCGATCTTCACGTTCGCAACAATTTCGGATTTGTCCTTCAATGGGGAGCGGAATATCAGGTCGCGCGAAAGTGGAGCGTATTCGCCGACTTCAAAGAGATCTGGCTAGCAGTTGACGCCCATGGCCTGATCGGCCCCGCGCCAGTGACGGCTCACGTTAAATTGAACCCGACTCTTGTCTCTGCTGGAGTCAAATATCGTTTTTGATCGTAACTTTCACGAAGGAAGTTGCACGACTAAGAACGCGTTTGGAATGGAGGAACTATTTCGATGTGCCGAAGCTGATCGCATCAAAATTCAGCTCCTCTACCCGAATCTATCAACCTCGAACTCGATCGCGCAAACAAATTGAAGGGGAAGTAATTCAAAGGAGAGACAACAATGTCATTAGAAAAACCAATTCGCCGGATCACTATTGTTGGCACGGGAGTCATCGGCGCGAGCTGGGCCGCACATTACCTCGCTCGCGGGTTAGAAGTGGTTGCGACCGACCCGGCGCCAAGCGCTGAAGAAAGCTTGCGCAAGTACGTTGACGATGCCTGGGAGCAGCTCACGGTCATCGGTCTTACGCCTGGCGCATCGCGTGAGAGGTTGAGCTTCATCCCGAAAATGCAAGACGCGCTTGCAAAGGCCGACTTCGTTCAGGAGAACGCCCCCGAGAGACCAGAGTTCAAGATGAAGCTCTTCGCCGATATGGATGATGCCACCCCGCTCGACTCGATCATCGCGTCGAGCTCGTCGGGGATAACGCCGAGCGTCATGCAGTCGAGCTGCAAGCACCCCGAGCGTGTCCTAGTCGGGCATCCTTTCAATCCCCCCCACATCATCCCGTTGGTTGAAGTCGTAGGTGGCACGAAGACGTCGCCCGACGCGATTCGACGGGCCATAGGGTTCTATGAGTCGGTGGGGAAAAAGCCGATCCGGCTGAACAAGGAGCTCCCCGGGCACGTCGCGAACCGCCTCCAGGCTGCGCTGTACCGGGAAATTATGTACCTGATCCAGCAGGGCGTGTTGAGCGTTGCCGACGCGGACGATGCGGTGAGCTATGGACCTGGGCTTCGTTGGGGAGTAATGGGGCCAAGTCTTCAATGGCACCTGGGCGGCGGCAGCGGCGGAATCAAACATTTCATGGATCACCTCATGGATCCCATGGCCGGCCTGATCAAAACCCTTGGCACTCCTGATGTCACGCCAGAACTCAAGAAAACGATCACCGATGGCGTTTTGCAGGAGGCTGCGAATCGTTCCGTAGAACAACTGGCGCAGGAAGAGAACGAGTTGCTGGTGGGGCTTATTCGCCTGCGCGCTCACCAAGGCAAGGAATTAGCGGCGGAGACACACGCCTGAGGAGTCAGGACATGGCAAAGAATCAACTCGCACGTGTGGTCATCGTGGGCGGCGGTTTTGGAGGATTGGCCGCCGCCAAAGCTCTCGGGAGCACTCCGGCGAGAGTAATACTGATCGACCGTACCAACCACCATCTGTTTCAACCATTGCTTTACCAGGTGGCGACATCGGTGCTGACGCCGAGTCAGATCGCGACGCCAATCCGGAGCATTCTTCGGAATCAGAAGAACACGACGATAGTCATGGGCGAAGTGACAGGGGTCGATAAGGATCAGAAGTGTGTCATTGTTAGCGACGCTGATCGGCAAGACGTACCGATAGCTTACGACTATCTGATCCTGGCTACTGGCGCCAGCCATAGCTACTTCGGTCATAACGAATTTGCTCAGTATGCTCCGGGCCTGAAAAGCCTCGCGGACGCTGAGGCAGCACGAAACAAGATTTTACAGGCGTTCGAGTTGGCCGAAGCCGAGGAAGATCCGACCCGACATCGGGACCTGCTGACTTTCGTTCTCGTCGGCGCCGGTCCCACCGGGGTGGAAATGGCCGGCGCCCTCGCCATCCTCGTTCGAAACACACTGAAATCTGATTTCCGGAGGATCGAGCCCGCATCAGCCAGGATTGTGCTCGTGGATATGGCCCCCCGAGTCTTGGGGCCGTTTTCGGAGAGTCTTTCCAGGGCAGCGAAGCAACGGCTCGAGAAATTGGGTGTCGAGGTCCGACTCGGACACGGCGTCGATCTGATCGACGACGAAGGTGTCGTGATCGCCGGCGAGCGCGTTGCCAGCAAAACCGTAATCTGGACTGCAGGCGTCGCACCATCGCCGGCGGGAAAGTGGCTGAACGTCGAAACAGATCGCGCCGGCAGGGTACGCATTCAGAAAGATCTAACAGTGCCCGGGCATCCCGAGATTTTCGTCGTGGGCGATACGGCATCGCTTGATCAGGATGGAAAACCCCTTCCGGGAGTTGCGCAGGTGGCGATCCAGCAGGGTCGTTACGCTGGAAAACTGATTCACGGCCGCATCGTTGGTAATGCCGCTCCTGGCCCATTCAGCTACTTCGACAAGGGAAGCATGGCCGTAGTCGGGAAGGGCTTTGCTGTTTTGCAAACCGGCAAGGTGCAAATCAGAGGTCTCGGGGCCTGGCTTACTTGGGCGGCGGTGCACCTTCAATTCCTCGCCACATCGAGCCTTCGTTTGACCGTTTTCCTGCAATGGGTATGGACGTATGTGACGGGCCAGAGGGGCGACCGGCTAATCGTCAATCACCACGACTCACAACTTGCGAAACCAGCGCCGGACACACTGGTCAAAACCACATTCGCCGGAGGGTAGAAGTCTGGGTGCCATCAGCACGGCTTGGGCTGAAGCGAGGTCCGCAAGGCAAAACTGTTGCATCCATGCCGACACTGATACTTAAGCGAATGAAAATGACTGAGCGAACACCCAACGTGCTGAGCAAGGCGGCTGCTATCGTGGTGTTGGTCGCAGGTTTTCTTTTCGCGGTAGGGCTACAACTCGGCACTAACACAGACTTCATCGTGCGGTCTCGCTACGAGAGGCGTTTGGCTCACGAAGAAGTCAGTGGGGGCCTCAAACCCGCCCCCGAACCTAAGGTGCGACAATGAACGCCACTATCTCGGATCCTGCATTTTGGAGTCGGTTGCAGTTCGGTTTCACCATCATCTACCACTACCTCTTTCCGCAGCTGACGATGGGGTTAGCTTGGTTCCTCGTTTATTGGAAGTGGCGCGCCCTCAAAACGGGCGACGAGAAATACAACAAGGCTGTTCGGTTTTGGGCCAAGATATTCGGCCTCAATTTTGCCATCGGAGTGGTTACGGGCATCCCTATGGAGTTCCAGTTCGGCACCAACTGGGCCGGCTTTTCTCGGTACGCGGGTGGAGTCATCGGGCAGACGCTCGGGATGGAGGGTATGTTCGCCTTCTTTTTGGAAAGTGCTTTTATCGGTGCACTGATCTGGGGGGAAAAGCGCCTCGGTCCTCGTTATCACTTCTTGGCTACAGTGGCGGTTGCGATGGGCAGTTGGTCTTCCGGCTTCTTCATTCTCGTAACGAACGCTTTCATGCAGCACCCCACTGGTTATCGCATCGAACCGAATGGCTTACTCGGGATCGCCAGCCTGAGTGCGTATCTTTTCAACCCCTGGGCATTCGTCGAATTTTCGCACAATCAAATGGCGGCGCTTGTAACGGGCTCGTTTGTAATTGCAGCGGTAGGAGCCTTGTATACGTTGCGAGGCATGCATCCGATCCAGGCCCGACTCTATCTGCGCGCAGGGACCATCGTTGCATTGTTTTCGTCCGTTCTCGTCGCTGTTCCGACCGGCGATCAACAGGCTAAGATGGTAGGAAAGCACCAGCCGATTACGCTCGCGGCGATGGAGGGAAAGTTCGCGGGCAGCTCGATGGCCGGTGTCGCACTGATCGGACAGCCGAATGTTGCCGCCCGGCGACTCGACAATCCGATCGAAGTTCCCGGTGCTCTCAGTTTTCTTGCCTACGGAACCTTTCAAAGTTACGTTCACGGGTTGGACGAATACCCCTCGAGCGCGTGGCCTGACAACATCGAACTCCTGTACTACTCGTTTCACCTCATGATTACCCTGGGCACAATTTTCATCTTCCTGATGGCCTTTGCCAACTTCCAGAGTTGGCGCGGCCAACTCGAATCGTGCACTTGGCTGCTATGGATCTTGATGCTCGCGTTTCCCTTTCCGTACATCGCCAACACTTTGGGTTGGATGACAGCAGAACTGGGGCGCCAACCTTGGCTAGTCTATGGCCTTTTTCACACGAACGAGGGGTACAGCAAAGTCGTGAGCAATGGCGACACCATTTTTACACTCATCGGTTTCATCGGACTTTACTTTGTGCTTGGGCTGCTCTTCCTGTATTTGACCGGGCGTGAGCTTGGCCGCGGACCGGACGAAGAGGCAGCGCCAAGCCATGAACCTAGGCATTTGGAGGCGGTCGCCGGCGTCAGAGAGGAGCGTCTCGTATGATTGCGACATGGTACGCCATTGTCAGCCTCATGCTTATCATCTACATCGCATTGGATGGGCGCAACTTCGGTGCCGGAATGGTTCATGGGTTTGTTGCAAGAACGCCCGAGGAGCGCCGGCAAGTGATTGCCGCGATAGGGCCGCTATGGTCGTGGCATGAAGTCTGGCTCGTCGGTTTTGGCGGCACATTGTTCGCCGTGTTTCCTCGCCTCCTCGCCTCGGCTTTTGCCGGCTATTATCTCGCGCTCTTCTTGATTCTATGGTGTTTGATCCTGCGAGGCGTTTCGATCGAGGTCGGCGACCACATTAACGATCGACTTTGGCAGGGCCTCTGGGATTTCGTTTTCGCCTTTTCAAGTTTTCTCCTCACAATACTCTTCGGCGCGGCAGCGGGGAACGTGGCGCGAGGCGTTCCCCTTGACTCCCAAGGTAATTTTTCGATGCCGTTCTTCACGGACTTTGGCGTACACAGAAACGTTGGGCTTCTCGACTGGTACACTCTGTCCGTTGCGCTCTTTGCCCTTGTTTTGTTGGCCGCTCATGGGGCGACCTATCTCGTGCTAAAAACCGAAGGCCCAGTACACGATCGTAGTGTTACGTACGCGAAGTATTTCTGGATGGCCGCTATTCCGCTGTTTCTCGTGATCTCCGTTGAGTCTTGGGTGGTTCGTCCAGATGTCCCCATCCATGCGATTCATAATCCGTTTTGCTGGTTGGGCTTGTTCGTAATTCTCGTCTCAATGGGTACGCTGATCTCAGGACTATCAGCTCGTCGAGAATCGCGAGCCTTTCTTGGGTCGAATTTCCTTATCCTTGGTTTGTTGCTCACGGGAGGAGCAGCCATCTTTCCGGTGATGCTCTATTCAACGCTTGGGCCAGAAAACTCGCTAACGGCGTACTCGGCCGCTTCCGACCACACGTCGTTGCTCTTGGCTGCCGTTTGGTGGCCGATAGGTTTCGTCCTCACGATGACCTATTTCATGTTCGTCTCGCGCCGCTATGCAGCAAAAGTCAGCCTAAAGCGGGATACACAGAACCTTTACTGAGATACGAGTACGCATCCTCCTCGTTTCCGAATGCTTTCGGTCATGCGGAAGCCGGTAAGAATGTGTGCGCCAAACGGGAACGCCTGCTCACCAGGCAGGCGCGTTTCGGAGTCGAAGGCCCGACGAGCGTGCCCGTGGGTCTAGGAGGAGGTCTGGCTTCAAAGTCTCCGCCCCGGACCAGGTCCGCGCGTCGGAGCGCCATGTATGTTGAAGCGTCTCCCGTCCCGCCTGCTGCGTCGTGTGGGACGGTTAGCCATGAAACAGCGGATTGGAGAACTATTTTTGCTGCGCGCGCTAACAGGCCCACCAACATGAAGCGCCGACAACGGGTGCTCGCTTGGCCTGACACAGATTAGTCCATTGATGGAAGCAGCCATAAAAG
>Ga0335076_10003846_pt1 | contig 15127 bp, 12 predicted proteins | sample Lox_Sample_25_FD_206717 | JGI IMG/M metagenome (GOLD analysis project Ga0335076, IMG submission 206717) | Soil microbial communities from Loxahatchee National Wildlife Refuge, Florida, United States - Lox_Sample_2.5 | ecosystem: Environmental > Terrestrial > Soil > Wetlands | place: USA...
GAACTCGGCGCCGACGACTACCTGCCGAAGCCCTTCAGCCCGCGCGAGCTGCTGGCGCGCATCAAGGCGGTGCTGCGCCGGGCGGGCGCCGCCGAGGGCGGCCGCCGGCCGGTCGGCGACGGCGGCGGCAACATGATCCGCTTCGCCGGCTGGACGCTCGACCCCGCCAGCCGCCGCCTCACCGCCCCGGAGGGCGAGCTGGTGACGCTGTCGACGGGCGAGTTCGACCTCCTGCTCGCCTTCGTCGAGCATCCGCAGCGCGTCCTCAACCGCGACCAGCTGCTCGACCTCGCGCGCGGCCGCTCGGCGATCCCCTTCGACCGCAGCATCGATGTCCAGGTCAGCCGCCTGCGCCGCAAGATCGAGACCGACCCGAAGGCGCCGCAGATCATCAGCACCGTGCGCGGCGGGGGCTACATGTTCACGGCAACCGTCGAGCGCGCATGAGGCGCCTGCTGCCGGACAGCACGGCGAGCTGGGTCATCCTGGTCCTGGTCGTCGGCGTCATCGGCACGCAGGTCCTGGCGATCGCCATCCACTACAGCAGCCGGCGCGAATCCGTCGTCCTCCTCGAGAGCTTCCGCATCGCCGAGCGCGTGGCGACGCTGGCCGAGATCATCAGCGATGCGCGCCCGGAACTGCGGCCGGCAGTCGTCGACCGCGTCTCGCGCCCGACCCTGTCGGTGACCTGGGACCCCGAGAGCGCCGTCGACCCGGCGCGGACGCCGGACTGGAAGAGCCAGCTCCTCGGCGACGTCGTCACCCAGAGCCTGCAGGAGGTCAGCCCGCGCGAGGTGCGCGTCTCCTACCTCGGCGCCGACGACTGGCCGTCGCCGGTCAACCCCGATTCGTTCGCCAGCCTGCTGAGCGCCGCCTCGACGGAGCTGCGCCACGGCCTCGAGGAGGTCATCGCGCGGCACCAGACGAGCCCGACCTTCTTCATCTCCGTGCAGCTGCCGGATTCCACCTGGCTCAACTTCGCCGCCCCCTATGTCGAGGCGGCCTCGATCTGGTCGAACCAGTCGCTGATGCTCATCGGCGCCATGGTCGTGGCCGTCATCGCGCTTTCCATCTGGGTCCTGCACCGCCTGACGGCGCCGCTCCGCACCCTGGCGCAGGCGGCGCAGCGCCTCGGCGTCGACGTGACGGTGCCGCCGCTCCCCGAGCGCGGCCCGCGCGACGTCCGCCAGGCGATCCGCGCCTTCAACGACATGCAGTTCCGCCTGCGCCGCTTCGTCGATGACCGCACGCGCATGATCGCGGCCATCTCGCACGACCTGCGCACGCCGATCACGCGGCTGCGCCTGCGCGCCGAGTTCGTCGACGATCCCGACCAGCAGCAGCGCATGCTGGCCGACCTCGGCGAGATGGAGACGATGATCCGCGCCACCCTCGCCTTCGCCAAGGAGGAGGCCGGAAAAGGAGGCCGGAAAAGGGGACGCTACCCTTTTTCGCGCGCATCTTCGGCCTCTTCGCGCGTGCGGGGGCGACCGATCGGCCGGAAGCGCAGCGAGCGGTCGGCTTTGGCTTCGAGCTTCGTGACGAAGGCTTCCGAACCGCAGGGCAGGCCCTTGTCGGCGTTTCGCCGCAGCACCCTGAGCTCCTCGCTCTCGTCGCCCTCGGCCAGCCAGGCCGACCAATCGGCAACGGCCGAAAGAGGCTCGCGCCACGCCCGCTCCATCGTCAGCACGGCGTCCGCCCGCTGGCCGCAATGGGCGGCGGCACTCGACCACGGGTAGTTCTCCGCCCGCCGGACCAGCCGCGCGCGCACGGGGTTGCGCTCCACGTAGCGCAGGGCCGCCCACATGTAGGCCTCGTCGAGGGGCGAGGAGAAGAACCGCCCCTGCCAGAGGTGCCCGCTCCAGCCGCGCTCCCGATTGATATGCTGCGCGTAGCGCATATGCAGGGGCTTCAGCGCGCGCTGCAAGCCGTCGTCGCGCGCGGGGACGGCGACCAGGTGGACGTGGTTGGTCATCAGGCAATAGGCGAGGATCGCGACGTCATGGTCGTCGCAGTAGGTCTTCAGCCAATCGAGATAGATGCGGCGACCGGCGTCGGAGAAGAAAACGCTCTCGCGGCGGTTGCCGCGCTGGGTCACGTGATGCGGCAGGCCGGCAAAGACAGCGCGGGCGACGCGGGGCATCAACGAAGCATAGCGGAGGATAGCGAAAAAGGGTAGCGTCCCCTTTTTCGCGCGTGCGAAAAATACTGTGACGACGGCGTGACACGGGAACCGCGCAGCACGGCCGCCGTTCCCTGTTCATGTCGCCGACGATCGCCGTCCGCGTGCTCGACTTCGGGCTCCCCTGCCGCCTCATGGCCGGATGCGCGGAGCAGGAACGAGCCGGACGCATCGTCGAAAACTCTACAAAAGACGACTCCAGACGCCGCTAGTGCGGCCTTGTGGTGACTGCCGGTGCGTTCAGGCTGCCCGACATCGAGGCGGAGGTTCCTTTTCTTCTCGGCGGCGGCCGGGGCCGCCCTCGTCGTGCGACCCGATGCGGCGTCGGCCGCGGGAGCGGCGACGCGAACGATCGCGCTGCGCGCGCCGTGGAGCGAGGAGACGTTCGTCGGGCCATACCTGCAGCAGGGCTGCTACCTGTCCACCGCGCTCGACGAGATCGACCGCCTCTTCCGCGACCGGCACAGCCAGGCCGTCCACCGCATCGACGTGCGCCTGCTCGACCTGCTCTACGCGCTCCAGCAGCGCACGGACTATCGCGCCTGCTTCGAGGTCGTCTGCGGCTACCGCACGGCGGCCACCAATCGCATGCTGAGGAAGCACGGGGTTTATGCCGCCAGGGACAGCCTCCACATCCAGGGCCAAGCCGTCGACGTCCGCTTCGACGGGCTGCCGCTCAAGGAAGCCCGCAAGATCGCCCTCGACCTGCGGCGGGGCGGCGTCGGCTACTGCCCACGACAGAATTTCCTCCACCTCGACGTCGGACCGGTCCGCAGCTGGTAGCGGGCGGGGGCCGGGCGGCGTTCCCTGCCGGCCGCGGTGTGGCGATTGCGTGGCGATGGAACGACCCCGCCTCCGGAAGCGTTGAACCCGGCATGCGTCGAGACCCGCACGAAGAACGCCGCGATGCCGCCGCCTCCCTCGCCAGGGCCGACGACCTCGTCGCCCATCAGGAGCGCCGGATCGAACGCCTGCGCGCCAGCGGCCAGGACCCGACGATCGCAGCGGCGATGCTCCGGGTGCTGCAGCAGACCCGCGAGGTCATGCGGAAGAACCTCGATGCGGTCGAGGCGGAGATCACCGAGAAGCCGGAATAGGCCGTAGGTCGCAGTCCCGCCTTTCAGCGCCGCTCTGGACGGTCCATCGCTCGTTTTTGCCCTGGCCTGGAATCACGCGGAGGCGCAGTGTGGCCGGCGGCCGTGCGACCGTCTGCCGGTCGCGCCTCGGGGTCGGAACGATGGACGAGAGCTACGACGTGAGGATCATGCAGGGCGTCGTGATGTACGTCCTGCTGCTCGCCCTCCTGCTGTTCGGCGGGGCGGCGTTCTGGTTCGGCTACCGCGTCTTCGGCGCCGTTCTCATGGCAGGAGCGGCCGCGCTGCTGGCCTGGGTCGCAGCGGGCCGGATGCTGTAGCCGCCGACGGCGAACCGTCAGGCCGGCGTGGGCTTCCTTGCCTCGTACACCTCGCGCAGACCCTCCCATACTTCGATCGCCGGGTGCGCGGTCTGGGCCAACAGGCCGTCGGCGAAGTCGCGGGCGGCGTCATCCGTCTCGCAGGTGATCAGGCGACAGTCGACGACGTAGCGTCGGGTGTCGAGGAAGTAGTAGCGATATGTGCTCATCGCGAAAGGGGTAACGGGTATCGCTGACGCGAGCCTGACATGGCGCCGCGGCGGCTGGTCGCGCCCGTCTCCGTTACGGACAACCACCCTGACCCTCTTCCGTGTCGCAGAAGTATTTTGCACGCGGAGCCGCGGCGATTCAAAATTCGCGTAGGGGCGACCGGCAGGTCGCCCGCCTCTCTATGGTACCGAGATCCGTATCAATGCGGTTCGTCCGCGGCACGGGCGACCTGCCGGTCGCCCCTACAAGAATCTCCGCGTTTCCGCGGCTCGGCGTGCCAAAAACATCGTCGCACCGCCGCCAGACGTCCTGTGCGATTGCCCTGCCCGCGTTGCGGGGGAGGAGACTGGCGCGGATGGCGCCGGCAAGCGTCGGCTGCCATCGGCCGGCCTGTCGTCTAGAATGAGCGCCGGGAGAGCGTCCGCGCGCGGGACGTTCCGTGGCTGCCTGGGAGCGAGCCGATGATGCCGAGAGTCGAGTCCGCTGCGCTGCGCGTCGTGCCCACGGGCGGGCCGCTGGGCGCCGATATCGAGGGCGTGGATCTCGCGCGCGAGAGCGAAGACGGCATCTTCGCGGCGATCCTCGCGGCGTGGACGCAGCACCTCGTGCTGAGGTTCCGCGACCAGCGGCTGGACGAGAACCGGCTGATGGCGTTCAGCAGCCGCTTCGGCAGCCTCGACCGCGCGCCGGTCAACACGGCGGCGACGCGGCTGCACGCCAACCCGTTCGTGCTTGTCGTCTCCAACATCATCGAGGACGGGCGCCCCATCGGCTCGCTCGGCGCCTACGAGAGCCAGTGGCACGCCGACATGTCCTACAATCCGGAGCCGCCCGTCGGCAGCCTCCTCTATGCCGTGGAGGTGCCGCCGAGCGGCGGCGACACCGGCTTCCTCAACCTGCAGCGCGCCTATCGGACCCTGCCGGCCGACCTCAAGGCGGCGATCGACGGTCGCGTCTGCACGCACGATTCGTCGCTCAACAGCGCCGGCGAGCGGCGCGCCGGCGCGGGCGAGGTGACCGATCCGCGCCAGGCGCCGGGCGCCGTGCATCCGCTGGTCCGCGCGCATCCCGTCAGCGGCGCCCCGGTGCTCTATCTCGGGCGGCGGCGCAACGCCTACATCCACGGCCTGCCGCTCGCCGAGAGCGAGGCTTTGCTCGACCGGCTGTGGGCGCACGCCATGGCGCCGGAGCATGCCTGGTACCAGCGCTGGCAGGTGGGCGACCTCGTGCTGTGGGACAACTTCGCGACCGTGCATCGCCGCGACTCCTTCGATGCCGGCAGCCGCCGCCTGATGCTGCGCACGCAGATCGCCGCGCGCGCGGCCCGCTTTGTCTGATTCCCTCGAAAGACCCAGAAGGAACCTTTGCACGCGGCGACGCGCAGGACGCGGAGAGTCTGGGCCTTGTAGGGGCGACCGGAAGGTCGCCCGTCTCTCGCCGCAGCACGGTGAACCGCCGCGTTGTTGGTCCGGTTCCCTCCGGGACGCGGGCGACCTTCCGGTCGCCCCTACATGAATCTGGTGCGCGCTATTCGCGGCGGGCGCCGCGGCGGCGGATCACGTCGTAGTGGATCAGCTCGGCGTTGGCGTCGGCGGGACGCAGGGCCGGGGAGATCGTGCCTGAGCCTGTCAGCACGACCGTCTCCCGCCGCATGAAGAACTCGTAGCCGCCGCGCGGCGTGACATAGGTGCCCGACGAGCTGCGGTCCTCCAGCTGCACCTTGCCGCGCCGCACGGTGACGAGCGCGTGCTGCCGCGAGATCCAGCTGCGGTCGATGACGAGATCGCAATCCGCCGCGCGGCCGATCGAGAGGCTCGCCTGCTCCTGGCACGCATGCGCCCGGTCGGCATGGCGCAGCGTCACCGACACCGCCGGCACCACCTTCTGGTAGCGGGTCCGCGTGTGTCCGGAACCGCGGCCGGTCAGCACCTCGGTGCGGGCGGCCGCATCCTCCGGCACCAGCGAATAGACCTCGGTCGGCCGGCTCTTGCCCTTGAAGGTCACGTGGTCGAGGATCCTGAGGGTCGCCCGCTCGGCTGCCGGCACGCGGTCGACAAAATCCTGGCTCAGGAGGATCTCGCCCGGCCGCGCCAGCGTCGCGAGCCGGGCGGTGACGTTGACCGCGTCGCCGAAGATGTCGCCGTGGGCGTGGACGACGGATCCGACATTGACGCCGCCGTGGATGGCGAGCCCGCCGGCCAGCGGCTGCGCCAGCATCTCGCGGGCGGCGCGTAGCGCCGCGGCGGCCTCGGCGAAGGTGCAGAGCACGTCGTCGCCGCGCGAGAGGATCACCGTTCCGCCCTGCCGTGCGACGATCGCCTGCAGCCCCGCCAGGCAGTCGCCGACCTGCCGCGCCGCCGCCGCGTTGCCGATTGCCTCGTAGAGCGGCGTGCTGCCGGTGATATCGACCAGGAAGACGGCGACTTCGGGTTCGTTCCGCGACATGCTGCCTCGCCCGACGGCCGAATCCGCCGCACGGCCGGCATTGTCGTGGAAGCCGCCCGCTTTCGCAAAGGGCGCCGGGCCGAGGCGGCGACACGGCGTCGCGACGGCTTGCAATGGCCGCCGAACTTCGCGATGATCGACGGAGATCGCCGATCGTTGGACCGCCGGGCGGGAATATCGTCGGGCGGCCGGCGTTCTTGTTTCTGCAAATAAGTGCAGTTATCTGCGGTAAGTTGCGAAATCTGGGCAACCGTCGGACGTTTCGCAACCGTCCTTCTTAGAACAGGGAGGTACTATCATGAGCACGATCCACGCAGCCGCCGTGCGATGGCTGGCCCGCGCCGGCCTGGCAACGCTCTGCGCCGCCGGGATCGCGGGCGCCGTCGAGGTTGCGCCCGCCGCCGACGCGCTCCCCAACGCCTGTCCGGTGGACGGCTGCACGGTGAAGATCATCGCCGTGAAGCGGTCCGGCGACGAGCTGCAGCTCACGCTGGAGGCGAACTACTCGCCCGACATCTCCAAGAACCACATCCACGTCTGGTGGGGCGACAACTTCACGGTCGACCAGGTGAGCAACGACGCGGAGACGGTCCATCACGTGAAGCAGGGCGAGTGGCACCCGATGGCCGACTATCCCGCCTACATCACGCAGAGCGCCGCCTCGATGAAGGTGCGCGGCAACTCCAAGACCATCTGCGTCAGCCCGGCCGACCGCAACCACAACATCATTGACGTGAAAATCTTCCAGTGCGTGGATATCAGCAATCTGCTGTAGCGGGATCGTCGCGTGAATGGCGCTGCCCTCTTACGTCGGTCGCTATGAAGTCCGCAGGGAGATAGCGCGCGGCGGCTTCGCCGTCGTCGTCCAGGCCTGGGACGAGGAGCTGCAGTCCCTCGTCGCGCTCAAGATCCTGCACCAGGAACTGGCGCACGACGAGGAGGTGCAGTTGCGCTTCCTCGAGGAGGCGCGCCTGCTCCGGCGCATCCGCTCGTCCAACGTCGTGACCGTGCACGACGTCGGACGCCTCAACGACGGCCGCCCGTATTTCGTGATGGACTATGCCGACCGCGGCACGCTGTCGCCGCGCCTCGACCGCAAGGGCGGATATTGCGGCCCCGACCCGCCGAGCATCGTGGCGCTCGTCGACGCCGTCGCCGACGGGCTCACCGCCATCCACGACGCCGGCGTCGTGCACCGCGACATCAAGCCCGACAACATCCTGTTCCAGGCGGCGCGCCGCGGGCAGCCCGAGCCCGACGCCATGACGCTCGAGCTGGCGACGCGGACCGTCCTGGTGAAGGACGACGAGCGCATCCTCGTTGGCGACCTCGGGATCGCCAAGGACCTGATGAAGCACAGCGGCTCCGTCACGCTGCTGGGCGGCACGCCGCTCTATCGGGCGCCCGAGCAGGAGGAGGACAACGTCGAGATCACGCCGGCGGCCGACGTCTATGCCGCGACCGCCCTGCTGTGGCACATGCTGACTGGCCAGAAGCCGCCGGACGCCCACAGCGTCAGCAGCCGCCTGCCCGGCCTGCCGGCCGCCTGGCACGACGTGATCGAGCAGGGCATGGCGATCGACCCCAAGGCCCGCTTCACCTCGATCGAGAGCTGGCGCGCCGCCGTCCACGACACCCTGGGCCACGAGGCCGCGGAACTGCGCGGCGCCCGGCCGACCGAAGCGATCGAGCCGAGCGCCCCCTGCCCCTACAAGGGGCTGGCCGCCTACCAGCCGGAGGACGCGCACCGCTTCTTCGGACGCGAGGCGCTGATCGACGAACTCGTGAAACGCATCCGGCTGCAGAAGGTGCTCGTGGTCGCCGGGCCGTCGGGCAGCGGCAAGTCGTCGCTCGTCCGCGCCGGCCTCATCCCGGCCCTCAACGCCGGCGCGCTGCTGGGCAGCGACAAATGGCGCTTCACGCTGTTCACGCCGGGGCACGATCCGCTGGCCGAGCTGCATTTCCACGTGTCGCGGACGCTGCCGAGCGGCCGGTCGCCGGTGTCGCTCGACGACATGGTGGCGCGCCCGACCATGGCGCGCCATCTCGGCCGCTCCAACGGCAGCGAGCAGCCGCTGGTCATCTGCATCGACCAGTTCGAAGAACTGTTCACGCTGACGCCGGCGGGGCAGCGCAGCAAGTTCATCGCCGCGCTCTCGGCCATGACCGACCCCGCCGACAGCCAGGTGCGGATCGTCATCGCCATCCGCGCCGATTTCTACGTCGCCTGCGCGCAGATCCCGTGGCTGGCGGAGCGCATCACGGTCAACCAGGTGCTGGTCGGGCCGATGACCGATTCGGAGCTGCGGCGGGCCATCACCGAGCCCGCGCGCCGCGCCGGCCTCTATCTGGAGCGCAACCTGGTCGACGCCATCATCGCCGAGGCCGGGCACGAGGCGGGCTCGCTGCCGCTCGTCGCGCACGCCCTCGTCGAGACCTGGATGCGCCGCCAGGGCAATACGCTGACGCTCGACGGATTCCGCGCCGCCGGCGGCGTCGCCGGCGCCATCAGCCAGACGGCGGATGCGACGTTCGAGCACCGCTTCAACGCCGCCGAGAAGGAGGCGACGAAGCGCCTCTTCCTGCGCCTGGTCACGCCGGGGGAAGGCACCCCGGACACCCGCCGCGCGCTCGCCCGCACCGAGGTCGAGCACGACGAGCCCGACGTGATGCATCGCGTCGTGGAGTGCCTGACGGAGGCCCGGCTGCTGACCGTCGACGACGCGATGGTGCAGATCGCGCACGAGGCGCTGCTGCACTCATGGCCGCGCCTGCACGGCTGGATCGAGGACTACCGCGACGATCTGCGCACGCGCCAGCGCATCAGCCACGCGGCGGCCGAGTGGAACGACGAGCGGCGCGACGAGGACCTCCTCTATCGCGGCACGCCGCTGCTGTCGGCGCTCGAATGGGCGGCCCAGAACCCGGGCCAGCTGGGCGTGCTGGAGCGCGCCTTTCTCGACGCCTCGGCCGCCGCGAAGGCCAAGGCGGAGGCGGCGGCGGCCGAAAAGGAACGGCGCGCGCGGCGGGTCCGCCGGCTGGCGATCGCCGTGCTTTCCTTCTTCGCCGTCGGGGCGACAGCCGCGTCGGTCGCAGCGTTCCTGGCCTTCCGCGACGCCATGCAGAGCGAGCAGCGCGCCGAAGCCGCGACGGTCGAGGCGCGCGAGCGGTTTGCCGGCGCCCTCGGCGCCGTCGCCAAGGGTCTTGTCGATGACGACCCGCTCCTCGCTCTCTCCCTCGCCGCGGAGGCGATCCGGCGCGCGCAATCCGGCCCGCCCGGCTACGACGCTCGCGCCGCCATGATCGCGGCCCGCATGGCGCTGACGCGCGGCGAGCCCGTGGTGATCGGCAGCCCCATCCCGGCCGGCGATGCGCTCGCCATCGCCATGAGCCCCGACGGCTCGCGGCTGGCGATCGGCCAGCGCAGCGGCAGCATCGACATCATCGACACCGCGACGCGCCAGCGGATCGCGTCCTTGCGCGGCCACCGGCGCGGCGTCGAGGCCGTCGACTTTTCGCCCAACGGGCAGCAGCTCGCCTCCGTGAGCGACGACGGCAAGCTGCTGCTGTGGAGCCTCGGCAAGGATCCGAGCAACCGCGACATCTGGGACTCGAGCGACGTGCTCTGGGGGGTCCGCTTCAGCCCGACCGGCTCGATGCTCGCCTCGGGCGGCGAGGACGGCACCATCCGGCTGTGGGACCCCGCCAAGGGCACCCCGATCGGCGATCCGCTGATCCGGCATTCCGGCCATGTCCCGCGCATGGCGTTCAGCCCGGACGGGCGCGGCCTCGTCGCCGGCAGCGGCGCCGGCGAGATCTACGGCTGGGAAGTGCCCTCGGGCAGGCCGCTGTTCGATCCGGTGCGCGGTGCCCATACCAGCGACATCTGGGGCTTCGCCTTCAGCCCCAAGGGCGATCGCTTCGCCACCTACAGCAGCGACGGGACCTCGGTAGTCCTGGCGTTCCCGAGCGGGAACATCATCGGCCGCGCCTTCGACAAGGCCGGCGACATCGCGGGCGTCGCCTTCACGCCCGACGGCGCGGACCTGATCGGCGGCGGCGCCGACGGCGCGCTGCGGCTGTGGGACATCGACAAGCAACGGCTGATCGCGACGACGGCGAGCGGCCACAGCCAGCCCATCGCCGACGTCGCCGAGAGCGCCGACGGCAAGCTCGTGGCGACCCTCGGCAAGGACCAGCAGGCGCGCCTGTGGCGGTTTGCGACCGCGTATCCGATCGAGACGGTCCGGCATGTGGCGGGGCAGCAAGCGAAGGGCGTGGCGATCAGCGCCGACGGCCGGCGCCTGGCGGCCGGCGACGACAGCGGCGCGGTGCAGGTCTGGGACCTCGACGGCGGTGCGGACCCGCTGGTGCTCACCGGCCACAAGAATCAGGTCTGGGCCATCGCCTTCTCGCCCAAGGATTCGATGATCGCCTCCGGCGACCGCGGCGGCGAGGTCCGGCTGTGGAATCCGGCCGACGGGACGCTGCTGCGGACGATCGCGGCGCACGACGCGCCGGTCTGGTCGCTCGCCTTCTCGCCCGACGGCAGCCGGCTCGTGAGCACGAGCGAGCGCGACGTGCGCCTGTGGAACGTCGCCACCGGCGCGCTGCAGTCCACGCTGGCGAACCAGGGCGGCAGCATCACGCGCGCGGCCCTGTCGCCCGACGGCACGACGCTCGCAGTGGCCTCGACCGACGGCCATGTGCGGCTGTGGAACCTCGGGAACGGCAGCCTGATCCGCGACATCGCCGCCGACGTCGACGTGGTCTGGAGCGCGGCCTTCAGCCGCGACGGCAGCGCGCTGGCCACCGCCTCGAGCGACGAGGTCGTCAATCTGTGGGATGTCGCCACCGGCGCGCCGCGCGGCTCCCTCACCGGTCATACCGGCGGAGCGACCGATGTGGCCTATCTCGGCGACGGCGCCACACTCGTCGTGGTCGACCGCAGCGGCAAGCTGCATCTGTGGGACGCCCGCACCGGCCGCCAGCTCGTCGAGGCGTGGCAGGGCCATGCGGGCCCCAGCTGGCGCATCGCCGTGCATCCCGACGGGGAGCGCTTCGCCACCACCGGCGACGACGGCACCGTGACCGTCTGGGAGCCGCTCAGCGTGGCGCGCGCCTGCGAGATCGGCGGCATCGCGTTCGATTCGGTCCGCCGCAGCCAGTACCTCGGCGAGGGCGGGCGGGCGGTCGTCTGCACTAACGGTCCGTAGGCCCGCCGCGGCGCGTTAATCCGGTGTCTCGCCGCAGCGCGACCAGAGCCGCGCAATCTGCTCGGCCTCGATGGTGATGGCACCGGAGGGCAGGCGGATGCGCTGGATCACATGCGCTGTCGCGGCGATGCGGTGGCCTTCGACCAACGCCTCGCGCAGGGAATAGGCCGATACCGCCTTCAGCCCGACGCAGTGGATGAGCCACTTCGCCGGCTCGTCGAGCATGTCGACCAGCTGTTCGTCCGGCTTCTCGTCGATGCGATCCATGCGCTATCAGAGCGCGAGTCCGCGGAAAAGAAAAGCCCGCCGCCGACGGCCTCGGCGTCCGCGGCGCCCTGCCGCACCGCCTATTGCCGCTTGTTGCCGACGCGCGCCGCCAGAGCCGCGGCCAGGAGGTCGTCGAGATCGCCGTCGAGCACGCCCTGGACGTCGCTCGTCTCGACATTGGTGCGCAGGTCCTTCACCATCTGGTAGGGCTGCAGGACGTAGGAGCGGATCTGGTGGCCCCAGCCGATGTCGGTCTTGGTCGCCTCGACGGCCGCCGCCGCCGCCTCGCGGCGCTGCAGCTCCTCCTCGTAGAGCCGCGCCTTCAGCATCTGCATGGCGATGGCGCGGTTGCGGTGCTGCGAGCGGTCCTGCTGGCACTTCACGACGATTCCGCTGGGGACGTGCTTGATGCGGATGGCGCTCTCGGTCTTGTTGACGTGCTGGCCGCCGGCGCCGCCGGAGCGCATGGTGTCGATCTCGAGGTCGGCCTCCTTGATCTCGATGTCGATGTTGTCGTCAACGACCGGATAGACCCAGACCGACGCGAAGCTGGTATGCCGGCGCGCTTGGCTGTCGAAGGGCGAGATGCGGACCAGCCGGTGCACGCCGCTCTCGGTCTTCAGCCAGCCATAGGCGTTGGGGCCGCTCACCTTGATGGTCGCCGACTTGAGGCCGGCTTCTTCGCCGGCGCTCTCCTCGATCCATTCGACCTTGTAGTCGTGCTGGCCGGCCCAGCGCACATACATGCGCATGAGCATCTCGGTCCAGTCCTGCGCCTCGGTGCCCCCGGCGCCGGAATTCACCTCGAGGTAGCAGTCGTTGGCGTCGGCCTCGCCGGAGAGCAGGCTCTCCAGCTCGCGCTTGGCGGCGAGTGCGCGCAGGTTCTTGATCTGCGCCTCGCCCTCCGCGATCGTCTTCTGGTCGCCCTCGGCCTCGCCGAGCTCGAGCAGCGTCAGGGCATCGTCGAGCTCGCTTTCCAGCGAGCGGTAGGACTTGAGCGCATTGTCGAGATGCGTGCGCTCGCGCATCAGCTTCTGGGCTTCGGTCTGGTTCTTCCAGAGGTCGGGATCTTCGGTCCGGGCGTTCAGCTCCTCGAGGCGGCGGACGGCGTTGTCCCAGTCAAAGATGCCTCCTGAGCAGGGCCAACGAGCCGCGAATCTCGCCGGCGACCGCTTCGATCTCTGCGCGCATGAATCGACCTCGTGGAATCTATGGCTTTGGTGGCTTAGAGCAGACGCCGACGGCAAGCGTCAATAGAGGCCGCCGGTACTGGAGGGAGGCCCCGCCGCTGGCGCCGTGCTCGTGCCGCTGAGGGAGTCGCCGGAGCCGTCGATGACGACGGCCTCGCCGTTCGGCTCGGTGCCCGGCTTGTAGGCCTCGAGGATGACCGGTCCCTCGTCGCCGGCGGCGGGGCGCTGGCCGGTCTTCAGGTTCACGCGCACGAGGCGGATGCCGGGCGGGACGCGGAAGGGGGTCGCCGGCTTGTCGGCCAGCGCTTCCTTCATGAAGTCGCGGAAGATCGGCGCCGCGATGGCGCCGCCGGTCTCCTTGCCGCCGAGGCTCTGCGGCGAGTCGTAGCCGACATAGACGGCGGCGGCGAGGTCGGGCGAGAAGCCGACGAACCAGGCGTCCTTGCTGTCGTTGGTGGTGCCGGTCTTGCCGGCGAGCGGCTTGCCGACGGCACTCACCGCAACGCCGGTGCCACGCTGCACGACGCCCTCGAGGATCGAGACCATCTGGTAGGCCGTGCGCGGATCGAGGATCTGCTCGCGCGTGTCAGGGATGCTGGGCACGGCCTGATTGTTCCAGGCGGCCCGGCAGTCGTCGCAGGGCCGATCGTCGTGACGATAGATCGTCCGCCCCAGGCGATCCTGGATGCGGTCGATGAAGGTCGGCTTGATCTTCTTGCCGCCGTTCACGATCTGCGAGTAGGCCGTGACCATACGCAGCGGCGTCGTCTCGCCGGCGCCGAGCGCCATGGCGAGCGTCGGCATCAGGTCGTCGACGACGCCGAGCTTCTTGGCATATTCTACGACCTTCTGCATGCCCACGGCCTGCGCCACGCGCACGGTCATCAGGTTGCGCGACTTCTCGATCCCGACCCGCATGGTGGCGGGGCCGATATAGTCGCCGCCGTAGTTCTCCGGCGTCCACAGCGGGAGACCGGGGCCCTGGTCGATGCTGATCGGGGCGTCGAGCACGATGGTCGACGGCGTGTAGCCGCTGTCGAGCGCCGCCATGTACACGATCGGCTTGAACGACGAGCCGGGCTGCCGGTAGGCCTGCGTGGCGCGGTTGAACTCGCTCTGCTGATAGCTCCAGCCGCCGGTCATGGCGAAGACGCGGCCGGTGTGCGGGTCCATGACGACCATGGCGCCGCTCACCTCCGGGATCTGCCGCAGCGCGTAGGTATCGGCCGGATAGGGATTGTTGGACGCGTCGGTCGTCACCTTCTCGGCCATGACGACGTCGCCCGGCTGCAGCGCATCGGAGGCCTTCGCGATGGCCTTGCCGACGATCCGGCCGTTCTCCGCGCGCTGCGCCCACTTGAGCTCGGCGAGCGGCATCGTGCCCTCGCTGCCGTCGGCGAAGCCGACATGCAGGCTGGGCGCCCCGGCGTCGATCACCATCGCCAGGCGCCAGTCATAGAGCCCGATGGGAAGCGGAACCGCCGCCAGCCGCTTCTGCCAGTCCGGCCCCGGATCGATCTGCTGCACTGGGCCGCGGTAGCCGTGCCGCTGATCGTAACGCACCAGCCCGGCGCGCAGCACGCGATCGGCGAGCTCCTGCAGCTTCGGGTCCAGCGACGAGCGGATGTAGAGACCGCCCTTGTAGAGCTTCTCCTGGCCCAGCTGGGGATCGGCCGCGATCTCGCGCCGCACCTCCTCGGCGAAGTAGTCGGCGGTCACGGATTCCGTGGTGTCGCGCTGCCGCAGCCGCAGCGGCTCCGCCATGGCCTGGTCCGCCTGCTCCTTGGTGATCTTGCCGTCCTCGAGCATGCGGCCGATGACGTAGTTGCGGCGCAGGACGGCTTCGTCGGGATGCAGGACCAGATTGTAGTTGTTGGGCGCCTTGGGCAGGCCGGCGAGATAGGCGACCTCGCTGAGGGTCAGTTCGTCCAGCGTCTTGTTGAAATAGTTGAGCGCCGCGGCGACCACGCCGTAGGAACCCTGGCCCAGGTAGATCTGGTTGAGATAGAGCTCGAGGATGCGGTCCTTGGAATAAGTCTGCTCGATGCGGAAGGCGAGGATGGCCTCCTTGATCTTGCGCTCGATGCTGACCTCGCCGCCGAGCAGGAAATTCTTCGCCACCTGCTGCGTGATCGTGGAGGCGCCGACCGGCCGGCGGTCCTTGCCGGCATTGCGGAAATTGGTGAGCGCCGCCCGGACGATG
>Ga0335076_10003847_pt1 | contig 15125 bp, 17 predicted proteins | sample Lox_Sample_25_FD_206717 | JGI IMG/M metagenome (GOLD analysis project Ga0335076, IMG submission 206717) | Soil microbial communities from Loxahatchee National Wildlife Refuge, Florida, United States - Lox_Sample_2.5 | ecosystem: Environmental > Terrestrial > Soil > Wetlands | place: USA...
GATGAGCAGCGACGGAACGCATACCTTTGCCGCCGCCGACAACTGTTTTTCGTTGGTGGCCTTGAGCAGAATGGCATTCAGTGTAGCCACCGGCCTAGCGGCGCATTGCAGCCATATCTGAACCGCATCGAGCAGCCATTGAAGCGCGTCGCCGAGATCCTTCACGGAACTCGTCCCCAATAAAATCGGTTGCGGGATGATGAGGCAATCAGCAATAACGAAAGGGTTAGCGCCACGAAGTCCAAGGCGACGTAGCCGCTGGCCTGCGTCGGGTCGATTTTCCCTGAAAGCAACTGTCGAGACGGGATTAAAGCAAAGCCGATCATCAAAATACATGCAACGACCGCCGAGGCCTTCCTTCCCTCCAAAAGACCTCGTCCAATCAAACGCGCGACGCCCGAAACGGGCAACAAGAAGATTATCGTGGCAACGCTTATTGCGAAGGGGTCCGGGTCGCCAAGGATCGCGAAATAGGCTCCTCGCGTCACCGCGATTAAGATAAACAGAGCAAACGCCCAGGATATGTTGAGAAAGATCAGACTGACGGTGCCTGTGAGCAAAAGGACTCCGTCGATCCTGATGACATTCGATGCAGCACATGAACCGGAGTCGCCCGCACTCTCAGTTGTCGTGCTCTCCATCAGCCTCTCCGTTCTTGCGGCGGTGGCGCAGGCCCTTGATGAGGCTACTGCCAGCTCCACGCGCGCGCAATAGAGATGCACCGCTGAGTGCTACCGACGCTATTCTCTACCCGCGCATGGAAGCGTTGCCCGGGACTCGACACTGGTCGAAAACCGGCCCAGCCGATTGGATGACCCTAGCCATCCGCTGCCATCGTGCTAGAGGGTGATGCGATAACTATCGGCGAAAAGCCGGCGTTCAAATCTAGGAGGGAGGAGCAATGAGCGACCACACCAAATATCTCATGGGCGAGGGCAAGATCCCGCACGCCTGGTACAACATCGTCGCCGACCTGCCTTCACCGCCCCCGCCGGTGCTGCACCCGGGAACCGGCCAGCCGGTCGGGCCAGCCGATCTCGCGCCCCTCTTTCCGATGGCGCTCATCATGCAGGAGGTGAGCGGCGAGCGGCATGTCGAAATCCCGTCGCCGGTTCGCGACATCTACCGTCTCTGGCGCCCGACGCCGCTCTATCGCGCCCGGCGGCTCGAAAAGGCGCTCGGAACGACCGCCCGCATCTTTTACAAATACGAGGGCGTCAGCCCCGCCGGCAGCCATAAGCCGAACACCGCAGTCGCCCAGGCTTTCTACAACAGGGAAGAGGGCGTCACGAAGCTCTCGACCGAGACCGGCGCAGGGCAGTGGGGCTCGTCGCTAGCCTTCGCCGGTTCGCTGTTCGGCCTCGAGGTCAAGGTCTACATGGTCAAGGTCTCGTACAACCAAAAGCCCTACCGCCGGGCGCTGATGGAGACCTATGGCGCGAAATGCGTCGCGAGCCCGAGCAGCGAGACCGATTCCGGCAAGGCGATCCTGAAAGCCCATCCGGATTCGCCCGGAAGCCTCGGCATCGCCATTTCGGAAGCGGTCGAGGTCGCAGCCAAGAATCCCGACACCAAATACGCCCTCGGCAGCGTGCTTAACCACGTGCTCATGCATCAAACCGTCATCGGCCTCGAGGCGATCGAGCAGATGGAGGAGGCCGACGCCTATCCGGACATGGTGATCGGCTGCGCCGGCGGCGGCTCGAATTTCGCCGGCATCGCCTTCCCGTTCATCGGCAAGGCGCTGCGCGAGAAGAAGCACGTGCGCGCGATCGCGGTCGAGCCGGCGGCCTGCCCGTCGATGACGCGCGGCAAATACGCCTTCGATTTCGGCGACACCGGGCATCTGACGCCACTGGTCAAGATGCACACGCTCGGCTCCGAGTTCATTCCGCCCGGCTTCCACGCCGGCGGCTTGCGCTACCACGGGATGGCGCCGCTGGTCAGCCATTTGAAGGAGCTCGGGCTGATCGAGGCGCGGGCCTATCACCAGAACCCGTGTTTCGAGGCCGGGGTGATGTTCGCTCGCCACGAGGGCATCGTGCCGGCGCCGGAGACGACCCACGCGATCCGCGCCGCGGTCGACGAAGCCTTGAAGGCGAAGCAGGAAGGGAAGTCGCCGACCATCCTCTTCAACCTCTCCGGGCACGGTCACTTCGACATGCAGGCCTACAGCGAGTATTTCGCCGGCAAGCTCAGGGACGAAGACTACGACCCGAAGGCGCTCGAGACATCGCTCGCGCATCTGCCGAAGGTGGCCGCGGAGTAGGGGCGGCTGCTACAGCGCGGCGCTTTACCCGGTGGCGAAATCCCACAGCGAGCGCCAGAGGCAGCGCGTCCTCGGGTTGCTGAAGGACTTCGGGTTGAAATAGGCGAGATGGCCGGTCGACCCGTCGTCCGGCCAGCGGAACCCGACCTCGACCCGGTCCGGCAGGACCTTGACGAACTGCTCGACCGGGCCCGGATCGTCGGCGGCGGCGATCGACGGCCCGAGACGGCCGGTCGCTCCGTCCTGATAGCGCCAGATGCGCCCGTCCGAGGCGGTCACGCGCACGAGGCGGGCGGATTCGTCATAGGAGACGAGGAGAGGCCCGAGCTTGCCCTCGCCCTTGTAGTCGCATTGCCGCGTCACCGGCCCCGCCGCAGCGGCTACGGCCGTAGACGCGACAATAGCGGCAAAGGAGAGGCCGACAAGGCAAGCGCGGGTCATGATGGTCGAGACCGCTCAAACTCTCATTTCAGAACCGTGATCGTCGCTCTTAGCACGGCGGCGGGCCGGCGCGCATCCGGGCAATTGCCCGATTGCGGCAAGAATCTCCGCCGCAAGTCGCCCGCCAGCGCAAGCGCGCCCAGGGTTGCAATGGCGCCTCAACCTGCTATTTAGCCGCGCCCCGGCGACGCCGTCGTCCCCTCCTCAAAGGTCCCTTCATGCTGCAATTCAGCCGACGCGCCGCGCTCTGGCTTCCTTTACTCGCCGCATCCGCCGCCCTTGCGGCCGAAGACCCCGATAACACCGTCGTTCTCACCACCAAGCACGGCAAGGTCACGATCCACCTGCGCCCCGACTGGGCGCCAAAGACGGTCGCGCAATTCAAAGCGCTGGTGAAGCAGAAGTTCTACGACGGGCTCACCTTCCACCGCGTTATTCCCGGCTTCATGGCTCAGACCGGCGACCCGACCGGAACCGGCGGAGGCGGCTCGAGCCTGCCCAACCTGCCGGCCGAGTTCAATCAGACCCATTTCGGCCGCGGCATCCTCGGCATGGCCCGCAGCGACGATCCCGATTCCGCCAATTCGCAGTTCTTCATCATGTTCGGCGACGCCGATTCCCTCGACGGCAAATACACCGCCTTCGGCGAGGTCGTCTCTGGCATGGACGCCGTCGACAAGATCAAGGCCGGGACCGAGGCCAACAACGGCGCGGTCGCGAGCCCCGACAAGATCGTGACCGTGCGCATGGCCGCGGCCGGCGCCAAGCAATAGGAGCGCAACCCATGGCCGCCGCAGGCGATACACTGACCCTCGAGACGACCAAAGGCCCGGTCGTGATCGAAATGAACCCGGGCCTTGCGCCGGGCCATGTCGCCCATATCAAGCGCCTTGTCTCGGAGGGGTTCTACGACGGCGTCGTCTTTCACCGGGTGATCGACGGTTTCATGGCCCAGACAGGCTGCCCGCATGGAACCGGGACTGGCGGGTCGAAATATCCAAACCTCAAGGCCGAGTTCAACGCCGAGCCGCATAGACGCGGCACCGTGTCGATGGCGCGCGCCTCAAGCCCGGATTCGGCCAATTCGCAGTTCTTCATCTGCTTCGCCGACGCGGCCTTCCTCAACCGCCAGTACACGGTCTGGGGCAAGGTGGTCTCCGGCATGGAGAACGTCGACAAGATCAAGCGCGGCGAACCCGTCCGCGATCCGGACAAGATCGTCAAGGCGAGCCTGAGCTGACGGCCGCGTCCGCGACAACCTCGTCCTGAGGCGCCCCGGAGGGGCCTCGAAGGACGATCCAGCAGGGACGACGTGTGCCGGACGATGCTTCGAGACGCAATGCTTCGCATTGCTCCTCAGCATGAGGGCGGCGGTTCCCTCCCGGTTGCGGAGAAGTCCCGGAGTCACATGCGCGTCGACGCCTTCGATTTCGCCCTTCCAACCGAACTGATCGCGCTTCATCCCGCCAATCCGCGGGACAGCGCGCGCATGCTGGTCGTCGGCGCCGACGGCGGGCTGACCGATTCCCGCGTGCGCGAATTGCCGGATTTCCTCCGCCCGGGCGACGCGCTGGTGGTCAACGACACCAAGGTCATCGCGGCGCGGCTCGAGGGGATCCGAGCAAGGGGCGAGGCGATCGCATCGATCGAGGCGACGCTCATCGAACGCGTCGACGACTGCCGGTTCAGGGCGCTTGCGCGCCCGGCGAAGCGGCTCAAGGCGGGCGAGCGCATCCGCTTTGGCGAGTCGAGCGAAAGCACGGCCTGCCTGCTCGCGGCGCTGGACGCGGAGGTGGAGGAGAAGGGCGAAGGCGGCGAAGTGCTTCTGCGCTTCGCGTTTGCCGGCGTGGCGCTGGACGAAGCGATCGAACGCCTCGGCGCGCCGCCCTTGCCGCCGTATATCGCCTCCCGCCGCGCCTTGTCGTCGAGCGACCCCGCCGACTATCAGACGATGTTCGCCGCGAAGCCTGGCGCGGTCGCGGCGCCGACGGCGGGACTTCATTTCACTCCGGCGCTCGTTCAGCGCCTCGCCGAACGCGGCGTTCAGCTCCACCAGGTGACGCTGCACGTCGGCGAGGGGACATTCGCGCCGGTCAGGGTCGAGGACACGCGCGACCACAGGATGCATTCCGAATGGGGCGCAATCGGGAAAGAGACCGCCGAGGCTCTCAACGCCGCGCGGGCCGCGGGAGGGCGGATCGTCTGCGTCGGCACCACGTCGGCGCGCATCGTCGAAAGCGCCGCCGATGAGAGCGGGCGGTTGCGGCCCTATGCGGGCGAGACGGACATCTTCATTACGCCCGGCTACAGGTTCCGCACGGTCGATGCGCTCCTGACCAATTTTCATCTGCCGCGATCGACGCTGTTCATGCTGGTCGCCGCCTTCAGCGGGCTTGAGACCATGCGCGCCGCTTATGCGCACGCAATTCAAGGCCGCTATCGCTTCTATTCATACGGCGACGCCTGCCTCTTGATTGGCGGCGGGTCCGCCAACCGCCAGGGCGCGCGCCGGTGAGCTCCCCATTCTCCTTCGCGGTCAGCGCCACTGACGGAGAGGCGCGTCTCGGCGCGATCTCGATCCCGCGAGGCCAAATTCGCACGCCCGCGTTCATGCCGGTCGGCACCGCCGCGACCGTCAAGGCGATGACTCCGGACGCAGTGAGCGCGCTCGGTTACGACGTCGTGCTCTGCAACACCTATCATTTGATGCTGGCTCCTGGCGCGGAGCGGATCGCCGCGCTCGGCGGGCTGCACAGGTTCATGAACTGGCCGCGCCCGATCCTGACCGACTCCGGCGGCTTCCAGGTGATGAGCCTGGCGAAGCTGCGCAAGCTTAGCGAGCGCGGCGTGGTCTTCCAGTCGCATATCGACGGCTCGCGGCATGAACTCACGCCGGAGCGGGCGATGGAGGTCCAGCGGCTGCTCGGCTCGGACATCCAGATGCAGCTCGACGAGTGCGTGAGACTGCCGGTCGCGCATGACGAGGCGGACCGCGCGATGCGGCTTTCACTGCGATGGGCAGAGCGGTCGAAGGAGGCGTTCGGCGAGCAGCCGGGGAGGGCGATGTTCGGCATCGTCCAGGGCGGGACGGAAAAGGACCTGCGCCTCTACAGCGCCGACGGGCTCGTCGCGACCGGCTTCGACGGCTACGCGATCGGCGGACTGGCGGTCGGCGAGCCGCAGGCGGCGATGCTGGAGATGATCGACGTTGTAGTCCCGCATCTGCCGTCCGACCGGCCGCGCTATCTCATGGGCGTGGGAACGCCGGACGATCTGCTCAAGTCGCTGAGGCGCGGCGTCGACATGTTCGATTGCGTTCTGCCGACCCGGGCGGGAAGGCACGGGCTCGTCTTCACCCGCCGCGGCAGGCTCAACTTGCGCAACGCCCGCTTCGCCGACGATCCGCGTCCGGTCGACGCGCTGTCGTCGTCGCCGTTTGGGCGCAACTATTCGCGCGCCTATTGGCGCCACCTGACCAAGTCGGGCGAGATTCTTGCGATGATGGGCCTGACCGAAATCAATCTCGCGTATTTTCAGGACCTGATGGCCGGCGCGCGGCAAGCGATCGGCGAGGGCCGGCTTGATGCATATATAACCGAGGCGCAACGAAATTGGGCGGAGGGGGAGGCGGAGACGCGTTGACAACAAGAGTTTCGGCCAGGCGGCCTTGGCGGAGCGTATTTGCGGGGCGCGGACAGGTTCAATTCTTGCGCCGGTCTTTCGCGAAGCGAGGGTCAATCCGCCGTCAGCGAGAATAGTCGATCGTCAAAGCAGAAGGGGCGAGACGCCATTCCGGCGGCCCGCCCCTTTTCCTTCCTTGCGGTGCGTTTCGAAATCCCGATTGTTTGATTTTATTTGCCGTCTGTGATTTGCGGCGGTTCAGAACTCTCGAACGCTTCGTCCTCCCACAGACCCTACGGCGTCCGGCGCCAAACATTTTGGCAGCGGCCTCCTTTTGGCGGCTCATTGCTAGTCCAAATTTCTGGCTGTGTCACGAGGCTCGGCGGCTCTGCCATGCAAATTTCTTCTGGCTTGGGCCATTTTGGTCAATTGTGCAGCCGCGGATGCAAAAGTGCTGTACGCCGGGGGCTGTCATGCGCCAGTCACGTCCGCGCCTTTCATCGATCGTTGGGATGCCGTAAGAACCCGAGCGACCGAGGCTTCGGCAAGGAGGCAACATGACCGCAATCGTGAACGTCGTCGCCCGCGAAGTCCTCGATAGCCGGGGCAATCCAACGGTCGAGGTGGATGTCGTTCTCGAAGACGGCTCGATGGGTCGCGCGGCGGTTCCTTCCGGCGCGTCGACAGGAACGCGCGAGGCGGTCGAACTGCGCGACGGAGATAAGGGCCGGTTCGGCGGCAAGGGAGTTCTCAAAGCGGTCGAGGCCGTCAATCGCCAGATTTTCGAGGCCGTCTCGGGTCTCGAGGCCGAGGACCAGCTCAAGATCGACGAGACGATGATCGCGATCGACGGCACAAAGAACAAGTCGAAGCTCGGCGCCAACGCCATTCTAGGCGTCTCGCTCGCCGTGGCCAAGGCGGCCGCGGACGCTTCCGGCCTGCCGCTCTATCGCTACGTCGGCGGAACGATGGCCAGGGTCCTGCCGACCCCGATGATGAATATCGTCAATGGCGGCGTTCACGCCGACAATCCGATCGACTTTCAGGAGTTCATGATCATGCCGGTCGGCGCGCCGTCTTTCGCCGAAGCGGTGCGCTGGGGCGCGGAGACGTTTCACGCGCTCAAGAGCGCGCTGAAGAAGGCTGGGCACAACACCAACGTCGGCGACGAGGGCGGCTTCGCCCCCAATCTGCCGTCGGCGGAGGCGGCGCTCGACTTCTGCGTCAGGGCGATCGAGGCGGCCGGGTTCAAGCCAGGCGGCGATATCGCGCTCGCCCTCGATCCGGCGGCGTCGGAATTCTTCAAGGACGGGGCTTACGTCTATTCCGGCGAGGGGTTGACGCGCTCGATCGAGCAGCAGGTCGAATATCTCGCCAAGCTCGCCGACGCCTATCCGATCCTGTCGATCGAGGACGGCATGGCCGAGCAGGACTGGGCGGGCTGGAAACTTCTGACGGAGAAGCTCGGCTCGCGCCGGCAACTGGTCGGCGACGACATCTTCGTCACCAACACCGAGATCCTGAGCCGGGGCATCAAGGAAGGCGTCGGCAATTCGATCCTGATCAAGGTGAACCAGATCGGCTCACTCACCGAGACGCTCGCCGCCGTCGATATGGCGCAGCGCGCTGGCTACACAGCTGTGATGTCGCACCGGTCGGGCGAGACCGAGGATTCGACCATCGCCGATCTCGCGGTCGCGACCAATTGCGGACAGATCAAGACCGGCTCGCTGTCGCGCTCGGATCGCCTCGCCAAATACAACCAGTTGATCCGGATCGAGGAGGAGCTCGGCGACCAGGCGCGCTTCGCCGGCCGCGCTGCGGTCAAGGCGAGCTAGCGGCGCCCGCTAACCTGGCCTTAACGCTGTCCCGCGCAGGATTGGCGCATGGTCAAAAGGACGCGACTGCGCCGGATCGTGACGCCGATTTTCTTCTACCTCGTGCTTGGCGTCACGAGCGGCTATCTCGTCTGGGGCGCCTCGAACGGCGAGCACGGGCTCAAGGCCAAGGAGAAATTCGACGCCGAGGCGATCGAGCTCAAGGCGCAGCTTGCAGCGCTGAGAGGCGAACGCGCCCGGTGGGAAATGCGGGTCGCGAGCCTCAGTCCGAAAAGCGTCGACAAGGACCTCCTGGACGAGGAGGCGCACGCGCTGCTCGATCGGGTGGCCAAGGATGAGGTGGTGATCTTCACCGACCCTGGCGTCCGCCGCTGAGCGGCGCCGCTCCGGCGCATCGGGGCCGTCTTTGCGCATCCCTCTGGCCCGCGAGCCATCGCGGACGCAAAACCCTCGTCTGGTTCTCCCGCCCCGCGCGTGCTAAGGCCGCGCGGCTCGCCCTCTTGGGGCTGGCCTCGACTCATCCTGGAAGGTTCGGCCCATGAACGTTTCCGCCTCTGCGCCCGTCCGTTCCAACGCGTTCTTTTCCGCGTCCCTCGCCGACGCCGATCAGGAGATCGCCCGCGCGATCGCGCTCGAGCTCGGCCGCCAGCGCGACGGTATTGAGCTCATCGCCTCGGAGAACATCGTCTCGCGCGCGGTGCTCGAGGCGCAGGGTTCGGTTCTGACCAACAAATACGCGGAAGGGTATCCGGGCAGGCGCTACTATGGCGGCTGCCAGTTCGTCGACATCGCTGAAAATCTGGCGATCGAGCGCGCCTGCCGGCTGTTCGACTGCGAGTTCGCGAACGTTCAGCCCAATTCAGGCAGCCAGGCCAATCAGGGCGCCTTCATGGCGCTCATGCAGCCGGGCGACGTGTTCATGGGCCTCGACCTCGCCGCCGGCGGCCATCTCACCCACGGCTCGCCGGTCAACATGTCGGGACGCTGGTTCAAGGTGGTCGCCTATGGGGTCGACCGGACCACGCACCGGATCGACATGGACCAGGTCGAGGCGCTGGCGCGCGAACACAAGCCCAAGCTGATCATCGCCGGCGGCTCGGCCTATGCCCGGCATTGGGACTTCGCCCGCTTTCGCGCGATCTGCGACGCGGTCGGCGCGTATTTCGTCGTCGACATCGCCCATTTCGCCGGGCTCGTCGCCGGCGGCGCCCATCCCTCGCCGTTCCCCCACGCCCATGTCGTCACCACCACGACCCATAAGACCCTGCGCGGCCCGCGCGGCGGCATGATTCTCACCAACGATCCGGAGCTCGCCAAGAAGATCAATTCGGCGATCTTCCCCGGCCTGCAGGGCGGGCCGCTCATGCATGTCATCGCCGCCAAGGCGGTCGCATTGCACGAAGCGCTGACGCCCGAGTTCAAGCTTTACGCCCACGCGGTCGTCGCCAACGCCAAGGCGATGGCCGAGCCGATTCTTGCGGGCGGCTACAAGCTGGTGACCGGGGGCACCGACAATCATCTGATGCTGGTCGATCTGACCCCCAGGGGCTTGACCGGCAAGGCGGCCGAAGCGGCGCTCGACCGCGCCGACATCACCTGCAACAAAAACGGCATTCCGTTTGATCCGCAGAAGCCGATGGTGACGTCGGGCATCCGCCTTGGATCGCCCGCCGCCACGTCTCGCGGATTTGGGCTCGCCGAATTCGCCAAGGTCGGGCGGCTCATCGTCGAGGTTCTCGATGGGCTGGCGGCGAACGGCGAATCGGGGAATGGTGCGATCGAGGCGAACGTGCGCGCGGAGGTCGCCGAACTCACCCGGCGGTTCCCGATCTACTGAGCGGCGGTGCCTCATTCCGAGGAGCGCGCCCGGCGCGTACTGGAGCGTCCTTCGAGGCCGTTTCGCGGCGCCTCAGGACGAAGGGCGCAAACCTTCATCCTGAGGAGCGCCGAAGGCGCGTCTCGAAGGATGGTCCAGAGGCAGGGCCGCGCAGCCCCTTCGGACGAGGCGGTTGGATTGGGCGCGCCCTGCGCGCCGGAACGGCGATGAAGGCGGGCTCACATGCGTTGCCCCTATTGCGGCGGGCTCGATACGCAGGTCAAGGATTCGCGGCCGACGGAGGACGCTTCGTCGATCCGCAGGCGGCGCATCTGCCCCGATTGCGGCGGCCGGTTCACCACCTTCGAGCGGGTGCAGCTGCGCGAACTCATGGTGGTGAAGAAGAACGGCCGCCGCGTCCCGTTCGATCGCGACAAGCTCGTCCGCTCGGTCCAGGTCGCGCTGCGCAAGCGGTCGGTCGAGCCCGAGCGGGTCGAGCGGATGATCAACGGCGTCGTGCGCCAGCTCGAGAGCCAGACCGACGGCGACATCCCGACTGAGCGGATCGGCGAACTCATCATGGAGGGCTTGAAGGCGCTCGACGACGTCGCCTATGTGCGCTTCGCCTCGGTCTATCGCAATTTCCGCGAAGCTCGCGATTTCAACGCCATCGTCGGCGAACTTGAAGCGGAGCCTGAGCCAGCCCCGCCGCGCGAGCCGCGGCGCCAGCGCCGGGACGCGCCCGCTTCATGAGCGCCGCCGCAGCCGCAGGGGCCGACGAGGACCTGCGGTGGATGACCGCCGCGCTCAATCTCGGCTCCCGCTCGCTCGGCCTTACCGCCCCCAACCCCGCCGTCGGCGCGATCCTGGTCAAGGACGGCGCCGTCGTCGGCCGCGGAGCGACCGCGCCGGGCGGGCGGCCGCATGCGGAGCGGATCGCCATCGAGCGCGCGGGCGAAGCCGCCCGCGGCGCGACGCTTTTCGTGACGCTCGAACCCTGCTCCCATACCGGCGCCTCGCCGCCCTGCGCCGACGCAATCATCGCGGCCGGGATCGCCCGCGTCGTCTCGGCGATGGAGGACCCCAATCCGCTCGTCGGCGGGCAGGGCCACGCTTGGCTCCGCGCGGCGGGAATCGCGGTCACGGTCGGACCGGGGGCGGCGCAGGCGCGGCGCGACCATCTGGGCCATATCCTCCAGGTGACTTCGGGACGGCCGTGCGTGACGCTGAAGCTGGCCGAGACCGCGGACGGCTTCGCCTCCGCGGGGGCTCATGACGCACGACTCAGGATCACCGGGGCGATCGCCGACCTGAGGGTGCAGATGATGCGCGCGACGCACGAGGCGATCATGGTCGGCGTCGGCACCGCGCTCGCCGACGATCCGGCGCTGACCGTGCGCCTGCCGGGCGCGGCTTTGAAGCCGCTGAGGGTCGTGCTCGACACCCACCTTAGACTGTCGGAGCGCTCGCGGCTTGCCGCGACCGCGCACGACGTTCCGACCCTCGCCATCGCCGGGCCGGACGCACCGGAAGAAGCCGCCCGGCGCCTCTCAGGGCTCGGCGTCGCGATCGAATACGTTGGCCTCGACGCTGACGGTCGGATCGACCTCGGTCAAGCCTTGCGGGCGCTCGCCGGGCGCGGGATCACCCGCGTGTTCAGCGAAGGCGGCCCGAGGGTCGCGGCTGCACTCATCGCGCTCGGGCTCGCGGACAGGGTCGCGCTCATCACGGCGGAAAAGCCGCTCGGCCGGCGGGGCGTTCCGGCGCTGAGCGAAGAGGCGCGCGCGGCGCTTGCCGACGCCTCGCGCTACCAGCCCGATGAAACGCTCTTCTACGGGCCTGACACGCTGCGCATCTGGGACCGGGCGGAGCGATCGGCGACCGGCGCTTTCCGCGATCAGCTCCAGGCGTGGTCGGGAACCAGGGAAGCCTGCACCGACAGGAGTTCGCACTGAGTCTTCCGAAAGTAGAGCCGTCCGTCCTGGTCGAGGACCGGCAAGAGTTCGGAATCCCGGCGTGTATCCGCAGTCATGTCTCGGACGACCGCGATCTTCATCGACATGACGACCGTATTGATTCTCTTCGTCACATAGAGCTCGACCAAGTGACGCAGCATTTTGGTTTGGACGTAGATCTGGAGTCGGGGGGCGCGAACGTCCACTTCGTTCCAAATCATCCTGGCCGAGCGTGGTCGTTCGGAAGGCGCGAGAGTCTCGTCGGTGTGTAGGAACGCAGCGACATCGACCGCGAACCGGTCAAAAGTCTTCGCCCGGTCGCCGACGGAAAGCGCGTTGGCGACCGCCCCGACGCCGTGCAGAATGGAGTGTTGGAGCGAGACCTGTGGCAGCCGAATGTGGGGATTGCGCGGAGCCATGCGCTGCTGACGCATGATGTCGTTGAAGGTGACGTCGATGTCCAGCCAATAAAGCTTGGAGCGCGGATCGGCTCGTTCGCGAAACGAATGGTGACCGGCGCCTGAGACCATGACCAGTATGTAGATATTACAACCTAATGTGACGTATCACAGAATCAGTCTTGGCGGAAAGACTTGAGAAGCCCCGGCGGGCAAGGTGTGGGAAACTCGAGACGCGGCGGACTCGTCAGGGGCTTTGAATGTTCACAGGAATTATCAGCGACGTCGGTGAAGTTGTTGAAATGACGCCTAATGGCGGGCGCAGCCAGCTTAGCGTTGCAAGCGCCTATCCACCCCAATCGATCGGAGTGGGCTCTTCCATCGCCAATTCCGGCGCCTGCCTCACCGTTGTCGCTGTCGGACCGCGCCAAGGTGGATCAACGATCGCCTTTGACGTCGGCGCGGAGACGCTGGCGGTGACCACGCTCGGCGCTTGGCGGGCAGGGGAGCGCGTCAACCTCGAGCGGGCGCTGAAAGTCGGCGACGAGCTCGGCGGACACATAGTGGGTGGCCATGTCGATGGCGTCGCCGAGATCGTGTCACGGCGCGACTTCGACGGCATGGCGCATTTCCTTGTCCGCGCGCCGAAGGAGCTGACGAAATTCATCGCCGTCAAGGGCTCGGTCGCGCTGGATGGAACCTCGCTCACCGTCAACGCCGTCGACGGCGACGCGTTCGAGGTGCTGCTGATCCCGCATACGCTGAAGGTCACGACCTGGGGCGCGCGCAAGGCGGGCGACAAGGTCAACATCGAGGTCGACCAGATGGCCCGCTACGCCGCGCGCCTCATCGAGGCGGGATCGGACCGCTGAGCATCAGCTCCGCCTCGCTGCGGCTCGTTAAGACCCGGTCGATCAGGCCCCATTCGCGCGCCTCTTCCGCATTCATGAAGTGGTCGCGGTCCAGCGTGCGCTCGGCCTCTTCATAGGTGCGGCCACAATGTTTGGCGTAGAGGCCGATGATCCGCCGCTTGGTCTGCAGCATCTCCTCGGCCTGAATGAGGATGTCGGACGCCTGCCCCTGGAAGCCGCCGAGCGGCTGATGGACGTGCAGGCTGGCGTTGGGGAGCGCCGCGCGCTCGCCCGGCTCGCCCGCCATCAACAGAAACGAGCCCATCGACCGGGCGGTCCCGACGCAAAGGGTTCGCACCGGCGCCTTGATGAATTGCATCGTGTCGTACATCGCGAGCCCGCTGGTCACGGCGCCGCCATAGGAATTGATGTAAAGATCGATCGGTTTGTTCGGGTTCTCGGCCTCGAGGAAGAGGAGCTGCGCGCAGACCAGCGACGCCATCTCGTCGTTGACTTCGCCGCTGACAAACACGATCCGCTCGCGCAGCAGGCGGGAAAAGATGTCGAACGACCGCTCGCCGCGGTTCGACTGTTCGAGCACCATGGGGACGAGTTGCATCGTGTCGCGCATGAGGCGAGTTCCTCTTCGCTTGAATATTGACCGGCTTCGCGCCGCGCTCAGGCGGCGAGACTCATCGGGCGAAGGTTGTCGTTGGAGGCGTAGCGCCGAGCGGCGCCCTCGATGCGGTGGATCACGCGGAACAGCGTCCCGCCGTTCGGCCCCGGCTCGATGCGGAAGGTCACGGTGCTGTCCGCAAACGGAGCCTCTTCCTCCCGCATCCGGTAGCGGACCTCGACGCCGGGAATGGACGCGATCGGCTCGGGCTCGGCAAGGTCGGCGCCGGGCAGCCATCGCTCGCGAAAAGCCGGAACGGCGATGGCGCGCCAGACCCTTTCCGGCTTGGCGTCGAGTTCGTATTCCAGCGCGATTTCGGCTTCGCCTTGTCCCTGGCGCGGGTCGCGTGCGATATCGCTCATTGATCCATGTCCTTTAAAAGCGTCTTGAGGTCGTCGATGCGGCGCGGCCAATAGGCCCGATAGCGGGCGAGCCACTGGCCGATCCTGACTAGGCCCTCCGGGTCGACCTCATAGTTGACGAAACGGCCGTCGCGACGCTCGCGCACGAGGCCCGCGGAGCGCAGAACTGCGAGATGCTGCGACATCGCCGGCTGGCTGATGGTCATGCCGCGCCTGAGATCGCTTGCGTTCATGCCGCCGAGCGCCAGCTTTTCGAACACGCTGCGGCGGGTGGGATCGGCCAAGGCCCTGAAGATGTCGCTCTCCATGGGGCGACAGATAAGCATAGACTTATGTATTAGGCAAGCCGGTTCGCGGCATTGACCTCGAGGCGAGCCTGACGGGGCCGCGCCTCGGCGAGGTCAAGCGGCCCTTGACGCAGCGGCCGAACCGGTGTGGTCTTGTGCAATTGGGATGAGTTTTTTTGCGGTCTTGCGGCCACGATGTTTATTTTCGCGCCTGCCCGGAGGGAGCAGCCATGCCGAATGTTTTCGAAGCTTTAGCGCCCCGCGGCCCGATCAAGGGCCCAAATGACAAGTGGGACGTGTTTCTCAGCTATCGGTCCGTGAACCGGCCCTGGGTGCTCCGTCTTTACGACCAGCTTCGCTATCTCGGCTACGAAGTCTTCATGGATCAATTCGTGCTGACGACGGCAGACGCGCTCGAGGATCAGCTCGAGGAGAACCTGCGGCGCAGCGCGACCGGCGTGCTGATCTGGTCGGAACGCAGCGAGGACTCGGTCTATTGCGGGAAGGAGCTCAAAGCCCTCAGTCTGCTCGAGCAGAAGAAGGCGGATTTCCGCTCGGTGGTCCTGCGAACGAGCGACGTCGAATTGCCGCTGTTCGCGCAGGAGAAGCTT
>Ga0335076_10003849_pt1 | contig 15123 bp, 11 predicted proteins | sample Lox_Sample_25_FD_206717 | JGI IMG/M metagenome (GOLD analysis project Ga0335076, IMG submission 206717) | Soil microbial communities from Loxahatchee National Wildlife Refuge, Florida, United States - Lox_Sample_2.5 | ecosystem: Environmental > Terrestrial > Soil > Wetlands | place: USA...
GTCAGCGCGCCCCGCGTCATTAGAAGCTGCTTGCCGATGGCAACCACCTCGATCAGCTTGGTCGGATTGCTGTCCAGGTCCACCATGTTGCCGGCTTCCTTGGCGGCCATGGTTCCGGTGTTCATGGCCAGACCGACATCCGCCTGAGCCAGCGCCGGAGCGTCGTTGGTGCCGTCGCCGGTCATGGCCACCAGCCGTCCGCCGGCCTGCTCCTTCTTGATCAGGTCCATTTTGTCGCGCGGCGTGGCCTGCGCCAGGAAATCGTCGGTGCCCGCTTCGGCGGCGATAGCCGCGGCGGTAAGCGGATTGTCGCCCGTGATCATGATGGTGCGGATGCCCATGGCGCGGAGCTGCTGGAAGCGCTCGCGCATGCCGCCCTTGACGACGTCCTTCAAATGGATCACACCCAGACAGCGGTCGCGATCGGCAACCACTAACGGCGTCCCGCCGGACCGCGAAATGCGGTCGGTCACTTCCATGATTTCCGGCGGCATCGTGCCGCCGTGCTCGCGCACGAACTCGATCACCGAGTCGGTAGCGCCCTTGCGGATCTGCCGCCCGTCGATGTTCACCCCGCTCATGCGCGTCTGCGCGGTAAAAGGAATGAAGTGCGCTTCATGCGCCGCCACTTCGCGTCCGCGAATGGAATAGCGCTGCTTCGCCAGCACGACAATCGACCGGCCTTCCGGCGTCTCGTCGGCGAGCGAGGAAAGCTGCGCGGCGTCCGCCAGTTGTTCTTCGGTGACGCCGGCCGGCGGAATGAACTCCACGGCCTGGCGATTGCCCAGCGTGATGGTGCCGGTTTTGTCGAGCAGCAAAGTGTTGACGTCGCCGGCCGCCTCGACGGCTTTGCCGCTCATCGCCAGCACATTGTGCTGCATGACGCGATCCATGCCGGCGATGCCGATGGCGGAGAGCAACCCGCCGATGGTGGTCGGAATCAGGCATACCAGCAGCGAAATCAGCACCGTCACCGAAGGCGCGGTGCCCGATCCGCTGGCCGTTACGCTGTACACCGCGAACGGATGCAACGTCACCACCGCCAGCAGAAACACCAGCGTCAGGCCCGCGATGACGATATTCAGCGCGATCTCGTTGGGCGTCTTCTGCCGCTGCGCGCCTTCCACCAGCGCGATCATGCGATCCAGGAACGTCTCGCCGGGGTTCGAAGTGATCTTTACGCGAATCCAGTCGGAGAGCACTTTCGTGCCGCCCGTGACCGCGCTGCGATCGCCGCCCGATTCGCGGATCACCGGGGCCGACTCGCCGGTAATCGCCGATTCGTCGACGCTGGCGATGCCTTCAATCACGTCGCCATCGCCCGGAATCGTCTCGCCGGCCTCCACAATCACGATATCGCCCGCCCGAAGCTGCGTGGCCGCGATGATCTCCTCCTTGCCGTTGAGCATGCGGCGCGCGGTGGTTTCGGTTTTGGTCTTGCGAAGGGTGTCGGCCTGCGCCTTGCCACGTCCTTCCGCCATGGCCTCGGCGAAGTTCGCGAACAGCACCGTGAACCAGAGCCAGAGTGTGATCTGGAAGGTAAATCCGGCGATGCCGGCGCCCTGCGCGATGTCCCGAGCCGCCAGCACGGTGGTCATGGCGGCGCCCACTTCCACCACGAACATGACCGGGTTCTTCATCATGGTGCGCGGGTTCAGCTTCGCGAAGGAATCGCGAATCGCGCGCTTCACGATCGGCGGGTCGAAAAGCGGCCGCGCCCGCGAGCCCTTCTTGGGGATGATCGACGTGACGTCGTTGTTTTGGGTCGGAGGAGTAGCCGTAGCCGTTACCATATCAGCTCCAGAGCCTTCCGGCGTGCATAAAGAAATGTTCCACGATCGGCCCCAGCGACAAAGCCGGGAAGAACGTCAGCGCGCCCACAATCACGATCACACCCACCAGCAGCGCCACAAAAAGCGCCGAGTGGGTGGGGAACGTGCCGGCCGAAACCGGCACCAGTTTTTTCTTCGCCAGGTTGCCGGCCGCGGCCAGCAGCGGAATCAACATCAAAAATCGTCCGAACAACATGGCGATTCCGATGGTCGTGTTGAAGTAAGGCGTGTTGGCGCTGAGTCCGCCGAACGCGCTGCCGTTGTTGCCGACGCCGCTGCTATAGGCGTAGAGCATTTCCGAAAGACCGTGCGGACCGTGGTTCGTCAGGTTGGCAATTCCCGCGCCTGGCGGATTGATGTAGCTGTTCTTGGCAATCGGAATCACCGATCCGGTCGCCGCCAGGCCCAGAATGGTGAATGCCAGCACCATTACCGCCAGCATCATCATCTTGACTTCCTTCTGCTCGATCTTTTTGCCCAGGTATTCGGGCGTGCGGCCCACCATCAGCCCGGCGATAAACACCGCCAGGATGGCGAACAGTAGCATTCCGTAAAGCCCCGATCCCACGCCGCCGAAAATGATCTCCCCCAGCTCGATATTCAGCAAGGGAATCATGCCGCCCAGCGGCGTCAGGCTGTCATGCGCGTTGTTGACGGCGCCGCAACTGGCATCGGTGGTGATGACCGTGAAGAGCGCGGAGTTGGCGATGCCGTAGCGAACCTCCTTGCCTTCCATATTGCCGCCGGACTGGGTGGCCGTCGCCGAAGCCTCCACTCCGAGCCTGGCCAGGTTGGGGTTCCCGGCCTGCTCGGAGGGATACGTGACGAACACGCCCGCCAGGAAGAGGATGGTCATGGCGGCCAGCAGTGCCCAGCCCTGCCGGGTGTCCTTCACCATCTTGCCGAAAGTGTACGTCAAACCCGCCGGAATCACGAAAATCAGAAACATCTGCAGGAAATTCGAGAACGGCGTCGGATTCTCGTACGGATGCGCCGAATTGGCGTTGAAAAAGCCGCCGCCATTCGTTCCCAGCATCTTGATAGCTTCCTGCGATGCCACCGGGCCCTGCGGAATGGTCTGTACTACGCCCTCGACGGTCGTGCCTTTCACGTAGGCATCGAAATTCTGGATTGCGCCCTGCGACACCAGGAGCAGTGCGGCCACAATCGACATCGGGAGCAGCACGTAGACGATCGCCCGTGTCACATCCACCCAGATGCTGCCCAGCGTGTTCGCCGAGTGGCGCGCAAAGCCACGCACGAACGCAATCGCCACCGCGATACCGACGGCCGCCGAAAAGAAGTTATGCGTGGCCAGCCCGATCATCTGCGTGAAATAGCTGACGGTCGATTCCGGAGTGTAGGACTGCCAGTTGGTGTTGGTGGTGAAACTGGCCGCGGTGTTGAATGACGAATCGGTGCCGATGTTGCCCAGCCCCGCGGGATTCAGCGGCAGCCACTGCTGGATGCGCTGAATCACATAGGTCATGATGAGTGTCACCAGGCTGAAAATGAGCACGCCGCCGGCATAGCGCGTCCAATGCTGCTCGCCGGCTTCATCGATGCCCGAGAGCTTGTAAATCCCGGCTTCGAGCGGCCGCAGGAGACGATGCAGCCAGGTGCGCTCGCCGGAGAAGACTCTGGCCATGTAGGCGCCGACGGGTTTGGCAACCGCCAGGATGACGAGCGTGTACAGAAGAATCTGCAGGATTCCGTTAGCAGTCATGTGGGTCTCTCAAAAACGTTCCGGCTTCAGCAGCGCGAAAAACAGATACACGCCGAGCCCGATGGCAATCAACAGCGAAACGATGTATTCCATTGAGGTCGTTCTCCAAACGATGCGGCTCTACAGCCGGTCGCATCCTTTGACAAAAGCCCACGCCGCGGCAAAAAACGCCAGGGTGAGCAGGACGAAAAAGAGATCCAACATAGCCACCTATTCTATATGCAGCAAAGCGACCCGATACCCTTCTCGAGCCAACTGCCGCGCCAGTTTTTCTTCGCGAGTTCGCCACAATTGTCTGCGCGAACCGATCATGACAATCGAATCGGGCTTCAACACGTGCCGCAAACCTTCGTCCGGATACCGCGCCAGCACCACCTGGGCATCCACCCGCAACCGGCAGCGGCTGGCGAGATCGACCAGTTGTTCCACCAGGTGAGCATGCACCGTTCCCGGACAACCGAAAGGCAGCGGATAGGGAACCGAATGCACGGCGATCAGCCGGATGGTCGGACTTAACCCGGCAGTCAGCGATTCCGCCCGCCTCAGCACAGCATCGGCCAATGCCCACTCCGTGTAGGGGACGACGATTTCAATTTCCTGACCCGCGCCACCGGCTTCGAGGACGACGGGATCGATCCGCAGCCCTTCAGAAGTGTGCATTTGGCGATCTCCCAGCTACTAGGCTAGGAGGGGGGACATAAAGAAGTCGTAAAAAAACGATCAGGATTGTATTGGAGGGAACGTCCACCCCACTCACCGGTCTGTTGCAAAATCGAAATGGCTGAAGGTCCGGGACGAGGCGCCAGTGTGATGAAACGCGGCCGCAAAAAGCGCCGCCGCTCGCTTGAATGGTCCGGCTGCGCTCCACGTCACCACTTGCCGGCGTCGTAATCGATTGAGCCGCGACGGCCACATTGGACGCGACATTACGTTCTGAATCGCGGACGGCCGCCCGTGTGGCCGAGCCGATGCTTGCCGCTCGCTTCATGGAGCCCGTGCGGTATGTCACATCGTCCGCATCCCGCCCTTCGTTAGGATGTGATCAGGAGGCAGAGCATGATCACCAGGTATGAAGTCATCACCGCGACGCGTGTCGGTGAGCTTCAGGATCGCGTGCAGGAGCGGATCAAGGGTGGCTGGCAGCCGCTGGGAGGCATCGCCATGCTGCACGAGGAGGACGCGGTCGATCAAAAGCCGCATATCGTCTTTGCTCAATCGATCGTTGCTTCGCCCGCCGTGCACAAAGGCGCCAGCCGCAGTCGCAAGACTTCGTAAATCGACCTGCGGACGATTCGACACACGCGTGTAACATCTCACTCCGGGCGAATTCGCACGCACATGGTATTTTGGTCTCGATGCCTGTGGAGAATCCTTTCCAAGATCCACTGCGCTTTGAACGCCAGGTCCCCGAGTGTGTCGTGGTCATTTTCGGAGCCAACGGCGATCTTACCAAGCGCAAACTCATGCCCGCGCTCTACCGTCTGGCATACGATCGCCGCCTGTCCGCCGGATTCGCCGTGGTCGGCGTCTCGCGCACGCCGCTCTCCGACGATCAGTTCCGCGAAAAGATGCTGGATGCGGTGAAGCATTTCTCCGAGGACACCACGTTCGATGAGAGCGTGTGGAAAACGTTCGCGGAGGGGTTGTTCTATGTCGCCGGCGACATCGGCGACAACGATCTTTACCAACGTCTCGCCTCCCGCCTGACGGAGATCGAAGACGCCCGCCATACCGGCGGCAGTGTGATGTTTTATCTGTCCACGCAGCCCAGCCAGTACGCCGCCGCCGCGCTCGGACTCGGCTCGGCCGGGCTCGGCAAGGGCAACGGCTGGCGCCGCCTGGTGGTGGAAAAGCCCTTCGGACACGACCTGGCAAGCGCCAAAGAACTCAGCGGCAAACTGCACCAGGTGTTCGACGAATCCGAGGTCTATCGCATCGATCATTACCTCGGCAAAGAGACCGTCCAGAATATTCTGGCCTTCCGTTTCGGCAACGGCATTTTCGAGCCCCTCTGGAACCGCCGCTATGTGAATCACGTGCAGATCACCGCCGCGGAATCGATTGGGGTCGAAGGACGCGGCGCGTATTACCAGGAAGCCGGCGCGCTGGCCGACATGATCCAGAACCATATGCTACAGGTCATGTCGACTATTGCCATGGAGCCGAGCGCCAGTTTTGGCGCCACCAGCGTCCGCGACGAACGCAGCAAACTCCTGCGATCGATCCTCCACATGTCGCCCGACGACATCCGATGCAATTCCGTGCCCGGCCAGTACGGTCCGGCGCGCATCGGTGGGCAGGATGTTCCCGGCTTCCGCCAGGAACCAGGCGTCGACCCGAATTCACAGACCAATACCTTCGCCGCCGTTACCTTCTTCGTCGAAAACTGGCGATGGGCCGGAGTGCCATTTTACCTGCGGAGCGGCAAACGGCTGCCGAAGCGCGTCACCGAAATCGCCATTCACTTCAATCCCGCGCCGCTCGCCATGTTCGCCGGAGAAGACGCGGAGCGCTCGCCCAATCTGCTGATCCTGCGCATTCAGCCGGAAGAAGGCATCTCCATGAAGTTCCTGTCCAAGCGGCCCGGCTCCGGGATGAACCTCCGTCCGGTTTCGATGGACTTCAATTATGGATCGAGCTTCGGCGAGCGATCGCCCTCGGCATACGAAACGCTGCTGCTCGACGCCATGATCGGCGACGCTACGCTCTACACCCGGCAGGACATGGTGGAAGCCAGTTGGGCCGCCGTGGAGCCGATTCAAAACGTCTGGCGCGGCACCAGATACGATTTTCCGAATTACGCCGCAGGCACATGGGGGCCGGCCGCTTCCGACGAAATGCTGGCGCGGCGCGGCCACGTCTGGAGAAAGCCATGAGCGCCACCGTCAATCCCGACCGCGTCCTCAAGGAGTTGGCCGACCTGTGGGTGACGCTCGGCAAAGAGAACGGCGAAGGCGGCGCCGGTATATTGCGCGCCTGCACCATGACGCTGGTGGTGGCGGCCGAGACCGGCGACGATTGGTCCGCGCTCGGCGAGACCGTCGCCGCGCTCATGCCCGAGCATCCCGCGCGAACCATCTCCATCCGTCTTTGTGGCTCCGGCGAACGCGCGCTCAGCGAGCGCGTCTACTCGCAGTGCTGGATGCCCTTCGGACAGCGCCGTCAGATTTGCTGCGAACAGGTGGAACTGACCGCGTCGGATTCCGCGCTGCTGGATCTGCCGCCCGTCGTGCGTCCCCTCGCCGTCCCGGATCTGCCTCTCATCCTGTGGTGCCGCAGCCCGCGTCTGCTCGCCATGCCGGAATTCAAATCCATGGCATCGATGGCGCAGAAAGTCATCATCGATAGCGAGGGCATGCCGCTCAAAGACGTCCCGCGCGTAGCGCCGCAGGGCGTGCTGCTCGGCGATCTCGCCTGGACGCGCCTCACGCGTTGGCGCGAGACGCTGTCGCAGGTTTTCGAAAACAAAGAGAATCTGGCGAAACTTCCGGCGCTCAAAAAACTCGCGGTGTCTCACGTCAGGTCGCAAACCAATACCGCGGCCTACCTCGCCGGCTGGGTTTCGACGGTGATTCCGGGGATTGAAACGGCCGTCACTCCAACCGAATCGTGCGATTCCCTGTGCGCTCGTCTCACCGGCGATGGCCTGGAAGTGCAGTTGGAGCGCCAGCAGGATCGTCTCGCGGTCACAGTGAATGGACAGACGCATTACACCAGTCTCTCGATGTTCACCGACTACCTGCTGATGCGCGAAGAGCTTTCGATCGTGCAGCGCGACCCGGTCTTCGAGCGCGTGCTCGCCAGATTTTCGTCAGGTTCGCAGCATTAGCTCGTGGGGCAGGTTTCCAACCTGTCACAGCCGGCCTGGTCGGCCTCCGCAATCAGCCGCCCTACACGGTGAGATTCCATATGCAGTTCGGGCGCGAACCGTGTTTCCAACCTGCGGCCGGTTTTTCAATCGGCCTGGACGGTGCTCCACGAGACACCAACTTCGAGCTGCGTTCGGATCACAGTGCGATTTTCAAGAGTTGGTGCACTGGCGGCCAGGCGGGCTACAAGCCCGCCGAAGGTTAGAAACCTCGCCCCACAGAATACACCGTAAAACCTGCATTATTGTGTAACAACCGCCTTCTTTCGACTCAGGTACCTTAAGATAGATGCCCAACGATCATGCCTTTGGATTCGCCACGCGTGCGCTTCATGCCGGCCAACAACCCGACTCCGCAACCGGCGCGCGTGCCGTACCCATTTATCAAACCACGTCCTACGTTTTTGACGATACCGCGCACGCCGCGGCACTTTTTAATCTGCAACGTCTCGGCAATATTTATACCCGCATCATGAATCCGACGACCGCCGTCTTCGAAGAGCGGATGGCGTCGCTCGAGCGCGGTGTGGGAGCTCTCGCAGTCAGCAGCGGACAGGCCGCGCAGTTGCTCGCCATCACCAGCCTGCTCCAAGCCGGCGACGAACTGGTGGCCGCCAGGACTCTCTATGGCGGCACCTACACGCAATTCGACGTCACCTTCCGCCGTTTGGGAATCAACACTGTTTTTGCCGACCCGGATGATCTCGACAGCTTCCGCCGCGCGATCTCTCCGCGCACCCGCGCCATCTACGGCGAAACCATCGGCAATCCCCGCATGAATGTTCTGGATATCGCGGGGCTCGCCGCCATCGCCCATGAGCACAACCTGCCGCTGGTCATCGATAACACCTTCGCGACTCCCTATCTGTGCCGGCCGATCGAGCACGGCGCCGATATCGTGGTCCATTCCGCGACCAAGTTCATCGGCGGCCACGGCACCTCGATCGGCGGCATCATCATCGACAGCGGAAAATTCCCCTGGAGCAGCGGGCGATTCCCGCAGCTTCTGGAACCCAGCCCCGGATACCACGGCATCCGCTTCTACGAGACCTTCGGCGACATGGCGTATATCGTCAAAGCCCGTGTGGAAGGACTTCGCGACCTCGGTCCGGCGCTGAGTCCGTTCAATTCGTTCCTCTTCCTGCAAGGCATCGAGACCCTGAACCTGCGCATGGACCGCCACTCCGGCAACGCCATGGCGGTGGCGCAATTCCTCGAAAGCCACAAGGATGTCGAGTGGGTGCAGTACCCCGGGTTGCCCTCCAGCCGGTACCGCCCGCTTGCCGATCGGTACCTGCCGCTGGGGCAGGGCGGCATGCTGGCCTTCGAAATCAAGGGCGGAATCGAAGCCGGCCAAAAATTCATTGAGACCTTGCAGCTTTTTTCGCACTTAGCCAATGTGGGCGACGCCAAAAGCCTGGTGATTCATCCGGCTTCCACCACTCATCAGCAGCTTTCCGCCGAACAGCGGGCTTCCGGCGGCATCAGCGACGGCCTGGTTCGTCTTTCGATAGGATTGGAAGATATCGAGGACATCCTATGGGATCTGGGTCAAGCTCTGGAGGCCAGCCGGTGAGCTTCTGCAGTCTGTCTTTGGCGGAACCGGTAGAGGCCGCGCAGGACGGCGTGGGCGGCAATTCGCCGGTGAATCGCAGCGCGTTCGCCACCACGCCGCAGGACCGGTTGCGCATTCTGCAAACCTACCGGCGCATCGCCATGGTGGGTTTGTCGTCGAATCAGTACCGGCCCAGCCATTATGCGGCGCTGTACCTGATCGCGGAAGGCTACCAGGTGTTCCCGGTGAATCCGCGTGAGAAGTCGATCTTGGGGCGCGAAAGCTATCCCTCGCTGGCGGCGATTCCGGGCGGCGTGGAAGTGGTGGATATCTTCCGCGAATCGGCAGCCGTGCCTCCCATCGCGGAGGAGGCCATCGCCATCGGCGCAAAGGTTCTATGGATGCAACTCGGTGTAATCAACGAAGAAGCCGCGAAGCGCGCGCGCGACGCGGGACTCGAAGTGGTAATGGATCGCTGCATGAAAATCGAGCATGCGCGATTCTTCGGCGGATTGAATACCATCGGCATGAACACGGCGGTGGTTTCTTCACGCCGCCGCCCCGCCGCGCAAGGCAGATGAGGCGGCTCGGCGGCTGCGCGAGCCTTCTCGCGTTCTTCTGTCTTTGCGCCGCGGCGCAGGACGGAGCCGAGCTCCGCGGAGTCGTCGTCAACGCCGTCACGCAGGAACCCATCGCCGGCGCGGTGATCTCCGCCAAAGCGTATCACTGCGCCTACAACACCACCACCAACTCCGCCGGCGGTTTCTACTTGTGGGGAATGATGCCGGGTACGTTCCACATCGACGTCCAGGCTCGCGGTTTCATCTTCATCCGGGGGAACGGACAGCAGAAGATGGCGGCGCCCATCATCCCCTTGAAGGAAGACGAGAAGCGGCACGATCTGCGGTTCGAGATGACGCCCGCGGCCAGAATCTCCGGACGCGTCAAAGCCGAAACCGGCAAGCCGATCCGCGCGCGCGTGGAAGCCTCCATCGCCGACGGCCACACGTCGCAAGGCTGGGCCACGGCCACCATTACTACCACCGGACCGGATGGCACATACCAATTGGTGGTCGCGCCGGGCCTATATGCCGTGAAGGCTTCGCCGACGGCCGATCCGGCTCATCGCGAGAGGTACTGGACCGACAGTCCGCGCAAAGCCGGAGCCACACCGGTAGAGGTCCTGCCGGGCATTGAACGGGGCAACGTGGATTTTGAGTTCGCCGGCGACTCGATGCGGAAGCTCTCCGGAACGGTGACCGGCATTCCGGACGGCGCCGGTCCGGTGGAAGTGAAGCTCGATACCTGGGACGACTATACCGCCGAGATTGCCTACGAAGAGACCTTGCCCGTGGATGCCAGCGGCAAATTCTCGGCAACCATCACTCACGGAATGTATCATCTGTACGCCACTTGTCATGCCGGAAACAGCCAGTTGCGAAGCAAAATCGCAGAAATCGACGATTCCAATCAGGACGTGGAACTGGCGCTGGGACCCGGCGTGGAACTGTCAGGCAAGGTCGAAATGTCATCGGGCGCGACGGTGCGGGCGCTTCGTCTCCTATCGAAATTCGCGCGCACCGGGGGCGGGCCGTCGCAGGATATACCGGTCGGCGCCGATGGCTCGTTCCATGTGACCGGCGTGCTGGCCGAAGACTTCCGCGCAACGCTGCTGCCCGACGTGCCGGGCGAGTACGTCACGGTCTGGATGAATGGGAAGCTGGTGAATGAGACGCTCGATCTGCGAAGCGTCGAGAGCCCGGTACGGTTGCGAGTGGTGGCCGGCCGCGAAGGAGCCAGCATTACGGGGAAGGTGGAATCGAAGGGGAAGGTTCTGGAGCGCGGCTATTCGAAGGTCAGTCTGGTCAGCATCGACGAGAGCGAAGACTTCGCCGCCCGGCAGTTGGAGCAAGAGACCGCCGGCGACGGAACGTTCGAGTTCGAAGGCGTGGCGCCGGGCAAATACCATCTGCTGGCGCAGGACCTGTTGAACGCCGACGATCCGGGAAGGGTCGCGGTGGAGGCGGCCGAAGTGGTCGAACTGCACGAAGGCGACCGCATTACCCATAACGCAAAAACACAATCGAGGTAGTGGATGTTGAAGTTCGGCGGGCCGGCGCTTCTGGGCCTCTCGATGTTCTGCCTTTGTGCTGCGGCACAGGAGACGGCGGAAGTCCGCGGAACGGTCGTCAACGCCATCACGCACCAGCCCATCCGCGGAGTTCAGGTGAACTTCGAGTTCATCGAGCGCGGGGCCATGCGCCAACTGGCGTTTGGGGCCCAAACCACGAATACGGGCGCGTTCTCCATCACCGGCATGAAGCCGGGGACTTATTTCATCACGCTGAAATCGCCCGGCCTGATCTTTGTGCGCGGCGTCGAAAAGGACGCGCTGCCGACCCCGGCCGTCACCCTCAAAGCAGGGGAAAAGCGCGGCGATCTGCGTCTGGAGATGGTCCCCTTCGCTGTCGTGACCGGGCGCGCGGCCAACGAAGAAGGCGAGCCTGTCGCCGCGCGGATCGATGCCGAGCTCGTCGACGGACGGACTTACGTCGGCTGGCGCGATTCCGCCTATGCCGACACCGACGATCGCGGGATCTATCAGCTTTTCCTGATGCCCGGCCAGTACACCATCAAGGCCGATCCCATTACGCCGGATTCCGACGAGCCCGAAGAGATCCGCACCGATGGCACGTCGGAAGCCGGTTACCACGGCATGTATTGGCAGAACGCCGCCAGGAAGACCGCAGCGACCGCGGTCGAGGCACTGCCGGGGCGCGAACGGGCCAATGTGGATTTTCGCTTCGCCCACCTGCCGGCCTTGAGCATCGCCGGAACGATCTCGGGCATTCCGGCGGGCGCGAGCGCGGTGCAATTGAAACTGGCCACTTTCGAGGAGGACGATCCCGAAATCGAGGAGGAGGACCAGATTCCGGTCGCGGCCGACGGAAAATTCTCGGCGACGCATCTCGATCCAGGCCGCTACCGGTTGTATGCCGCGTGCCGCATGGAGGACAAGCAATTGCGCACTCCGATGCGCGAGGTGCACCTGACCGATTCCAGCGTTACGATCGACCTTCCGCTCGGTCCCGGAATGGAGCTGTCGGGCAAGGTCGAGATGGCTGCCGCGGGGCCCACATCGGGGCTGACCGTGCGGCTGGAGTCGGCCTCTTCGACGCGCGGATGGGGCCCGTCGCAAACCACGCCGGTCGCGGCCGACGGCTGGTTTCATATGACCGGAATTCAACCGGACCGGTATCGCGTGCTGGTCCTGCCGCAATCGGCCGAACAGTACCTCACCGTAAAGGTGGAGGGCGAGATCGCCAGACACGAAGTATTGGATTTGAACGCAACATCCGAGTCGGATGTGCGGATCGCGGTGAATCGCGATGGCGGGCAAATCACGGGCAGGATGGAATCGAAAGCCGAGGTCTTGAATCGCGGCTTCGGCGTCATCGAACTATTTCCGGATGGCGACTACGATTGGGACGCCGTTCGTTGGCAGGAGGCCGGCAAAGATGGAAGTTTTACGTTCGAAGGCCTGCGGCCGGGCAAGTATCGTCTGGTGGCGCTCGATTTTTTGAGCGGCGGAACCTATTCACTCGAGAAGGTGCGCGCCGCGGCCGCCCAGGCGGAAGCGATCGAGGTGCACGAAGGCGAGAAAGTGACCCGCAATGCCAAAACGATCGAGTAGAACCGCGCATGTGGCGCACGCACTCGTGCGTGCAGCGCCGGCACTCCTGCCGGCGTCCCGGGGCCTGCTAACGGAAATTGTGGGGCAGGTTTGCAACCTGCCGCCGATTTTCAATCGGCCGGGTCGCCAACGCGCCGGGTCTCGCATACCCAGCGGGGCATCGGATCGGATCCTCGGGATTCGCGGCCGGGCGGGCCGCAAGCCAACCGCAGGTTTGCAACCTGCCCCACAGAAAAGACAGAATCCTCGAGGCAGGAAAACTACGCGGCATCGCGCAAGAGTGTGTTCGCCACATCTCCTGCTCCTGTTCGCTACCGCAGCCTTCGCGCAACAAGAGCCGCCTCCCGGCGTCACCGGCACGGTGACCAACGCCCTCACCAGGGAGCCCATCGCTCGCGCGCATATCGCCCTGCGCCCGCCCGGCGACAAACCGGAGCGAAAGTACGGAGCCATCTCGGCGCCCGATGGGAAATTCTCGATCGTGCCCATGCCGCCGGGCGAATATGTCGTGTCGGTCGAGCATGCCGGATTCGTCGCCGCGCCGGACGAGAACGGCATCGCCTACATTTCCGTCGCGGTGAAAGAGCACGGTCCGATCGAACTGAAGTTGAAGCTCCTCCCGCAAGGCGTGATCGCGGGCCGCATCCTCGACGCCAATGGCGATCCGGTGGAGGCCATCCGCGTGGAGACGGCCCGCGGGCGCAGCCTGGCGTCGGCCACCACCAATGCCCGCGGCGAATACCGGCTCAGCGGGTTGCGTCCCGGCCGCTACCTGATCCGCGCTACGCCGCCCGAGGGCGGACCGCCGGAAATCCGCACCGATGGCAGCCAGGAGAAGAACTACGGAATCACCTGGTACCCCGGAGTTCCCGGTGAAGACGCTGCCTCCGCCGTAGCCGCGGCGGCCGGCGTGGAGACCGCGGGAATCGATATTCATCTGTCGCCCGCGCCAATTCTCCGCATCAGCGCAACCGTGACCAACATCCCGGCCGGCGCCAAAGACTACGTGCTCATACGTGAGTTCGGCGCTGGATTTCGCCAGGGCTACACCACTAGCATGCTCACTACCGGCCGGCTTACGCTGTGGCGTTTGACTCCGGGCAAATACCGCTTGTCGGCCCGATGCGAAGTTCCCGGTGGGAGGGTCTGGACCCCTACCGTCGAGCTTGAACTGGTGAACCAGAACATCGACAACGTCGAGTTGCGATTCGTTCCGCCATTCGCCGTAAAAGGGGCAATCCAGGGCGATATTCCGCCGCCCAAAGAGGACCAGCCGCGGAAGCGTACAATCCTTCTGCAACAGATCGGGTCGCGCGGATGGAAATCCGACGCCACCGAAATCGCCGCCGATGGGACGTTCCAAATTGCAAAGGTCCATCCGGACCGGTATCGCGTTGTGCTGGCCGGTATGCCACCGGGGACGTACGTGAAGTCGATCCATCTTGGAGACGTCGAGACGATCGACGCTACTCTGGACCTGGGCCGCGGCGCGCCGGCGGCGTCGCTCGAAGTCACCGCCGCCATTGCTACTGGACGACTCTCCGGCACGGTACAGGGGCCGAACGGGCCGATCGCAGGCGTGAGGGTCGCGGTGGTTCCGGACGGTGCCGATGGCATCTACAGATTGCGGACCGTCGCGGTCGATTCCGGCGGCAAATACGTCTTCGACTTTCTTCCGCCGGGCACGTATCAGGTGTTCGCTTTCGATCCGACTGATCTGGAGAATCTGAAAGAGGGCATCGGCATCGAATGGTACGAGAAGACTATCGAGAAAGTGGATGTAAAAGACGGCAGCGAAGTGAAGGACCTTCGATTCGCCGCCGCGAACTGAACGCCATCACTCCGTGCCGGTCGCCTTGGCGCGCGATTTCGCCAGCCGGACGGCGAGCGCATCGTCCACGCCACCTGGGAACGGCACGCCATCCTCGACGCCCGTATACAGGACGCACATTCCGGGCGTTTTCACGAACACGCGTTCATATTTATTGATCCAGAAATCCAGGTGCTGCTGAAGATCGTCGAGAATCGGCAGCTCGTGGAGCAGCGCCGGATAGCTTTTCAGAATCTCCAGGATCGCCCGGTTGGCGTTTACCATGGGCCCTTCGGTAAACGCGCGGATCTGATCGAATTCGAAGCGTTCCGCCTCCGTCATCTGCGTGTAGTAACGGATGAAGAACCGTTCGTACTGCATGCCCGCGACGCCCAGGCGCGACTTCATTCCCGCTACCAGATCGTTGCGGCGCTTACACTGCGCTCCATAGGCCTTATGCGCGTCCGACAGGTGCCGCTGAATTCGGGCCAGCATACCCGTCAGATCGGGCGCGCCTGCCGTGGCCGCTTGCGGCGCGCCAGCCAGGGCTCCCGATCTGCGCCGCAATGCCTCGTCGGCTTCCTTGCTGATGTCTCTGAGAATCTCGTCCTGCTTATCCCTGGTCAATCCCGCCAGGG
>Ga0335076_10003850_pt1 | contig 15122 bp, 9 predicted proteins | sample Lox_Sample_25_FD_206717 | JGI IMG/M metagenome (GOLD analysis project Ga0335076, IMG submission 206717) | Soil microbial communities from Loxahatchee National Wildlife Refuge, Florida, United States - Lox_Sample_2.5 | ecosystem: Environmental > Terrestrial > Soil > Wetlands | place: USA: Florida...
GAGGCGGCGATCGCGTGGGCCATTCCACCTACCATGCGGCGATCGTCAAGTTCAACAAGCAGCTCGGTAATGGATTGATCGTCCAGTCCTCCTACAGTTTTTCCAAGATCCTGGACGATACCGACACCGCCTACCTTGCCACTTTCTTCTATGGCAATATGAACAACCTGAGGTTGCTCAAATCGATTGCCAGTTACGATCAGACCCACAATTTCAAGCTCTCGTGGGTATACCGGCTTCCCGTCGGGAAAGGGGAGCATTTCCTGGGGAACGGCGGCGTACTGAGCGCGATTGTCGGCGGCTGGCGTATTTCCGGCATTCAGACTTACGCCAGGGGATTGCCGATGAACATCGGAACCAATGCCGTCAGCTTCCCCATCGGCGAATTCAGCAACACGCCAACCGTTAGCACTTACAAAGGTTGGACACTGCCCTATTCCGGCAAATTCGATCCTTTCAAAGATAGTTATCTCCAACCCCAAACTTTCTTCCCGGCGCAGTCGTCAACCTCGTTCGGCAATTCCACCCGCTACAACCCGGACTTCCGCAGTTGGCCTCAGTTTAACGAGGAGGCTGGGGTATCGCGGACCTTCAGCTTTAAGGAAAAGGCGCACCTGGAGTTTCGTGCCGAGGCGTTCAACATTTTGAATCGCACCTGGTTCGGTCCCCTGGGGGGCGCAACAACCCTTGGAAACCCCAACTGGGGCAAGTGGCAGGCGCAGACCAACGCCGCCCGCCAGGTGCAGTTAGTAGCGAAAGTTACCTGGTAGTCCGTTTGTGCAAGGCTGCGCGAGCCGATCGCGCAGCCTGCTCTTCGTCGAGAAGGGCTTGCCCGAAGGCGTTGCCGCTGGGAGCCTTCGTGCCTCAGGATTTGGCGGCGGGTCCCGTAGACTCCCTGAGTATCAGTTCGGGCTCAATCATGATTTCGTTACCGGGTCTCGTCCTCTCGCTCCCGACCATTGCGCCCCAGATGTCCTTCGCAATCTGATCGCGCGGTATCCGAACCGATGTCAGAGCCGGATAGCAGAACTGCGCCAGTTCGACATCGTCAAACCCGGTCACCGAAATGTCGTCGGGGACGCGCAGACCCTGATCCCGAATTTCGCGCATGGCTCCGACCGCCATGGAGTCGTTCACGCACATCATCGCCGTCAGCCTGGGGTTTACGGCAAGCAACCGGCGCGCGGCACGGCATCCGCCCTGTAGGCTGTCCACGTCGGCCGCGGTCTCGACCACCAGGTCACCATAGCGGGCTGCGATCTCCATCGCCACTTCCAGGCGTTCATTCATCTGCGCCTGTTGGGTGTGATGTCCGACGATTCCCATCCGTCGATGTCCCAGGCTGTACAGGTAAGACGTCAGCTTTTGTATCCCGCGGCGGTAGTTCACACGGATCACGGTGATGTTGTGCCGTGGAGCGCCCACATCGTAGAACACCACCGGAATTCCGTAGCCATTCAACTCCCCGACCAGCTCCTGATCCATCTCCGATACGATCGCCGCCAGTCCGGCCACACGCCGGCCCATCATGGATCGCACGCTGGTTGCCACCTGTTCCGCCCGATAGTCGGTATTGGCCATGAAGATCTCGTACTCTTCGGCGTGGGCGGCTGTTTCAACCGCTGTGTAGATGTCCCGGAAGAAAGGATTCTCGATATTCGAAACAATCACCCCGATACTGCGGCTCCTGCCTCCAGCCAGACATCGGGCATGAAGATTTGGATGATACTTGAGTTTCTCGACTACCGACATGACCCGCACGCGCGTGGTGTCTTTCACACGCGGTGCATTATTGAGCACCCGGGAAGCTGTTGCAATCGAGACTCCCGCACGTCGTGCAACTTCCTCTAGATTCATGTCTTGTGTTTGCGTACTCCCAGGTGGTCGATTCCCATAGGCGTTCTCCCCGGAATGGAACGCACCGAAATTCGAACGCAACGAGCCTAGCATGCAAGTCTTCGACCGGCTACGTTTGGTACGGTACATAGGGAATCGGTTCAATAGAATCTTCATGTTGAGCGGATGGGAGAAGACTGCCGCCGGATCCGGTTAACCGTTAACCGGCGGTAGTTAGGACCCGCGCCCGACTGGGCGGCAGCGATCGCCCATGTGCCGCGCCCCGGCGCGTTCGAGCCGATGGCCGGCCGCGCGCCGCGTATCTCCCGCGGGCCGATGACGATGGTGACGGCCCGGAACAAAACGCCGGATGCCGGCATCCCGCGAAATCGGAGCCTTGCGAATCTGTCAGGATTTGGTTTGAATTCGCGTGCGCCGCGCGGTATAGTTCCTGCTGAAAAGTTTGGACACGTTCGCAGCCTGCATGCTTTCCGGAGCTCCGCGGCTCGCCGGGGGAAAGAGGAGACGCTGAATATTCATCACATCGGAAACCAGGAGGTGATCGCGCGGGTCAAAATCAGCGCCGCCCGGCCGCTGATCCGCGCCCTGCCCGGATCGATTCGAACCGTGCTTGCTGTGGCGACTGTTTATCGCGATCGACATCCAGCCGGCCGCTGGGTTCACCGGGACGGACGCGTTGGAATACGATACGCTGCCTGCGGGCAAATATAGTTCAGGAACCAGGGAGAAGATCATGCTTACCAGAAGACAGACTCTAGGATTACTGGCGGCCGCGCCCGGCTTGAAGATCGCGCGCGCCGACGACGCGCTCCCCATCGCGCCCGGCCCTTTTAAGGGCACGCGCGATTCGCTGAAGGCGTGGGAGGTTCCAGCCTGGTACCGCGACGCCAAGTTCGGCATGTGGGCCCATTGGGGACCGCAATCCGCCGCCGAAGCTGGCGATTGGTACGCCCGCAACATGTACATCCAGGGCCAGCGCCAGTACGACTACCACGTGAAGACTTACGGCCACCCTTCCAAGTTCGGCTTCAAAGACGTCATCGCCACCTGGAAGGCGGATAAATTCGACCCCGACCACAACATGCAGCTCTACAAGAAAGCCGGAGCGAAGTACTTTTGCAGCATGGGCGTGCATCACGACGGGTTCGACCTGTGGAAGTCCACGCACCAGCCGCGCTGGAACTCGACCGCCTCGGGACCCAAAATCGACGTCGTTGGAATGTGGAAGCAGGCCGCCTACAAGCACGGCCTGAAGTTCGCGGTAAGCGAACACCTCGCGCCGAGCTATCTATGGTTCTCCGTTTCGCACACCAGCGATAAGACCGGGCCACTGGCCGGCGTGCCATATGACGGCGTCGACCCTGCGTATTCCGACCTCTATCACGAGTACCCGGCGGACTTTAATTTCGCCAACCCGGGGAACGGCTTCGGCAACCGCGGCATTCCCGATTCGTGGAAGCTGCACTACTACAAGCGCATCAAGGACCTGGTCGATAACTATCAGCCCGATCTGCTGTACACCGATGGCGGCATCTACTACGACGAATATGGCCTGGCCGTCGTCGCCAACCACTACAACGTCAATGCCAGGCTTCACGGAGGGCGTTGCGAAGCGGTCTACACCAGCAAGACCCCCACGGATTGCGCCACCGGAACCTGCATACTCGACCTGGAACGCGGCGTGGCCAACGGCATCTCGGAAAACCACTGGCAGACCGACACCTGCATCGGCGAGTGGCATTACCGCCGGGACATCACCTACAAGTCGCCCAAGCGGGTCATCGACATGCTCGTGGACATCGTCAGCCGGAACGGCAACCTCATGCTGAATTTCCCGCTGCCCAACAACGGCCAACTGGACGACCAGGAATTGAAGATCCTCGACGAACTTGCCAGGTGGATCGCGGTCAACGGCGAGGGTATCTACGCCACGCGCCCCTGGAAGATCTTCGGCGAAGGCCCGGTGGCATCCGCGCCGGCGGCGGCGGGCGGCCGCGGCGCCGGTTTTAACGAATCGCGCCGCAAGGATCTCACGGCCGAAGAAATCCGCTTCACCACCAAAGGCAGCACGCTTTACGCCTTCGTCATGGGCTGGCCCGAGAAGCAAACTGTCGTGAAGGCGTTCTCCACCAGCAGCGCGGTCGCCGCGTTCAAAGTGCGGAATGTCGAACTCCTCGGCTTCAAAGGCAAGCTGAAATGGACCCAGGATGAAAACGGCCTCACCGTGCAACTGCCCGCGGAAAAGCCCACCGATCACGCCGTCTGCCTCAAGGTGTTTGGGGCCTGAATGGAGCAGGCCGATCGCAGACCGTGCCCGGTTCCCGTCACCACAACCGGCAATACTTCTTCGACGTCAGTACGGAGCCTGCCGGCTATTTCGGCTCTTCGGCCACTTCGATGGCGTTCACACACGCCATTCCCTTGACCGGAACGAAGGTGAGCACGATCTTGCCTTGGGCGGTGGGGCGAACGCCGGAAAAGATTCGGTCCAATGGCCGGCCTTCCCCGCCCGCCTCCCTGAAAATGTCGAAATCTCTCAGCAAAGCCACGCCGTTGCAATAGACGTCGAAAACGCGGCTACCCAGCCCGCCCACGCCGGTGTTCCGCTTTCCGTAGTGGCCTTCGCAGAATTTCAACGTTACGCGATACCGGCCTTCCGCCACCGGTACGGCGTAGGAAAAATGGCCCCATCGCTCGCTCGAGTAGACGGCGATGTCGGTCGGGTTGGAATTGCTGTCTCGCGCCGGATTGGCGGTGCGCACCAGGGCATTTCCACCCATAAAATAGGAGTCCGCCTGCCACTGCTGGCCGGCCGAATCCTGCCAGGAGGCGGTCCAGCCCGCGCGAATCCGGACAGGCCTCACCTTCCCCGGACTCACCGGCAGCACCTCGATTCCGCTCACCATCGCCGTGCCGCGAACGGCGGCGAAACCCAGGTGGAGAAACCCGTCTTGGGCGGGCGAGATATCGCCGAAGACCCGCTCGTCCGAAATATTGGCCCCGGCGGCATCCGCTACCACGTCGAAATAATCGAGAATCGGATTTCCGTTGGCTGTGACGCGAAAAAGGCGCTGGCCCTCGCCGCTGGATTCCGCGCTGATGAAATCAGCCAGCCCGGTCTCGGCAAAATGAAGATGCAGTTCGTAAGAGCCCGGCTTCAACGGAATGTCGTAGTGGAACTCGCCCTGGCGAAAGCGGCGGTAGATATCCGGATCCAGTGTTCGGAGAATTCTCTGCGCCGGCCGGGCGAGTACCGAGCCGCCGGCGAAAAACTGATCCGGTCCCCAGGTCCGCCCGTCGCGATCCGTATACGGACTCGCGGCGCCCACCGCCAGCCGTAGATCGCCGCCGCCAGGCAGGCCTTTCAGAAGGGGACCGGCTGTGGCGGCCGGTTTAGCTTCCCGGGTGACCGGTTTCGACGCGGGCAAGGCCAGAAATACCACGGCAGCAACGATAAGGATCGAGATCGCAACACCGGCCCATACCGGCCGGAACCAGCGGACGCGGCCGCCAACCAATGCTTCGGGATACTCCGTTCCTACCGTCGCCGGCTCTTCCGTTACGGCTTGAGACTCCGTTTGAACCAGGTTCTCACCCGGGTTCTGCGTCTCGACCGAAGGCTGCGTTTCCGCGGCCGCCGTCTCCCATCGGAACTCGGCGCTGTAGGATCCCGGAGGCAACTCGATTCGAACATGGCTGGAACCGTTTTCAGCCAGGTAGTGCTGGGCAAGTCTCTTGCGGACTTCATTGGCGGTTACGCGGACAATCGTGTGCTGCCCGGTATCGAAATCCGGCTGCAGACGGAAGAGTCCCACGCCGATCGAGCGCTCTTTCAGAGTGCCGCGCGGCCCGTTCAGGGTGTGCTCGACGATGTACTCGAGGAACTCCCTGCTCCGCTTGCTGGTGCGAAACGCCGCACTCCCAAGCACTCGATCGAGCTCCGCCCATACGGCTTGCTCCCGCAACTCCTCCAGACCCATCACTTCTTTATCGCCCATCAGCTCGCTCTGCGCGGATGATATCACAACGCTTCTTCCTTTGTCCGAAGGGGTTTACCTGATTCATCTAACCGTTAAACGGCGCCCGTCCCCGGATCGTCCGTGAAATCGTAACAATTAGAGTTCTCTAGAGTTAGCCCCGGAATACCGTACCAAACCTAGCCCGCGAAGAGCTTGCGTGCTACGATTCGCCCAAACTCCGGGCAGTGGCGTCGTGAAGGCCCTGCCGCTACTGACGCCCGCGAAGAATCCAAGGAGATGAATCATCCTAGCCGCGCAAGCCGGACAGCCAGGTACGGCTGGCAAAGCGAAATTGGGAGTGATCCCGAGCGCCGCAACAGCGATCCGCCTGCTCCAACCGCGACTGAAATGGTCGTTCTTACGATATACCGAAAAACCTGGCATCGTATAATTTCGGCCAGTTGGAGGTCCGTAACTCTATGAAGTGCTTCGTGCCGATGACGCTCTTTGCCGTTGCGCTGGCGTTGCCAGGCGCGACCGTCGAACGGGACGCCGCCGGTGTCACCATCCGCAATGCAAATGAGACCGTCCGCATCGTGGTATGCGGACCAACTTTGATTCATGTAGTTGCCGGCCCGGGCGATCCGAAAGGCGCGTCGCCCGAGACGCCCTGGTTTGTCACGCCCTGCAAACCGGCCCCGTTCGATTTCACCCGCGACGAGAGGAGAGCCACCCTCTCGACCCCCGCGCTGCACCTTCTGGTCAATTTGAACGATGCGCGGCTGACGTTCCAGGATGCTTCGGGGAACGTGCTGGATTCCGAATCCGACCGCGAGCCCCGGCGTTACGACCGAGTCCAAGCCAACGGCGAGAATCTCTACCGCGTGAGCGAGCGGTTCTTCATGGATGCGCACCAGGGCCTGTACGGCCTGGGCCAGCACCAGAACGGCGTCTTCAACTACCGCGGGACGGTTGTGGAACTGGCGCAAGCCAATACCGATATCGCCGTGCCGCTGCTGATCTCGTCGAACGGTTCGGCCATTCTGTGGAATACTGCCTCGCGTTCCTCGTTCGACAATCGCTTTCCCACCGAACTGAAGCTCACCGCCGATGCGGCCGACGCCATCGACTACTACTTCTTCTATGGTCCCGAGATCGACTCCCTGATCCATCAGTATCGGGAGCTGACCGGCCATGCGCCGCTGTTCGGAAAATGGGCGTACGGCTTCGTCCAGTCGAAGGACCGCTACAAATCCGCCCAGGACCTGCTCGATGTGGCGGCCAGGTACCGCTCCGAGCACGTGCCTCTCGATACCATCGTCCAGGACTGGTTCTGGTGGAAGCACCAGGGCGATCCCGACTACACCGACTCCTACCTGAAGCCGCATCCCGACGTCCCCGGGGCGCTGCGCACGCTGCACGACGAGCACGTCCACGCCATCATTTCGGTGTGGGCTATGATGGACCAGAAGTCCACGAACTTTCAAGACCTGGCACGGCAGGGTTTCATCATTCCCGGCACGTTCGACTACGATGCCACCAACCCGGCCGCGCGCGACGCCTACTGGAAGATGCTGATGGCGCCGATTCTGGCGCAGGGTTGGGACGGCTTCTGGCTCGACAGTTCAGAGCCCGAGATCCTCAACGGGCGCAGCGACGCCGTGCTGTTCGATAAGAAGATCGCCATCGGCAACGGCGCGCGCTACACCAACGTCTTTCCACTACTCCACACCGGCGGCGTGTACGGCCACTGGCGCGTCAGCGGGAACGAAAAGCGCGTATTCATCCTCACCCGCTCCGCTTTCCTCGGACAGCAGAGAAACGCCACGACGGTCTGGTCGGGCGACGTGTTCGGCACCTTCATGACGTTGGCGCGGCAGATTCCGGCCGGCCTGAATTTCGCGCTCTCCGGCATCCCCTACTGGACCACCGATATCGGCGGCTATGGCTACCCCTGGGAACGCGACACCCGCGATCCCTCGTATCAGGAACTGTACGCCCGTTGGTACGAGTACGGCGTCTTCTGCCCGATTTTCCGCACCCATGGCCACCGGGCGAACGACACCAACGAAGTGTTCTCTTATGGGCCGGTCACGCCGATCGCGATCCGCTACGACAAGCTGCGATACCGTCTGCTGCCTTACATCTATTCCCTGGCCTGGCGCGTGACCAACGAGGACTACACCATTCAGCGGCCTCTGATCATGGACTGGCGGAACGATACGAAAGTGGCGGCCATCGCGGATCAGTTTATGTTCGGACCCGCGATCCTGGTGAATCCGGTGACCGAAGAAGGCGCCACCAGCCGCTCCGTTTACCTGCCGGCGGCCAGTGCCTGGTACGACTTCTGGTCCGGTGACAAGCTGGCCGGCGAGCGCCGGATCGTGGCCGAGGCGCCGCTGGACCGAATCCCGCTGTATGTCCGTGCGGGGGCCATCCTGCCGCTCGGCCCGGAAGTGGAATACGCGGAGCAGCCAACGGACGCGCCGATGGAGCTGCGCGTCTACCGTGGCAGCGACGGCGCCTTCTCGCTCTACGACGACCAGGGCGACACCTACGCCTACGAGAAAGGCGCGCATACCGTGATTCCCCTCCATTGGGACGACAAATCGGCAGCCATGACGATTGGCGCGCGCCAGGGTGAGTATCCGGGCATGCAGCGCGAGCGAACGTTTCGGGTGGTGGTGGTGGATGGGTCGAAGATCTCGCCGGCAAAGGAAGCGCGTTACGCGGGGCAGGAACTGGTGGTGCGCTTCGAGTGATGGAATCTCCGGGAGCGGAGCGGCGTGGTCGTCCCTTCACCAGACCACAACCCCCGCGATGGGAAAGGGAGTTATGAGGACACTGAGTCTGGTATTAATTGGATGCGGATTGTGCTGGGGACAGGCCGCGGATGAGTGCAAACCATCCGCGCTGAATATCCCCGAGGCAAAGTACCCTTGCGTCTATCCCGACAGCCGCGCGATGTTTCGCGTCGTCGCGCCCGATGCCCAAAAGGTGACGGTCCGCATCGGGCGTGGGTTCGATATGACCAAGGGCCCGGATAATGTGTGGACCGTAACCACGACGCCGCTCGTGGTGGGCTTCCATTATTACAGCCTGCAGATCGATGGGGCCGTTGTGGCCGACCCGTCGACCATGACGTTCTTCGGATCCGGGTGGCCCAACAGCGGAATCGAGATTCCCGAGCCCGACGCGGACGCCGCCTACTACCACGCCAAAGACGTCCCTCATGGTCACGTGAGCGAGCAGTGGTATTACTCCAAGGTCACGGAGAAGTGGCGCCGCTGTTTCGTTTACACGCCGCCGGAGTACGGCGTCAATAGCAAAGCGCGGTATCCCGTTTTGTATTTGCTGCATGGCTGGGGCGAAGACGAAACCGGTTGGTACACGCAGGGACACGTCGATTCCATCATGGACAACCTGATCGCGGCCGGGAAGGCCAAGCCCATGATCATCGTCATGGACAATCTGAACGCCGTAAAGCCCGGACAAAGCGCGGCGCTGTTTGCCGCCCGCGGATTGGTGCCCGCCCCCGCGGACGCTCCCGCGCCGCGAGGCGGTAGAGGCGCGCCCGGGCAGGGACTTCTTCCCGCCGGAGCCCCGCCACAACCAGGAGCGCCGGCCCAGCCGGGTCGCGGCGCCGCCCCCGCCGGACGAGGCTTTGCAGGATTCAACCTGACGGCGTTCAGCGACATGATGTTCACCGATTTGATTCCCATGGTGGAGCGGACCTATAGAGCCCTCCCCGGGCGTGAGAACCGCGCGATGGCCGGGCTTTCAATGGGCGGGATGCAGACGTTCACCACCGCGCTCAACAACCTGGACAAATTCGCGTATCTGGGTGGATTCAGCGGAAGCTGCGGAGGCAGAGGCGGTACGTTCGATCCCAAAACCATCTGCGGCGGGGCATTCGCCGATCCCGCCGCCTTCAATAAGAAAGTCAAAGTGCTGTTCCTCGGGATCGGCTCGGCGGAGGGACAGGGAACCAAGGATTTCAGTGACGCGCTGACGAAAACCGGCATTCACAACGTCTATTTTGAATCGCCGGGGACGGCTCACGAGTGGTTGACGTGGCGCCGGTGTCTCAACGATTTCGCCCCGCGGCTCTTCAGGTAATGGGCGGGCACGAGAGGGGATAAACTGATCCTCTAAGGAGGGACCAATGGAACGACCGAATCGCCGAAATTTGCTCAAGGGAGGCTTGCTGTCGATTGCCGGGATGGCCGGACTCCCATCGCTTTCGGCCGCCGTACAGGAGGCCTCGACACCGTACAACCGGCCCAAACTGAAAATCACCGAAGTCCGCACCGCCGAGGTCCGCGTCCACGGCTACCAGGTGCACGTCCGCATCCTCACCGATCAGGGCATCGTCGGCCAGGGCGAAACCACCGACGCCTCTTCCGGCAATGTGCCCATCATCCGCGGCTTCGGGCGCATGCTGGTTGGCCAGGATCCGCTCAACATTGAAGCCGCGTTCGAGCGGCTTCGCACCTCTGGTGTTTTCGCCGGCGCGCAGGCCGGCCAGTACGTGACCGCCCTCACCGGCGTCGAAATCGCTCTCTGGGATATCGCCGGGAAAGCACTGGGGCTCCCGGTATACCAATTGCTCGGAGGCAAGGTGCGCAACCGCGTCCGCGTTTATTGCGATTCCGGCGCGCGCGAAATGATCCCCGGCGACGAGCGCTCCGTAGCCCGCATCAAGCAAATCCAGGAAATGGGCTTCACCGCCGCCAAGATCGATATCGACGATGCCACCGATCCCGCCCGCATCGACCGCGTCAACTGGACCGCCTCCAACGGCGAGATCACTCACATGCTGGCGAAGATCGCCTTCACCCGCGAGAACTATCCCAAGGATTTCGATCTCGCCGTGGACATGCACGCCCGCTATGACGCTACCACCGGCAAACGTGTCGCCAAGGAAGTGGAGCCGTTCAAGCTGATGTGGCTCGAGGAGCCGGTGCCGCCCGAGAATATTGACGCCATGCGCGAAGTGCGCGCGTCCACCTCGACGCCCATCTGCTGCGGCGAGAACATTTATATGCGCTGGGGCTTCCGCGAGATCCTCGAGAAGCGCGCCGCCGACATCATCATGCCCGATTTCCAGAAGTGCGGCGGCCTGCTCGAAGCCCGCAAAATCGCCGACATGGCCCACACCTATTACGTGCCGGTGGCCCCTCACGCGGTCACCTCGCCCATCGGCATGATGGCCACCGCGCACGTCTGCTCGGTCATTCCGAATTTCCTGGCGCAGGAATGGCATTGGATCGATGAGCCGGACCTCTGGAAGAACTGGGTGAAGGAAGGCGAGATCATCCAGAAAGGCTTCATCACGCCGCCGGAGCGGCCGGGTATCGGCGTCGAGATGAACGAAGAAGGCGCGCGCAAAGCACAGGTCCCCGGAACGCCCTGGTTCGAACCCATGCCGCAACCGGCGGGCAGAGGTCGGGGACGAGGGTAGGATGCGGCGCGCCGACGCGCATCGCCTGATCCATGCGTGTGCCCGGTGAGGTGGTTTCGATTGAATTTATGACGCGACGTTTGGTTGTGGTTTTGACGGCATCGCTGGTGAGCGTGCTCACCGGTTTCGGGCTGCACGCACAGCCCTCCGCTGAACTCACCGTCGATGTGAATCAGCCCAAAACAGCGGTCAGCCCGATACTGTACGGACTGATGACCGAGGAGATCAATTACTCCTATGACGGCGGTCTGTATGCGGAGCTGATCCGCAACCGTACCTTCCGTTCCGATTGGACCGGAATCCTCAACTGGTACCTCATCGACAGAGGCGCCGCCGCGGCGAAGATCACGGTCGACAACAAAGAAGGCCCATCCGCGGCGTTGTCTCATAGCGCGAAACTGGAGGTCGCCAAAGCCGACGCCAACAGCCCGGCGGGGCTGCTGAATGAAGGGTACTGGGGGTTCGCCGTGCGGCCGCGCACGCGGTTCGCCGGTTCGTTCTTCGCCAAGAGCAGCCTGGACGCGTCCTTGCCGGTGCGGGTCGCTTTAGTCGCGGACCAGTCCGGTCAAGTGCTGGCCAGCACGTCCGTCCCGGTGACCGGCGGCGCATGGAAGCAGTACAAATTCGAACTACGCTCCGCAGAGACTGCGGCGTCGGCCGAGAACCATCTGGAAGTCACCATCGACCGGCCGGCGACGTTGTGGCTCCAACTGTTCTCCCTGCTCCCGCCGACGTACCACGACCGGCCGAATGGAAACCGCATCGACATCATGGAGAAACTGGCGGCCATGCGGCCCTCGTTCCTGCGCTTCCCGGGTGGAAATTACCTGGAAGGGAACCGCATGGACAGCCGTTTCGATTGGAAGAAGACCATCGGTCCGATGGTCGACCGGCCCACGCACGCCAGCCCATGGAATTACCAGTCGACCGATGGCATGGGGCTGCTGGAGTTTCTGGAGTGGTGCGAGGACCTGAAAATGCAGCCGCTGCTGGCCGTGTTCGCTGGCTATACGCTCGACGGACGGGTGGTGCGGCCGGGTCCCGATCTCGAACCGTATGTCCAGGAAGCGCTGGAAGAGATCGAATACGCCACCGGCGGCGCCGACACCAAATGGGGCGCATTGCGTGTTCGGGACGGCCATCCGGCTCCATTCGCGATCCATTACGTCGAGGTCGGCAACGAAGATAATTTCGACCGGCAGAGAACCTACGACGGACGATATGCCCAGTTCTACAAAGCCATCAAAGCGAAATATCCGGACATGCAGGTGATCGCCACCATGCCGGTGAGCGGCATCACTCCCGACGTCGTGGACGATCACTACTACAAACGCGAGCTGGAGATGTTCGAGGAGTCCAAACACTACGACCAGACCGATCGCAAAGGCCCGAAGATCTTCGTGGGAGAATGGGCCACGCGCGAAGGCGGTCCGACTCCCAATTTCGGCGCCGCGCTCGGCGATGCCGCCTTCCTGACCGGGCTGGAACGGAACAGCGATGTCGTGATCATGGCGGCTTACGCACCGTTGTTTGTCAACGTAAGCCCGGGCGGGATGCAGTGGGCCAGCGACCTGATCGGTTATGACGCCTTGAACAGCTACGGGTCTCCGAGTTATTACACCCAAGTGATGTTCGCTTCCTGTATCGGCGATCACACGGTCAACTCGTCGGTTGCCGGAGCCGGCGGAAGGTTCTTCTACTCGGCCACATCGTCGCCCAACAAGCTATGCCTGAAGCTGGTGAATGCGAGCTCTACCGGGCAGGCGATGACTCTGACGCTGCGCGGGCTGGGCGCGGCGGCGCACGTGGCTCGCGTCAGCACGCTCCACGCCAATACGACGTGGGCGACCAATACGATCCAAGACCCCAAGCGCATCGTACCGGTGAATTCGACGCTCAACCTCAAGGGCGAGCGCACACCTTATGTAGTGCCGGCGTACTCGATTCAATTGCTGGAAGTGGATCTGAAGTAGGTCGAAACGAAAGAAGGTTATCGATGAGAACAAAACTCGCGGGCGTCGTTACCGTCGCTGTGGGACTGGCGCTCGCCGCACTGGCGCAGGTCAAGACGGAAGTGCCCCCGGTCGTGCCGGGCGCCAAGCCTGACACCGTCGAACATATCAAGATTCACGGTGCCGCCCTGGAAGGCAATCTCGAGGGCGATGCCGTCGATCGCGATGCGCTCGTCTTTCTGCCGCCGAGCTACGCCACGGCCAAAAACCGCCGTTATCCGGTGGTCTACGCGCTGCATGGGTATTCCATCGGCGCCGAGCAATGGAGCCACGAAATCCACGTGCCCCAGACCATCGAGGGCGCGTTCGCGCAAGGCGCTCAGGAAATGATCGTCGTGCTTCCCGATTCCAAGACCGTCCACAATGGGTCGATGTATTCCAGCTCCGCGACCACCGGCGACTTCGAGAAATACATTTCGCACGATGTCGTCGCCTATATGGACGCTCATTACCGAACGCTTCCCAACCGATTGAGCCGTGGATTGGTGGGCCACTCCATGGGCGGCTATGGCGCCAGCCGCATCGGCATGAAGCATCCTGACGTCTTCGGCGCCCTGTACATCATGAGCCCGTGCTGCATGTCGGCGCGCGGCGCCGGACCCGCCAACTCAGACAGCGCCAAAGCCCTGGAAGCGGTGAAGACGCCGGAGGATTCGGCCAAGCTTCCCTTCGGGCTGCGGGCTCAGTTGGCCTCCGCCGCCGCCTGGTCGCCCAACCCGAAGAAGCCGCCGCTGTATCTGGACCTGCCGGTCGAGAACGGAACCGTCCGCCAGGATGTGCTGGCCAGGTGGGCCGCGAACGCGCCGCTGGCGTTCGTCGATCAGTACATCGGCAATTTACGGCAGTATCGCGCCATCGCCATGGATGTGGGCGACCAGGATGGCCTGCGCATCGACGCGGGCAAACTGCACGACATCCTCGACAGCTACGGCGTCGCCAACACGTTCGAAATTTATTCGGGCACGCACACCAGCGCGGTGGCCGATCGCTTCCAGAACCACGTAATGCCGTTCTTCGGCAAGAACCTGTGCGCCACGGCTACCTGCAAGTAAACCCAGCTTATGCGGTCATTTTCAAGGTTCCTCCAGTACGCGATCGCCGCATCACTGGTTGCCCTTCCGCTCTCCGCGCAGCCCAAGAACCGTTCATGGGCGGCTGACAACGGCAACGGAACTTATTCGAACCCGCTGTTTTACGACGAGTTCTCGGACCCCGACCCGATCCGCGTGGGCGCCGATTTCTACCTGACCGGCACCACCATGCACACCATGCCGGGATTGCCGATCCTTCACTCCCGCGATCTGGTGAACTGGCGGATCATCGGCTATGCCTTCGACCGGCTGGATCTCGGTCCGGATTTTCGCCTGGAGGACGGCAAGGAAATTTACGGGCAAGGCATCTGGGCGCCCAGCTTCCGCTACCACAACGGAACTTACTATATCTTCGCCAACGTGAATCGCTTCGGGTTGCAGGTCTTCCGGGCGACGGATCCCCGCGGGCCCTGGAAGCATAATCGCATCGAGCAGGGACTGCACGATCTGTCCGTGCTGTTCGACGACGATGGCAGGATTTATGCGGTCTACGGCGCCCGCGCCATCCACATCGTCGAGTTGAACCCGGATTTGACCGGCCTGGTCGCCGGCACCGACCGGGTTCTGATCGAGCGAAACCAGGGCATGGGCGAAGGCTCGCACTTCTACAAAATCAAGGGCAAATACTACATCGTGAGCGCCATTCCGGGCGCGCACGTGCCGATGAAGTGCGCTCGCGCCGACAGCATCAATGGACCGTGGGAAGTGGAGACCATCAGCGAAGCCGAGAGCTTGGGAA
>Ga0335076_10003851_pt1 | contig 15121 bp, 17 predicted proteins | sample Lox_Sample_25_FD_206717 | JGI IMG/M metagenome (GOLD analysis project Ga0335076, IMG submission 206717) | Soil microbial communities from Loxahatchee National Wildlife Refuge, Florida, United States - Lox_Sample_2.5 | ecosystem: Environmental > Terrestrial > Soil > Wetlands | place: USA...
CAGCTTGAGGACGAAGATCGGGCCGAGGACGGTGAGGTCGTCGAGCCCGATGCCCTCGGGGGCGTGGGCCGTGAAGAGCTGCCGCTGCTCTTTCGAGAAGAGCTTTCGCAGCGGCAGCAGCCCCTTGGCCGCGCGGAGCACGTCGGCCTGGTCGGGCGCTCCCTTCAGCGTCCCGGAGCAGACGAACCCGCCGGGGAGTGCGTCGACTTCGACGCGAAACGCGCCCGAGCGCCGCAGCTCCTCCGGCAGCTCACTCGGGACGACCGGGCGCAGCTTGACGATCGAGTCGCCTCCCTTGCCCTGGATCCGGCGGGCGCGGGCGACGACACCGCACGCGTCGAGCGCGAGGTCGGGTGTATCGAAGAAGAAGACCTGGCGGATCTGGGCGTCGAGCGGGTCGAGGTCGAGCGCCGCGACGGCGGAGCGCTGGTGCGGCTCCGGCACGGTCAGCTTCAGCTCGACGCTGTCGGCGCCTTTGAGCGTCTCGACGAGCCGTACGACCTCCTCGTCCGAAAGCGCGGGTGGGCGCGTACCGGCGGCCATCTGTCCCTCCTTCTCTCAGGGCAGCTTCGTGCCACCGGGCGTGCCGGTCGTCATCACAAATGGGTGAAACGGCACGGGAGACATGCGCGCACCCGCGTCCTCCTCGCAAGGGCTTCCCGGCGACACGTGGAACCAGGTGCCAACGTCATCACGACCTGTCCCAAGGAGGAAACGCAGTGGCTACCGTCAGTAATCGAGAGGCGGCGTACGACGACGATGAGTACGCAGGCGTAGGCTGGCTCATCTTCGCGGCGTCGATGCTCGGACTTGTAGGCATCCTGGCCATCATCGACGGCATCGTGGGATTGTCGAAGTCGAAGTTCTACGCCGCCAACGCCACGTACGTGTTCAGCGATCTACGCACGTGGGCCTGGTTCACGCTCATCGTCGGCGTGCTCGCCATCATCGCGGCCATGGGCGTGTTCACCGGCTCGGGGTTCGCGCGCTGGTTCGGGATGATCGGGGCCGGCATAGTCGCGATCGAGCAGTTCGCATCCATGCAGGCGTACCCGTTCTGGTCGCTGACGATCTTTGCGTGCTGCTTACTCGTGATCTACGGGCTCGCGCGGTACGGCGGCAAGCGCATGGATATGGACTAGCCGGCCGCGTCGGATCGATCCATGAGGGAGCCCCGGACGGGCCGCCGCCGGGGCTCCTTTCTTGTGCCGCAGGCGTCGTGCCGAGCCGCGCTGATCAGCGGCCTCCATTGCTTTTGCTCTGCCATTTTCTCGTCCGGGGTGCTGGATGGCGGAAGGCGGCCACGTCCGCCGCTGTGAGGCGGGCACCTCAGTCTGCGGATGCCGGTCCCGTGGCCACTCCGCCACGAGGGTGGGAGCCTTCGGCGGCGTGGCGGATCAGACGAGCCTCGTAGTCGTGTCCTGCGCCTCACGTTCGGAGGCGGAACGCGCACTGGCCGCCCTTCAGGAGGTCGAGGTACGCGTTCGGGACGCGGCGGTGGTCACGCGCACCGAAGGCGGCAACGTGGAGCTGCGTCAGACGCACCAGGTCGCTGCGGGAGAGGGCATCGTCGCCGGCGGGACCGTCGGGTTCGTCGCCGGCATGCTGCTCGGCGGTCCGGTGGGCGGCGCGCTCCTCGGCATGCTCGGCGGCGGGCTCTGGGGCGCCCGCGACACCGGGGTCCCCGACGCGCGTCTGCGTGAGCTCGGCGACGGCCTCGTCCCGGGAGCGGCGCTCCTGTGTGTGCTCGTTCGCTCGGACGACACCGCGGTTGCGGGCGGGGTCCTATCGGCCTACGGCGAGGTGGCCGATGCCGACGCGTCGGGCGTTCCGTAGCGGCGGCGGTTCAGGAGGTACGCGATTCCTCCCAGGGGAAGCGGGAGCCAGAAGGTCAGCAGGCGGTAGGCGAGGGTCGCGACGACCGCCTGGTGTGCCGACGTCCCCGCCAGCGTCAACAGCCCCGTCAGGCCGGCTTCGACGAAGCCGAGACCGCCCGGGGTGAAAGGAATCAGCGCCAAGAGCGAAGCGGCCGAGTACGCGAGCACGACGAGGGACGGATTCGGCCGCGCCCCGACCGCCGCGAGACAGCAGAGGAGGCCGAGATAGTCGAACCCCGGCTTCCCGACCACTGCGCAAAGCGCGAAGGGCCACCGCGCACCGAACGCGTCTCGCAGGCTGTCACGCTGAGCGAGGAGTCGTTCGCCCGAGCCGTGCGCGTCGCGCTTGCTCGGAAGCAGGCGAAGGCCGGCATCGATGGCGCGGCCGACCTCTCGCAGCGGGCGATCCCAGAGGAAGGCGAGCGAGCCCCCCACGACCGCGAGCACGAAAGCGCCCGCTCCTACGTAGGCGGCCTGCAGCAGGCCGTGCGGCGCGGACAAGCCGCCGAGGATCGCGGGCAGGGCGAGCACCGGGAACGCGAGAATCGTCGTGGTGTTCGCGACCGCGACGGCGGTCAGTCCGCCGGCCACGTCCTCTCCTCGCACGCCTGCCCGGACGAGCATCCGGTAGGAGAAGGCGCCGGCGGTGGCCGCCCCGCCCGGGATGACGCTTCCCGCGGCGTTGCCGGCGAGTTGCGCCGTTCCGACGCCGAACCAGCTCGGCGTACGCAGGGCGATCCTCTGCAGCTCCCAGAGCGCCGTGACGCTCGTCGCCTCGAAGACGAGGGCCAGGAGGAGCCACCACGGGTCGAGCTCACCGAGGGAGCGCCACTGCGTGAAGACTGCGACGAGGCTCGGAAAGAGCAGGTAGAGCGAGACCGCCGTCACGAGCAGGAGGAGCACGCGGAAGATCACGCGCCAGGGCTTCTTCCCTTGCACGCGGACCTCTGGCTGGGACGCTGTGGCCATCGTCCGAGACGGTAGATCGCCCGGGGGGACGCTTGCCTGCCCTCCGGCGGCATGCGCACCTCCTGGCAGCGGGTGGCACCCCGTGGTGCGATCTGTCAGGCGCGAGGAAAGGATGCTTTGATGGAGATCGGGAAGCCGCTGAGGAAGATCGTCGTCGAGCCGATTCGCAACCCGGTCCCCCAGCGGACGCCAAAGCCCGCGCCCGAGCCTGCGCCAAGCCGGCCGGCACCGGCGCGGGTCAAGACTTGAGCGGAGCTTCGACGGCCGCAGCCGAGCCCGCCGGGAGTGATTCGGCACTGCGCAAGTGGCTCCCGCTGACCATCCTCGCCTCGGCCCAGTTCATCATGGTGCTCGACTCGAGCGTGATGAACGTCTCGATCTCGCAGATCGTGGACGATCTCAACACGACGGTCACCGGTGTGCAAAGCGCGATCACGATGTACACGCTCGTGATGGCGGCGTTCATGCTCGTCGGCGCGAAGCTCGGCGACATCCTGGGGCGTGACCGAGCTTTCGGCCTGGGCCTGGCCGTGTACGGGCTCGGCTCGCTGATCACGGCGCTCAGCCCGAACCTCACGGTGCTCCTGATCGGCTGGTCGGGGATCGAGGGGCTTGGCGCGGTGTTGGTGATCCCGGCGATCGCCGCGCTGACCGCCGCGAACTACGAGGGCAAAGCGCGTGCGTTCGCCTACTCGATGATCGGCGGCGCCGCGGGCGCGGCGATCGCGGCCGGCCCGCTGATCGGCGGCTACGTGACGACGACCTGGAGCTGGCGGTACGTCTTCGTCGGCGAGGTCGTGGTGGTGATCGCGGTGCTCATCGTCCACCGGCGCATGAAGCGCGCGCCGAAGCCCGAGCACCCGCCGAGGCTGGACTACGGCGGCGCCGCGCTCTCGGCCGTCGCACTCGGGTTGATCGTGTTCGGCATCCTGAAGAGCAGCACCTGGGGCTGGATCAAGCCGATCGCGGCGCCGACGATCAGCGGCCACGAGATCACGCCGCTCGGATTCTCGCTCGTGCCGTTCCTGATCATCGGAGGCTTCGTCGTGCTCGGATCCTTCATGGCATATGAAGAGCGCCGCGAGTGCCTCGGCAAGAGCACGCTTCTCAACCGCGCGCTGATGAAGATCGAGACCCTGCGCGCCGGCCTCTCGTCGCTCGCGGCGCAGCAGCTGATCGTGATGGGGACGTTCTTCGTCCTCCCGGTCTACCTCCAGGTCGTGCTCGGCTTCGACGCGTTCGAGACGGGCAAGCGCCTCTTCCCGATGTCGATCTCGATGCTGGCGGCCGCGCTCACCGGCCCGAAGGTGGCGGTGCGGTTCGGGCCGCGGGCCGTCGTCCAGGCCGGGCTCGGCGCGATGGCGGTCGCCGCGCTCGTGCTCGTCGGGACGATCGACGTGACCCTGAACGGGACGGCCTTCGCGGTGTCGCTCGTCTTTTTCGGGATCGGCGCCGGGCTCCTGATGTCGCAGCTCGGCAACGTGATCATGTCCTCCGCCCCGCCGGAGGAGACGAACGAGGCCGGTGGGCTCCAGGGCACGGCGCAGAACCTCGGTGCGTCCCTGGGCACGGCGTTGATCGGCTCGGTGCTGCTGCTCGGACTGCTGAACGGGTTCAACTCGCGGATCCAGGCGAACCCGGCCGTGTCGGCAGACGTGAAGGCCCAGATCGCGGCGGCAACCGAGGACGGGATCTCGATAGTCACGACCGAGCAGGCGCACCAGACGCTGCTCGACGCCGGGTTGAGCCGGTCCGAGGCGGACGCCGTCACGGCTGACTACGGCGACGCGCAACTCAACGCGCTCAAGACGTCGATGCTCGCGGTCGCGTTCCTCGCGGTGCTCTCGTTCTGGTTTACGCGGCGGTTGCCGGGAAGGCGCGAAGAAGCCGAAGCCGCGGTCGCTCCTCAGACGTCGGTGTAGGGCCAGACGAAGCCGCCGCCCAGCATCCCGCGCTCGAACTGGTCGACGTAGGCCCAGTCGACCGTCGCCTCCGGCGCGGCGTGCGTCGGCGTCGCCTTCACCTCCGCGGTGGTGACTCGCAGCGTCACGGTCCGACGCTCGTGGTCGACGCCACTCACCGCGCCCGCGGGCACCACGTGGTGCCTCTCGTGCAGGCCGTCGCGGTAGCTGACGACGAGGTAGCTCTCTCCCGGCTTGTAGTCCGCCCACGAAACCTTGCCGACGTGGCCGTCCGTCGCCTCGAGGTCGTAGCCCTTGACGCTCTCGTCGTGACCGACCGAGCCCTCGGGGAAGCTCCACATCGGCCGCTGCCCCGGCTCGGTCACTCGGGGATCGTGTCACACCCTCCCGGGAGCAGCGTCGTGCCTGCACGCACGACGGCGTCGGCTGCGCACCCCTCCAAGCCCGCGTACGCCGCGGCAGACTCGACGCATGTGCCGCTGGCTCGCGTACTACGGGAAACCGATCCGGATGGACAAGGTGCTGTACAGCGGTGCGCACTCGCTGATCGACCAGAGTCTCGAGTCGCGCCTGGGCGCAGAGCCGACGAACGGAGACGGGTTCGGCATCGGCTGGTACTCCGCCGCCGGCGATCCCGGAGTTTTCCACAGCACCGAGCCCGCCTGGAACGACCGCAACCTGCGCGAGATCTCGGGCCACGTCGAGTCACACCTCTTCCTCGCTCACGTCCGCGCCACCACCGGGACGCCGGTGCAGCAGACGAACTGCCATCCGTTCCACCACGGCAAGTGGCTCTGGATGCACAACGGGCTGATCGGCGACTGGCTCACCGTTAAGCGCGACCTCGTCCTGCAAGTTGCCCCGGCGCTGTACCCCCTGATCGAGGGCACCACCGACTCCGAGGTGCTGTTCTACCTCGCGCTCACGCTCGGTCTCGAGGACGATCCGCCCGCGGCGGTCGAACGCGCGATCGGCCTCGTCGAGGAGATCGGGCACCGCCACGGCGTCGAGTTCCCGTTCCAGGGCACCATCGCTACGACCGACGGTGAGAAGCTCTGGGCGTTCCGCTACTCGAGCGAGGGCAAGTCGCGGTCGCTCTACTTCTCGACCTCGTACGACACGCTGAAGGCGCTCTATCCCGACGACTCGCGCCTCGCCGATTTCGACGAGGAGACGCGGATCGTCGTCTCGGAGCCGCTCGGCGACGTGCCCGGCGTCTGGAACCCGGTTCCCGAGTCGAGCTGGGGCGTCGTGCAGCCGGGACAGGACGAGTTGAACGTGTTCCGGCCGACCGCGCCGGTTGCTGCTTGACCTTTGACCCAGGTCCACGCGGCATGCGGTCGGCCGGAACGACGCGCTACTTACTCCCCGTCTGCGTCCTCTGAAACTGTCGCTGTCGCGGTTCCGTACCCGACCAACTCGGCCATGCAGTCGGGGCAGTAGTGGACACGGAGCTCCCCCGAAGGCGCAAGCACGGTCACCCAGGCCCGCTCTTCGGGATCTTTCGCCCGGCTGCACTCGACGCACTGCATGACCGTCACGGTAGGAATGTGCCTCAGCCTCCCGGGTGATACAGGTGGGTCATCTCTCCTGACGCAGGAGCCCCTCGCGATGGGCGACCGCCAGCGCCTCGATACGGGAATGGGCGTCGAGGGCGCGCAGCATCAGCCGCACGTGGTTGCGCACCGTCTCGACGCTCAAATGGAGCTCATCCGCGATCTGGGCGGTGGAGCGGCCGTGCGCGAGTAGGTGCAGGACCTGGTTCTGGCGTGGTGTCAGGTGCGGGTGTGGGTGGGGCGCAGCGGCCTCCTCGCGGTGGGAGACGATGCCGAAGACACCGACGATCCGGCTTCCCTCGTGAATGGGCACCGAGCTGATCTCGATCTGGACCCGCTCGCCGTCCGGGTCGACTACGACGACGGATGCGTCGGTCGCGCGCTCGGTGCCCATCACCTTGCGGAGGAAGGACTCCCTGGCCTCACGTGCCTGCTCCGGCACGACCACGGACGACTGCTGGCGCCCTCGGACGTCTCCGACGAGCTCTTGCGCTGCGGGGTTGAGCCAGCGAATGATCCCGAACCGGTCCACGCAGTAGCTCGGGACGTTCACGTCCTCGAGCGCGCGCTGGACGTCGCCGGGGATCTGGCCGTGGTCGAGCGCCGATTCGGCGGCTTCGGCCCCCTGGAGACGTGCGGCGGACTCCCGGGCTGCAGGCATTCGGAGAGCGGCTAGGCGGAGGCGCCCACCGGCTCCTTCGGCGTCAGCGCTTCCTGGAGCTTCTGCGTGTCCTCGTCGGAGAGCGAGGTCTTGATCACCGTGCCGCCGTACCCCTTCAGCGCGGCGATCGCCTTGTCCGGCGTCGCCTTCTCGATGATCATGAAGAGAGCGGACGTCCCCGGCTTCACCTGGTCGCGGACCTGCTCCTGGAACTCCTTGTCGATGGCCTTCTCGCCCAAGTGTCCGAAGAGCGCACCGAAGCCGGCTCCGATGGCGAGCCCGGCGAAGGGGATGAAGAAGATGAGCCCGAACAGGAGGCCCCAGAAGCCGCCCCAGACGGCGCCGCCACCCGTGGAGCTGCCGCCATGTGTAGTGGTGATGTGGTACTTGCCCTCGGTGTCCCGGCGAATCGAAGCCACCTGGTCGGCCTGGATGATCAGGTCGTTCTCGAGGCCTGCGACGGTCTGGCGCGCGGCCTCCGCGGTCACCTCGTCCGGATAGCCGATCGCGACGAGTGTTGCCATGACTGCTCCCTTCTCGTGAGTACCGAGCTTGCACCCACGATTGCCACGGCGGCCTCGCGCGGCATCACCCCGTTCGGATGAGCGGCTCGTCACCTCCCCCTTGCGGAGGATCGAATGGCCGTTTCAGCTCGGTGGCGATCCGGACGGCGGCGGAGGTCAGAGGGGCTGCGAGCACGAGCCCGAGCATCCCGAACAGGCAGCCTGCGCCGATCGTCACCACGAGCACGACTAGTGGGTTGAGGTGGAGAGCGGCTCCCATCGCGAAGGGCTGGAAGAGGTTCTGCAGCAGGCCGTTCGCGAGGATGACGACGATCAGCATTGCAATCGCGACTCCGGTTCCCTGCGCGCCGAGCGCGAGCAGGACGGCGAACGCGCCTGCGACGACCGCGCCGATGTACGGGATGTACGCCGTGACGAAGGTGACGACTGCGATCGTCCCGGCGAGCGGGACGTTGAGGAGAAGCGCCGACAGCCCGACGACGATGCCGTTGAACGCGGCGACGATGGTGACGCCGCGGAAGTAGCCGCGCAGCGAGGTGATCACCGAGCCCGTGATCGTGCGTGCGACCGGCTCGGGCAGCCCGACGTGGCGGTCGAGCCAGCTGCGCATCCCCGGTCCGTCCTTGAGCAGGAAGAAAACCCCGAGCGCTGCGAACGACAGCCCGAAGATGACCGAGGTGAGCCCGCGGATGCCCCGGACGATGCCGTGCACGAGCGTCGAGATCATCTGCGGGACCGCGTTTTTCGCGGTGGTCGTGGCGCCGGAGGCGCTCGAGGAATCGACCCCAGCGCTCTTCAGCCAGCCCTGGAGGCGGTCGGCGCCCGCGGCGGCCTGGGCCGAGAGCTCCGCGCTCTGGCCGGTGATTCCCGCGATGACGATCACGACGACCACGACGACGACCGCCACGACCGCGAGCAGGACGAGCGCCGCCGCGAGCGCGCGCGGCATGTGCCTGTCGAGCACGCGAACGACCGGCATTGCGACCACCGCGACGATGAGGGCGCAGACCATCGGGCCGACGATCGTGTACGTGGCAGCCAGCAGCCAGATGAGGCCGAAGACGACCAGGAGCATCCCGACGAGCAGCCAGGAGCTCCGGCCGACGTCTCTCAGCCACCGCGGAGTGCGGAGCGCATCGGTCAGCTGTCGCTGACCGGTTCCGGCCGCGTCATGCCCGCCGCTCATGTTCACAGCGCCTCGAGTCTCCTAGGTCGGTCGGACGACGCCCCCATCCCGTCGATGTGCGCCTTGCGTTCGTGCGCACCTCCGTGTCCGAGGCATGCCCGCGCGGTGGTGACACGCCAGCGCCCGGCTGAGGCTTGGGTCACGGAGGAGGTGGTGAATGGCAGCCGGACCGGTTCAGCTGCTCGTGCTCGGCTGCGACGGGCCTCGCGAGCGCCGAAGAGGCAAGGCAGTTGCAGGAGCAGGGGAGGAAGGCCACGCCGAGTGTTCGGTAGGAGTCGCAGAGTGGCACGGAGCACGACCAGGCGCGTCTGCCGGCGCCGCTAGCTCCGGGGCAGCCCGGGTGAGTGCCGAACCCGGACGATCCGTTTCATCCGCCTCGCATGACGCGGACGCCGCCGTCCGGGCCGAAGCTGCGTCCGGTCGATGGAGGGAGGAGCGATGGCCTGGAGAAAGTCACTCGAACCGGTGCCGACCCGCGCTCCGCTCCCCTCCGTACCCGACTATTGCGAGCCGGTGAGCGCCTGGCGGATGTGGGAGGTGGGTGACGCCGACACGGCCCCGCGCCTGCGCAGCCTCTACAGGAACTGCGTCTGGCCCGTCGGAGCTCCGTTCGAGGCTCGTTGCGAGGCACACAGGTTTCGACCGTGGCGCCGAGATCGGCACAGCGCGCCGAACACGGCGTGCACGTGTGGCATCTACGCGGTCTCGTACGAGTTCATCAGGAGGCTGGCACTCCACGACCGCTTGCCCGAGGAGCGCCCCTTCGTGATCGGGGCCGTGTCCCTCTGGGGTGACGTGGTCGAGTGCGAGCGGGGGTGGCGTGCGGCGCTCGCGTATCCGACCCGTCTCTTCGTTCCACATGCCGGCTTGGACGCGCAACAGCAGGCAGTGGGGCTCGCGGAGTACGGCGTGCCTGTGGAGTTGCTCGCCACGGGGAGCATGACCGACGCGCTCGATGCGCTGGCGGAACTCGCCGCATGACGACCGTCACAGCACCCGACGGGACGACACCGGCCGCCAAGGTGCGTCCGCGGTGGCTGCGACTGCTGATCTGGGCGGTGGCCCTCGTCGTGATCGGCGCGGCTGCGAACCTGCTGGGCTGGGACATCCGAGGCTGGTTCAAGAGCCTCTGGGACACGATCACCACGATCTCGGTCGCGTCGCTGATCGCGGCGGTAGCTCTGATGATCGTGCAGACGACGGCGACCGCGTTCGCCTGGTACTCGATCCTCAAGTTCGCTTACCCGGAACGCACGAAGTGGCGCGACATCCTCGCCGGCTACGCAGTCTCCGTCGCGCTCAACGGGATCCTGCCGGCCAACATCGGCACCCTCGTCTTCCTCATCATGGTCACGGTCCTGATCGGGATCAGCTTCGTCGCCGTGCTCGGTGCGTATGCGGTCGAGAAGATCTTCTTCACCCTCGCCGGCGCGTTCGTTTACCTGTACCTCTTCCTCACCGTCGGCGGTTCCTTCGACATCTCGTTCGGCTGGGTGCATGCGCATCCTGCTGCCACGATCATCGTCTTCGGCGGCGGCGCCCTGCTGATCGTGCTTCTCGTGCGCCGGTTCTGGCCGCACGTCGTCGAGTGGTGGGACAAGGCGAAGGAGGGTGGTGCGATTCTCGGCCGGCCCGGCGCCTTCTTCGGACGCGTGTTCCTGCCCTCGTTCATCGGCTGGGCCGCCATGCTGGCCACGATCGGCGTGTTCCTGAACGCCTACGGGATCCCGGTCTCCTTCGACACGCTGATGCATGTCGCGGGCGGTAACTCGCTCGCAAACGTCACTTCGTTCACGCCCGGCGGCGTGGGAGTGACCCAGGCTTGGAACGTCGCTTCACTCCAGCACGTCGCCTCGCCGCAGGCCGCGACCGCGTACTCGGTGGCGCAGCAGCTCGTGGGGACCGCGTGGAACATCGTCTACGCCCTGATCCTCATGATCTGGGCCTGGGGCTGGGGCGGCGGGAAGCAGTTCGTCTCCGATTCGTACGCCGAGGCGAAGCGGCGTCAGGCCGAGGAACAGGAGAAGCGCCGGGCGAAGAAGGCCGCCGCCTCCGCCGGCTCGGAGCAGGCGTGAGCCGGCCGTTCGGCGAGACGCCCACCTGGAAACCCGAGCGCCCACGGTTCCGCCTCGGCCAGGTGGTGCTCGCGTGGCTACTCGCAGCAGTCTCGCTGTTCGTCGCGGCGAAGCTCGTGCCGGGCGCATCCTCCTCGACCCTTGGCGCCACGGCAGTCACAGCTGCGCTCATCGCGGTGCTCAACGCGGTGCTGCCTCCGCTCGTGGCGGCGCTGCGCGTGCCGTTCACGGCGCTGCTCGGGTTCTTCCTCATTCTCGCCCTCGATGCGGCGATGCTCCTCATCGCCGACCACTTCAGCGACGGCCTCAAGATCGACTCGTTCTGGTCGGCGCTCGGTGTCGCGCTCGTGGCATCCGCCGTCGGCGTCGTGCTCTCGGTCGTCTTCGGCACGAACGACGACGACGTGTACTCCCTGCGGGTCGTGCAGCGCATCGCACGGCGCTCCGGCCAGCGAGTCGTGACCGATCGCCCCGGGATCGTCTTCCTCGAGATCGACGGGCTCGCCCTGCCGGTCCTGCAGCGGGCGATGCGCGACGGGCACGCGCCCACCATGGCGCGCTGGCTCGCTGACGGTACCCACCGGCTCATCGAGTGGGAGCCCGACCTCTCTTCGCAGACGGGGGCCTCGCAGGCCGGGATCCTCCTTGGCTCGAACGAGGACATTCCGGCGTTCCGCTGGGTCGAGAAGGAGCGGCAGGTGCTCGTCGCCTGCTCGTCGCCGCAGGACTGCGCCGAGCTCGAGCGGAGGCACACCTCGGACGACGGGCTGCTTGCGAACGGTGGCGCGAGCAGAGGGAATCTCTTCTCGGGCGGCGCCGATCACATGATCCTCACCGTCAGTCGCATGGAGGAGGAGCGCTCGGCCAACCCCGGTTACCGCGCCTTCCTCGCGAACGGCTTCAACGTGGCCCGCACGTTCGTCCTCTTCGGCTGGGAAGTGATTCTCGAGTGGTCCGCCGCCGCCCGAGAGCGCAGACGTGACGTCCGTCCGCGCGGGTACCGCGGCGGGGTCTATCCCTTCCTGCGCGCGACCATGTGCGTCATCGCACGCGACCTCATCGTGTACGGCGTCCTCACCGACATGATGAAAGGAAGGCCGGCGGTCTACGCGACCTTCGCGAGCTACGACGAGGTCGCGCATCACTCCGGCCTCGAGCGCGAAGACACCCTCGAGGCGCTGCGGAAGCTCGACCAGCAGTTCGCGCGCATCGAGCGTGCCCTGCCCTACGCCGCGCGGCCGTACGAGCTCGTGATCCTCTCCGACCACGGCCAGACGCAGGGAGCGACGTTCAAGCAGCGCAACGGCTACGGGCTCGACGAGCTCGTGGAGCGGAACCTCGACCACGGCGGCGTCAGCGCGCTCGCCGGGGGCGACGAGCAGGACGCGATGGTCGGCCATGCCGCAGCCGAGGCGACGGGACGAAAGCGGAAGGCCCCGAAGAACGACGTCTCGGGCCGGGATGTCGTCGTGCTCGGCTCGGGCAATCTCGGCCTCGTCTATCTGCTCGAGGAGGCGGGGAGGATGACGCTCGAGCAGCTACAGATGCAACATCCTCGGCTGCTTCGGGCTCTACGTGAGCATCCTCACATCGGTTGGCTGCTCGTCGACTCCGAGGAGCACGGCGCCGTCGTGCTCGGAAGTGCCGGAGCGCGCTATCTCGACGAGGATCGCGGCGAAGGTGACGATCCGCTCGCGCGCTTCCCGTCCACTGCCGCGGCGCATCTCCTGCGCACGCACGGATTCACGCATGCGCCGGACGTGCTCATCGGCAGCTTCTACGACCCCGCGCTCGACGAGGGCTGCGCGTTCGAGGAGCTGATCTCGTTCCACGGCGGCCTCGGCGGCTCCCAGACGCGGCCGTTCGTGCTGTATCCGCTGGGGTTGCCGGCGCCGGACGAGCCGGTGGTCGGCGCGGAGGCGCTCCATCGCATCCTCGTCGGCTGGCGGCGAGGGCTCGACGACGGCCGCGAGTCCGCAGCGCCTACGGCTGCAGCCGCGGAGGCCGTGGCGCCGCGATGATCTGCGCGGCATGGCGGGCAAGCCGACAGCAATCGTCGTCCTCGGTCACGGCAGCCTCGGATCGGACGGTGTCCACCGCGTTTCGGAGCGCTGCCTGCGGCTTGTCCACGAGGCCGAGATCATCGTGACCGCCGATGGCGCTGACGTCGTTGTCTTCAGCGGCTGGTCGTCGAGCGGCGGGGTCTCGGAAGCCGAGCAGATGCGGGACGCCTGGCGCGGCCCGGCGGTCGAGCTTGTGCTCGAGCCGACGGCGCGCAACACCGCAGAGAACGCGGTGCGGACGCTGCCGTTGCTCCGCGAGCGTGGCATCGACCGCGCAGTCGTGGTCTGCGCGCGGTCGCATCTGGCGAGAACGCGGATGCTCTTCGTTCGCCTCTACCGCGGCTCCGGCGTCGAGCTTGCGTTCCGGGCCGCGCCTCTGGCGCCGACCGTCCGCTCGGTCGCATGGGAGCTCGCGGCGTTCCTGCTCCTGCCGGTGCAGCTCCGCGCGGCCCGGGCCGAGCTCGCACGGCAGTCGCGATGAGCGACACCGTCGTCTTCATCCCCGCCTGGAACGAGGAGGAGAATCTGCCGGCGGTGCTCGAAGGGCTGCGCGAGCAGGTTCCCGACGCGGACCTGCTCGTCGTCGACGACGGGTCGACCGACCGTACCGCCGACGTCGCCCGCGAGCACGGAGCGGAGGTGCTCTCGCTCGGGACGAATCAGGGGCTTCGGATCGGTATCGCCGCGGGCTACCGTTGGGCGCTCGACCACGGCTACGCGTTCTGCGGGCGCGTGGACGCAGACGGCCAGCATCCGCCGCAGGAGCTCGTCCGTCTGCTCGCACGCGTCAGCGCGGGTGCGTGCGACGTCGCGGTCGGCTCCCGCTTCGTGTCCGGGGACGGCTACGAGCCGTACCGCTACCGGCCCAGCGCGGCGCGACGGTTCGGCACGGGGCTGCTGCGGCGCTCGGTAGGTGTCGTCCTGCGCAGGCCGTTCAACGACGCGACGAGCGGCCTCTACGCGGTGAACGCCAAGGCAATGGCGCTCCTCGCCCAGCCCTACACGAGCGGTGCGCCCGAGGTCGAGGCGCTGATCCGCATCGTCGACGCGGGCCTGCGGCTCGAGGAGGTACCGGTGGACATGGTCGCGCGCGCGGGCGGCGAGTCGAAGCTCCGCGGGAGCAAGGCGGTGAAGCTCGTGCTCACCGTGGCGGCGACACTCGGCGTTGCGCTGCTCGCCCGACGGCGCCGCTAGCTCTCGCGATCCGGCTGCGAGTCCTCGAGCAGCTTCTGCATTTGCTCGAGCCGCTCGTCCATCTGCCGGGAGTGGGCGGCGAGCTCGGCGAGTTGCTGGTCGACCCTGACGATGCCGGCCATCACGGATGCTCCCTCTTCCCTGTCCCCCAGCGCCCGCTCTTGCTCGGCGCGGGCGACGAACACCGATGTGATCGCGGCGGTGGTGATCGTCAGGAACGCGATCCCCCACAACATGACCACCGAGGTGAGGATGCGGCCGATGACGGCTTTCGGTGTGTAGTCGCCGAAGCCGACGGTCGTCACCGTCTGCAGCACCCACCACATGCCGACCCAGACCGAGCTGTACTCGGGGTGGTCGAAGACTCGCATCGCCACTCCGCCCAGCACGACGAGGAGGAGGGTGGCGGTGACGATGACGCTCGCGGCCAACCGGACCGACGGCGGCTCGCGCAGGAACTTCGACATGCGCCGTTCGACAACGTTCTGCGGGTGCGAAGCGTCGCGCACCGCACGGCCGAGGTTGCGAAAGCGCGTCTGCTCCGGCTCCGTCATCGGCTCCTTGACGAGCTACGACCTCTCGTCGTACACGACCACGGTGCCCGCAAGGTAGTCCGGTAGGGCTCGGCAGCGGCGATCGAACAGGGCGGGGAGGAAGCCGAGGAAGCACGGGATGATCGCGAGCGCGAGCCCGAACGTCCGCACGAGTGCTCGCAACGTCGTTGGTTTGGCGTCGGCGCGGCCGCAGCGGACGCGGACACCCATGAGGCGCATCCCGGGCGTCTGGCCCGCGGTGCTCCAGAAGAGGGTGAAGTATCCGAGGGAGACGACGACATTCCCGAGTCCCAGCAGCAAGCCGGCCAGCCACTCCGGCCGGATGCCGCCGGCGAGCGACGCCACGAGGCCGACGGCCGCGCCGACGATGAAAGTGACGGCCGCGATCGCGAGGGCATCGACGAAGAGAGCCAGGCCGCGGGTTGCGACGCTTGCAAACGCGCTCGACGCCGGAGCGGACAGGCGGCGGTCGAGCGCTCTTCCTCCGCCTCGCATTCCGTTGACTACCGGCCCCATCAGGCCGACCGACTGAGACGCCAC
>Ga0335076_10003852_pt1 | contig 15120 bp, 14 predicted proteins | sample Lox_Sample_25_FD_206717 | JGI IMG/M metagenome (GOLD analysis project Ga0335076, IMG submission 206717) | Soil microbial communities from Loxahatchee National Wildlife Refuge, Florida, United States - Lox_Sample_2.5 | ecosystem: Environmental > Terrestrial > Soil > Wetlands | place: USA...
CGAGATATTCATCCCGTCGGCTCAGGACGACAATCCTCCAGAAGCCACATTAACCGCAGCGGACACACGGCAAACTCCACTTATTTTGAAATGTTGCCCTGGCCGCCTAAACGGCACACGGGGTACGACGCGATGCGGTGAGGCGCAAGGGTGGCGCAAGGGAGCGGTCTGTGACAACTCTCCCCACGGTTTCAAGGCCGATGTCACTCACGAGCAGGACGACGAGGCTGGATGTTTCGGGCTATCTGGCGTGTGCGGATCGGTCTATCGCAACGACCAGCCTGAGTAGCGGTTCTGCTACGGATGTGCCGTCGGCGCGATGATAGCGAAGGGCGGAGCGGCCGAGGTCCTCGGATTGCCGCCGAGTGCTTGATCATGCCCGATACGCGCCCAGGTCAGCCCGCCGCGCTGCATCGTGCCTGGGCAGGGCTGCTTGATGGTCCGCCTGCTCGTGAATCGTTCGCCTTATTAGCAGCGGGCCGCCTCCAAGGTATGGACCCGGGCAGCCCGCCGCACCGGCTGACCACCGCAACCTGCCACGGTGCGTGGACACTCAGGCCATCTTCCCGGCGGGGCCATTCCTGAAGCTGAGCAAGATGACCGTCAAGCCATCATCTATGGCCGTAGAACGACCGGTCATCGTCAAGCCACGTGGCATGTATTGCAGGCGAAGATGCCCCTTGACCGTGAGTTTTGGCTCGTTTTGATCTCGCGGCTATCAGACGGGGATGGGGACGGACCGCGGACAGCCAATGCGAAGCTACCCGCAACCCGGTACCAGCTTCATGCTGCTGCGGCGGCAAGCACAGCGGTCACGTTTCCTCGATCGTCACCAGACCGGTAGCCGTGACCCTCCAGAACCCGTCGGTGATGCACTGGGCGATGCGTTCGGCGCGGTCCGGGGCGGTGGCGCCAGTGCCTCCGCGACCGCAGCGAGCGCCTTGACCTTCCAGAACTCGTCGGTGATGGACTGGGCGATGCGTTCGGCGTCGGCCATGAGCCAGGCGGCGCGGTCCCGGCCGGTTTCTGTCAGTACCTCCGCGACATCGACGAGCGCCTTAGTCTTCCAGAACTCGTCGGTGATGGACTGGGCGATGCGTTCGGCGCGGCCCGGGTCAGTGGCTGCCAGCGCCCTCGCGACCTCGACGAGCGTTCGGGCCTTCGTGTACTCGTCGGTGATGGACTGGGCGATGCGTTCGGCGCGGCCCGGGTCGGTGGCTGCCAGTGCCTCCGCCACCTGGAAGAGCGCCTTGACCTTCTTGTCCTCGTCGCTGATGGACTGGGCGATGCGTTCGGCACAGGCGACGAGCCGTGCGGCGCGGTCCGAGTCGGTGGCTGCCGCCAGTACCTCCGCGGCCACCGCGAGCGTCTCGTCCTTCGTGTACTCGTTGGTGATGGACTGGGCGATGCGTTCGGCGTCGGCGGCGAGCCGGGCGGCGCGGTCCGGGTCGGTGACCGCCACTGCTGCCGCCACATTGGTGAGCGCACACGCCTTAATGCTCCCCTCGGTGGTGGACTGGGCGATGCGTTCGGCGTCGGCGATGAGCCGGGCGGCGCGGTCCGGGTCGGTGGCCGCCACTGCTGCCGCCACATTGGCGAGCGCCACGGCCTTGTCGAACTCTTGCTCGATCGTGATGGACTGGGCGATGCGTTCGGCGTCGGCGGCGAGCCGGGCGGCTCGGTCCGGGTCGGTGGCTGCCAGCGCCGCCGCGACCTTGGCGAGCGACCCGGCCTTCAACCGCATCATCCCGGAGAACTCAGAGGGGATGGACTGGGCGATGCGTTCGGCGCGGTCCGAGTCGGTGGCTGCCAGCGCCTCCGCTACCTCGGCGAGGAACCCCGCTCTGGTGCTATCGGCCAGGTTCTCGTTGGATGTGTAGTACTGGGCAATGCGTTCGGCGCGGTCCGGGTCGGTGGCTGCCAGCGCCTCCGCGACAGGAATGAGGCAGTAGTACATAACATTCGAGTCGCGCTTGTCCTGGTAGGTGATGGACAGGACGATGCGTTCGGTGCGGTCCGGGTGGGCGGCTGCCAGTGCCTGCGCGAGGTGGGCGAACTGCATGGCCTTCATTAGGTCGTCGCCGAAGTGCGGGTCGGTCCGTACCGTGATGGACCGGACGATGCGTTCGGCGCGGTCCGGGTCGGTGGCTGCCAGTGCCTGCGCGATCTTGCCGAGCAACTGGGCCTTCGACTCATCGTCGGGGAGGGACTGGGCGATGCGTTCGGCGTCGGCGATGAGCCGGGCGGCGCGGTCCGGGTCGGTTCGGACAGGGACAGCTGCATGGTCCTTGTGAGCCGGCTGGGTGGTATGTCCCTGTGCCTCATGACCGGGCTGCTCTTCCCGGCGGGCGCGGCCGGTAACCTCTCGCCGAACCCGGTCGGCTGCTGCCGGGGGGGAAGCATCAAGCGCTCGGCGCGCCAGTTCGGCCACTTGCGGGCGGTCCTCATCCGCCACCTGTTCCAGTGCTAGGCGCGCGGCCAGCGCCAGGGCCGGATTGGCGGCACCAAGAAGCGGCGCAAGTTCCATGACCCCTGCCTCCCGTACCGCGAGCCGCGGGCTTTCGAGGGTGGCGCGGAGGTCCTCGGGTAGAGGCGCGGGCTCGATGACTGCGCCCCGGATGCTGCGTGCGACCAGGAGGCTGCCTTCGGCGCCATAGGTCCACAGCTCGGGTGTCTGACGGGGCTCGGCTGCGCGGACCTTGTGGTACAGGTACTGGTAGAGGTCGGCGACGCTGATCAGCCCGTCTTTGTCACGGTCGGCGTCGCCAGTGCGAAGGCCGTTGACGATTGCATGGGTGAAAACGGATGGCACGCCGTCGCCGGACACCTGGTCGCCCTCGAAGGAGTACTCGGTGCCGCGTGAAGCGGTCAGGACCACCCGGCCGCGGCCGTGAGGTTCGAAGCGCTGCTTCAATGCCAGCTCAGTGTCGCCTTTGGCCCCCCGGGCAAAGGCGCCGCTGTGACAGCAGTCCAAGACCAGGATCTGGCTGCGGGCACGGCAATCATCGAGGCGCTCGTTCAGCCACGCGGAGGCGATGGCGGTGGCAGCCAGGCGCTGCCGCCACGTGTTGGCCGCGGCATAGTACAGGCGGCCGTGGCTATCCAGCACGCCATGGCACGACAGGTAGATCAGCAGCTGATCACTCGGATGCCGGTCTTCGCAGAAATCCTCGATCCGCTCCTGCACTTCCCCGGACGCGGCATCAACCAGCACCTGGACATCGAACCCGCCGACCCGCGAGTCACGTAGCACTTCAGCAAACTCGGCGGCGTCCCGGCCGGGGGCGCGTAGCTCTCTCAGTTCCGGGTCACTGTAGACCGACGTCGCCACCAGCAACGCCACCCGGAGCCCTGTGTCAGGCGCCGGTTGCATGGCGGGTCACCCACAGGTCAATCAGCCGGTCCTGCTCGGCCGAACTCGCGCCGCTCACCTCAAGAACGTCCCCATCCAGGGTGAGCTTCACGCTCCGGACGCGGTTACGCCCCAGCCACGACCAGATCCCCCTGATGAGCGACACGAGCACTTCAGGGCTGGCCGCCAAGCGCACCACCAGTTCGCCACCGGCAGCCCAACCAGCACCCTTCGAATCCTGCGGGACTTCCCCGCCCGCGGGCTGCTGGACAGCATCGACATCCAGGCCGAGCAGTTCAGCGCGCAGCCGACCGGTAAGCTCCGCCAATTCCTCGGCATCAGTATCTGGTCCTGCCTGCAACTCAACCGACAAATCGCCTGATCCGGCCGCCATTTTCCTCGCCCAGTACGAATACTTGAGGTACCAATACCCATCGGTCCACTCCAGTGAAGCTGATTCTTTCCCTGAAGACGCACCGGCGCCCACAGGTGCACCCACGTGAAAGCGGGACGACCCGTTCTTTCAGCACCGGAGCCGAACCGTGAGGTTCGGTCTTGGCCCATGCTCGTGCCCACAGCTCAGACACGACCCGCACGCGAGCCTACTCGTGCGTCACCAGCTACGGCCGACCTTCATCGGTCCGATACACCGTTGTGACCTGCGCTTCAGTCGATGATCATTGGTCCTCGCCAGCGGACTCCCGTCCTGGCTGCGCTGCGGGCGGTGGAGACGGTCGTAGCGGCACGCTCGCGTTGGCGCGATAGGAGATATGACGGGTGTGGCGATGGGCCGGGCAGATTGGTTCTGTGCGCTCGGCGCCCGGTACGTGCCCAGGTCAGGTCACTGCGCCGCATCTTGCCTGCTCATGGCCCGGTAGATCTGTTCCCCTGAAAAACGTTGACAACGATCCGCGCTCGCCGTTGGTCCATATTGCAGATGATCTCCGTCCCTGATGGTTGGGCACGGGGCTGATTCCCGGGTGCGCCTGCGGTCGGGCCGGACACCCGTGCGTCGTACGGCGTGGCATTGATGACCCCGCTCGGGCGCTTTACAACTACCCGCGCCAAGATTAGGACTCCGCCGAGCGGAGGCATGCGTAGAGGCGCGCTGAGAGCTTGATCATGCCCGGTACATGCCCACGGCGAGGTTCCATCTGTGGTTTGCGCAGGTCAATGCGTTCAGGTCGCCGGTGTGTAAGACCGTTCCCGAGAAGTAACTGGATAGGTGGTGTTGCCTGATTTCTCTTCCGCAGCGCGTTGCGGCATTGGTGTCTTCGTGCGCGCGGTTCAGTACGGGCGGTCGGGATGTGTCTGGTTGTATGCCATGATCGCCCGTTCCGGGATGCTGCCGTCGGCGCCGATCTCGAAGCCGGCGTTCAGCGCCCAGTTCCGGACTTCGGTTGTGCTGGCCTGCCACCGCGAGCCGCTGATCTCGGCGTGTGGCTGCCTGGCCTGGGCCAGCCGGATCGCCTCGGCGACGAGCTCGGCGGAACGCCGCGTCCGCTTCATGGCGAGTTCGGCGAATACGGCGCGGGAAAGCTCATCGACGGTCCGGCCGGGCCGCTGGCGTTCCAGTGCCCGCACGGTTTCGGTGAGTTCTTCGAGTCTGAAGGCGCCGGCCGGGTTATCGAACAGGCCCAGCTGGGGGCGCGCTGGACGTGATGGCATGCGGCTACGGTAACCGGCGGCGCCGTCAGCGCGGCGCGGGATCGTAACTGGCGTGCTGGCGCGACGGCTACGTGGTGCCGGGGACCCAGGGGGTGTCCCCGGGCCGCCCGGGTGAGCGCGTCGAGCCAGCCGATGCCGTGGCGGGTGGCGGTAGCCAGGTAGGAGCGGATGGCGCAGAAGGTCTCGGAGCCGGCCATGGAGCGCATGCAGCCGGAGACCTTGATGCGCAGCTTGCTCATCCTGATGACCTGCTCGGCTTCATTGTTCTCGGCCGGAACCCGCAGGTCATAGGCGAACCGGAGATAGTCATCGGCGCGGGCGGCCATCCGGGTGGCCAGGGCGTGCCGTTTTCTTTGCAGCTTGCTGCGGCGGGCGACGTTCAGGACGATCCCGGCGTCCGCGGCGTCGCGGAACCACCGGCCGTGCTTCTCCAGGACTTCCGCGTCGATGGCATCGCGCCCGGCAGCGCGGGCGGCGGCGGCCTGCTTGAGCTCCAGCAGCGCGTCAATGGCCTGCCGCGCCCAGATCACGTCGTCCGCGGTGCCCGTCTCGGTGACCGCGGTCAGCTCCCGGAGCAGGTGCGCACCGCACAGAGCGTGCCCGGCAACGCCGTCATAGCCGTCGTAGGGCGCCCAGGCATCATGGCAGGCGATCCCGGCGAACGACGGCAGCACCCCGGCCGCGTCCATGCCCTGCCTGCCTCGCCTGGCGTGCACGGTGACCAGGACGAACTTGCCCGACGACGCGGAATGCACCCAGGCCAGCTTCCCGGCCACCCGGAACCCGGTCTCATCGAAGTGCGCGACGTCGGGGGCGATCAGCGCCTTGACGATGGCATCGATCGCCGGCGCGATGATCCCGGCGACCTTCGCCGCCATCGCGGCGATCGCGCCCGGGGACGGCGCGCAGCCGAACATCTCGCCCAGCGCGGCGGCCGCCCGGTCCCGGGACAGGAACTGGCCATGCCACAGGTAGGCGGCCATGGCAGCAGCCCGCGGCCCGTACTGCACCGGCGCCCTCACCCCACCCGGGGCCTATGCCCTGGTCCGCGCCCCGCAGCCGCCGCACTCCCGCTCCATCATCTGGTGCTCGGTGACCTCCGCCTTCACCGGCGGGATCTCCGTCACCTGCCGCCGCTCCACCCCGGTCTCCGGCGCCCCGCCCAGGCCCGCGCCGCACCCGCCGCAGCAGCCCGGCTCGTGCCGGATCACGTGATCGGGATGATCGGTCAGGCTCATCGTCGCGCCCGGCTGCCCCTTCGGCCGGCCGGGCCTGCGGCCGGTCCTCTTCCGCAGCGACTTCGGGGCCGGCTTGCCCAGCCCGTCCGACGAGGGCGGCCGGGAAGAGTTCTTCGAATTCTGCCCCACCCTGGCGGCAAGCTCAGCGACCTGCTCCCGCAGGTCCGCCGCCAGCCCCTCGGCCTGCGCTACCCGCGCCTGTAACGCCGCGATCTCGGCGTCCCGCTCGGCCAGCAGCTCCCGCAGCCGCGCGTTCGCCGCGCGCAACCCAGCAGCATCACCAGGCGGGCCAGGCGTATCGAACACACGTGCAGTTCATCACAGCCAACCTCAGTGATCAACGCGACACGCCCAGCTGGCTCACGCGCACGCCCCGTGCCCACCCCGACGCCATACCTATCCAGTTACCCCGAGAAGGGGCCTTCGGAAGGCCCGGATCTTGGCTTGGACTACGCCCGGGTCGATCGGAGGGATCCAGCGGCTAGACGAGCTGCCTGCCCGACCGCCATGACAACAGGTCGTCAGTGAGTGCAGCACGCAGCCGACTGCACCGCACTTCGATCGCCGTCCAGTCCTCATCCGGTATAGAAGTCGTATTTCGTTTCTCCCCGGTCATTCCCCTCCCGAACCGTATAACAGAGTTCAGACGCTCCTGTAGTCGCTCGTAAGCGCGCTGACCACTCTTGGACAACAGCATTCCACCGCTGTTGTAGTACCAGCCAGTAAGTTGACGCTGAAATTCCTCGACCTCGGTGTAAGACGCTTCTTTTCGGGGCCAAAGTTGAAAACTCTGGGTCTTGTTCCAAAGTTCCTGGTATGGTGAGCTGCGCCGCGTTCGTAGGTCCTCGTCAACTTTCCGCCGGGCGTCAAGGTAGTTTTTGCCGACAGCGCTAAGAAAGCCGAACACTGCGCCGACACCGGCTGACAGCACCGTTGTAGTCAACACTGGCTCTGCCATGATGGCCCTCCTCTCACTGCCCAGCGGGGTGGCTGACCAGGCAAGTCAGCACCAGCCGGAGGATCTCGTCCAGCTGGGCGAACTTCCCGAGGATGCGGTGCACATACATATACGCTCCTTCGTAGCCTGCAATCTCGAAAACGTTTCGAGCTCAGAGGCCAGCAGGGTGTTAATTAGCGCATCTACGCTCCGTAACGCACCACAAGATTAGCCTTGCTGTAACACCTTAGGCCCGCACCCACGCCCATGTCAGAGCCCTTTAGTGTCCTCTTCCTCCGGTTTCCAACTCCGCAACAGCATAAGGATCTCCTCCCCGCCGGGTGTGTCAGGACGCCTGGCAAGGAGACGAGTGATATCGCGGATTGAGTCGGAAAGAGGATCCCCCAGCCTCGTTTTATGAAGCGCCTCAAGATACACTTGCTTGGCCTGGGCGGGATCTCCCTTCGCAAGGTAAGTAAGGCCCATGTTCCGACGGATCCAGAGCAGTGACGGGTCTCTAGAGTACCCGGCACCGCTGGCTTTAAGCGATTCTTCATATCTGCCAAGCACGTAGAGCGACCAGCCTTTGCAACCCAGTATGTCGGCATTACCTGGGGATTCTTTCAACTGTTCCTCAAATCTTTCAAGAGCCTCCTCAGCCTGCCCTGCCTGGCCCAAGGTCACTCCATAGGCTCGCTCCGCAGCTATTCGAAGGTTCTTGTTCCCCGTACGTGCGGCCAGATCTGCTGCCTCGCGACTCAACTCGTATGCACGGCCAGGGTTGTCGAGAAGACGCTCGACACTAGCCTGCCCTATACGAGCCTCAGCCTGGCCACGCAAGTCGCCAATACTGGAGAAGATTTCAAATGCCTGCTCGAACTTTTCCTTAGCACTTTCAGGAATGTCAGTCTCGTAATCAACCCACCCCTCGCCCATCAGTACTTCTGCTCGTCTCCCTTTCAGATCTGCTTCCTTAGCGAGAGCGAGCGCCTGGCCGAAAAGTACTCGCGCCTCTTCCGTTCGCCGCTCGCTCAGATAGATTCGCGCGAGGCTGGTCTGTCCAGCAACCTGAACAGATGGCAGGCCCGCCGCGGCGCCCAGACTGACTACTTCCGCAGAGAGTCGCTTGGCTTCTACCGGGTCGCCGCGACCCGCTGCCACCTGGCCCATCAGAGAAAGTACTCCTGCCTGATTCGATAGCCTACCCTCGCGTCGATGCTCCTCCAGAGCCTGTACCAGAAGATCCTGAGCTTCTTGCCAGTGCTTATCGCGGATCTCCTGCTTAGCCAATTCGCATTGCACATTTACGACTTCCTCAGAATTGTTGAGTCTTCCGTAAAGATCGATCGCATCCTTGAATTCGGGCCGAGCATTTCTACCCGCCCGTGAAGCGACATGTCCCAGGCCGGTGAGTGCAGCAGCTTGGCTGCGAAGGCTCCCTAGGCTGCGCGCTAGCTCAAGAGCGTGGTCGTAATAGTCAGCGGCTGCATCATTGTCATTCGCGGCTAGGCGTGCATCTGCAATGCTCAGCCGCGCACCGAGCTCAAGCGACTTGTCAGCCTCACCATACGAGCCCTCTTGGATACTGAGCAGGAGCTGGACCCCAGACTCCCGTAGCACTGCCTCTTCAGTTGCAATACCAAGCCTAACGAAAAGTACTCCAACGACGCCGATAGCCCAAGGGTCGCCTAGGGCCCTAGCGGCCGCACGAGCAAGCCGCGCGGCTTGAGTCATCCGACGGTAATCATCCATACGCGAATATAGCTCGCTGAGCTGAGCCCATAGATCGACAAGTAGGATGCTCGGCTGCACCTCTCGATAGAGCGCATAGCTGCCGCTATCGGACCCTGGGAACGGGCCAGCCTTCGCGTAGAGCAAGCCGCCGACTAGTGTCCACTGATCTGGGTCGTGCCCATTAATAACATTCGGAAAATCCGGACCTGGGGTTTTGAATAGTCTGATGGACGCGACCGCGCGTTCGGCAGTGCCTGGCTCAGCGCGTTGAAACAGAAGCCGCTTTCCAGGAATCGCCGGAAGGTACAAATCCATACAGTCGCGGTATCGATCACGTGCTTCTGGTAGAGCATGCGTCAAGCACATCCGCGCGCTACCGGCTATCGCGCCTACGGTCTTCTCGACCGACTCTTCACCACTGAGCTCGTGAGCCGCGCCCTCGTACAGATCCTTGGCCTCCGAATATCGGCCAGCGTCCGCGCGGATGTCAGCCAGGATCAGGGCAGCCTCGACTCGTGCAGATCCCAAACCTGCAAGCTTCCGGTCGTCTTGGCATCGAACTCGCTGAAGGATCTCTTCTGCTTCCTCGAATTCCCCCGCTAGGGCTAGACTGCGTGCAAGGAGAAGGTGCGCCCACTGGGTGCCTGGAATGCTCAGCCGCCCAGCTGAGGCATGTTCCATAGGCATACGGGCGAGCAAGTGCAACTGTCCGAACTGGCCCTTTCTACCCGCGTCCGTTATGCGATCCCACAGCTCCGAGAACGCTTTTTGCTCATCGGAAAGAAGCAGATGGTAAAGCCACTCAAGCACGTAGACGAAGCCGTTAGTATTGTCTCCCGCTTGGAGAGTGTAGAATAGTTCAGCCGCTTCACCGCTAAAGCTACGGACAAAGTCATTCTCGAACTTCCACAGAAAGTCAAGGACTACCTTGCGTGTGAGCTCATGCAGAGCAAAGGAATCCTTATAAGCCTCAGCGGGATGGGGCCCTCCGTAAGGTTCAACGAAGGGTAGAGTAAGAAGCACCTCGTAAACCTGATCGATTGTAAGGCTATCCTCTTCGAACCTTTCTCCCGGTAGATCGCGAGGCAGTCGACCAGCCTTAAGGCTTTGCAGAAGTTCAAGGTTAAACCAATGCAAGACCGCAGAGCGATACACCGCCAAGGCTATAGGAGACGGCAGTTGCGCAAGTACATCCTTGGTAACTTCGAGGAGCCTCGCTTCTGGGTCGTTCGCGCCGCTCGTCATGATCCGCTCCCGGCCCTCTTGATCTTGAGTTTCGCCACATACGTCTTGACGTAAAGTGGTATTCCATCTGTCACATCATATAGCACTCTGACCTCCTCTTCGGACAGGGACAGCTCTGCGCGAGTGACATACTCCTGCACATAAGACAGTTCAAGTGGCATGAGCTGACAGGTAGTAGCAAATTCCCAATAGCCGGGTATTGTCCGACCCGCTAGAACGGCGATTACGCCGAGGCGACCTCGAATTCTATTCAGAAACAAGCCGGTCACCCATTGCTTAACGTCGATACTTGCCTTCTCGAACGTGTCAATAATCAGGACTACTTTCCCGTAGTTCTGGATTATGGCATCGAGATCGTGGAAGAAGAGGTCAGTAATGATTTGCCGAGCCGCTTGCTCTGCACGAAGCACGGGCGACTTCGCGGTCTGGATATTGTCGGACAGGCGCGCATGCTGTATATCGGTATGTCCTGCTTCAGCAAGCTGCGCCCTTTGCTCAGTGTATTGGGGAAAGAAAGAGACAAGAGGTTGCGCTGCATGAGCTAGGTCTAGGGTAGTAGTTTCCAACCCAGACGCCAACTCACCGAGGACTTCGAGGGAAGTAAATGCTTGCGGACGTAGGTCGACAAGCGCGCGAGGGAAAGCCGCAGCCTCAGAATAAAACTGCTCCATTAGGGCCGACTTGCCCATCCCGGCATCCGCTTGGATTAGCAGCACATGTCTTGTGGCCTCGTCCTTCAAGAAACTCCTGAAGAGGCGCAGCTCTTCATCGCGATCTACATGTAGTGGACTTATGGGAATAATTTTGCTGGTCACAATCCACCCCCTAGGCGTATCTGCTGCGGTATATATCATAGTCGTTCATCAACGTCTAGTTTGCCTATGCTTTTCACCTTACTGCCTTATTCACCAGGGCCGATTGGCCTAAGTGAGGTAGGTCCTTGGGTCCTTTGGACTTGACCGAAAGTCCCTCGGTGCTCCACCAGCTAGCTAGGGCGAGGCTGCCCCGAACCCTCCGCGCCTTGCGGTCACTGCTGCGTTGACGGATCCAGTCCTGGGAGTCACGTTCCCCACCATGTCGCCAATCCCTGAAGGCCATCTACGCGTGTACACGAAACTTGCAGCTTTACCCGCGGCGGTGGTCGTTGTCCGCCGCGGTTGCTGTGACCGTTGCTGTCAGCAGGTCATGGCCTGGTCACGCCCTGCCGTGCCCAGACCTCACCAGGCCAGGAACTCGCCCGTCGGTCGCGGGTGGTGCGCACCCGCGACCGGTATCGTTACGTTGACAGCCTAGCTAGACCGGCTAACTACAGACCGCAAGCTGCAATAGTGGTGGCGGACGGGTTCTGGCGGTGTCCAACGGCGCCACTCGGCAGACGATCGAGTCGACCCCGCCGATGAGCTGACGGCCGTTTGAGCCTGCCCGATACGTGCCCAGATCGGGGTTCCGGTTGGAGTTTCCGCAGTTCAAGCTGTTACGGTCGGAGGTCTGTAAAACCGCTCGCCTCTACCCGCCAGCTCCAGCTGTCTATCGACAGCTCATCCGCCGGGCGGTCTCGCCCTTCGAGCTACGGCATGATACAGCGCGCGGGAATGGTTGATATGGGCGCTGTGCGTGACACCTGATCTGACAGTCGGCGTGCGCGTAATCGATCTGCTGGCCGGCTGCGCGCGACGACCGGGATCAGCCAGCACGGTGGCGAGCCGTCCGCCCGAGTGCCTCACGAAAGGTACCGTTAACGAGATGGAGGCACGACAGCTACCGTGAGTGACGGTTCGCCGTCAGCAGTCGGCTGCGCGGAGGGCGACCCACGCAAAACGATCACCAACGAGGACTGCCGATCCATCGTCATGGAACGCTGCCGTCCGATCTTCAGATAGTGCAGCCGGTAACATCTTCACGGGATCCCCTCGGCGGTCCATAGCCGGTCCGTTCCGGGCCTGTTCGGCCGCCCGCGCGTACCAGATGCGTCCCGCGTGACGAGGACAGCTCCCGTTTTCGCTGGCAGGAGCTATACGGAGAATAGCCCTCCGGAGCCGTGAGCGCAGGTTCGAATCCTGCTGGGGGCGCCCAACCTGACCAGGCCAAACCGGGCCTGACCTGCCAAAACGATCTGAGCCGAGTTGAACGGTTGTGCAGCCGTATGCCGCGAAAAGCCGCCTGATGTCGCCGGTCCCGGAATATACGCGGAATGAAACCGGCCGCATCGGCCCAGCTCAGCGGTTGAAATGACGAGGGCCCGACGTGCCGGTCCAGACTCCAGGCTAGTCAAGGAAGTCTTCCATCCGCTCGTGCCACCGCTCGTCGTCGCCGTCGATGCAGTGCGCGTAGATCCGGTACAGCACTTCCACGCTGTGACCTGCCCACTCGGCGACCTGCGGGCCGGGAGCGCCAGCGTTGAGCCGCCACGACACCCCGGCATGGCGGAAGTCGTACGGCTTGCGGGCCAGCGGCGAGGCCACCACAGCTGGAGGGAACGCCACCGCCCGGGCCTTCTGCAGCACCCGCCACAGCGTGGACGGCTGGTAGATGCCGCCCCGGTAGGTCCAGAACAGGCGGCCATCCGGGCCGATCCCGTACGAGTCGACGTGTTCCCGCAGCAGCCGGACCAGCGCAGGCGGGACCGGGACCCGGCGCACCGCGTTCCTCGGGCCGCCCTTCGGCTTGCGCGCCTCGTGAACCTCGCCGTCATCGGTCCATTCCCGCCCGGCCGCGGAGCGCACCTCGCGGAACTCAAGAAGCCCCCAGCCTTCGGCGGGCAGCTCGCACTCACTGGCCAGCAGTGAGACCGCCTCGGACGGCCGGAGCATCCCGTAGTACATGCAGCCGTACAAGGCCACCAGCCGTGCCCCCTGGGAGTTGCCGGTCGAGCCGATCGCGTCGAGCAGCAGCCGCATCTGACCAGGGCTGGCCACCCGGCGCCAGTCAACCGCTTCATCCACGTCTGGCGCCTTCCACTCGCGGTCGAGCCCGGCCCCGTCGAGCGGATTTGCCGAAAGACGCTTCTCGCGGACCGCATACTTCAGCGCCGCATCAAGGCGGCACCGCTCCGCGGCGCCGCTGGCCCGGCGTCAGCGGCGGGCTCTGCCTTGGAAGGCCCGCCCGCCGCACGCCGGGCCGCATACCCGCACATGCACGCACCGGCAGGCTCACATCGACCGGCTGTCTCCGGGACGCAGCTGCATGCGGTCGAGCAGGCGCTCGGCGTCGGCTAGGTCGCCGACGATCACGCTGACGGGCGGCGGGTACGTCTTGACCAGCGTCGGGACGGCCACGATCTGGTCCTCAGCCGCCCGGCGCGGGTTTTCCACCAGGTCGATGACCTCAATGTGGTGCCGGCCCGGCAGCCAGTGCGCGCAGGCGCGCTGCAGGTTCGCGAGCGCGCGGACGCACGTGGGCGAGCGTCCGGTCACGTAGAGCCGCAGCTCCCAGGTCTCCTCAGCAGATGCCGCCGGCCGGGGCCGCATCATGGATGCCGCCCGTGCCGCGCGGGGTCATCGGTGCTCTTCATCACCATCGGGATCATCCGGGTCTGCCCAGCGCTGAGTACCCATGGCCTCCTCGTCCGCCTCGGCATCAGACGCCAGGCGCTCTTGAGTGTCCTCTATCCGCTTTAGCTCCGCCTCGTCCGCGGCGTTGTCCTCGTCCCGCTGCGCCATGCGCTGCCGCAGCTCCCGCTCGCGGCGCTGCACTTCCACCTGCCGCTGCAGCAGGGCATCGCGCGCGGTGATTTCCTGCGCTAGCCGGGCCGAGCCGGTCAGCACCCCGCCGGGGCCCACGTACACGCTGATGAGCTGCACCCCGTGATCGGTGAGCACGAACTCGCGGACCTGGTTGGAATGGGCGGTGCCGCGTGACTTCAGCACGAACAGCAGCCGGTTCCGCTCCCCGTCGGACTCCACGTTCCGCAGCAGCAGCCAGGTGTCGGCCCGCGAAGACACGCCCATCGCGGTCTCATCGTCCTGCCTCGCCACGACGGTCGCCAGGGCAGTGATCCTGTGGGTCTTGAACAGGTGGAACTGACGGGCCAGCATCACGCTCACCTCGGCCGGGGAGGGGCCGCCGACCAGGCTGCCGATCCCGTCCACGACCGCCACCGCGGGCTCGTGCTCCTCGACCAGCCTCGACACGATGGCCAGGTGGTTTTCCAGGCCGAACGCGGTCGGCCGGGCCGCCCAGACCCGCAACAGACCCTCCTTCACCCAGCGTCCCAGGTCCAGGCCGATCGAGCGCATGTTGCGGATCACCTCGGCGCCGGATTCCTCGTGCAAGATCAGCAGGGCCCGCTCGCCCCGCGCGCACGCCGCGTTGATCAGGTGAGCTCCCAGCGTGCTCTTGCCGGTCCCCGCCGCCCCGCTGACCAGGAGCGTCGACCCGCGGAACACGCCGCCAGATAGCATGTAATCCAGCCGGGCCACCCCGGTCGAGATCCGCTCATCGGACACGTCGTATTCAAGCCCGACCGCCGTGATCGGCTGCACTTCAATGCCGCGGGCCGAGATCAAGAACGGGTACTGGTTGGTTTCGTGCGCCGACCCGCGGTACTTGATCACCTGCAGCCGCCGGGTGGCCACCCCCTCGCGGGACTGGTGGTCCAGCACGATCACGCAGTCCGACACGTACTCCTCGATGCCGTGCCGGGTCAGCGCGTCGTTCTCGCCGCGCTCGCCGGTCACGATCGCCGTGACGGCATGGTCCTTCAGCCAGCGGAACAGCCGACCCAGCTCAGCCCGCACAACCGCCTGCGAGCTGAACGCCACGAACAGCGCCTCGATCGTGTCCAGCACGACCCGCCGGGCCCCGATCCGGTTGATCGCGTCATCGGGTAGTCGCGGTGGGCGATGAGCCCGTCCCACTCGCGGTCCAGGGTGGCGAGGGCCTTCTTCGCGGGTTCCTGCAGGCCCGGGGCCTGCGCCTGCTTCCTGCGGGTCTCGTCGATCACGCCG
>Ga0335076_10003853_pt1 | contig 15120 bp, 14 predicted proteins | sample Lox_Sample_25_FD_206717 | JGI IMG/M metagenome (GOLD analysis project Ga0335076, IMG submission 206717) | Soil microbial communities from Loxahatchee National Wildlife Refuge, Florida, United States - Lox_Sample_2.5 | ecosystem: Environmental > Terrestrial > Soil > Wetlands | place: USA...
CGCCGGCCTCTTTCACGGTTCCGTCGTCGCGAAGAAAGATGCGCGCCGACGACGGATGGCTGGCGAGGGCCTTGGCGGCGAGAGGAAGCGAATCGGCGACGTCGTCGTCGACGTCGAGGCCCTGGCGCGCGAGCGCGATCGAAGGCGCGATCAGGTCGGCGAAGGCGAACTTGCCCGAGCCGTATTTGCGCCAGGCGAGTTCGAGGCCCGCGACCGTGCCCGGCACTCCGACTGCGAGCCCGGAATAGCGCGACTTGAACGGATCGGCCTCCCCGTTGGCGTCGAGGAACACGTCCTTGGTGGTCGCGGCCGGCGCGGCTTCGCGATAGTCGATCGCGATCGTCTGGTTCGTGTCGGCGCGGTGGATCAGCATGAAGCCGCCGCCGCCGATGTTGCCGGCGCGCGGCAGAGTGACGGCGAGCGCGAAGCCGACCGCGACCGCAGCGTCGACGGCGTTGCCGCCGCGCTTCAAAATGTCGAGCCCGACCCGAGACGCCGCCGCCTCCTGGGTCACCACCATTCCATGGCGGGCGATCACCGGCCGCGCGGTGGCGAGGGGAGAGATGATCGGCGCCGGATCGGCGAAGGCGGCGACCGGAACAAGGAAAAGCAAGGCGAGGGCGGCGAGGCGGATATGAGTCAAGGAATGATCCTTAGGGTCAGTCGGACGCCATCATAGGAAAACGAGCGCCCCGGCGTCGATTCTGTCATTCCCGGCGGGCTTCAGGTCCGACCGGGAATCCAGACATGTCTGAATCGGAGCCTGCCGCATCTGGATTCCCGATCGGCCGCTTCGCGCCCGTCGGGAATGACAAGACAGTCAACCGATCGCCATCGATGCGCCGCGCCCGAGGCGCGGGGCGAGCTTGCCCATGTCGGCGGCGGAAATCGCCACGCAGCCGGCTGTCGGGGTTAGTCCCGGGCGGGCGAGATGGAAGAAGATCGCGCTGCCCCGCCCTTTGGCGCGGCGGGAGAAATTCTGGTCGAGCACAAAGGTCAAATCATAGAGATGATCGTCGCGCCACATCCGGTCGGTGCAGTCGCTGGCAGGCGCGCGGACCGGGCGATTGTAGCGCGGGCTCGCCGGGTCCTCGCACCAGCCCTGGTCGCGGCGCATCGGCTTGAGCGGGACCCCCGCCGCTTGCGGCCGCGCCCGGTCGGGTCGGTAATAGCCCCACAGCAGCCTGAACCGCCCGGCTGGCGTGCCGCGGTCGCCCTCGCGCTTCAAGCGCACGATCCCGGCCGGGCCCAGCGCGCACGGAACTCGGAACGGTCCGGCGGTCAGCCAGCCGCGGGCCCGGTTTCCCGCGAGCGGGCGGACGCGGAGACGGGCGAGGCGCGAAACCATGATCTTCCGAATCGCCGGGGAGCTTCCTGACTATGTAGGCTCGCCCGGCGCGTCTCAAGCGTTATAACCGGTCGGAGTTCACGCACTTTTGCCCGCCCCCCTCACGCGACGACGGTCGTGGCTGGCGGCGCAGGCTCGAACGGCGCGAGCGTCCCCGCCGCCAGCAGCGCCTGGCGACGTTGGACTTCGAGAGCCATGAGCTGGAGCTCAAGGCCGATCTTCTGCGCCTCGGCTTGTTCGCGTTCGAGCTTGATCCGGGTTTCCTGCTCAAGCTCGGGATCCTGCGCGCAGCAGTGGGCAAGCTCGGGATCATAGACGACGCCGTCGGTCGGCACGCCGATCTGGGTCGGCTGCTGCACCGTCTCGCCGACGGCCGGCAGGCCTTTGAGGATCGCCTCCACCGCCTTGCGCAACTGGGCCGGGATCTGGGCGATCTGCGCCGGGGTCAGCACGGGCGAGACGAAATTGCCGACCGTCACCTGGAACGTCACCTGCGTCACTTTGGTGCTGAGCTGGTAGACGTCGACAACCTTGCGCACGAAGTAATTCACCGCATAGCACTTGTTATTATTGATCAGCGTGCGCTGGGTCGTCGAGATCGTCTCCGTGTCCTCGTAAGTGCTCACCGTGATCGATCGCTGCACGTCCGTATACTGCGAGGCTTGCTGGGCGATCGACAGGAACTGATCCGAGGACGCCTGGGTCGAGAAACCGCTGGCCGAGCCCGTGCTCGACGAGCTTGTGCCGCTGGAGCTGACGCTTGCGCCGAGAAGGCCGAACAGATTGAAGCCGTTGCCGCTCGATGTGGTCGAACCGTGGGTCTGGCTGGACAGAACCTGTGAAAAGAAACTTGAACTGTTGGTCGTGCGCAGCTGGAACAGCGCGGAGACGAATTGCGAGAAGGTCGTTTGAACAGAAAACCGGTCGGTTTCCGAGGTCGTGCGGCGGTACCGGTCGCTGTGATAGAGCGTCATCTTCTCGCCCGGCAACAAGGTGAGCGTGTACGCGAGCCCGCCGTGCGCCTTGCCGACAAGGCAGAGCGTGTGGGCGTAGGTGACGTTGACGGTGACCAGGCCGCGGCCAAAATCGCCGACGTTCGGTCCGCCGACGATCGGGAAGACGTTGGTCTCGGTCTCGGTGAAGGTGATGCAGGGCGGTGTGAGCCAGGGCGGGTCGCACGGGACCTGACAGCACGCGTCCTGGGTCGGCAGAGTGACTGGCGTCGTCCCGTCGGTCGGATCAAACGCTTGCGTCGCGTCCGGCATGGCTTCCCTCCCCTATGGGGCCTTGGAGCCAAGCCGTCCGTGCGGCGCCGGTCTCCCGGCCGATGCAGGAGGCATAGGCCGAATCTGACGCTGCGGCAAGCTTTGAACCGCGCGGCGCAAGGACCAACGCGGCCGATCCCCTCGAAGCCGACCGGCTCATTCGATCGCAGGATCGAGCTGCGGCTGAGTCAAATCCCCGCGCCGAGCGCGATTCGCATCAGGTCCATGGCGCTGCGGGCGCCGAGCTTCTGCTTGAGCTGGGTGCAGTTGTTGGCGATCGTCTTGTAGGAGACGTCGAGCAGGTCGGCGATCTGGGCCATCGTGCGGCCGGCGGCGAGCAGGCGCAGGATTTCGACCTCGCGCGGGCTCAGGCTCGTAATCCCGTTCGCGTTGGCCCCGGCGCGCAGAAAGGCGATCTGCCGCGCCATCTCGGGATGCAGGTAGAGACCGCCGCCGGCCACCGCCTTGACCGCGTCGGCGAACAGCGCCGGATCGTCATTCTTGGCGATGTAGCCCCTGGCGCCGGCTTCGATCGCGCGTGCGGCGACCGCCGGATTGTCGTTCATGGTGAAAACGACAATCCGCGCCGCGGGGTCGCGCTCGAGGATGCGGCGCATCAGCTCGAGCCCCGACAGCCCGGGCAGATTGATGTCGATCAGCGCAACGTCGGGCTTCGAAGCGAAAAACGCGGCGAAGCCGGCCTCGCCGTCCTCAGCCTCCACTACCTCGACCACCGGGTCGGTTTCCAGCAGCGCCCGGCAGCCGGAGATGACGATCGGATGGTCGTCGACGACAAGAACCCGCAAGCGGAAGAGCCCTCCGTGGCGAATGGCGCGGCGCCGCCCGCCCGCGCCCCAACATTGACAGCGCCGCCGGCAAAATCAACGGTGGGCACAGAAGGGCGCAGGTTGGAGCGGCTCCCGGGCTCCCCTCGTCCTGAGGCGCCCTGAAGGGGCCTCGAAGGACGCTCCAGCACCCGCCAAGCGGGATGAGCCTTCTGGAACATCCTTCGAGACGCGAGGCCTCGCCTCGCCCTCAGGAAGAGGAGGCGCGTTCGCCGCGGTGGTCGGCCAGGCTGGGAGGCATGAAGCACGGATGTGGCGTTCGATCCCGCTCAGCGCGCGGCTCAATCTGATCTTCGCGTCGCTGTTCGCGCTCTGGCTCATTGTCGATGCGGCCCACGTCGTCCTTCAGGCAGGTGCGCGCACCCGCGCCGAGACCCAAAGCGCGATGCGGCTTACCAGGGATTTTGTCTCGAGCGCGCTCGCCCGCCTGCCCGCGCCGCCCGAGCCGGAGGCGGTCGAGGCGCTGGTCGCCAGTCTGCAGAACCTTCGGCATGTCCGGGCCGGTTTGGGCGAGCCGTCGCTCGCGTCGTCGATCATGCGCGAAGCGAACAACGAGTCGGACGCGCCGCGGTGGTTTCGGGCGCTGGTCAATGCGCCGGGCGAATTCGCCGCCGTTCCGGTTCGGCTGAGCGACGGCAGGACCGCGTCGATCGTCATCGTCGCCGACCCCGCCGACGAGATCGACGAAGTCTGGGCGGGAGCGCGCGACCATGCTCTGGTCGGCGCGATTATGGCGGTGGCGGCGCTCGGCGTGACAAGCCTGCTTATCGGACGCGCGGTCAGGCCGCTTCGGGTCGCCAGCGCAACGCTCGCCCGCCTCGAGGCGGGCGATTACGCGGCGCGCGCCGAGAGTGTCGGACCGCCGGAGATCCGCAACCTCAACGCCAAGATCGACTCCCTCGCCGAGGCGCTCGGCGGCTTGAAGCGGGCCAACAATGAATTGGCGGGGCGGGTCTTCGACGCCCAGGACGAGGAACGCCAGGCGATCGCCCACGAGCTCCACGACGAATTCGGGCCGCATCTGTTCGCCCTGCGCGCCAACGCCGCCCTGTTGGCGAAACAGCTCCGCGACAATCCCGCCGCCGGGGCGGCGGCGAACGCGATCGAGGCTGAGGTCGAGGCGTTGCAAAGCCAGAACCGCCGCATCCTGGCCGATCTGCGTCCGGCCGCGCTCGAGGAATTGGGGCTCGCCGAGGCGCTCGAGGCGCTCGTCGCCCACTGGCGGCGGGCAGAGCCCGGGGTGGCGGTGGCGCTTCACGCCGATCCGCGCGTCGAGGCGATGAGCGAGCGGGCGAGCCTGATGGCCTATCGTTTCGTCCAGGAGGCGATGACCAACGCGTTTCGCCACGCCGGCGCGACGCGGATCGAGGTCTCGCTGCAATTCGAGACGCCGCCGCCGGAGCCGAGCCTGGGCGACGCGGGCCTGGGCGGGCTCGTCATCCGCGTCGCCGACGACGGTCGCGGATTGCAGGGCGAAACCGAGGCCGGAATGGGGCTTGCTGGCATGCGCGACCGGGTCCGGCTGCTCGGCGGCGAGGTGACGATCGGGTCTCCGCCCGGGGGCGGCGTCGCGGTCGAGGCGCGCTTCGGCGCGGTCGGGCGGGAAAATCTCCCGGCCACATCGGGAATGGTTCCCCAGAAATCTTCCAATCATTGAAATAACATGGGCCGGCGCGCGAGGCTAAGCTTTGCCGGTCGCAGCGTCAGAGGCTCAAGAGGCGCCCAGCGTCTCAAATTCTCGCAACGAGCCGGCGCTCGACCGATGGGACTGTGGCGCGGGAGGGGCGGATGACGCGTTGGACGGCCTCATGGCGCGGGCTGATGGGCCTGGCGCTTCTCGCCGGGGCGTCGTCCGCGCGCGCCGACACGATCGTGCTGCCGACCTTCGACGTGGTGGCGACGACGCCGCTCAACGGCGGCCAGATCAACGTTGCGCAGTCGCCCTTCGCGGTATGGCAGACCGGCGCCCAGGACATTCAAACCTTCAACGATACGACGCTGCCGGACACGCTGGCGCGCTCGGCGCCGGGCGTCACCGTCGGCAACGTCTCCGGCAACGAGTTCGAGCCGGACCTGTTCTATCGCGGTTTCGACGCCACCGCCGTCACCGGGACGCCGCAGGGGCTCGCCGTCTACCAGAACGGCACCCGCATCAACGAGGCGTTCGGCGACGTCGTCAATTGGGACCTGTTCCCGTCGATCGCAATCGACAAGACGACGATCGTCGCCGCAAACCCGATCTTCGGCCTCAACGCGCTTGGCGGCGCCGTCACCGTGACGATGAAGAACGGCTTCACCTGGCAGGGTTTCGAAGCCGATTTCGAGGGCGGCTCGTTCTATCGCGCGCAGGAGCAGATTCAGTACGGCAAACAGGTCGGCGACTGGTCGGTCTATCTGGCGGTCAACCAGATCAACGATGGCGGCTGGCGGGTCGCCGAAGCCTCGCAGCTCACCAACTTTTACGGCGACCTCGGCTACAAGGCGAACGGGTTTGAGTCGCATCTGCAACTCACCGCGGGGAACACCCAGTTTGGCGTCGGCGCCTACACGCCGCTCCAGCTGCTGCAGGCGAATTGGGGCAGCGTCTACACCGTTCCCCAGAGGACCTATAACCAGATGGCCATGCTGCAGTGGACGGGCGCTTACGCCTATTCGCCGACGCTGAATTTCCAAGCCGGGGCCTATTTCCGCCAGTTCAACCAGCAGCACGTCGACGGCAACGGGACCGACGTGACCCCCTGTCCGCCGTATTCGTGCCTGAACGGGGCGCCGGTGCATGACACGCTAGGCGCGATCATCCCCGACATCTCACAGGGAGGGACGCTCGACCTCGGCGAGGATGACGACAACCAGACCCAATCGCGCTCGGTCGGCGTCAGCGGGCAGGTCGTCGACACAGCGAAGGTTTTCGGCCGCGACAATTCGCTGACGGTCGGGACGTCGCTCGACTACGGGTGGACGCATTACACCGGCAACAGCACCCTCGGCACGATCAGTTTCACCAACAACTCGTACCCGCTGACCGCCTCTCCGTTCATCATCGATGAGCCCGACAGCTTCCTGAATCCGATCGACGTCAGGGCGAACAACACCTATGTCGGCGTCTACGCGCTCGACACCTTCAACGCCACCGACCGCCTGACGCTCACCGGCGGCGGGCGGTTCAATTTCGCCGGAATCAATCTCGAGGGCGCCAACGACGCCCTGCTCAGCGGCTACTCCAGCTACACCCACATCAATCCGACGGTCGGGCTGACCTACAAGATCACGCCTGACATCAACTTCTACGCCGGATATGCGATGACCAACCGCACGCCGACGCCGCTCGAGCTCGGTTGCGCCAGCCCCACCTACCCCTGCATCATCGACAACTTCCTGTCCGCCGACCCGCCGCTCAAGCAGGTCGTCGGCAATAGTTTCGAGTTGGGCTTCCGCGGGCAGAACGCCCTCGCCGCGTGGGGGCCCCAATGGGGCAAGCTGCAATGGTCGGCAGGGCTCTTCCGCACCACGCTCACTAACGACATCCTGCCGGTGGTGAGCACGTTCAACGGCTTCGGCTACTACACCAACGTCGGCACGACGTTGCGCCAGGGCGCGGAGCTCAGCGCCCAGTGGACCGGCGACCGATGGACCGCTTACGCCAATTACACCTATATCGACGCCATCTATCTCACGACTTTTGAGGAGCCGTCCGAGAACAATCCGTCGGCCGACGCCAATGGGAACATTCCGATCACCAACGGCACGCAGATCGCCGGCATCCCGAAAAATACGGTGAAGGTCGGCGTCGACTACGCCGTCACCCCCAATTGGAAGATCGGCGCGGACATGGTCGCGGCCTCAGGCCAGGTCATCTTCGGCAACGAGAACGGCGCGGTCCCCCAGGTCCCGGGCTATGCGGTGTTCGGCCTTCACACCTCCTACCAGTGGAACAAGCAGGTGCAGCTTTACGGCTACGTTCAGAACCTGTTCGACCAGCGCTACTATACCTCCGGCGGCCTGGTGCAGCCCGGGGAGTTCATGACCGGTCCGGCCATCACCAATCCGCAGTCGTTCGGGCCCGGAAGGCCTTTCGCCATCTACGGAGGGTTGCGGATCACGCTGTAATGGGCAAGAAACGCGACAATCTCGAACGAGGAGATTATCATGACGTTGATCGGCCGACGAGCCCTGCTGCTGGCGACGGCTTCGGCCTTTGCGGTTTCGCCGACCCTTGCCGCGTCGGTTTTCGGCGCAATCGACCCCGATAACGACGGGTCGATCGACCTCGACGAAGCGAAGGCGGCGGCGAGCGCGGTTTTCGACAAGCTCGACGTCGATCACGACGGCACGCTCACCCGCGCGGAGCTCAGAGGCCGAGTGCTGCGGGCGGATTGGGCGATCGCCGATCCTGACAACGACAAGACCATGACCAAGGACGAATACCTCAACTACGTCGAAATCATCTTCAAACGCGCCGACAAGAACGGGGATGGAAAGGTGGACGCCAAGGAAGCCCGGTCGCATGCCGGCCGCGTGCTGATGCGTCTTTTGCGCCCGCGCTGACCTCCGCGACGAACCGCGCGACGGAAAGCCGCGACAGGGCCGGAAGCGGGGCAAGGGTGAACGGAATGGATCTTTCTCCCGTCGGACTTTTTCTCGAGGCGAGCCTGGTGGGCAAGGCGGTTATGGCCGTCCTGTTCCTGGCCTCGCTCTGGTGCTGGGTGCTGATCGTCGAGGGCGTGGTTTCGGTCGTGCGCCTTCGCCGCGCCGTTCGGCAGGCGCGAACGGGCGCGGCGCTGGCGAAATCGCTGTTGGGCGTCGCTTCCGCGGGCGACGAAGAAGCGCGCCGGCGCATTCCTGGTGAGACGGTCGGAGAGTTGAGGTCGCGCATCTCGGATGCGATGGCGCGCGCCGCGCGGGAGCTCCTGACCCGCGCAGAGGGCGGCTTGCCCAATCTGGCGGTGATCTCCTCGGTCGCGCCGTTTGTCGGCCTGTTTGGCACCGTCTGGGGCATCATGTCGAGCTTCGCCGCCATCGGCCAGACGCAGGACACGAGCCTCGCCACCGTCGCCCCGGGCATCGCCGAATCGCTGGCCGCGACGGCGTATGGCCTCGCCGCTGCGATCCCCGCCGCGATCGGCTATAACCGCATCGGCGCGGCTTTCGCCCGCGTCGGCCAGGATATGGCCTCGTTCGTCGAAGAGCGCGCGCTCGCGCTCATGGCCCGCCCATCCGAGGTCGCGCGCGAGGACGCGCCGCGCCGCCGCGCGGAGACGCCGTGATGGCGCTCACGCCCCGCAAGATCGGCGAGGGTCTCTATCAGCCCCTGGCCGAAATCAACGTCACGCCGCTGGTCGACGTGATGCTGGTCCTGCTCATCATCTTCATGGTCACCGCGCCGTTGCTGGCGAGCGGCATCAGGGTCAATCTGCCGAACGCCCGGACGGCCCAGCCGCTCGACGCCAAGAATCCGGTCGTGGTCATCGTCGCCAAGGACGGCGCCGTTTCGGTCGGCAAGGACCAGGTTGCCCCCGATGAGCTGGCGGCGACGGTCAAGATGAGGCTCGGCGACTCCAACGGCGTCGTCCAGTTGCGGGGCGACAAGGACGCGTCCTACGGCGACGTCGTCGCGGTGATGGACGAACTCGCCGCCAACGGCGTGACCCGGATCGCCATCGTCTCGAGCGGGCGCCGCTCCGCCGCCTCCCCGGATCCGACGCCGAAGCCATGACCGCCGTGACGCTGGACGGGCGCGTCTTCGAGCCGCCGCCCGTCCGCCCGCCCTGGCTCCGGCCGATCGCAATCGCCCTCGTGATCGCGCTCCACGCGGCCGCGCTCTGGACGACGCTGCCTCGCCTGGCTCAACCCGCGCCCGAGCCGCCGGGAGAAGTCATCGTCGACATCGAGCCGGAAGCCCCGCCGGCGGAAAATCCGGCGCCGCCGGCCGAAGCGCCGAAGCCGCCGGAACAACCGGCCGAGCCGACCGCGCCGCCGGTCGCCGAACAGCCCCCCCTTCCGCCCCCGGTCGTGGAGCAGCCTCCGCCGCCCGTGGAGCAGCCTCCGCCCGAGCCGCCGCCGCCGGTCGCCGAGCAACCTCCCTCGCCGCCACCCGTGGAGCCGCCGCCCCTGCCGGCGCCGGAACCGCCGCCGCCTCCCGCTCCGGTCGAGCTTCAGCCGCCTCCCCCGCCGCCTCCCGCGAAGGCGGTCAAGGAGCCGCCCCCTCCCAAGCCCCGTCCTGCCGTGCGCGTGGAAGCGCCGAAACCTGAGGCGAGAGCGGCGCCGAAGTCAGCCGCCGCGCCTCGGCCAGCCGAGGCCCAGGGTCGGTCCGCGCCAGCTCGGGCCGCACGTGGCTCGTCTTCGAACGCGCCTTCGAGCGCGGCGGCGAGCGCGCAATCGGCTTCGGCCTATCAGTCGGAGGTCGCCTCGGCGATCCGCAGCCGCCTGTCCTATCCCGAGGCTGCGCGGGCGCGCGGGGCGAGGGGCGTGGTCGGCGTCGCCTTCACCATCGGGCCGTCAGGGGCGGTCGCGGCGTTTGCGATCACCCGGTCTTCCGGCGATCGCGACCTCGACGGCGCGGCGCGAACCTTGGTGCAGTCCACCCGATTTCCTCCGCCTCCCGGCGGTTCGGCCCATGTGGCGACGAGCTTCAACTATGTCCCCGATTAACCCAAGGCTGAGAGCGCTGGTGCTGGGCTCGGCCGCCGGGGGCGGCGTGCCGCAGTGGAATTGCGGCTGCCGCGTCTGCCGCCTCGCCTGGAGCGGCGACAAGCGGGTCAAGCCACGCACCCAGGCCGGAATCGCGCTCAGCGTCGACGGCGCGAGCTGGCTCCTGCTCAACGCCTCGATCGATCTTAGGCAGCAGATCCTCGCCGCGCCGGCGCTGCAGCCGAGCGGCGGGGGGCGCGGCTCCCCGATCGCCGCCATCGTCCTCACCAACGCCGAGGTCGATTCGGCGGCGGGCCTGCTGGCGCTCCGCGAGCGCCAGCCGCTCTCGATCTTCGGCACAGAGGCGACGTTGGACGCGATCGGGGCCAACCGGATGTTCGATGTCGTCGACCGCGCCGTCGCCCCGCGCCGCGCGGTCCGCCTCGGCGAGACATTCGAACCTCTGCCCGGCCTCAAGCTCGAATTGTTCGCGGTTCCGGGCAAGGTTCCGCTCTGGCTCGAGGAGGGGAAGGTCAGCACCGCCGACATCGGCGAGGCGACGGTCTGCGTCGCGGCCGAGGCGGGGGGCGCGAGGCTCGTCTATGCTCCGGCCTGCGCTCATGTTACGGAGGACCTCGACGCCCGCGTCGGCCAGGCGGACGTGCTCTTCTTCGACGGAACGTTGTTCGCCGACGACGAGATGATCGCAAATGGCCTTGGCGACAAGACCGGCCGGCGGATGGGCCACATGCCGGTTGCGGGAGAAGGAGGAACCCTGGAGGCGTTCGCGCGCCATCCCAAAGTGCGGCGCATCCTCATCCATATCAACAATTCGAACCCGATCCTGATCGAAGAATCGCCGGAAGAGGCGAAGGTGAAGGCGGCCGGCTGGGAGGTCGCGTTCGACGGCATGGAGATTGGCTTATGAACAAGCACGCAAGCCCGCAGCCGATGAGCGCCGACGCGCTCGAGGCGGCGCTGCGCGCGATCGGCCCCGAGCGCTACCACGATCTGCACCCGTTCCACGGCCTGCTGCACGACGGCAAGCTCACCAAGGGGCAGGTACAGGCGTGGGCGCTCAACCGCTATGTCTACCAGGCGGCGATCCCGATGAAGGACGCCTCCCTGATCGGGCGCTGCGAGGATCGCGAGCTCCGGCGCGAGTGGCTGCATCGCGTCGCCGATCACGACGGATTCGGCGAGGACAAGGGCGGCATCGAGCGCTGGCTGATCCTCACCGATGGCCTGGGTCTCGACCGCGACTACGTGATCTCGCAGGAGGGCGCGCTGCCGGCGACCAAATTCGCGGTTCAGGCCTACGTGCGTTTCGTGCGCGAGCGGCCGCTGATCGAGGCGGTGGCCTCAAGCCTGACCGAACTGTTCGCCCCCTCGATCCACAAGCGCCGCATTGCCGGGATGCTGGCCAATTACAGCTTCATCGACGAAAAGGTGGTGGCCTATTTCCGCCGCCGGCTCGATCAGGCGCCCAAGGACGCTCAGTTCGCGCTCGACTATGTCAAGCGCAACGCCCGCACGGTCGAGGAGCAGCGGGGCGCGCTCGCCGCCCTGACGTTCAAGACCGAGGTGCTATGGGCGCAGCTCGACGCCCTGCATCATGCTTATGTGACCGGCGCGATCCCGCCGGGCGCCTTCCGGCCGGATTGAGGCGCAATGAATTCGACGCTCGAGATTCACGCTGGGTCGCGTCCCCGTCTGCCCAGGGGCGTCAGGCTGAAGCGCGACGAGGCGCGCGGGCGTTGGACGCTGCTTGCGCCGGAGCGGATCTTCGAGGTCGACGCCACCGCCGCGACGGTGCTCGAACTGTGCGACGGCGAGCGCGAACTAAGCGTCATCGTCGCCGAACTCGCCGGGCGCTATAATGCCCCCGCGGCGGTGATCGAAAAGGACGTCGTCGCCATGCTCGCCGACCTCAAGGCCAAACGAGTCCTCGAAACATGACCGCCCACGAACCGCCGCCGCCGATGGCCCCAATCGGGCTTCTGGTCGAGCTCACCCATCGCTGCCCGCTCGGCTGCCCCTATTGCTCCAATCCGCTGGCGCTCGAGCGTCCCGCGGCCGAGCTTGACACCGAAACCTGGAAGCGGGTGTTCGGCGAGGCCGCCGCGCTCGGGGCGCTGCACGTGCATCTCTCCGGCGGCGAGCCGACGGCGCGGCGCGACATCGTCGAGCTCACCGGCTCGGCGTCGCGGTCCGGGCTCTACACCAACCTCATCACTTCGGGGATCGGGGTGAATGAGAAGCTCACCGGCCAACTCGCCGACGCCGGCCTCGACCATGCCCAGCTCTCCTTCCAGGGGGCGGACAAGGAGACCAACGACCGGCTCGGCCATTATCCCGGCTCATGGGAGCGCAAGCGCGCCTTCGCGGGCTATGTGACCAAGGTGGGGCTGCCGCTCACCATCAACGCGGTCATCCACCGGGCCAACCTGCATCAGGTCGCGGCGTTCATCGAGCTGGCGGTCGAACTCGGCGCGCGCCGGCTCGAAGTCGCGCACACCCAATATTACGGCTGGGCGCTTGCGAATCGCGCCGCATTGATGCCGCCGCGCAAGCAAGTCGAGGAGTCGATCGCGCTAGTCGAGGCGGCGCGGGCGCGGCTCAAGGGCGAATTGGTCATCGACATGGTGGTCCCCGACTATTACGCCCGCTATCCCAAACCCTGCGCCGGCGGCTGGGGGAGGATCGCGATCAATATCTCGCCAACCGGCAAGGCGCTGCCCTGCCACGCTGCCGAGACCATTCCGGGCCTCGAATTCTGGAACGTGCGCGAACATTCGCTCTCGGATATCTGGCGCTCGAACCCCGCCTTCAGGGCGTTCCGCGGGACGGAATGGATGCGCGAGCCGTGCCGCTCATGCGAGAGGCGCGAAATCGACTGGGGCGGCTGCCGCTGTCAGGCGCTGGCGCTGACCGGCGACGCCCGCAACGCCGATCCCGCCTGCATGAAGTCGCCCGACCACGAGCGGATCGTGGCGACGGCGCTGGCCGAGTCAGAATCCGGCGACGGCGCGCTGCGCTGGCGGTCGTACCGGCAGAAGGTGGAGGCCTAGCCTCTCGAACCCCGCGGCCTACCGGCAGAGTGCGCTCGCATTCGCCGTCCAGCGGCCGAAGCCGCTGGCGATCATGTTGCGAATGACCGCGCAGACGTAAGTGCGCTCTCCGTCCGGATTGTTCGGCCCGGCGTTATAGCGCGCCACCGCCAGCGTCCAGCTGCCCTGCTCAGCGCGCAGCGCCTTCAAGAAGTTCGCCGCGTATTCGACATTGCGCGCCGGATCGAACATCTCGCTCACGGAGGCGAAGTCGGCTCCGTGCCAGCGGTGGTTGATCTGCATGCAGCCGATGTCGATGAGCCGCGCGCCCTGCGCCTTGGCCCGGGCGAACGTGGCCATCGCCTCCGCGAGCGTGGCGGAGTGAACGTCGCGGCCGTCGATGTTCATGTCATAGGGGCTGAGCTCGCCCTTTCGCCCGGTCTCGGTCAGCCCGACCGAATAGAGGACGTTGAGCGGGACGCCGCTTGCCGCCGCCGCGCGGGTCATCTCCCGCTCGCAGACGAGCCGCTCCTCGGCGCGCGCAGGAGCGCCAACGCACGGTGCATTGACCTCGACACGGAGCCGAGGCTTCTCCTCTCCCCCTGTGGGGGAGGTTGGGAGGGGGGTCGCGCTGTTAGCGGCGGGTTGCGACCGGACGCAGCGCGTTCTTGCGTCGATCCGACCCCCCACCCCGACCCGCCCCCACATGGGGGGCGGGAGCGCCGATTGCGACGCCGGTTCGGCGTGTGGGCCGATCGCGCTAGTAGCCGCGATCGCGAGCAGCGCCGCGCCGAGACGAACTCGCATCGCTCGAGCCGCCTTGTCCGCCCGCGCCTCGTCCCGCCAGGCTTTGACCCGACGTCGAGCCTTCATCCGCAGAAGCTCCATTTCCATTGCCCGCCGGATCGGCGTTCGCACCCGTCTGCCCGACAATGAGCGAGTCGAGCGGCTGGCCGATCGCCGCCAGCCGGTCGGCGATCGCGTCGCGCGCGGCCTCGATCGACCCCGCGGTCTGAGAGCTCGCCGCGCGGACAACGACTGAGAGCTTCTCGCCCGCGAGCCGCATCGTCATCGAAACATCCTCGAGGCCAGTCGGCGAAAGATCGACGTCGATCTCCTTGACCGCGGGCGCCGCTCGGGCCGGCGCGGCAGCAGGCGCGCTCGTCCGCGGCGCAAGATCGGCGGCTGCCGCGTCGGAAGGCTCGGAGGACCACCCGGCGGCGCCGGACAGCGCGGATGGCGCCGCGAACGCGCTCGCCTGCGGGGCCGGCTGCGCCGTGGATTGGGCCGGATCGGGCGGAGGGCCGTCCGCCTTGTCGCTCGGCTCGGACTCGGCCGCCGCGGCGGCCGGACCCCGAACTCGTGGAGCCGAGGGCTGCGCCGCGACTTCGCGCTTTCGCCCGCCGCGGACATTATCCTGCGCCGCCGTGCGCGTCGGGCTTGTGGTTTGACTTGGCGAGCGGACCGCTCCTGGCGCGGCGCCCAGCGCCGGCCCCTTGCTCGCGGCCGGCGCGGCGTTCCGGGGGGGCGGCGTAGCCGCCGGCGGCCGGCTGACGCTTTGCGCCGAGGCCGCCGCCTGGGGCGCCGAACCGCGGCCGTGCATCGGGAGCGACGCGAGCGCTGGCGGCGCTTTCGGCGCGTTCGCGCTTTCGCCGAGAGCCGGCGCGGGCGGCAACGAAGCCGTTTCGGTCGGTGTCCGCCCGGCGGCCGGCGAAGAGCCTGCGCCGGCGAGGCTTGAAGTCGCAGGAGCGAGGTGAAAGGCGCGCTCGCCGACGAACCGGGCGGCGGCGGGTTTCGTCGGCTCGACGGTCGAAGCGACGGACGCGCCGCTCGTCTCAACGCTCGCGCCCTTCATCGGCGCCGGCGCGGCCGCGGCCGCTGGCGCTTCGACCGGCGCGCTCGCCTCCGTTGTCACTAGCGCGGATGTGAGCGCGAACGGCAATCCCGACAGAAGCGCGCCGCCGTCCGGCACCGGATGGCCGCTG
>Ga0335076_10003854_pt1 | contig 15119 bp, 11 predicted proteins | sample Lox_Sample_25_FD_206717 | JGI IMG/M metagenome (GOLD analysis project Ga0335076, IMG submission 206717) | Soil microbial communities from Loxahatchee National Wildlife Refuge, Florida, United States - Lox_Sample_2.5 | ecosystem: Environmental > Terrestrial > Soil > Wetlands | place: USA...
TGCAGCGGGTCTTCGCATACTGCAGCGGGTCTTCGCATACTGCAGCGGGTCTTCGCACAATGCAGCGGGTCTTCGCACAATGCAGCGGGTCTTCGCACAATGCAGCGGGTCTTCGCACAATGCAGCGGGTCTTCGCGCAATGCAGCGGGTCTTCGCGCAATGCAGCGGGTCTTCGCACAAGACACAGCGCATCCCAGGAGGCTCGCAAATACCTCAGATCTCATAGCTATATTTTTCGATTCTAGTAACCTGACTACGTGTTTTCCTGGCAAAAATGTCGGTGCCCGGTGCTAACGTCGAACCAGTTGCCGAACAGCTGAGAGGAGCCAAGAGTGCTCACCTGCCGGCGGCCACCAGGTACCGAGTCTGCCGGACGGCGGACCCGACAACTGTTATTGGGAGCCGTTCACCAGCCCGCTCTTATTGGGAGCCGTTCACCAGCCCGCGACCAGCCTCGGAGGAGGTGACTGTGGCGACCATCCCGGTGTGTACCACGACGGCCGAGGCGACCGCGATGATCGAGGCCGGTCTGTCGTTCCTGGCCGCGGCCGACGCGACCGCGATGGCCGTGGCCGAGCAGGCCCGGTTGCTGGGGGCCATGGAGCGGCTCCACTCGGTTCTCACCGCGGCGCGCACCTCGGTGCTGGGGGCGTTCACCGCCGGGCAGGGGTATGCGGCGGAGGCGGATTACAGCGCGCGAACGTGGCTGATGCATAAGACCGGGGTGACCCGGGGCGCCGCGGCAGCGTATACGGCCTGGGTCAAGCGGGCTGCCGGGCACCCGCGGGCCGCGGCGGCACTGGCCGCCGGGGAGGTGCCGGAGTCGGTGGCGCGGACGCTGTGCCAGTGGACCGACCGGCTGCCGGACGAGTGCCGCCAGGCCGCCGATGAGATCCTGGTGACCGCCGCGGCGGCCGGGATGGACCTGCAGGACCTGGCCGGGCTGTTCGCCGAGATCTACCAGCGGTCCCGGGCCGAGGAGGCCGATGAGGACCCTGGCCGGGCATTTGAGGACCGCGCCGTGCGGTTGGAGACCACCTTTCAAGGTGCCGGGGTGCTGACCGGGGACCTGACTCCCGAGTGCGCCGCCCTGGTGCGGGCAGTGCTGGATGCGCTGGCCGTCCCGGCGGGGGCGGCGGACGACCGGACCGGGGCGCAGCGGTGCCATGACGCGCTGGCCGAGGCAATGCGGCGGCTAGCGGCCTCCGACCTGCTGCCGGCCCGGGCCGGGCAGCCGGTGAAGGCGTGGGTGCACATCCCGCTGGCCGAGCTGCTGGCGATGGAGGGCAGCACGGCTCTGGTGCGCGAGTGGGTGGCAGCGGCCCGGGCCGCGTGGGCGGCGCACCGCGCGCAGGACTCGGCCGACGCCGGGGACGGCGGGGCCTGGCTGGACGGCGACGCCGCCCGCGCGGTCGCCTGCGACGCGGCGATGGCCCCGATCGTCACCGGCGAGGTGAACCCAGCCGCCCTCGACGACCTGGTCCGGCTGTGCGTCCAGCTCGACAAGCTCCGCCACGGCACTCCGGACGGCAGCACCGCGGGCGACGGCACTGCCTCTGACACGGGCACGACCGGCGGGACCGGCGGGACCGGCGGGACCGGCACCGATGACACCACTGGCGTTCGCACCGACGGGACCCGCGCAGCGCCCCAGGCCGCCGCGGGGCCGGGCGGGACGCTGGGACGGGCAGCGATCGAAAAGGCCATCATCGGCAAGGCAGTGGACCTCCTCGCGGGCCCCGGCGGCTTGGCGAGCTTCCTGCGCCGCCGGCAGCTCGGGGCCCGCCTCGGTGGGCCGAGCCTGCCTTTGGACATCGGGTACGCCGAGACCGTCCCGGCCGGGATCCGCAACGCGGTGATCCTCCGAGACCGGCACTGCCGGTTCCCCGGCGGCTGCACTCAGCCCGCTAGCGCGTGCGAAGTGCACCACACCAGGCACAAGGCCAACGGCGGCAAGACCAGCACCAAGTACTGCGTCCTCCTGTGCTGGTACCACCACCAGGTCGTGATCCACCGGCAAGGCTGGACCCTGGTGCTGAACCCCGACGGCACCACTACCGCCTGGAACAAGGACCGGACCAAGGTGCTGCACAGCCACGGACCGCCGGCCCGACCGGGGTAAACACCCCCGGGTGCACCTGGGATTCCGGAGTGCAGGTGCACGCTGGACGGCCAGCTGTCGGCCAGCAGCCGGGCCACGGTGCTCTTTCCGGCGCCGGGCGGCCCTATGAGGACAATCACCGTGCCCGGGGTACGGGCAGGCGGCACGCCGGAGGCGGTGGCGACCATTCAGGTCACTGCCGTAGTAATAGGACAACGCGCTAGAGGCTGTTGTCCTGCGGAGATGTGGTTGATACAGGAACGTCCTCCTGGTGCGGTAGTACGGGCTTGGTGTCCCAAACGCAGCGAGGAGGACGTTCTATGGCTAAGGGTAGCGGCGGCAGCGGGATGACGCGGGGAGACCGGCGGCGGAACGCTCGGCGGGAGCGGCTGCGCGGGTTGCTGCCGCGTGATGGCGCGGTGATCGGCATCGACCTGGCCGAGGATAAGCAGGCGCTGGCGGTGGTCGATCATGATGTGCGGGTGCTGGCGCGCAAGACGGTGCGGGTGAAGGCGTTCCGGCTGGGTGAGGCGCTGGACTGGGCGGTGGCGGCGGCGAAGCTGAAGGGGTTCGCGCACGTGACGGTGGCGTGTGAGCCGACCGGGCCGCGGTGGATGCAGGTGCAGCGGCTGTGCGCCGAGCGGGGCCTGCCCATGGTGTGCATCCAGCCGCTGGTGTCGCATATCGCCCGGGAGCAGCAGGATTACACCCCGCACAAGACCGATGAGAGCGATTGCGTGCTGATCGGGCGGCTGGCGGCCGAGCTGCACTGTTATGTCCCGGAGGAGCTGGATGAGACGTGGGCGCAGCTGCGGCACCTGGGGCGGCGCCGCGGCCAGCTGATCACCGCGGCGACCGCGTCGGTGCAGCGGATCCGGGATTTCCTGTCGGTCGCCTGGCCGGTGGTGACCGAGGCGTGCGCCGGCCCGTTTGAGTCGGTGACCTGGCTGGCGGCGCTGCAGGTGGTCACGTCGCGGTGCGGCGGGGACCCGGCCAGGCTGGCCGCCCTCGGGCTGGAGGAGTTCACCGCCTTGGTCCGGGCCGCCGTGCCCGCCTGGGGCGGCAAGAAAGGGTGGGCCAAGATCTGCCGCCGGGTCTTTGCCGCGCTGACCGACACCGAGGGCGTGGTCACCTGGTCCCGCCGCGGCCTGCTGCGCCGGGTCGCCGATGAGCTGGGCGACCTGGCCCGCACCCGGGCCCAGCTGCGGGCTGTGGAGGCGGACATGGTGCTGGTGCTGGGCGAGCTGGGCCTGTCCCGGCTGGGGGACATCCCCGGGGTGACCGCTGTCGGCGCGGCGGCGATCTTGGCCGAGACCGGTGACCCGCGCCGCTACGATAGCTCCTCCTCCCTGGTCAAGCACGCCGGGCTGTCCCCGGCCGGCAACGCCTCCGGCGCGTTTGAGGGCCAGGCGCACATCTCCCGCCGCGGCCGGCCCGGGCTGCGGCTGACCGCCTGGCGCGCGGTGTGGCCGATGCTGCAGTTCAACCCGGTGATGGCCGCCAAGTACGCCGCGCTGACCCAGGCGGCCGATGCGGCCGCGGCGGCTGATGCCGGATCGCAGCAGGCCCGGGCGGCCGCGGCCGCGGCCCGCGCGCGGCGCGCCAAGGCCCGGGTGGCGTGCGCCGCGTCCTTGCTGCGCTGGATCTACTCCATGGTCGTCCACGGCACCAGCTGGGACGCCGAAGTCGCCTCCGGCGCAGTCGGCCTCGAGCACGCCCCGCGCTGCCAGCCCGAGGCGGCCTGACCAGCGCATCCACCCGCCCGCACCGCTGCGGGTGCCGCTTGACCTTCCTCCCCGATGAGGGGGAGAGCGAGCCCGCATTGCCGTCGGGGACCCACCCCGTCTCAAACCCTGGGCAGCTCTCCCCCAGTCGCCCGGAGCTTCTCACCAGCTCGGTTGAACGCTGTCGGAGCAGGCCCGGCCGCCCCCCGCGGCCCCGGGCCGAGCCCGCTTGCACTACGTGGAGCGAGAAGACCCGGGTAGCAGGCACCCGGAACCGCGCCAGGGAAGCCCATCCCCGGCGCGGGACTTCGGCATGCCCGCCGTCGGGCCTCCGGCGCGCTCAGAGGCTGAATCCTGGGACGCCGGGCACCAGCCGTAGCAAGAACCCCACTTCACAAGCCCGTACGCAATCGCATCAAAAACTCTCCTTCACCGCTTGACAACCTCTTCTTACGCTGGTTTGAGACTGCCGATGCTGAGCGATCCGGCTCCCGATGGCTGCCCCTCCTCCACCTCGCTTACATAGGTCGCCGGGTCGCGGTCAACGGCGGGGACTCCGGCGAAGTTCCGCGCCTCGAAGGCGGCGAAGGCGACGGCAAGCTGATGGCGGCGCTGCAGTCCGGCCAGGCGGCGGAAGTCGGTCAGGCCTTCGCGTTCTTCCTCGGCCATGTGAGCGCTGTTGGCCAGATTGGCCGCGCCGACCGCGGCAAACCACTCATCGGTTCCGACCTGGTGCCGGACGACCTCGGCCACCGCGTCCCTGATCTCGTTGTGATCGTGAATGGCATCGAGGGTCTCTCCCTCGACTCCGGCTACCCGGTGTGCCGCCAGGCCCACCTGCAGCAGGGCGGGATAGAAGACCGCCTCCTCGGCCGCCGCGTGCAACTCGAGGAACGAGGCCAGCCGGTCCCACACAGCGGACAGTACTTCGGTTTCGGCCCGGTCGATCTGCTCCAGGATCGCGAACTGCCGCCGCTGCTCATGATGGTCGTCGAGGATCAGCTGAGTGATGTCCACAGTTCCTCCCTGGCGCCGTGTCTTCGATCGGGCTCCGAGAGCCGACGATAACGCACGGCAAGCTGGATCCCATCAGGTCGGGCAGGGCACCCGCCCAGACCCGGTTCTCCAGGGGTCCCTAACCCTGGACGTTCAGCCGCTCGACCGGGTCGGTCGGCATCCCCATCGCCTCCAGCAGTGCGCGCAGTTCATCCCTTTCACCAGGGGTAACAGGCGTGTTATGCGCCGCCAGCGATGCAGCCAATTCGATCGTCATCTCGCCGTATTCTCCGCCGCCGTCCATGAGCTCGATAATCTCCTTAGTTTGCGGCGGAATGCGATCAGCCAGCCTATGCATCAGGCTTGATGCTCGCTGCGCGGCCTCGTATTCGTTCATCACTATCACGGCTCCTTTGGATTCTTTACCACACCAGGGCTGTCAGGAGTCGGCCAGCCGGTGCGGACACTCCCGTCGCGTGCTATTACCACCACGATCCCCACGTCGTCGCGTGTTCCCCGTGCCACCCAACGGTCATTCCACTCCTGGCCCTGGGCGGCAGATCGGGCCGCCGCGCGGCATCCGATAGCGCATCGACAATCTTCTTGTCATCCCAGTCAGCCGGAAACTCGGTTTGCCGGGCTGTAAATGTTCGGTGAACCCGTGGGATCTTGACTTACACCCTGTGGCTGAGCTGCGCAAACGTCCCAGAGCTCCACGTGATGACCGAATACTTACGCCGGGCTTACCGGCTCCGTGCCGGTGTCCGCCGCCAGTCCGGTCGCCGTCCAGGATGTGCGCTGCACGTTCGGGACTGACACGGATGGCCTCCGGTGGCGGGCGTTCCCCGGCGTCGACCGAATCCCAGCCGGAACGATCGCTCGCCGCCGAACTTCCGTCGGCCGGCTTGCCGTCGGCCGGCTTGCCGTCGGCGACGCGCAGCGCCTCGTAATACTCCGTACGCGACCGCGCCTCGTAATACTCCGTACGCGACCGCGCCTGCACGGTCCGCCCCGCCGCGCGGGAACCGGCCTGCCCGTCGGCGTCGGCGGGCCCGTCGGCACCGCCCGGCGGGTCGGGCTGCGCGCGGCGGCCGGGCGGGTCCGGTCCGGCCTCGTCCTCGGGTCGGTGCAATGCCATCGGGCACCTCAGGGGCGAAACGTATTCAACTCACTACAATACGTTTACGATACGTGCGCGTGCCCATCCAGCGCCGAGATCGACGTGCCTGGTTCGGAAGCTGTAATATCCCGGTTTCTCATTTGCTAATAGCCCGCGCCGCGGTCCAGCCGGCGCATTTCCAAGAAACCGCTAACGGGCGGGACCTAAGTCCCGCAATCAGATGACGCTAATCACTACGGCCGCCCCGGGTCAGGAGAGAAAACTCGGCCCATCACATCCGTTGCCATGCGGACAGATTCGCGGGCCAGCCTGGAGGCGCCGATGGAAAGCCTAGCTCTGGCGGGACACGTTCCCGTCGCCATCAACCTGAACCAACCTGGTTCATACGTGACGTGGAACGTCTTCACCGTTTCGGTAGCGAACCTCGTGCTGATCGCGGTCATGGTCGTCATCTTCGGTGCTGCGCTGCTGCTACCGTTCCCGGGCCGTCACCGCCCGAACCTCCCCCCGGAGGAAGTGACCGAACCGGACCAGATCCCCGGTTACGAGTCGGTCGCGGGCGACGAGAAGATGTGGACGGCGCGGGCGCGCCGCTGGGCCCTGACATCTTACCCGCCGAAGAAGCTGCTGCCCGACCGCCAGCCCGCCTACGTCTCCTCCTGGGTGTACGTGTTCGGCGTCGGGTCGCTGGCCGCGCTCGGCATGGCGATCGTGAGCGGCTTCACCATCGCGATCGGCGGTACCGACTGGTGGCACACCAACCCGGTCGGCCACTTCTTCAACAGCCTGCACCTGTGGAGCGTCGAGCTGTTCATGGCGCTGCTGGTCATCCACCTATGGGGCAAGTTCTGGATGGCGGCCTGGCGCGGCCGGCGCACCGCGACCTGGATCACCGGCGTGGTGGCCTTCCTCGCCTCGATCGTGGAGTGCTTCACCGGGTACCTGTCCCAGCAGAACTTCGACTCGCAGTGGATCGCCACCAACGGCAAGGACGCGTTCAACGCCGTCGGCGTCGGCGCGTTCTTCAACCTGATGAATTTCGGCCAGATGCTGCTGTGGCACGTGGTGCTCATCCCGGTCATCCTGGTCGCGGTCGTCGGCGGGCACGTGCTGCTGGTCCGCAAACGCGGCGTCAGCCCCCCGCTTCCGGCCGCCAGGGCCCGCGGGCGGGCCGCCATGCGCGCGGCCCGGAAGGCCGACCGGGCGCCCTGGCGCGGCCCGACCAAGCGCTACGACATCCTGAAGGAAGGCACCATCGCCGCCGCGGTGATCCTGCTCCTCACCGTCGGCCTGGCCGGCCTGCTGTCCTCTCCCGACGTCCCGCCGGTCGCGGTGTCCACCTGGGCGAAGGCCGCCCCCGCCGACTTCCTCGCCACCGCGGCCAGCGAACTCGACGGCACCAGCCTGACCGCCGGCTACGGGCCGCCGTACAACACCAACGGCACCCCGCAGAAGATCCTGTTCTCCCCGGCGAACTGGTTCGGCGTGACGTACCCGATCGACACGGCCCAGACCTTCGTGATCTCGCCGCTGACCCAGACCGCTCCCCTCAACCCGGGGGTGAAGGCCGCGCTCGCCGCCTACAACGCCGCGCCCGCCAGCCTGCAGAACAAGTGGGCGGCCAACTACGGGAACGCGGTCACCAAGGTCGCGTTCGTGAACGGGGCGCCGGTCGTCCCCCGCGCCAACGACGGGCCGGTCCCGGTCATGCTCGCCGCCGAGTTGGCCCTGGCCCAGAGCGGCGCCATCGACGCGGACCTGCTCGCCCAGCATCAGTTCTACGGCACCGACTACACCAAGCCGCTGATGTTCATCAACGACGGCAGCTACTACGCAGGCCTGGCTCAGTCCATGCACCTGACCGGCAGCCAGTGGGGCGTCACGAACGAGACCGGCAGCTACCCCGGCCAGCCCTGGCTCTGGCTGTACCAGCTGTGGTACCAGCTTCCGGGCTTCCGGACCTCGGCCAACGCTGACCTGATCGCCATCTACCTGACCGGCCTCGCCACCTTGCTCCTGCTGTTCATCCCGTTCATCCCGGGCCTGCGGGACATCCCCAGGTGGATCCCGCTGCACCGGCTGGTCTGGCGGGACTGGAACCAGAAGTCGGCCGCCGGGCCGTCCGGGCAGCCCGAGCCCGGGCCCAAGCCCGAACCGGCCGGCCAGAAGTAGCCGGCCAGAAGTAGCCGGCCTGAAGTAGCCGGCCTGAAGTTGCCGGGCCAGAAGCAACGTCCCGGCCTCAGCCCGGGTGGGAGCGCCGTCCTACCCGGGCTGCCGCGTCCTACCCGGGCTGCCGCGTCCTACCCGGGGTGCCGCATCTCACCCGGGGAGCCGCGTCCTACCCGGGCCAACGCGCCAGCCGCCGGGCCAACGCGCCAGCCGCCGGGCCAACGCGGCACCAAAGCGCGGCAAGATGACAGGATGCTTCCCGTCAGCTGGGACACCATCCGGTTGTTCCTGCACGTGCTGGCCGCGACGGTCTGGGTCGGCGGCCAGCTGGTCCTGGCCGCGCTCGTCCCGGTGCTGCGCCGTGAGGGCGCCCTGGCCGCGGCGGCGCGCCGGTTCAACCAGGTCGCCTGGATCGCCTTCGGGGTGCTCATCGTCACCGGGATCTGGAACATCGCCGCCGTCTCACCCCAGATCAGCCACAGCGCCAGTTACCGGACTACGCTGATCGTTAAGCTCGTGCTGGTGGTGATCTCCGGGGTCACCGCCGCGCTGCACATCCGGTCCACGGGCCGGGTCCGGGCGGTCCTGGGCGCGCTCGCCGGGATCAGCGCGCTCGCCGCGTTGTTCCTCGGCGTCCTGCTGGCCGGCTGAGGGACCCGCCTTGGGGCCGGACGAGGTGCCGGACGAGGCGGCGGACGAGGCGGCGGATTGGTATGGCGAGGTCTGGGCGCCACGGCAACCCGTCGTAGAATCGGTGCCCAACCGGAAGAAGGGACTGCCGCATGCGAGACGAGCCCTTCCCGGTGGCTTGGATGGGCCGTCTGGCGGTTGTCGCGTTCCCGGACCATGTCGACATATCCAACGTGGGCCAGCTCCGCGACCGGCTGCTGTCGGTGATCAACCGCGGGTCGGCCGTCCTGATCGCCGACATGACCCTCACCGAGTCGTGCGACCATGCGGCCGTGGAGGCCCTGGCGCGAGCCTGCCAGCGGGCCGCCGTCAGCGGGACCCAGGTCAGGCTGGCGGTCTTCGCGCCGGTGGTCCGGCGCGTGCTCAGCATCGAGGGACTGGACCGGCTGGTGTCCATCTACCCCTCGGTGGAGGCGGCCATCGCCGCCGGGCAGGCGGCCCCGGCCGGGCATGCGACCGCGGCCGACCTCACCGCCGCCGCGGCCGGGCAGGCCAGGGCGGCCCTCAGCCAGCACGCCCCGGTAACCGCCGGCCTGACCGCGGCGGACTTCCCGGCATCGAACACGGTCACTCCGGCCGTCTTGTGGCAGCTGCTCGACGCCCTTGGTGACGGCCTGCTGCTCACCGGCCAGGACGGGAAGATCGCCCTGGTCAACCGGCGGTGCGCGGAGATGTTCGGCTACCAGCGGGAGGAGCTGATCGGCATGCCGGTCGACTCGCTGGTCCCGGCCGATCTGCGCGGGGCTCACGAGCGTTACCGGACCGGCTACCACCAGGTGCCGCAGCCCCGGGCCATGGCCGATCGGTCCCGGCTTGTCGGCCTCCTCAAAGACGGGGCCACGCTGCCGGTCGAGATCAGCCTGAGCCCGCTGCCGACCGCCTCGGAGGACCTCATCCTCGCGGTGATCCGGAACGCGACCGAGCCCAGGTGGCAGCCCGATCTGACCGACCTGGCCAGGAACGTGGCGGCCGATCAGGGCACCAAGGATCTGCTCGACCGGGTGGTGCAGCGGCTGTTCCAGGTCGGGCTGAGCCTGCAGGCCGCGTCCGTCCTGCCCGGCGACATGGCCCGCCGGGGCCTCGCCTACGCGCTGGACCAGCTGGACGACGTCATCGTGGAGGTAAGGAACTACGCCTTCGGCTATCCGGCCCCGTTAGCCACCGGATGGCCGGCCAGCTGCGCCGCCACCCGGGTCAGGAAGGTCTGGATGGTCGCGGCGGCCACCCGGTGCAGGACCGCCCGGTCGAGCGTCTGGCCCAGCGGGCCGAACGGCGGCCGGTACGCGCCATCCAGCCGCAGCACCGTGCCCTCCCCGTCGGGAGCCAGCGTGAGGTCGGCGTCCAGCACCGGGAACAGGCCGCCCCCGGCGCCGGTGGCCTCCCACCGCAGCGCCAGGCCGGCCGATCTGTCCGTCCACGACAGCTCGCGGGCCTGCACCCGCACCAGCTTGGCGATCCCCGCCACGCCCACCCGGGTCAGGCCAGGGCCGTAGGCGTCTTCCGACGCACCGAACAGGGCACTGCTCTCGCTGAGCCGCACCAGCCGTTCGCGCGCGACGGCGAAGCCGATCTCCAGCCGCATCTCATCGCCGACGAACATCTTGCAATTTCACCGGGTCCTGGGGACGGAAAGGCAGGGACGTTAGTCCCTACTTACCGGTTACAAAGCCCGGAAACCACCGAGAACACCAGCGGCGCAGGAGTCACCTGAGCATCTCCCGTGCGATGACGAGCTGCTGGATCTGGCTGGTGCCCTCGTAGATGCGAAACAGCCGGACGTCGCGGTAGAGCCGCTCGACCGGGACGCCGCGGATGTACCCCGAGCCACCGTGGACCTGGACCGCGCGGTCGGCGATCCGGCCGACCGCCTCGCTGGCGAAGTACTTCGCCGCCGACGGCGCCAGCCGCCGGTCGGTCCCCTCGTCATAGCGCGCCGCGGCGTCGAGCACCAGGGCCCGGGCCGCCATGTACTCCGCCTGCGAGTCCGCGAGCATGGCCTGGACCAGCTGGTATTCGCCGATCGGGTGACCGCCCTGGGAGCGCTCCCTGGCGTAGGTCACGCTCTCGTCGATCAGCCGCGCCGCGACGCCCACGCACATGGCCGCGATGACCAGCCGTCCGTGCGCCAGGCTCCGCATGGCCGTGGCGTAGCCGGCCTGGGCCGCCTCCCCGACCAGCGCGTCGCCGGGGACCCGGACGCCGGAGAACGCGACGTCGGCGGTCCACGCGCCGGCCTGGCCCATCTTGTGGTCCCGCGCCGCCACGCAGATGCCGGGCAGCCCGGCGGGAACGATGAATACCCCGATGCCTTTACCTGGCGGCGCCGCAGGGTCGGTGCGGGCGAACACCATGAACACGTCCGCCGCCGGGGCGTTGGTGACGTAGCGCTTGAGGCCGTCGATGACCCAGCCGCCGCCGTCCGGCCCGCTCACCGGCACGGCGGACGTGACGAGGCGGCTCGGGTCGGACCCCGCGTCCGGCTCGGTCAGCGCGAACGACGCGACCACCTCGCCGGAAGCCAGCCGCGGCAGCCACCGCTTGCGCTGGTCGTCGGTGCCGGCCAGGACGAGGACCTGGCCGGCGATGCCGTTGTTCGTGCCGAACAGGGACCGGAACGCCGGGCTGGCGTAGCCGAGCTCGATGGTCACCAGCACCTGCTGGCTGACCGACAGGCCCAGGCCGCCGCAGGAGACCGGGAGCGCGTAGCCGTACAGGCCCATCTCCTTGGCCTGCGCGATCAGCCGGGCCGGGATCTCGTCGGTCTCGTCGATGCCGGCCTCGGCAGGCATCACCTCGCGCCGGATGAAGTCGCGCAGCACGCCCAGCAGCTCATCGAACTCCGTCATGGATCAAGTTTCCGGCCGGTAACGAGCCGCTGTCCAGCGTCCCCCTTGCGCCCGCCTGTCCCGCAAGCTGGCCCGGGGCTAGCCTGGATCTGTGGAGTGGACGGGACAGGTCTACGCGGACTGCCCGAGCGTGGCTGCCGAGATTTACATCGACGCGCCGCCCGAGCGGGTGTGGCCGGTGGTGAGCGACATCTTCCTGATGCCGGAGCTGAGCTCGGAACTGCGGGAGGTGGCGTGGCTGGACGGGGTCACTGGCCCGGCCCCGGGGTGCCGTTTCCTCGGCCGCAACGCCAACGAGTACCGCGGGGCCTGGGAGACGGTCAGCACGGTCGTCGAGTGTGACGAGCCGTGCCGGTTCGCCTGGGCGGTGGGCGATCCCGGCCACCCGATGGCGACCTGGCGGTTCACGCTCCGGCCCGAAGGCGCGGGCACGGTGCTCGAGCAATGGGCCCGGATGGGCCCGGGCCGCTCCGGCCTCAGCATCGCCATCGACGCGATGCCGGACAAGGAGCAGAAGCTCGTCTTCGTCCGGCTGCGGGAGTGGGAGGCGGCCCTCGAGCACAACCTGGCCGTCATCAAGGAGAGGGCCGAACGGTAGCTGCGCACCGCCCGCCTGGACAACCTCGGCCGCGGCATCTACCTGGCCCGGGACTTTAGCAGCGCCTCTGTGCGGCCCGGCGGTCCGGCGGTTACGGTGGAAAGCCGGGTCCGTATCGGTCAGGGGGGTTATGCCCGAGCCAGTCCGTGGTGACCAGCGATACCTCCCCGGCCTGGACGGGCTGCGCGCCCTGGCCGTCGGGGCGGTGGTCGCCTTTCACGTGGGCTGGGGCTGGGCCCAGGGCGGGCTCCTCGGGGTCGGGGTCTTCTTCACCCTCAGCGGCTATTTAATTACCGATCTCCTGCTCGGGCAGCACGAGGGCACCGGCCGGCTGCGGCTGGCGGACTTCTGGCTGCGCCGGGCCCGGCGGCTGCTGCCGGCCCTGTTCGCGATGCTCGCGGTGGTCGTCGCGTGGGTCACGCTGCTGGACAGGTCGCTGCTTCCGGCCCTCCGCGGCACGGTCGTCGCGTCCGTCTGCTATGTCGGCAACTGGTGGCTGATCGCGCAGCACAGTTCCTACTTCGCCCAGTTCGCGCCGCCCTCCCCGGTGGGCCACCTGTGGTCGCTGGCGGTGGAGGAGCAGTTCTACCTGATCTGGCCCGGGCTGTTGTGGCTCGGGCTGCGCTGCACCCGCGGGCGGCCCGCCGCCGGCCCGCGGCTGGCGGCCGCGTCCCTGCTGCTGGCCGCCGCCTCGGTGATGACGATGGCGCTGCTGTACCGGCCCGGATACGACCCGACCCGGGTCTACGACGGCACGGACACCCGGGCCTTCGCCCTGCTGATCGGCTCGGCGCTGGCTTTCGTCTGGCCGAGCAGGCAACTGCGCGCCGAGGTCCCCGGCGGCGCCCGGCGGGCCCTGGACGGCATGGGCGCCGCCGGGCTCGCCGTATTCGCCGTGCTGGTCTGGCGCACCAGCGACTACTCCCCGTTCCTGTATCCCACCGGGATGGTCCTGCTCTCCCTCGGCACCGCGCTGATGGTGGCCGCGGCCGCCTCGCCGGCCAGCAGGTTCGGCCGGATGCTTGGCTGGCTGCCGCTGCGCTGGCTGGGCGTGCGTTCCTACGGCATCTACCTGTGGCACTTCCCGATCATCGTGCTGACCACCCCGGCTGACGGCCGGGACCCCCTGCCCCGCGCCGTGCTGCAAGTGGCGGCGAGCGTCGGATGCGCCGCCCTGTCGTGGCGATACCTCGAGGAACCGATCCGCCACGGCGCGCTGCGCCGGTGGTGGGCTCAGCTGAGCGCCGCCGGCTGGCGTCTTGGCGCCCTGGGACGGCAGGCCCGGTTCGCGGTGGCCGCCGCCGCCGCCGTGCTGGTGCTGGCCAGCTGCGGCATGGCCGGGGTGGTGCCGCCCGGTCCGGCCAGCCCGGCCGCCGCGACCCAGCCGCCACCGACCCCGGCCGTCCGCGCCGCCGCCGCCCGCGCCCCGGCTGCCCGCGCCTCCGCGGCCGGCCGCCAGCCCCGGCGCGCGACGGCCAGGGCCGGCCCGCCGCGCACCAGCTGCCGGTCCGTGGTGCACATCGGCGACTCCACCTCCGACGGGCTGATCTCGCCCGATTACCTGCCGGACCCGCGGCAGCGGATCGCCGCCCAGTACGCCGAGGTGGGCGTGACCACGTTCATCCCGGAGATCTCGGGCGCCCGGTCCATCGTCGAGACGTACGAGGACTACCCGAACGCCTACACCGTGGCCCAGCAGCTGATCCAGCAGGGCTACCGGGGGTGCTGGGTGCTGGCCCTGGGCACCAACGACACCGCGGACGTCGCCGTCGGCTCCCCGGTCAGCCTGGCCGCCAGGATCAGCCGGATGATGTCGCTGATCGGCGGCCAGCCCGTCATGTGGGTGAACGTCAAATCGCTGCTGGCCTCCGGGCCGTACTCGGAATACGACATGCTCTTGTGGGACCAGGCCCTGATCCGGGCCTGCGCCAGCTATCCGAACATGCGGGTCTATGACTGGGCCGCGGCCGCCCAGGACGGCTGGTTCATCTCCGACGGCATCCACTACACCTCCGCGGGCTACGCGGCGCGCGCCCGGCTGATCGCCCGCGCGCTGGCCGCCGCCTTCCCCGATCCGGCCCAGGCCGCCGGGCGCCCGGCGAACTGCCTGGTCCGCTAGCCGCGGCGGGGCGGCGTCTTCCGAATTATGTCGCCTAACGAGTATCTTGGTCGCAGTCTGGATGACCGGCGAACTCCCCGAAGGAGAAGCTCATGGTCAGCAGGGCGGCCAGCAGTGACCGGCGGAGCGAGCTCGCCTCCCTGCTGCCCGCCGGCGAGCCGGTCGAGTCGCTGCTGCGGAAGGCGCAGTTCTTCACGCCGGGCACTCCGTCGCCGGATTACCGCGAGCTGCACCGGCGGGGCGGGCGGGGCGCCGAGGAGTTCTACCGGGAGCGGTGGCGGCATGACAGGGAAGTCCGCTCGGCTCACGGGGTGAACTGCACCGGGTCGTGCTCGTAGAAGGTGTACGTCAAGGACGGGATCGTCACCTGGGAGACGCAGCAGACCGACTACCCGTCGGTGGGCCCGGACTCGCCGGAGTACGAGCCGCGCGGCTGCCCGCGCGGCGCGTCGTTCTCCTGGTACACCTACTCGCCGGCCCGGGTGCGCCACCCGTACGGGCGCGAGCCGCTGCTCGCGATGTGGCGCGAAGCGCGCGCCCGGCTCGGCGACCCGGTGCTGGCCTGGGCGGAGATCACCGGCGACCGGGAGAAGAGCGGGCGGTACAAGCAGGCGCGCGGCCGGGGCGGGTTCGTCCGCTCGCACTGGGCCAAGGTGACCGAACTGATCGCCGCCGCCCACGTGCACACCATCAAGGCCTACGGGCCGGACCGGGTGGTGGGCTTCTTTCCGATCCCGGCGATGTCCATGGTGTCCT
>Ga0335076_10003855_pt1 | contig 15115 bp, 16 predicted proteins | sample Lox_Sample_25_FD_206717 | JGI IMG/M metagenome (GOLD analysis project Ga0335076, IMG submission 206717) | Soil microbial communities from Loxahatchee National Wildlife Refuge, Florida, United States - Lox_Sample_2.5 | ecosystem: Environmental > Terrestrial > Soil > Wetlands | place: USA...
CGCGGTATGAGATCCGAGGTGAACCCGGTAGAGCGCAGTGCCTGGAGACGATCGAGGGGAACCGCGTCAACACGATCGCGCCCGCCGCGATCGACGCGGATGAAGAAAGACGTCGCCTCGGCCGATTTCGTGCCGGCGGAGAACGCGCCAGCGGTGATCGCGGGCCCGCGAATCGGCGTGATGGTCCCCATCCATGTTGAGGGGCCCAAGTCTCTTGGGGGCCCGCGAGGCAAAGCCGCCCCGCTCATCCCTACGCGACCAAGGAACCAAAGTGATTAGACGACTCGCGATTACAACCCCCGCCATCACCTTGGTTCTGGTGGCTGCCTTCCAAGCTCAGGCTGGGGGCGAGGACCCGGGGGCTACCTGGCCGCCTCTCATCCGCGCGGGTAACTACGCGGGCGCCCAGACGCTGTGCGAAGGGTACCTCACGTCTGAGGATGCGCACACGAAGGCCGAAGGGCATAAGTGCCTCGCGAATGTGGTGCTTGCGCAGCAACGAACTCCGGCGGGCAGTGCAGATGCACGTAAGGCTGTTGAGCACCTCGACGCTGCTCTCGCGCTCGCACCGCAGGACCTTTCTGTCCACCAAGCAAGGCTCCACATCCTGATGGCGGCGCAGCAATGGGCGGAGATGGAACACACGTTGGAGGAAAGCATCGCCGTCTACCGCGGACCGGATCCAGTAAGTGCTTGGATCAATTATCCAGCGGAGCTTTTCGAGTTGCGGAAGTTTGATCGGGCTGTGAGCCTCCTTCGCATCCTTGAGAGGCATTACCCCGAAGACCACCGCATTCCGGGCAACTTGTCTGCCGCTCTGGCGATGCTCAAACAGGATGACGAGGCCCTCCAGGCAGCCCAGCGCGCCGTGAAACTGGCGCCGGGAGACCCCAGAGACAACTGGAACCTAGCCCGAATCTACGATTACACAGGGAAACTCGATCTAGCGGATCACGCTTACCAGAAAGCGCTCTCGCTTGAGAGTAATGACGAACGCCGCGCAAAAGGCATGTGCGTCTACGCAGACTTTGTTGCGACCAAGCTCAAAGATCAGGAGCGGGCGCGTGAATGGCAGCACAAGGGCCGATGCGCAGGGAAAGAGCAGGCCGCTGATGGCTGCGCGGTACAAAGGGAGGCGAACCGCCGTGTGCTGGAGAAGCGAGCGGGCACGTGCAAGGGAGACGAAGACTGCGCGCGTATCGGTCTCTATGAGGCAGGTTCCTGCAATGGCTGGGTGGCGCGCCCCGTGGCAGTAGACCTCGCCACAGAACTTCGCGCAGCGGCGGACAAAGCTTGTAACGAGAGCTTCACCGTGACCCCGCAGTGCCCCAGGGAGCGCGCCGTTTGCACCAATGGACGGTGCTCCGGTCGGCCCATCCAGCCAGGCGGCCCGGCCGCAGAATCCTTTGCCGGTCGTGAGATGGTGCCCATGCAGAAACTGCCCGGCGCCCAATGCCTGCCTGCTGCGATGCAACGATCCACCGAAGACATGAAGGACGCCCGAGGGAAGGCTACGATTGAGTTTCCGATCCCATCCGATGGCGAGCCGCCGCGATTCTTCGAGGTCGTCGGTGACCACTCGCCGGACGTCGCTTATGTGACCGCGAGGGCCCTTGCGATGTGCCGCTGGACCCCCAAGTGGGCAGAAGGCGCCCTGCACGAATTGTGGACGCGCGTCACCGTGGAACTCAAGGAATGACAAGGGTCAGCCATTGTCAACGGCATGGCCGGGAGGTCTACTTTGCCAATGGTCGGTATCGCAGGCGCTACGCGAGCCGGGCATGCTTCCGCCGCCAGCAGCCAGCCGGCCCCTCGGTGATCACCTCGTATACGGTCGCTCTCTTCGCTCGGATGGGCCACTAACGCCACTTGGGCGCCCGAGCCCTCAAGCCCGGGTCGAGGCGGCAGAGCGGTCATCCGGTTGCCAGACGTGTTGCCACTTCCCAAGGTCCCCGTTCGTCCACATGGCATCCACTCATGTCCACGGTGTGTCGATGGGAAACACCAGCGCCCCAGGGGTTTAGTGACGATTTGCCGAGTGCCGTCACTAGGTTGCATCACCATGGGTTTATGGTTTCGAATCCCTGTGGGGTCACCACCTAACTACCCGCCGCCATTGAGTTTCGTGGCGGCGATCTCGTCTGGTGTCGTCCTGGTGTCACTCTCGAGCGCGCGGATCCCATCCCGGGGTGACGTCGCGAGGCTACGCCGCCACCACGTGGAGGTGCCCTCGGCCCTTGGTCGAGCGCCTCGCTTTTATCACGATGTCCACGTCCTGGCCCAGGCTGGTTATGAACGTCAGGAGCCGGTCGGTGGAGAAGCCCGCCAGGCGCCCCCGCAGCAGCGCCGAGACCTTCGGCTGGTCCACTCCCAGGATGGCACCCGCGGCAGCCTGGGTGAGCTTCCTGCTCGTGATGATCTCGGCGATCCGGGCGGCGAGCTCGGCCTTTGTCAACGCCTCGTCCGCCGAAGGCAAGTCGAGGTCCTTGAACACGTTGCCGCCGCTCACTTTGTAGTCAGTCCTCTTCTTCATTTGATTCTCCTCTCGGCTTGACCATCTCCGCACGGATCTCCTCCGCGCGCCGGAGCCGCCGCTTCACTAGCTCCAGATCCTGCTGGGGCGTCTTCTTCCCCTTCTTCGACTTCTTCTGGAAGGCATGAAGGGCAAAGACGACCCCTTGCAGCTTAACTGTGTAGACCGCTCGGTACGTGTCGCCGTCGAAGTCATCGACCACCTCGAGTACCCCGGCGCCCCCGAACCCTCGCAGTGGCTTCGCGTCTGGGTGCTTGCTGCCAACCTGAGCCAGGTAGAGCGCGTAACCCATGACCAGCCGCACGTCCTCGGGGAACGACTTGAGATCCTCTCGGCAGCTTCCGACCCAGAGGAGGCTCTTCAGTCGTGAAGGCATCTCCAGCAGCTTATGCCATTACTGGCATATGGAGGCAAGCCCTGCTCGCCGGGTCCGGGACTCGCCGAAGTGCGGCAACAGGTCACCACAGTCGTTCGGGAAGCCGCGCCAGTATCGACCACTTGGACGGCCGAACGGCGCCACCTGAGCGCGCAATCGTCCGGGTTGCTACCCACAGGGTACTTGCCTAGAAGTCTGGTGTCGTCCTGGTGTCACGCTCGCGGTTCGGCCTTGTTCGGTCAAGTTCACGCATGTTCGGTGACTCATCATCGGGATTCGGCTGCGGCAGTGTGCTTTCGTGAAGTTTGGTCAGTGTCGTCGCCACGTTAGTCGTTCACTGTCCGTTAGGTTCGAATCCCTGTGGGGTCACCACTTAACCAGGCGCCACTACTAGGATTCGTGGTGGCGCTTTCGCTTGGTGACACGGGTGGTGACACGCTCTCCAACGCCTTGATGCCTGCCAGCGGGGCGGCCGCTGCCAGGTGCAGGTACCGCTGGGTCGTCTCCAGGCTGGCGTGGCCTGCGAGGTGCTGGATGGTGATGGCCGGGACGTTCCGGGCAGCGAGCCGCGAACAGAACGTGTGCCGGAGGATGTGGACCCGACGTCCAACTCGCGCACTCGCGGACCCCGGGGTCCAAGCTGTAGTGGCCTGGCCGACGCCCAAAAAAGCCGGGGCGACCCAACCGGGCTACCCAGCCGGGTCACTTCTACACGCACTCGCGCGCTATCCAATCCGCCTGAGATGTGATGCGAAGAGCGATCCGCATCACTTCGACTGTCGGCTCGTTGCCCCGCTTCGCGCGCGGTCGCACGCTGCAGCGGCCGACTAGCTCACCTCAACGAGGAGTCGCACATGAGGCTCGACACAACGCTCCAGATACGCAACGGGCTAAGAGCAGTGTGCGCTGCGCTGGCCGCGACAGCATGTCTCGTCGCGGGCACGCGGACCAGCGCTGCTGAGGGGAAGAAGCCCAACATCCTCGTCATCATGGGTGACGACGTTGGCTGGTTCAACATCGGCGCTTACCACCAGGGCATCATGTCGGGCAAGACGCCCAACCTGGACAAGCTAGCGGGCCAGGGCATGCGCTTCACCGACTACTACGCCGAGGCGAGTTGTACGGCGGGGCGCGCCAACTTCATTACCGGCGAACTGCCTATCCGCACCGGCCTCACAACGGTCGGCCAGGCTGGCGCCGACGTGGGGATGCCCGCGCAAGCCGTGACACTCGCGACCGTGCTCAAGGCGCAAGGTTACGCCACGGGTCAGTTCGGGAAGAACCACCTGGGCGACCTGAACAAGTTCCTGCCGACGCTCCACGGCTTTGACGAGTTCTTCGGGTACCTCTACCACCTCGACGCCATGTCCGACCCCTACTGGTTCGACTATCCGCAGGACTGGATCGACAAGACCGGTCCTCGGAACCTCGTGCACTCCTGGGCGACAGATGTAGATGACGCGACGGTGATGCCGCGCTGGGGCAAGGTCGGCAAGCAGAAGATCGTCGACGAGGGGCCGCTCGCTCCGCTCCCGAACATGAAGGACATGCAGAACTGGCAGGCGGGGCGGAAGGCCAAGTACGACATGGAGACGTTCGACGACGTGCTCGTCCAGGCCTCCAACGGCTTCATGGACAAGGCGAAGAAGGATGGGAAGCCCTTCTTTATCTGGCACAACACAACCCGTATGCACGTCTTCACGTACCTCTCGCCCAAGTACCAGGCGCTCATGAACTCCAAGGACAACTACAACTTGGAAGAAGCGGGCATGGCGCAGATGGACGACAGCGTTGGCGCGCTGCTGAAGCACTTGGAGGACATCGGAGAGGCCGACAACACCATCGTCATCTTCACCACCGACAACGGCGCCGAGGTATTCACGTGGCCCGACGGTGGCATGACCCCGTTCCGGGCCACCAAAGGCACGGTCTTCGAGGGCGGATTCCGTGTCCCGGCGATCATCCGCTGGCCGGGCAAGGTCAAGCCGGGCACGGTCGAGAACGGCATTTTCTCCGGTCTCGACTGGCTCCCCACGCTGGCGCACGCCGCGGGCAACCCGGACATCACCCAGCAACTCCTCAAGGGTGTGAAACTCGGAGAGCGCACCTATAAGAACCACCTCGACGGCTACGACCAGACGGACCTGCTGCTCGGGAAGGGGCCGTCCGCCCGCCACGAGGTCTTCTACTTCGGCGGCCCGCACCTCGGCGCCATCCGGATCGACGATTTCAAGTTCCAGTTCTTCCAGCAACCCTACGGCTGGCCGGGTGAGAAGGTTACGACGGACATGCCCACCATCGTGAACCTCCGGCAGGATCCGTTCGAGAGAACCCCCTCCGTCCGGGGCGAGACGCTCAACACCATGGGCGGCGGCTACATGAACGAGTTCTACGCGCGCGAGTTCTGGCGATTCGTGATGGTGCAGCAGTACGTCGGCAAGATGGCGATGACGGCCATCGACTATCCCCCCATGCAGTCGCCGGCCACGTTCAACCTCGACGCCATCAAGAAGAAGATCGAAGAGACGATCGCCGCCCACGAAGGGCAGTAGCCACGGGCAGCAACCGGAGGTCGAGAGCAACCTGGTGATGTGCCTTGGCGGGCGCCCCGAGCCGGGCGCCTGCCTTTCTGTCGAAGGACGGTGGAACTATGAGGTCGAAGAAGGTGATTGCGTCTTGCTTCGCGCTCGTTGGAGCCACCGTGGCGGTCCTACAGGCTGGAGCTCCGACCGGCGCCGCCGCCGCAGAGAAGGCCAAGCCGTTCTCGTTCGCGGTCTACGGTGACTCGCGGACGATGATGTACCTCCCCTACAAACTGGAGCAGAGGGAGGAGGCCATCAAGCTGATGGTCGACATGTTCAACCTGGTGATGCCCGAGAAGTACGCGGAAGAGGTCGTCCGAAAGGACGTCAAGCTCACCTACGACCCTGCGACCGGCGAGCTCGTGCAGATCGTCATGCCGTTCATGACCCGCAGCGAAATCATGACGCTTACGGTGGACAAGGGCTGGGTCACCGAGGCATCCGTCGAGGACGTGAAGCTGCTACCCGGAGTGCGTCGGGCGATGTTCCGGCTCCAGGGCGGCGACTGGGTCGCCCATGAGATCGTGAAGGCTGTCCAGGGAGGCAAGGCGGACTTCGTGGTTAGCAGCGGGGACCTCGTCTGGTGGGGGAACCAGGGTCGAACCGTGTTCGACAGCCCCTACTGGAAGCACGTGGACCGGACGATGATGAGCCAGTTGCCGGCCCCCAGCGCCTCAATGCGCGCGGCGGGTCTCGAGGGTCGTTGGTACTCCTCCATCGGCAATCACGAAGTGTGGGGGGATCCCAAGATCGAAGGCGTGCTGAGCGCCGTACCCTACCTGAAGAAATTCGGTGTCTCGGCGGACCGGCTCGTCTACAAGTTCGACTACGATGGCGCGCGCTTCATTTACCTGTGGACCGGCAAGTACGATTACCGTGCACCCACGGCGTGGGACGCCACTCGGCCCTCTTTCGAGGACCAGATGAAGCAGCTGAAGCAATGGCTGGACGAGGCAAAGGCCAAACACATCCACAAGGTCTTCGTCACCTTCCACAACCCCGTCTTCGCCCGCTCCGGCATGGGCGCCATCCCCGAGGCCCAGAATCCCCACAAGTTCCTCGCGCCCTACGCGAAGGATCTTGAACTCGTCGTCTTCAACGGGCACGTGCACACCACCGAACTCTACGAGGTGGACGGCGTGAAGTACCTGATGCTCGGCGGTGGCGGTGCCGAACAGGACCCGATCCTGCCGGGCCGCACGAGCATCAAGGTGCCCGAGGGCTACCCTCCGGATATCTACTGGAAGGGCGAGGCTCCCAAGGAGGAGTACAACTACGTGCTGGTCAACGTACAGCCGGGAAAGAAGACCAAGTTCACGCTCAATCGCTTCCGGCCCTGGTCGGCCGAGCCCTTCGCGACGGTGGAACTGTTCCAGTAGGCCAGTTGATGGTTGCGCCCGAGGGGCACGACATGGCTGGCAGCAGCAGGTCGGCCCGGGTTATCGCGACGCGCTCCCTCGCGTATGCCACCGTTCGCACGAGAGTGCGCCAGGCGCGCCGCAACGCCCCGCGTCCTGCCCCAAAGACGCGGGAGCGACGGGCTAGAGGGCTGACTGGTTTGAACTGCCTGTGATCCGGCCCACGCGGTGACACGGCCCGTGCCACCTCACAACGCGCGCCTAGGACGCACACCCACCTTCTTGGTGCCACGGGTGGTGCCACGGCCTGGATAGAACCATCGCCCAGAGCCACTTTCCTGCGATTTGCTGAGTGCCGTCGCATGGTTAGTGTTCACCTCGGGTAACGAATTCGAATCCCTGTGGGGTCACCACCTAACTATTTGGAATCACTTGGAGCGGCGCCCGCCGAGGGCGCCAACTCCAACCGGTCTCCAAACTCCAGCGCCCGGATTCCTTCCAGCGGCGCCGCGTACGACAGGTGCATGTAGCGCATCGTCGTCTCGATGCTGAGTGACCGGCGAGTTCCTTGATGGTCAGCATCGGGACGTTCTGCATCGCGAGCCGAGAGCAGAAGGTGGGGCGAAGGATGTGAAACCGGCCCTTCTCAGGTAGCCCAGCGATGCGCTCGGCCGCCCGGAGCAGGCTCCAGCGCAGCCATTCGCGCCTCGCCGGCTGTCCGTCATCCTCGTAGAGCACGCGCGTACCCTTCAGGTGACGGTGCACCTGAAGCGCGTCGCGAAGCCTCCCGGTCAGTGGCACCACGCGCGGCCTGCCCCCCTTTGGGAAGAGTCACCTGACTCCTGTAGACAGCCCGCTGGACCTTCAGTAGTGCGCGGCCGAAGTCCACATCCGTCCACTCCAGTCCCTCGATCTCTCCCAGCCGGAGCCCGGCATCGCCGCCGAGGAGCACGACGATGCGCGCCCTCGGGTCGTGCCGGCCCGCCGCCTCCACGAGCCGGCGGTACTCCTCCGGCTCGTAGAACTCCACGACGGCCTTCCCGGCCTTGAGCAGCCGGACCCAGCACGGCATCGACGGAATGACCTTCCACTCCACTGCCACCTTGAGCGCCTTGCTCAAGTTGGTGAGGATGTTGTTCACCGTCTTCGGCGAGTAACCCGCGAGCTTGCCCTTCAGTCGCTGTACGGCCTCGTCGTCGATGGCGCTCAGGCGAATCTGGCCAAGACTCGGCTTGAGATGACCTGGGAGTCGGTCGACTTTTCAAACCGCACGCGGCTTCCGCTCCCACAGGATCCGACAACGCCACCACCGCGGACGGCCTCCGAGTCGATCAGCATGGGCAACTCGGGACGGGTGGCTGGGGCCCGAACATTGGCCTCTTCTATCGCCTTCAGGGAGACGTCTGGAGCGGGTACGCGGGCACCTGGGGCATATATCGGACCGTAAACTCGTATGGGTACCGATTCGGTCAGGCGCTTCTCTGGAACGCCGCGGCCCAGTACCAGCCGGTCTCGTGGTTCGCGGCTGCACTAGCCGTTGACGGTCGATGGGCCGCTTCCGACGTCACCAGCGGCCAGGCCGTGGACAACACGGAGGGGCTTCGTCCTGGCAGCCGCACCGGCTGTGTATTTCAACATTGCGAAGGGCGGATGGCTCTATGCCAGAGCTCAGATCCCATTTGCGACCAAGCTGAACGGTGTCCAGACGATCGGCCCGGTCGTTACCGCTGGTATGCGATTCGAGGTGCTTTAGGAAGCGACTCAGGTTCTACGCACCGTTAGTTGCTGATGGTAAACACCATCCCCGCCACCGCGATCTTGGAAGCTCGGCTCGCATAGGGCAGCAGGTCGAAGGGAGTTTGGGGGAAGAAGTAACGAGCGATGTCCATCATAGCCACCGCCAAGAAGAGCACGTTCGTGAGGGTGCGCGGAGCGCCGATGGCGTAAAGGCCGCGAAGATCGCCATAAGGTGGCTCGATGCCTAGCCAGTTGGCAAAGACGTAGCCGATCGACGTTAGGGTGTTGAAGGCGAGCATGCCCGTGAGATATGGCGCCGCGCGCTCCCGCAGCCGTGGCTCGTTCGTAAGGATGATCTCGTCCGCCACCTGCTGGCACTGGAGACCAGCCGAGTAGATAAGGAACAGGCCTTGCCTTCCAACATCGAATGGTTGGCCGTTTTGTTTGAAGCATTGGTTTCCAAAGCAGCTGATCTGCGGGGAGACAGCGAAGAAGGGAATGACTCCGAGGAAGCGCACCGGTTCCAGGTGGGGAATGTTACCGAGGGCCAGATTGGCGATCACGTGACAGGTCTCGTGAGTGATGAGGGCAGTCGCGGCGCCTGCGGTGAAGATGGCCGCAGCCGTCCAGACGCTGTCAGATGGAGCGCTTTCGAGGGCATCTGGCTGTGCGAGAGCCGGCCGCTGGCCCGACGAGGCCTGTGCAAGAGAAGGCGGCGTAGGCTCGGCAGTGGCAAGGATGGCAAGAAAACCAGTGGCCGCGAATACGCCCGTCGTGAGCATCACTCCTCCGCTGCCCACAGTCGCTAGACTAAGCACTTTGGGCTGGATGCGCTCCAGACCTAAATATCGGGGAAATGCGGCCTCGGCTTTAAAGATTGCTTCCTGGATCGTGACGACGAGCTGGTCGCCATCACGCGAATAGGTTGGCGCGTAGGACTAGTAATCGAAGTCAAGAGCTGCCTTGTGTTTCAGCAAGTGCACTCAGAGACCTGGCGCTGCCTCCACTAGGGGCGTTCGTGGGGTCTTCCGGACATTGCCTTGTGATCCCGCGACGACCTGTCCGGAGCTTGCGTGGCGTCGTCAGGGCATTAGGACGGGAAGAAGGGGCACATTCTCCGCTGCCGCGTTCGGATGTCATTTGGCGCCAGGGTGGTGCCCAGTCGGTCGGCTGATGTCCACTGGCTTCCGTTCAAGTCGAGAGCGACATCGCCATCGCCATTTGCTGCGGTGAGCGCCCCATGAGGCTGCTGGGTAGCTTACGCTATTCCGACTCGGCGCAGACTCGGTTCCTCGCCACGGCAGGGTCTTCGACCAGGACTTGCCTCGACTGCGAATCGTGACTAGGGATGTCGAGCGTGCGCGCCCCTCGGAAGCGACCCCTGACGACGACGCTCGGCCGCTCCGTGGCCGTCCTAGCTTCGATACTGATCGCCAGTCAGCTAGCGGAGCGCGAGGCACAGAGTACGCAGGCATGCCCGTGCGATTCGAGCCGCAGATACATGCGCTTTGGCCCGTCGGCCTGATCGATCGTCACCCTCATCTCACCCGGATAGTCTTGCGTCGCGAACGGCGTGACTTGGAGGTGGGCGTTGTCGTGCAGGAGGTAGGTACCTCGCCCGTCCGCGGCACGAGCAGAGCGGGCAGGCATCGCCGTCGCGCACGTGAGGGCGAACCAGATCGCGATCGAGGGGCTGCGGGTACGCGTGCATCGTCCCCGAAGGGGGTGTGGATGTCCGATTGCGCGCGCGGTACGCACGCCGGAAGGATGCCAATCCGTAGCGACCTCCGTCACTCGCCAGACGGGCCCCGCGCCCGTGCCAATGGTGCTTTTGCGCTGATAGTGCTCACCGGCGGCAGCTGCAAGCCTGGGTCGCCTCGCATGAGCAAGGTACAGAGCTTCTTGCGGCGCGGCCGGACGCAACATCCGGGCCTCGACGAAGGCACGCACGACCTCTTCGGCACCTCTTTCTCGAGCTAAGGGGCGGACGTCGGCTGACGTCTTCAACCCCTCTGGCAGCGCGCTCGTTGGCTTCCAGTGGCCGATACAGGTGGGCTCTGCTTCGCGCGCAGCACGAGCTCATAGAAAAGGCCGGCTGCGAGTCGCAGCCGGCCTCGACAGCTAGAACTAAATCGCGTTACTTCGCAGCCGGGGCAGCGGCGTCGGCCGGCTTCGCGGCGGTCTTCTTCTTCGACTTCTTCTTGCTGTCCTTCGCGGGAGCCGCGGCGGTATCAGCCTTGGCGGCGGGGGCAGCGGCGGGAGCAGCCTTAGCAGCCGGGGCCGCCGGAGCAGCGGCCGGAGTCTGGGCAAGAACCGGAATAGCGAAGGCGACGGCGACGAGCGCACTGAGAATCTTCTTCATGTGGGCATTTCTCCTGAGGGACTTGGGTTTAGCGAGACGCCCATACGCTAAGCAACATTCGTGCCATCAACTCGATCGTAGGGCGAGTAGTGAGATCAGCAACTTGATGCACCTGCAATCATTCGGGCCGAGGCCCGTAACGTGGAGATCTGGGACGGCTAGCGGGGGGCTGGGTAGGACTGCCACGGTCGAGGTGCATGGCTCGAGAAGTCGAGCTCTGGAAGGACAGGCACGATTGCGCCTGGCTCCGCGGTCGCAGCATGTCAGCCAGGGTCTTGTGCACGCCACGACTAGTCGCTCACGGAAGTCAAAAGCATTGCCGTGTGGCTTTCACTAGCCCTTCCGCGTCCGCTCCGCGAGCCGTTCGGCCCTCGAGAAGGTGACAGCCAAGTCGATGGGCTTCTCGATGACGTCGTGCGCCCCCAGGTCGACGAGCTGCCCGTGGAGGTTCTCATCGGCAACCATGGCGCTCACCACCATCACCGCGATGGCCGCGGTCGTGGCGTTCGCCTTGAGTTCGCGCAGCACGTCGCGGCCGTCGAGCATGGGCATGGCAACGTCGGGCAGGATCACGTCGGGTCTCTCGGCCGCCGCCAGGAGTAGCGTCTTGGCGCCGCTGTGCGCGAGCAGTACGTCGTGGCCCCGCCGCTCGGCGTACGTCTGATAGAGGCGCAACGCGCCAGCGTCGTCGTCGGCGATAAGGAAGCGGTACTTTTCGCCCATCGAGTCCTCCAAGATAGTCAACAGGCGTCCGTTGGCACAGGCACGGACTCAGTCACGCCAACATCCAGGCGCACAGCGTACTTCCGCAGTTTCGAGGGCCCGAGGTACCGTCGAGACAGGGACCCTAACGACGGGCAGCTTCGGGTAGGATCGGGCTCGGGCGGCGGGGACGGGTCATCAGGGCGCGGAGTTGCTCGCCGGAGCTTACGCATTTGACTGAAGCGGAGGCGAGTACACCTAGGCACGCTGGCCGGTGGGTGCCTGAATGGGTGTGCGATGTAGACAGCTCAATCCGGGAGGGGCTGGACACACTGAGGGCGATGGGCAAGATGCGCATCCGACGAACGGAACTGACGGCGCGAACTCGGGGCTCGTAATGGAGGGTCAAGAGACCCCACTCCCGCGTGGGTACCGCCTCCGCATCGCCGGCTTCGCGGTCGCTGCTGTTGCTGGCACTGGGCTGCTGTACGTCGGGCTGGACTTCCTCGCGACGCTGCAACGTCTGGACGTCGTTGAACACGAGCGTGACGAGTGGCAGCGTCCGGCCGAGATCCTCCAGGCGCTGGATCTCCACGACGGGCAGGTGGTCGCCGATCTTGGCTGCGGATCGGGTTACTTTGCACTGAAGCTTTCGCGGACTGTTGGCTCTACCGGGCGCGTTCTCGCCGTGGACATCCGCGGGCTGCCACTCCTCTTCCTGCGCACCCGGGCCTGGAGGCTCGGGACCGAGAACGTGTCCGTCATTCGCGGGCGCCCGGACGACCCCGAGCTGCCCGACGATACGCTCCACTCGGTGCTGGTACTCAACACCTACCACGAGCTTGAGGACGCGCCGGTGGTGCTGGCGCACGTCCACCGCGCATTGCGCCCAGCCGGGCTCCTCGTCGTGGTCGACCGCGGCCGCCGATCCGCGGGCACACCAACACCCGGCGAGCACGAGCTTACTCCGACGGAATGCGAGGCGGGCCTCCGTGCTTCGGGTTTCGAGATCGTCCGTCGCGACGACATGTTCATCGATCGCCCCGGCGATCCGGACCTCTGGTGGATGATCGTCGCGCGCCGCCCATAGGTACCGTACCGTGCCACGGCTCACTTCCTTAGGTCCACATGAGCCTGCGAAGCTTGCCCGCGAAGCGGCGACGTGGAAGATCGAGCCGGCGTCGGTGAGGCAGCTTCGGCAGGAGCATTCAGCTCTTCGCTCAGCACGTGGCTGGGCCGGAAAGTGGCCACCCGGCGGGCGACGATCTCGATGTTAAGGCCGGCATGGGGGTTACGGCCGACGCGGGCTTCTTCTCTCGGACAACGAAGTTTCCAAAGCCGGAGATCTTGACCTTCTCGCCGCGCTCGAGCGCCTCCTTGATCGTCTCGAACACGATGCCGACCATCTCGCCTGCCTCCTCCTTGGAAAGGCGCACTCTCCTGCTGACTCGTTCGGTGATGTCGGCTTTGACCATGCTCCCCCATTGCTCCCCAGCTTTGGTCTAGAGGGGTCCCGCTAGTCGAGTTGCGTCCACTGCTCGGCGGCAAGGAAACACTTGCGGCACAGGGACTTCGTTCGAATTGGTGAGTGTCGGCGTTACGCTGGCTTTGCTATGGGTGTAGTGTTCGAATCCCTGTGAGGTCACTTCCTATGCACCCACTGAGCCGCGCGATCGCTCCCTCAGTGGGTGGGCATCGCGGCGAGGCGCTTCTTCATTTCTTCGGGGGATACGTCTTCCACGTGGGTCGCGAGCGTCCAGATGTGACCGAAGGGGTCTTCAAGCGTGCCGCTGCGGTCGCCGTAGAATTGATTCGTCAACGGGCGCTTGACGATCGCGCCGGTCTCAACCGCCTGCTTGAAGCGCGCGTCGACGTTGTCAAGGTAGATGTTCAATCCGAACGTCGTCCCGCCGAGCGTCTTGGGACTCTTCGCGATCACGTCCGGCATTTCGAGAAACTCGTCCGCGAGCATGATGCGGGAGTCCCCGATCTGGAGCTCGGCGTGGCCCACCTTCCCGCCCGGCATATCCATCCGCTAGATCTCGATAGCGCCAAAGGCCTTCTTGTAAAAAGCGATCGCCTCAGCGGCGCCGCGGATACTGAGATACGGAGTGATGCCGTGATAGCCATCGGGCACGGGGTTCGCCTTACCGGCCATGCATGGCCTCCTACGGAGTTGGGTCTAAGAACATAGAGCGAGGCATGGCTCTCCGCCGGTGACAGCCCCGCCTGAGACCTCGCGGCGGGCCCCTTCTCGATGCAGCCCCGTCACAGCGTGAACCGCCTCACATTATCCCTAGTCGAGGCACCCTCAACGCGAATCCGCGCGTGCGAACCCTTTCAGCAGCGCGTTGCTTGCCCCCCCATTGCTCCCCGGGTTTGGTCTAGAAGGGAAACGCTACGTCGAGTTGCGTCCACTGTTCGGCGCGAAGGAAACACTCACAGCACGGGGGCTTCGTTCGAATTGGTGAGTGTCGGCGTCACGTTAGCTTCGCTGTGAGTGCAGTGTTCGAATCCCTGTTGGGTCACCAGGTTACTGATTGTAGGCGACAGCCCAGCTCTGGATGGCAACTGCAACATCTGCCTTCGTTGCCCTTCCGGCGGCCACAGCGACGACCAACTCACCGAGCTCAACCGGGTCGGCCTCCAGCCATTGGCCGTTGAGTCCCAGAAACGCGATCGCCGCGGCAAGACCCGCGCGCTTGTTGCCGTCAACGAAGGGATGATTGCGGAGCACGTGGAACACGTAGGCGGCGGCCATCTCGGAGAGGCTTCCGTGCAGATAGTCACCGCCGAAGCTCGCCTTCGGAGCGGCAAGGGGCGATTCCAGCAGCTCGAGGTCGCGAATACCGGGCAAGCCGCCGTAGCGCGAAACCGACTCGGCGTGAAGCGCCAGGACCTCGTCGAGCGTCAGAAACGTCGGCTCTTTGGGGGTAGTCACTCGGCGAGCCGCTTGAAGACGCCCGCGTACTGCTGGTGGGCACGCTCCATGACCCTGCGCAGCTGCTCCGTGCGTTTGCCGGAGCGCACCGGAGTTACCGCGATCACATCTCCGTCCGTCGATACCTCGAGGGGCGTGGCAGCGTCGATCCCGGTGCCTCGAGCAGTTGGCGGTCGAGGACGAGGGTCAGGCTGTTTCCCGTGCAGGTCAGCTTCTTGGTCATGGTACGGACCTTATACCGTGTCGGTTCGTACGCTCCATAGGGCGAAGGCAGGGTGGTGAAGCCCCCCGGGATTCCTGAAGTTTCCTAAAGTCTGAAACTGTCCAGGATTCGGGGGATCAAGGCCAGGCGCGGAGGGGGCACCGCTTCGACGTCGTTTGCACCGGCCTGGGACCGAGGTCGTGCTCGCGCGGCGGGGCGTAGTTGCCTTTGGTTGCCATTCTGGCTAGAGTCTGGCCAGAATGAAGTACGAGATCCTTCTCGCGCCGGAGGCCCTTGAGGATCTTCGGAAGTTGAGGGCGAG
>Ga0335076_10003856_pt1 | contig 15114 bp, 11 predicted proteins | sample Lox_Sample_25_FD_206717 | JGI IMG/M metagenome (GOLD analysis project Ga0335076, IMG submission 206717) | Soil microbial communities from Loxahatchee National Wildlife Refuge, Florida, United States - Lox_Sample_2.5 | ecosystem: Environmental > Terrestrial > Soil > Wetlands | place: USA...
GACACGGTCGAGCTGGCAAAGATCGCGTTCGGTGCCGATTTCATCCAGCAGAACACCGTCATCACGAGCCTGATCAACGCCAACTCGCCGATGGTGTGGGACGGCACCATGCTGGGCGCTCTCAAGGTCTACGCCCGCAACAACCAGGCCTGCATCGTGACGCCGTTCATCCTCTCGGGCGCCATGAGCCCGGTCACGGCCGCCGGCACGCTGGCGCAGGTGCTGGCCGAGGTGCTCTCGGGCGCGGCCACGACGCAGCTGATCCGGCCGGGCGCGCCGGTGCTGTTCGGCGTCTTCGCCAGCTCCATGTCCATGCAGTCGGGTGCGCCCACCTTCGGCACGCCGGAGCCGACGCTGGTCTCCTTCGCGGCCGGCCAGCTGGCGCGCCGGCTCGGCATCCCCTTCCGCACCGGCGGCTCGCTCTGCGGCTCGAAGATCGCCGACGCGCAGGCGGCGTACGAGAGCGCGCAGACGCTGCTGCCGACGCTGCTGGCCGGCACCAACTTCGTGCTCCATTCCGCCGGCTGGCTCGAAGGCGGCCTGGCCTCGGGCTACGAGAAGTTCGTCATGGACGCCGACCAGTGCGCCATGATGCAGGTGCTGGCCAACGGCATCGACCTGACCGAGAACGGCCAGGCCATGGACGCCGTGCGCGAGGTGGGCGCCCGCGAGTTCGGCGCCAACCGCCACTACCTTGAATGCGGCCACACCCAGCGCAATTTCGAGACCGCCTTCTATCGCTCGAACATCGCCGACAACAACAGCTTCGAGCAGTGGGAATCCGACGGCCGCCAGGACGCCGCCCAGCGCGCCAACAAGCTGTGGAAGCGCATGCTGACCGATTACGAGCCGCCGGCGATCGACCCCGGCGTCGACGAGGCGCTGAACGAATTCATCGCCAAGAAGAAGGCCGCGGTGCCCGACTCGAATGTCTGAGCCAGACGCCCCGACCGCCCGCGGCCGCTGCCTGTGTGGGGCCGTGCGCTATGAGCTGCGCGGGCCGCTGCGGCCGGTCGTGGCCTGCCATTGCGAGATGGGTCGGCGTACCAGCGGTCACCATGTCGCCGCCACGGCCGTGCGCCGCGAGGGCTTCGTCCTGCTGGAGGATCGCGGTCTGCGCTGGTTCGCATCCTCGGAATCCGCGCGTCGCGGCTTCTGCCAGGTCTGCGGCTCGAACCTGTTCTGGGCGCCGAATGACGGCTCGCGCGTCTCCATCATGGCCGGCACCCTCGACAAGCCGACCGGCCTCGCCATCGTCGCACACATATTTGCCGGCGACGCCGGCGACTACTACCGCATCGCCGACGGCCTCCCGCAGCGCACGGACGGCGACCACGGCGTGCCGATGCCCGGGTCATGAAAACCGACTCTCGTAGGGCCGACCGGCAGGTCGCCCGTGTCGAAGGCGGGCGACCTGCCGGTCGCCCCTACACCATGCAATTGGGCCAGCTTTCCATCGCCCGCATCGTCGAGCGGGAGGAGCCGGCGTTCGCGCCGGCGCGCCTGCTGCCGGACGCCACGCCGGAAGGACTGGCGCCGCATCGCCATTGGCTGGAGCCGAACGCGCTCGATCCGGCGACGGGCCTGCTGATCCTGCCGATCCAGACCTACGTCGTGCGCACGCGCCATCACAACATCCTCATCGATGCCTGCCTCGGCGAGGACAAGACCTGTCGCTGGCACCGGCCCTGGCACAAGATGCGTGGCTTGAGGTTCCTCGCCGACCTCGCCGCCCAGGGCCTGCAGCCGGCAGACATCGATTTCGTCCTCTGCACGCATCTGCATGGCGACCATGTCGGCTGGAACACGCGGCGCGCCAGTGGCCGCTGGGTGCCGACCTTTCCGAACGCGCGCTACGTCATGGCGCGCCGCGAGGTCGACTACTGGCGCGGGTACAATCGCGACGCCTCGGCGGAGGACTACGAGGAATGCATCGACGAGAGCGTCTTGCCGGTCGTCGAGGCCGGGCGCGCGCTCCTGATCGACGGCGACCATGCCATTGACGACGAGGCCCGCATCGAGCCGCTCGCCGGCCACACGCCCGGGCATTTCGGCGTGCGCCTGCGTTCGGCCGGCGCCGAAGGCATCATGATCGGCGATCTCATGCACAGTCCCGTGCAGTGCGCCGAGCCCGACTGGCGCGCCGGCAGCGACGTCGATCCCGTGCTCGCCCGCCGGGCGCGCCGCCACTTCCTCGAGTCCCATGCCGATACCGACTGCCTGGTCCTGACCGCGCACTTCCCGTCGCCGTCGGTGGGCCACATCAGGCGGCAGGGCAGAGCCTTCCGGTTCGATTACGGGGACTGAGTAAGTATCGACTCGGCCGTTGCCGCAAGCTGCAGCCATGTACCCTTGAGCTTTAGGTTGCCGCAGCGTGTCTTCATGATCTCGCGAAGGCGCTCCAGCTGGAACTGCAACGGCTCCTGCTCCGGTGGATCGCCGAAAACGGCGCGTATGACGAACTGCCCGAGCCGCCGGTAGCTCTCGAACTGTGACTCGCTGAACCACTGGTCGGCCGTCGTGTCGTGAGGGAAAGCAGGGTGCTGCGCTGCGTAGTCCTGCACGTCGGCCGTCTCGTCGCCATAGACGCCCGGTTTGAGGTAGATCAGATATCCGGGCTCGTCCGGGGCTTCCGGATAGTCGATGCGGCCGATCGCGGCATAGCGGGAGACTTTGGCGACGACGGCCGCTGGATCGCGCAGCTTGTCGCGGGCCAGGCAAAGCGGGAGCGGTCCCATCTCGATCTCGACCCCGAGATCGATCCTGATCTTGCGGACGGCCATGCCGAGGTCAAAGAACTGGAAGTTGGGATCCGCACCGGCGTCGCTGACTACGATCAGGCGGCAGCGCCGCATGACCATTTCATAGAGGCCGAGATTGTCGAAATGCCCGCCGTCCGACAAGTACACATAGGGGTTTTTCCAGTTCGTCAGGCCGAACAGCTCCTGCAGAAGCGGCGCGACAAGATGGTTGGGGCCGGACTCGGTCCAGATCTTCGGATCGGGCGCGACTGGATTGCCCAGCCACCAGCCGAGCCGCACGTTGAACAGAGTCATCAGGAATCCGATCGCGGGCGAGGAGTGGTAGCCCATGTTCGGACTCGCGGCCGCACCGGAGATGGCTACAGCCGTGCCAAGCGAGATGCCGCCATCGGGATTTCCGTATTGCTCCGAGGGGCGATAACCGACGTACCAGCTTCCGGCATGGAGCGGCGTTATGCTGAACGGTGCTGCCTTGCGTTCCTGCCATGCATAGTTCGAGCCGCTGACGAGATTGAGGGTCGTGTTCAATACATGGAACGGCTGACGGCAGGGCTCGCGATCGACGCGTGGGTTCGGCCAGAGCTCGCCCATGTACAGGTTGTCTTTGGGGTCGAAGCCGGTGAACGGATTGGGTTTCCGGTGCAGGTTCGATGCTCCCAGATAGGCCCGGACGAGCCGGTACTTGTACATCGCGTGGATCGAGAATTTGTTGATGTTCACGAAGTAGGACATAGGTCCGGCGATCAATGTCAGCACGACCGCGGCGACGACGATCTCGATAGGGCCGACGCTCTCCGTCTGCGAAAGCTCCGTGAAAAAGGAGTCCGAAACAGGTTGGCGCGTGAGGGCCCAGTCGAGCGCCAATCCCAGGAAGGCAAGCAGCACGACGATGAAGACTGGCGGCAACAGGAACATCAGTGGCGCGGTGATCGGATTGGGCCGACCGCCCGTCGCGGGCGTCAGCGCACTGGCGCCAAGCTTGGCGACAGTGATCCCGGCGGAGGCGCCACCGGCTGCCAACGCCGCCATTCCCCAGCTTGTAGTCTGGACGAGGACGGCGGGGCCGAACAGGGAGAGCCCTGAAAAAGCCATCCAGACGACGGCGGCGATCAGCAGCCAGGCGCCGCTACGTCCCCACCATTCTCGATCGTCATCGTCAGTGAAGTAGCTGACGAGCCCGACGAACAACGTCTCCGACGCAAGGAACCCCCCAAGGATAGCGGCCGTCGAGAACGTGACGTAGGCGGCGATGCGTCCGACCGGCTCCTCGCTCGCGGCGGCCAGTCCGGCGGGATCGGGAAACCCAACGCAGGCCACCAGCCACATGACCGCGCCGCCGAGCGCCCCCGCCGCATCGGCGGCCAGGATCTCGCCCAGCCAGTGCATCTTGCTGAGGGACGCGCCGGGCGTCTGCAACCGCCTGATCGATGAGCACACGGCAACCGCGATGCGCAGGATGCCGCCGACCGCGACGAATGCCAGAAGCGCGTGGAGCGATGCCCCGCTGCGGCCGGGAATGATCCACCAGGAGTCGTTCGGCCACCATGACCAGGCCAGGGACAACACTACCGCCGATACGAGTGTCGGAAGCAGACACCACCGTAGGAAACCACGCTGGTCGAGTTCTCCGATCCCCTCGGTGTGCAGGCTGGGGCGGCTGAGGCCGATGAAGTAGATGGCAATCGCGAGTGAGCCCACCCCGATCAGAAGGAACGCGAGCGTCCCGATCGGCGTCCATTGCATGGGATCGAACTGGAGATGGTGGTTAAGGGACCGCGGCAGCGTCACGATCGCGGCGGCGACGCGCGGGACCAGCAGCGCGCCCAGCAGAAGCGGCAGCAGCACCGTCCACAGCAGCACGAGATTGCGCACGAAGGTGGCGATGCCGGTCCAGGTATCGGCGGAGAGAGCGCCAAGCTTCGGCGTCAGGTAGTTGGAGTATTTGCGCAGGTGGCGCACGGCGTCGCTCTCGGGGCGGATCAGCGGCTCGTGGGTGCTGTGCGTCGTGTACGCCGATGTCGCGCTGTCGAAGGCGTTCAGATCGTCCATCACACCGGCGATTCCGCGCGGGTGCCGATGGATCCAGCCCGTCAGCCAGCCGCCGACATAGCCGCCGCCCGAGACGGTCGAGAGATAGTCGAACCGGTCGAGCAGTCCGAGCTTGCTTAACCCCTCGATGACGCCGAGGCCGAACGTCGCGCTGCGGATGCCGCCGCCCGAGATGCACAGCGCCCATTGCTGCCGGCGGTGCAATAGGCGCTGCACCGCCGGCAATGACCCCATCCCGCCGGCCAGATCGGCGGCATATGTCTCGTCGGGTTCACCATGGTTGTGGCGATACTCCGCGATCAGAACGTCCGCGAGATCGAGAGGTTTCGCTTCCGGCTCCGCGGCCACGAGATAGCCCCCCATAGAGTATTGCGTTTCTCAGACTATCGTTAAGGCCGTCCGTCTTCCACATGAGCAGCTGTGATCTTGATCACAGGAATAGCAGCGGGGGCCTTGCGCGTCCCCCCGCTTAACCGCCGCTTCATGATTAAGCCGCATAGTGGAAGGTAGGGGGCGGCGATCCTGTCGGAGCGGCGTGCCCGTTGGCGTCGACCGGAAAGAGACGGAAAAACCGAAGCAATCATGCGCGTCCTGGCGTTCGCCTCCCAGAAAAGCGGTGCGGGCAAGACGACGCTCGCGGGCCATGTCGCCATCCAGGCGGGCCGCGCCGGCGTCAAGTCCGTCGTCCTCGTCGACACTGATCCCGAAGGCAGCCTGGCCGACTGGTGCGCCCTGCGCGAAGGCGAGACGCCAAAGTACGCGCGCGCGGCGCTGCAGGAGCTGGCCACCCGGCTCGACAAGCTGCGCCAGGACGGCACCGAACTCGTCATCATCGACACGCCGCCGGCGCTGCACGGCCCGATCGATCCCTCGATCGTTGCCGCCGACCTGGTGGCCATCCCGACGCGCCCTTGCAGCCACGACCTGCAGGCCGCCGGGGCGACGGTCGAGCTGGTCGAGGGCCACGGCAAGCCCTTCGTCTTCGTCGTCAACGGCACCGCGCCGGAGGCCGAGCTCACGCCCGAGGTGGTGCTGGCGCTCGCCCAGCATGGCACCGTCGCCACGGTAACCATTCCGCGTCACGTCGCCTTCGTCGAAAGCATGATCGACGGCCGCACCGTCATGGAGCTGCCGGCCGGCGAGGCGTCGCCGGCGCCGGACGTGGCCGCGCTCTGGGATTATTTGGCCAAGCGCCTGCCCAAGGATGACGGCACGGCGGCAGCATCACGCACGGTAGGGGCGTCGCTCGCGCCCGAGACGGCCGCAAGCGCCCCGGCCGCCGATCCCAAGCCGGCCGCCGATGGCAAGCCGGCCAATCCGGAGGCCATGCGCCGCTATCCGCGGTTCAACTACGAGCGCCCGGCTAAGCTCAAGCTGGCCGACGGCGAGGTCGACTGCATCGTCCACGACATTTCGGCCGGCGGCTCTCTCATCCGCGTGGGGCGCGACATCAAGGTGGGCGAGACCGTGACCCTCGTGCTGGACGGCATCGGCCGCCTGCCCGCCGAGGTCCGGCATCGCGAGGAGGATCGCGCCGGGCTGCGCTTCATCCTCGACCCCAAGCAGCAGCTCGGCCTGGTGAAGAACCTCTCGGCCCTCGTCGCCGCGCGGAAATAGGCACCCAGTCCTCTTCTCGTGGCTCGCGCTTTCGCGGGGCAATCAATAAGAGAAGAACTACAATTCTCCTTAGAGAAATTAACCAAGACTATAAAGGAAAACGCGTTTTTTACGATAACGAGCCTCCGGGTAAGAGTTCATTAGGGATTGCCCCCGTATAACGATTTCAATGGCGTGGTGCCTCGCCACAGGCTTCGGCGACGCCGGTCGTCCGGGTCGAAGACGAGGCGAATCGGGGTCGCCGCGCCGCACGAGGAGACGGAATAAATGCAAGTTGTGGCGTTTGCCTCTCAGAAGGGCGGCTCCGGCAAGACGACGCTGGCCGGCCATATGGCGGTGCAGGCCGAGCGCGCCGGCGATGGTCCGGTCGCGCTGGTCGACACCGATCCGCAGGGCAGCCTGGCCGATTGGTGGAACGAGCGCGAGGCGGAAACCCCGCTCTTCGCCCATACCTCGATCGCGCGCCTCGGGGATGACCTCGAGCGCATGCGCGGCATGGGTATCAAGCTCGTCGTCATCGATACGCCGCCGGCCATCACCGCCACCATCGCCGAAGTCATTCGCCTCTGCGACCTCGTCGTCGTCCCGACGCGCCCGAGCCCCCACGACCTGCGCGCCGTCGGCGTCACTGTCGAGCTGGTCGAGCGCCTGGGCAAGCCGCTGGTGTTCGTGGTCAACGCCGCGACGCCGCGCGCGCGGATCACCTCCGAGGCCGTCATCGCGCTGTCGCAGCACGGCACGCTGGCGCCCTCGATCCTCCACAACCGCACCGATTTCGCTGCCAGCATGATCGACGGCCGCACGGTGATGGAAGTCGAGGAGGCCGGCCGGTCGGCCGTCGAGTGCGAGCAGCTGTGGCAGTATCTGCGCGGCCGCCTGAAGAACCTCATGCGCCCGGTCGCCGCGCCTCCGGCGCAGGCCGTGGCCGCCGGCGGCGGCGCCGTCTATCCCGCCGCCCAGGAAAGCATTGGTGCGAAGTAGCCGATGAAGGCCGCTTCCCTCACCGCCAGACTGCTGTCGCCGAAGGGGCGCGCCATGCCGGCGGCCCTGATCGACCAGATCATCGGCGAACCGCGCCCGGCCCGCGGCGACACCCGCGATCCCGAGCTGCCGCGCCGCGAGCCCGAGATGCCGCGTGCTGCCGACGAGCCGTCGCAGCGCGAACTGCTGGAGAGCCGGCCGCAACCGGTCGTCGCGCCGGTCGTGGTGCTGCCGCTGCCGGCCTCCGTCATCGAGGAAGCGCGGCACGTGGTGGAGCACGCGCACCGCAAGAAGCTGTCGCTTCGCCTCGAGCCGATGCGCCATTTCCGCCTCAAGCTCGTTTCCTATCACCTCGGCCTCACGGCGCAGGAGCTGATGACCCGCGCGCTCGATCAATACATCGATCATGTGGCGCCCGACCTCGCCCAGACGACGCCGCTGGCGGTCACCGCCACGCGCGAGTCCGACCATTCCGCTGCAGAGGAGCGTGCCGGCGAAACACCGGCGCCTGGGTTTCACCTACCGCCCGATGCCAAGTGACGAGACTCCGATGAACCTCGAAGACAAGATCAACGCTCCGATCCCGACGACGGTCGATCCGCTCGAGTCGCTGGCCAACGGCGACAAGCGCCGCAAGGGCGACAACGCCGGGACTCTCGCCATGCCGCGCAAGGGCAAGAAGTCCGATGCGGGCAAGTCCTCCGGCCGCAAGGGGCCGAAGAAGGCGCTGATGTTCGACGGCCCGGCCGATAACAGCCTCGGCCTGGCGAACCTCGTTAAAATCAAGAGCGATACCGCCATGGCGCGCGTGCTGGCGGCGCCGGCCAACGACGCGCCGCCACCGGTCATCATTGCGCCGGCGGAATCGCAGTCGGCCCCCGACCTCGTGCCGACCGTGGCGGCGCCGGCCGTCGAAGCCGTCGAAGCCGTCGAAGCCCCCATGCCGCCGACGATGGCGGCAGCACCCGCGGGCGAAGAGTCCGCGCCGCCGGTCGAAGCCGCCGCGCCGTCGCTCGGCGAGGCGAAGTCGTCGGTCTTCATGGTCGCGACGCTCCAGATCAACGAGCCGGCCGCTCCGGCCGAGGCCGACGCCTCGACCGATGAGCCGGCTGCCGTCATGGCCGCGCCCGCGATCGAGGAATTTGTGACGCCGGTGGCCGACGCCGTGACCCCGTTCGACGAGCCGGCCGCGCCCGCGACCCTCGAAACCGCGACAGCTGAAGCCGCCGACGAGGCGCCCGCCACGATCGTCCAGCCGGTCGCGGAAATCCCTGCCGCCGAGACGGTGCCGGAACAAGCGGTTGCCCCGGAACCGGAGCCGGTCGCCACACCGATCGACGAACCCGCGCCGGGGCCGGCACCCGCACCGATGCCGACCGTCACCGCGGTCGTGAAGCAGCCGCGTCGTCTGGCGATCCCGGCGGCCGAAGCCGTGAGCCCGCCGGCCGAAGTCGAAACGCCGAAACAGGTCGTGTTTGCCACGGTGAAGCCGGCGTCGACGGAAGACCCCGTCGCCGAGGCCCCCGCCCCGAGCGCTTCGACGCCGATCTCCCGCTCGGAGGCGATCGCCCGCGCCGCCCGCGCCAAGGCGCTCAGCGGCGCCGGCGCCAAGGCGCCTTCGCCCGAGGTTCTGCTGCAGGCGGCGCGCGCCGAGGCCGAGCTGCGGCGCGCGGCCGAGCAGGCGAAGCAGCCGACCGATCTCTACGGCTACTGGACGCGTGCGAAGAACGGCCGCCGCTTTCCGGCGCGCGGCGACTTCGATGCCGAGCAGGTCGCCGAGAACTGGCCGAACAGCATGCTGCTCACCTGCGGCGCGACGGCCGGCAACGGCAACGTCAACATCACGCAGGTTCTGCGCCTCGGCGCCGGCCGCCGCAGCCGCCCGAGCGAGGAGCTCAACTTCACCTCGATGATCACCGAATGGATGCTCACGATCGGCGGCGAGGCCGCGCGTGCCGGTCAGCCGGTGCAGGACTCCGAGACGTTCCGCACGCCCGAGGGCACCCACGCGTACAAGATCGTGGCCCTCCCGCTCGGCGAGCAGCCGACGCGCGTCGATCACGTCCTCTGCCAACTGACGCGGTCGTAGCCGCGGCCAAACCTTTCGGGAACCGTGCCGCGCACAGCGCGGCACGGTTTTTGATTCAGGCGATCGGCGGCCGCTTGTCCTTCCACGGCCGCGCCCCTTCGAGCTGGGCGGCGATGCGGAACAGCAGCGCCTCGTTGCCGAAATCGGCGCCGAGCTGGATCCCGACCGGCAGCCCATCCGCCGTCCAGTGCAGCGGCAGCGACGCCGCCGGACCGCCGGAGACGTTGAACGGCGGCGTGAACGGGATCAGCCGGAACAACCGCTCGTTGTAGGCTTCGAGGTCGTTGCCCATCATGTCCGTCGCGCCCAGCGGCAGCGGCGGCTCGGCCAGCGTCGGCGACAGCAGCAGGTCGTGGTCGCGGAAGAAGGCGCCGAAGCGGCGGCCGACGCCATGCACGATGACGATCGCCCGCGCGTAGTCGCGCGCCGTCAACTTGCGCGCTTGTTCGGCCCACAGCTCCGTGATGCGCTCGACGTCGCCCTGCCGCTGCTCGCGCTTGAGGATCTCGAGCCGGTAGTCGAGCGCGTTGCGCAGGTTGGCGGCGATGATCACGCCCATGGCCCAGCGCAGCGCCGCGAAGTCGAAATCGGGCGCCGCCTCCACGACGTGGTGGCCGAGGTCGGCGCACAGCTTGGCGACCGACTCGACTCCCTTGATGCATTCGGGATGCACGGGCACGCCGCCCACCGCCTTCTTCATGACGGCGATGCGCAGCTTGCCCGGTTCGTCGCCGACCTCCAGCAGGAACGGCCGGCTCGGCGGCGGCGCCCAGTAGGGATCGCCCGCGGCCGGGCCGCTCGAGACGTCGAGGAAGGCGGCGCTGTCGCGCACCGTGCGCGTGATGGCGTGGCCGCAGGCGAGGCCGCTCCAGCCCTCGCCGACGTCGGGGCCGGCCGGGTTGCGGGCGCGGTTGGGCTTGAGGCCGAAGAGGCCGCAGTTGGCGGCCGGAATGCGGATCGAGCCGCCGCCGTCGGTGCCGTGCGCGGCCGGCACCATGCCGGCGGCCACCGCCGCCGCGCCGCCGCCGCTCGAGCCGCCGGCGCTGCGGCCGAGGTTCCAGGGATTGCGCGTCGGCCCGTTGACGACCGGCTCGGTCGCGGCATTGAGCCCGAACTCCGGCGTGTTGGTACGCCCGAGGATCACCAGGCCGGCGGCCTTGTAGCGTTCGACCAGCGTGAAGTCGTGGTCGGCCACGAAGGCGTCGTAGATGCGGCTGCCGTTGCCGACGCGGGCGCCCTTCTGCCAGGTATAGAGGTCCTTCAGGAGGTAGGGGACGCCGCGCAGCGGGCCGTTCGGCAGCCCGGCCGCAATGGCGGCGCGCGCATCGTCATACTGCTTCTGCACGACGGCATTGATCTTGGGGTTGGTCGCCTCGATGCGCTCGATCGCCGCTTCGAGCGCTTCTTCCGGCTTGATCTGCTTCTGGGCGATCAGCTCGGCGAGGCCGAGCGCATCGTAGTTGCCGTATTCCTTGAATGCCGCCATGACCCGACGTTCTCCCGCATCGCTGTTTCATTCGAGCGCGGGAGCATAGCGGATGTGCCGGAGTCGTCTACCGCATAGGTCGTGCGCTCATGAGCGCGTGGCCGTCTGCACTTCTGCGGTTGAAGTGTTGAAAGGAATCCTGGTGCCGCACCAACTCGCGCGGCACCAGGCTACTTGCAGTTACTTCTTGTGGCCGTTCCCGTTGTTGCCTGTCCCGTTGTTGCCGTTGCCGTTGCCGGGATTCGACGGGTCGTTGTGACCTTCATCGTTCCCGTGGCCGTTGTTGCCGTCGTCGCCACCCGTGGTCCCGCCGGTCGAGTTGCCCTGGCCGTCGCCGCTTCCGTTCCCGGTGTTCCCACCGTTCCCGTTGCCGTTGGACTGGCCGCCGTTACCATTGTTCTGGCCCCCATTGCCTTCGCCCTGGGTGCCGTTCTGGCCGTTGTGGTTGCCGTTGTCGGAATGGCCGCTGTCATTCCCGCTGGCATTGGCGTTCCCGGTGTCGCCACCGTTGCCGTTGCCATTGTCGGAACCGCCGTTGCCGTTGCTCTGGCCTCCGTTGCCCTCACCCTGGTTTCCGGTCTGCCCGTTGTGATTGCCGTTGTCGGAATGGCCGTTGTCGTTCCCGCTGGCATTGGCGTTCCCGGTGTCGCCACCGTTGCCGTTGCCATTGTCGGAACCGCCGTTGCCGTTGCTCTGGCCTCCGCTGCCCTCACCCTGGTTTCCGGTCTGCCCGTTGTGGTTGCCGTTGTCGGAATGGCCGTTGTCGTTCCCGGTGCCACCAGCGTTGCCGTTGTCGGAGCCACCGTTGCCGTCGTTCTGGCCTTCGTTGCCTTCGCCCTGGTTGCCGGTCTGCCCGTTGTGATTGCCGTTGTCGGAATGGCCGTTGTTGCCCTCACCACCCTCGGTGGTGCCGCTGCCCGCCTCGGAACCGCCAGTGCCGGTTTCGTCGCCGCCCGCCTGCTGGCCGTTGTCAGCGGTCGAACCACCTTCCTGACCACTGCCCGTCTGGCTGCCGCCGTTCGAATCCGTGTTCTGGTTGCCCGAGCCGGTTTGGCCGGAGCCGCTGGCGTCGCTGACGCCACCCGCGACTTGCTCACCGCCAGTACCGGCGCCTTCCTCATTGTCGTGGCTCTTCGCGTCGGCCTTCGCGATGCTGTGGAAACTCCGCTCGATCTTCTGACCGAACGCGCAGCTGCGTCCTCCGACGTCAATGTCGCAGCGGTTCCCGGCGAACGCCGGGGTAGTCAGCGCGACCAGCGTTGCCGCAAGTGCAATGCTACGCATGATAGTCTGCTCCAAATGCCACCGGTGAAGGAGGGCGACGTGCCTGGCGGCGATGGGCGCGTCAATCCTGCGCGCCAAAAGAGATCGACTGATCTGCGGACGAGCCGCGCGACGCAAGATTGAGATGGTTAACGCGCTGCTCGGTGCGATTGATCGCCAAGGCCAAAGCCATGACAATTCTGGCCATGCGGCGTGGGGAAATCGCGGTGTGGCGCGGTACTTCCGGTTGGAGCGGAGGAGCTGACGCGGGACGATGCAGGTGCCCTCAACGCAGTTGTCGCGAGGGGATGACTAACGCAGGCGTCTATTGGCCTAAAGTCCAATGGCGACGAGCGCACGCTCGCATTCTGATGCGCATTCAGTTGGCATACTTCCCTTGGAGCGCAGGGGAATCTCAAAAGAGTCCGTTCGGTCGACAGCATCTGCAGGGAGGCTGAAATGCACCAAACATTCGTCAGGCACGCGAGGACAAACGCCGTAGCGTGCGCCGCGTTAGCTATATCCGTCATGATTGGTGTGCCAGGCGCACGGGCGGATGAGGCTCAGGCCAAGCAGCTGTTCAAGGCAATGTCGGACTACATGGCGGCACAGCAGACGATATCGTTCAATTTCGACACGAGCTTCGAGGTCATCACCAAGGACAGCCAGAAGATCGCGTTCGCGAGCTCCGGCAGCGTGACCCTCAACCGCCCCGACAAGATTCGGGCCACGCGCGCGGGCGGGTTCGCCAATGTCGAACTGGTCTTTGATGGCAAGACCGTCTCGCTGCTCGGCAAGGAGGCCAACGTCTATGCCCAGGCCGAGGTGCCCGGTACGATCGATAATCTGGTTGACGTGCTCCGCGACAAGTTCCACCGCCCGCTCTCAGGGGCGGACCTGCTGATGTCGGACGTCTACGGTCAGCTCATGCCCCTCGTCACCAACGTGAAGGATCTCGGAAGCGGCGTCATCCGCGGCGTGGAGTGCGATCATTTCGCCTTCCGGACGAAGGAGGTGGATTGGCAGATCTGGATCACCCAGGGAGACAACCCCCACCCGTGCCGGTATGTCGTAACGACCAAGGAGGTGAAGGGGTGGCCGCAATACACCGTCGACGTTCGAGATTGGAAAACCGGAACCGACGTCGCGGCCGACGATTTTGCGTTCAAGCCGCCGGCGGGCGCGCGGAAACTGAAGCCGGGTGAGTTTCCGGACGCAGATGAACTGCCAAGCGTTCTTGTGAAGAAATAGCAGGAGGGCAACCGTCATGCTGAAGCGTATCGTGATTGTGCTCGGGATTGCGACGGCCGGCGCGCTTTGTCTCGATGCGGGCGGGCGTCTGGTTGGCCCCGGACCCGTCGCCTTGATATCCACCGCCGAAGCGGTGGTCGGTCGTCCGCTGACGCCGATGAGCGTCGCCGGCGTAACGCGACGGACGGCGCGGCGGTGTGCCGCCGGAGTCTACAACTGCTAGCCGCCTATCTCAGATCGCCGCGGCCTGGATTTGGATTGGGGGCCCCGCTGTGGGTCACGAGCCGCAGTGCCGACTGCGGCCGACTTAGGGCAGCTTTTCAGTCATAAGCAGACGTCCCGCGATCATGGCTCGATGGGTGCTCATGACCCATATGTATGGTCCGGCCGTGCGTTGCAAGAGGGTTCGTCGAGTTGGCGGTGAGCGGTCTTGCATCAATGTATCCGGCCTTTGATTTGGAGCTCGATGGGCTCCTGGCCATCATGGAGAGCAGCGCGCCTGCGAGCTCTTTAGCGGACAGGCCTCAGGGGGCCATTTGGGTCACCAGGGTTCGCAGGCGCCGGGAAGACCGGACCTCCATCTCGTCTCGTCCTCTCGCAGACCTCGGCAGGTGATAGGGTCGTCGGACTACCTCATTGCATGTTCGTTTCTCGTCCCGGCGGCTCAGACAGGTTGGGCGGCGCCGACGATCAACCTTGCCTCGAAGCCACGGCCACGAGCCAGAACACTCCAAGCGATGCGAGCGAGCTTGTTGGCGAGTGCGATCGCCAGCACATTGTGGTGCAGTCGTCTTTTGGCAGCCTCGATCCAGGGTTTGAGCCCGTAGCGCTCCCAACTCTTCGGCTTGATCAAGACGACCCAGGCGGCCTGGACGAACAGCGCGCGTAGGTAGCGATTGCCGCACTTGGATATCTTGCCAAGGATGGTGCGATCCCCCGTCGAGATCTGCCTCGGGACAAGGCCCAGCCAAGCGGCGAAGTCGCGGCCCTTCTCGAATGCATCCCCGGTGCCGATCGCAGCAACCATCGCGCTCGAGATGATCGGCCCGATGCCGGGCACGCTCATCAGCCGCTCGCAACCGGCATCCTGGCGTGCGAGCGCGTCGATCTCGCCCGACAAGCTCTCGATCCGCTCATCGAGCCGGCGCCAGTCGCCAGCCAGGTCCTCGATTAAGCGAACCATTCGCGGCGACAGCGCCTCGCAACGCTGGGCCAGGATGGCTGGTAGCTCAGCGCGTAAGAAGCGTAGCCCTTGCCGTACGGCAACGCCGCGCTCCAGGAGAAAGGCGCGGATCTGATTGCTGATACCCGTGCGCTGCCTAACCAGACGCGCACGCACCCGGTGCAGTGCCTGCAGGTCCAGCTGCTCAGCGCTCTTCGTTGCCACGAACTTCATCGTCGGGCGCTGTACCGCCTCGGCGATCGCCTCCGCATCGCGGAAGTCGTTCTTCTGCCCCTTCGAGTAGGGGCGGACGTACTTGGCCGGCATCAGCCGCGCATCGTGGCCGAGCGCCCGCAGCCGGCGACTGAGGTGATGCGCGCCGACACAGGCCTCCATCCCGATCAGGCACGGCGGCATATTGGCAAGCCGTGCTTCTATCTGCCCCCGCGACCAC
>Ga0335076_10003857_pt1 | contig 15113 bp, 14 predicted proteins | sample Lox_Sample_25_FD_206717 | JGI IMG/M metagenome (GOLD analysis project Ga0335076, IMG submission 206717) | Soil microbial communities from Loxahatchee National Wildlife Refuge, Florida, United States - Lox_Sample_2.5 | ecosystem: Environmental > Terrestrial > Soil > Wetlands | place: USA...
CCGAAAAAGAACATTTGTTGCTCAGGTCACCGGGGAAGGCGTGGTCCGCGCAGGATCGGGAAAATAGAATGAGCAAGCCGCTTCTAAACTCCGCGATTCTGGCAGCAGGGATGGTAGTGGCCCTCAACTCCGTTCTGCTCGCCAAAAACACGCATCAAGACCCGCACAAAGCTCGCGCCGACTACATCGCCCGCATTCAGCAGCAAGCGGCTCCCGTGCCAGCCGATGTTCCGGTCGGAAGCCTGTGGGTGGCTGGGGGGGCGCTCACAAATCTCGCGACAGACTACAAAGCCAGCCACATTAACGATCTCATTACGATCCAAGTCGTTCAGCAGACAACAGCAAATGCTACAGGCAACGTAAACGGCGAGCGGGATCTGAATACCAATTCTGGAATTTCGGGTCTGGCCGGACACATTTCGACCAGCGGAGTCAGCAATATTCTGACTGCGCAATCTTCCACCAAACTCAAAGGCACGGGATCGACCGGACAAGTCATCGCCGTTCTGGCGAACGGAAATATGGTGGTGGAAGCGGAGCGGCACGTAACCATCAACAACCAGAAGGAAACCCTGATTGTTCGCGGCGTCTTGCGGCCTGGAGATATTTCGGCCACCAATGTAGCGCCATCCACATCGTTGTCGAACCTCGAACTGGAGTTGAGAGGAAAAGGTGTGATTTCCGACTTCACTCGTCCACCGAATCGAATACTTCGAGCCCTGCTATGGATCATCGGATTCTGAAATTTGGGTTTTGCGCGTTGCTGCTGCTGGTGACGCAGAACCTGTTTAGCGCTCCAGAGGACAAGGCGGTTCTGGTGCGTGACATCACCACGATTGAAGGAGTTCGCGACAATCCCCTTGTCGGCTACAGCATTGTGATGGGACTGCATGGCACCGGAGACAAGCAGCAGACGTTTTTCACTGTGCAGACGTTGGCCAGTGTCTTGACGCGCATGGGGGTGGAGATTCCGCCCTCTGTCCTGCAATCGACAGTACAAGTAAAGAATGTTGCCGCGGTGATTGTGACGGCTTCCCTGCCGGCATTTGCGCGCTCTGGTATGGAACTCGATGTTACGGTTTCGTCGATCGGCGATGCCAAGAGCCTTGAGGGCGGCGTGCTGTTGCTCACTCCTCTGCGCGGACCCGATGGCCAGGTGTACGCCTCGGCGCAGGGACCGCTCACTCTGGGCGGATACTCTGCCGGAGGCACTGGGAATTCCAAGATTGTGAATCATGCCACTGTCGGGCGAGTTCCGAACGGCGGCACTGTAGAACGAAACATGGCAGTCGATCTGAATCGTATGACGACTGTGTCATTCATGTTGCGCGACCCCGACTTCACAGCGGCGCGTGACATAGCCGGCGCGATCAATCAGAAATTCGGGAAAGCCATCTCGACTGCTACCGACAACCGGCAGGTCAGTGTTCAGGTCAGCGGGGCAGGTAATCTATCTGTCCCCGAGCTCATTTCGCAGATTCAGAACCTGTCGATTGTGTTTCATCCACCCGCGAAGGTCGTGGTCAATGAGCGTACTGGGACGATCGTAATGGGTGGCGACGTAAAGCTCTCCGCCGTTTCGGTACTCCACGGTGGCTTGACCGTCGAGGTAACTACGAAGTTCTCCGTCTCCCAGCCGAATCCGCTTGCCAAGGGCGAGACTGTAGTCGTGCCTGATCAGCAAGTCGATGCACATGAATCCCCCGCCAAGAGCATTCGCCTGGCGGAGGGTGCGAGCGTCGAGGATCTCATCAACGGTTTGCAAACTATGGGCGCCACGGCTCGCGATATCGTAGCCATTCTGCAAGCCATCAAAGCAGCTGGCGGCCTGCAGGCAGAACTGGAGGTATTGTGAGCTCAACTGGAATGATCTTGCCGCCTGTAAATGTTTCGGACGTCCGTGGCACGGAGGTGGCAGACAAATTGAAGGCGTCCCGTCATGCTGGTGCCGCAAAGATCGAGAAGTCTGCGAAGGAGTTCGAAGCAGTGCTGCTGTCGCACTGGCTGGACCAGGCCCAGCAGACATTCGCGACCGTGCCGGGCTCTGACTCTGATGAGGATGACGACCCCGGGCGTGACCAGTTCAACAGTCTGGCGATGCAATCGTTGGGTGCGGCGATGAGTGGCGGACGGGGCGGCTTAGGCATCGCGTCGATGGTGGCGAAACATCTGGAAGGGACCAAGGACGCTGTGACTCCTCCTATCGCACAGAAAACACATCACTTAGACCCAGTCAAGACATCCGTCGAGTCGACGAAGGTTCCGGAAGGGAAGAAGTGATTATTGGACTAAAGTTTTTCTTAGAATTGCCGATAAAGGTATTGCACGGAACTGTGGGTGACTTATGAGAATTGACCTGAATCAGCTGTCTCTTGGGAATGTTGGGCGCGAGCTAAACGCGAAGAAATCGGCCGGGAAAGCGTCGAGTTCGGCGTCCCCGGAAGATAAGGCCAGTTTCTCTAGCGACAGCCTCGATCTTCCATCTCTTGAAGCGCAGGTGCTCGCCTCGCCCGAAGTGCGGCAGGAGAAAGTGGATGCTCTCCGCGCGGGAATTCAAAACGGGCAATACAAGGCAGAACCCGACAAGATTGCTCAAGCCATCGTCCTCAACAAGGGGAGATGACTCTAAGCGCATTGCGCTGAAACACAGATGAACAGGCGGTATTGGATTGCCTCAGCAAATTCAGGAACTCGACCGACTCGCTGCGGCCCGAAGGGCTGACCTGCGGGAGTTGTGTGCCGAGTTCCAGTCTGCCATTTCCGCGATGACAGCAGACGATCTGCAATCGCTCAGAAATTCCATCGAAAAACAGGAACGGTTGGCGGCGAGACTGCAGAGTTCCCTGCAAGACGGTGAGCTGCCTCAGTACGGACCTGCCATCGCGAAAGAGGCACTCGAGTTAATCCATGTTACGCGGGTGTACTCAGCATTGCTGCAAAGTTCAATGAGAACAGCCGCATTGCGCAAAGCTCTGTGCCTGACGTACAAACAGCAGTTTGCGAAATCAGTCGCAGTTACATCCTCAGCCAGTTGGTCCTGCGAGGTCTAAAGATGCCCGGACTCAGCACATCCATGAATATCGCGGTGCAGGCGCTGATGGCAGATCAGGGCGCCCTGGACATTACCTCGAACAATATTGCGAACGTGAATACCCCGGGTTACAGCCGGGAACTCGCAGTGTTCCAGGAAGGGCCACCGGTTGTCGAAGGGAACGTAGCATACGGAAGCGGAGTAACACTGGCGCAGTTCCAGAGCGTGCGCGACCAACTCCTGCAGCTGCGAATTTATGAGGAATCGGGGCAGCAGTCCAACTCCCAGGCGCAACTGAGTGCGCTGAACCAGATTCAGACAGATTTTGCCGATCCGAGCCAGGGTGTTGGTGGGGCTCTGACCGCATTCTTTGATAGCCTCAGTCAACTCTCGACCAATCCCACCGACTCAAGCGCGCGTCAGCAGGTGCTCACGGCTGCCAATAGCCTGGCCAGCGCGTTTCACCAATCTGAGTTGGCCCTGCAGCAGGTTCAGCAACAGATGGACCAGATGGTGCCGCAGACGGTGACTCAAATCAACCAACTCACGACCCAGATCGCGCAGTTGAATGCTCAGGTTGCGGAAATGCAGGGCCTCGGACAGGATCCCGGCACTACTCAAGATCAGCGGGACCAATTGGTGCAGCAGCTCTCGCAACTGGTGAATGTTTCTGTGACGCAAAGCGATCACGGGATCACGATCACGACGGGCAATGGCGTCCCTCTCGTCGTTGCCGGACAGAATTTCGCGCTTCAGTCCGGGGCCGCCACGAATGGTCTGCAGGGCGTTTTTGCCCAAGGACAGGACATCACCAGCCAGATACAAGGGGGCACGCTGGGAGGGAGCATTCAGGTTCGCGATACGGTGATTCCCAACCTGATGTCTCAACTCGACACGCTGGCCAGCCAGTTCACTGCGAGCTTCAACTCCGCGAACCAGGCGGGCTTCGATCTGTCGGGAAATGCTGGCGGAAACTTCTTTACGCCTCTCACTTCAGTCTCCGGTGCGGCCACCAGCTTCGGCGTGGCTATCACGGACCCGAGCCAGATCGCGGCCAGTTCTGATGGCACTTCGGGGAGCAATGGCAACGTCACCAACATGTTGGCGGTGCGGGACCAGCAGTTGCCGGAGGGCGTAACACCGACGCAGGCTTATGCCAACCTCGTTTTGGCTGTTGGCAACTATGGCGCTACTGCACAAGCCAACGTGACGGCGAGTGGCGCGAGTTTACAGCAATTGACCGATCAGCGCGGTGCGATTTCGGGCGTCTCACTCGATGAAGAGAGCACCAATATGATTCAGTATCAGCGAGCGTATGAAGCGGCAGCACGCGTCGTTACGACTGTAGATGCCATGTACAGCACTCTTCTCAGCGTTGGGGTGACCAAGTAATGCGAATCAATCCGAACATCACGTCTGATGTCTTATCGTCAATTTACGCAACGCAGCAGCAGGAAAACACGGCTCTGCAGGAACTCTCAACTGGAAAGCGCGTGAATGTTCCCTCCGATGACCCTCTTGCGGCATCGCTGATGGTCGGCAATCAGGATCAGACTTCCCGCAACGACCAATACCTGCAGAACGTGGACTCGCTGAACAATCAAATGCAGACTGCGGATACCGCGCTCGCTTCGGTTGTTGCTGCACTGAACCAGGCGATCTCACTGGGCGTGCAGGGGTCGACCGGTACGATCAGCAGCTCACAGCGCCAGCAGATTGCTCAGAGTCTTCAGGGAATTCAGGCGCAAATCGTGCAACTGGCCAATACCGAGATTGGCGGCGTCTACCTGTTTGGTGGAACCACCAGCACGACTACACCCTATGAGATCGATTCGTCTAGCGCGTCGGGCGTGCAATACAACGGCAATCTCGGAACCAACCAGGTTGAAGTTGCTGACGGACTGACGGTACAGACAAATCTTCCCGGAAGCCAGTTGTTCCAGAACGCTAACGGCGACGTCTTCGGCTCTCTCCAACAGTTGATCAATGCGCTGCAAACGGGAACTGCTTCCGATGCCGCCACTGCGACCAATGCCGTGCGAGATGCATATAACAGCATTACGGAGAACCGGATCTTTTACGGAAATGTCGAAAACCAGCTCAATTCGACACAGACATTTCTCAACCAGGAAAAGGTCAATCTTAGCTCGCAAGAGAACACTCTCGTCGGCGCGGACATCACGAAGGCGGCCACCGATTTAACTCAGGCAACGACTGCTCACGACGCTGCCCTGGCGGCGGCGGCGAAGATCCTGCCAACTTCCCTGCTGAACTATCTGGCAACTCCGACGACGTAGTCAGTGCCTTTGCATACTGCGGGGTCGTAGTTGTGGAGCTTAGCGCCGGCGCTCGTGACGAGCGTAGAAGGTTTCTATCCGTTCCAACTTGCGGATCGCACTTCAGGCTCGGAGTAGGAAGATGCAGATCGAGGCCGAGAGGGCGGCATCGCTGACTGTGATTCCTTGGTTTTTACCTCAACCCAGGCTTCACGAACGCTGAACAGCATCTGAATCACCTCGCGCAGCACAGAAGCATCCTGCTGAATCTGCGCCCGCATCATCTCCTTGCGCATCATGCTGTAGAAGCGCGACATATTCGCCTCAAACGCGCCTCCTCGTTCCAGGTCGAGTGTACCTTCCAGCTCCTGCAGAACGAGAAAGCCGTGCTTGAGGTGCTTGGTGCGCAACTCGATTTTGCCGCCTTCCATGGCGGCGATGGCCCTTTGCAGATCGCGGGCCAGGATGTCATAAAGCATGATGACCAAATCGATGGGCCCGGCATTGTGTACCGCGGCCTCCTGATATGCGAGTTGGCTATTCGAGGTGCTCATTTGGATGAGGAGGAACTTCCGTTGTTGTCGAGGCCATTTAACTGAGCGTTGATCTCCTGTTGCAGCAAGGGCAACTGCTGCAGAGCAAGGTCAACCTGGGTATATTGCTGCGTCAGCATGGTCTGCTCGTTCGCGATATAGACTTCAAAGTTGTTGATCTGGTCCTGAAAGCTCTGCACTTCGTTATTGATTCCCTGAATATCCACGTTGAATGCGCCCTGCGTCGGATCGGTGAGGGCACTGAGCTGGGTTTGCAGCGTGTCGGCAAAACCGGTTCCGGCAGAATTGTGAAAGAAGTTCTGCACGGCCGCATAATTGGTGGAAACGGCGTTGCTCAGGGCAGAGCTATCTACCGACAGGGTTCCGTCATCGTTCATCGTGATGCCCAGCGAGGTAAGCGTATTGAAACCGTTGGTGGATGTGCCCGAATACGTCATCGCACCCATGAGCTCGCTCTGAACGATACTGGCTGCCGAGTCGGAAGCCAGGGGTCCTGCGCTCTTGGTCGTCGTATTGTAGGTCGACTGACTATTCAGGTCCTGAATCACCGTGTTGTAGGCGGTTACAAAATCCGTGACAGCTTGCTGAACGCTGTTAGCATCAGGCGTCACGCCGATTTGTACCTGAGTGTCAGGGTCAGCGCCTACAAGAGTAAGGGCCAATCCCGGAACCACGCCCGTCACCACGTTGTTCGGGCTGCTGATTGGAACTCCATCAACAGTCAACGAGGCATTCGTTCCCGAAGAACCTTTGGTAAAAGTCAGGCCGCCGGCCTCGTTGGTGACCGTCAGATCATTAGCCGCGCCGGGCGCGTTGCTGACAATTGTTAAGCGTGCCCCATTGGCATCGTTGACCACGCTTGCCGAAACCCCGATGTTCAGGTTGTTGATGGCTGCTGCCAGCCCGTCCATGGTGTTGTTGGTGTTGTCGATCGTGACCGTGGCTGGGGTGCCGCTGCCCACCTGGACGGTGAAGGTTCCAGTGGCAAGGGGAGTAGAACTATTGGCGACAGGGTTGGAGTAGTAGGAGGCGGTCGTGGCGAGACTGTTCACGACCACAGTGTGAGTTCCGGTAGGAGTGGTGCTGGTGGCCGATGCCGTAACTAGTCCGGTGTCGGAACTGGTCACTGAACGCGCATTGATGCTTCCCGAAATGTCGCTCAAATTGTTGATCGCGCTAGCGAGAGCCGAGACCTCGTTGTTGAGCTGAGTGAGGGCCGACGATTGTGTCTGCAACAGCTGTTGCTGGGTCTGCCAAACTTGTTCTGGGCCGCGCAGGCCGGCGATGAGCTGGGCCACCGTTGAACTGACGTCAATTCCTTGACCGATCCCGAGGCCCGACGAGCTCAGGGCATTGAGTATGCTCGAAGTTGAGGAAGCTGCCATTACGAGTTCCTTTACTTTTGCTCTTTCGGCTTTTGCAGCGAAGACAGCGCGTCGTCGATCGCGTTGGAGATGTTAATCAATTGCTGTGATGGAATCTGCTGAACCAGCTTGCCTGTCGATTTGTCGATGAACTTGTAAACCACTATTTCGTCTTTCTGCATTTCTACGACGACATTCGTGGGATCTGTATTTTCGCTGCTCGTATGAGCCGCATGTTTAGCAACTGGAGGCGTTGGCCGGTGTTGTGTAACGTGCTCTGAAGATCGGGCCTCGGAAGCGACTGTTGGAATCGGATCTGTCGGATTAATCTGCATAGCGGTTACCCCGCAACGAAACCTGAAATCTGGTGGGGCATTGCTGCCCCACCATTAACTAGCGCAACCCTTATTGCAACAGCTTGAGAACGGACTGCTGCATCTGGTTTGACTGCTGCAGAGCCGCCATACCGGTCTGCTGCAGTACGGTCAGACGAGACATGTTCGCAACCACGGTCGGAACGTCCGCCGCACGGATGTTGTCTTGCGCCGTAGTCAGGTTCTGAACCTGGTTTGTGATAACGCTCGACGCGGACTGCAGACGATTGATCTCGGCACCGACTGATCCACGATCGGCTGCCACGTTGGCGATAGCCGTGGTCAGGTCGCCCAAAGCGGTCTGAGCGTTGGCGGCACTGGTGAGGTCGTCGCCACTGATGTCAACCGGCGTTCCGCTGAATCCGATCGCTGCGCTCGAAAGAGCGCCGGTGGTAACGGTGATCGAGCTCGAACCGTTCGCCGTACCGTCACTGAGGTAGACGGAGGTCGCGGTCGCCGTGAACACCTGGGTTCCGTTGTAGTTGGTGCTGCTGCCGATGCTGTCGATTTCATTCTTGATCTGAGTGAATTCAGCATCGATCGTGGTACGCTGCGCATCGCTGACCGTTCCCGTCGAAGCTTCAGTCGCCAATGTGACAGCGCGGTTCAAAAGAGCAGTGACCTGCGCCAAGGCTCCGTCAGCCACCTGCAACGAACCCACGCCATCGCTGGCGTTTTGGGCGGACTGGGTCAGGGCGGTGATGTTGGCCTGCAAACCGTCTGCAATGGCCAGACCGGCAGCATCATCGGCTCCGCTGTTCAAACGCGTACCGGATGAGAGCTGCAGAAGTGTCTTCTGAAGCGACGCTTGCGTCATTGAGAGCTGATTTTGCGCCGCAAGGGACGAAACGTTACTGAGAATGCTAATCATGCTTGTCTCCTAGTAGTCTTTCCTGCACCGAACCCTGCGGCCTTGCCTCTGTTACACCGCTTCGGTGTTCAGGCTCTTGTAGCGGGCCTGTTTATCGGCAGTTCGGTTTCAGAGCATCACGGCGCCGTCATAACGCAGGTAATGGTCCCCCAGTGTACTTCCGGACACTGTCCTGTTATGGAACGGCAGCGGAGTGCCGATAAACGATGCCCGAGGGGGAGCGTCTAATGGCTCTTCCTCCAAGCGAGCATCCAAGTGATAAGAGTCACACGTCTTAACGGCCAGCCCATCGTCCTCAACTCGGACCTTATTAAGTTTGTAGAGAGAGCTCCGGATACGGTCATCACATTAACGAATGGTGAAAAATTGATCGTGCGTGAGAGCGAGGACGAAGTCGTTCGACTAGTTCTCGAGTTTCGCCGATCGCTGATGGCTAATTCTGATGGACCTCGCACCCAGTTCACACTCAACCCAAAGAAACTAAGCCCGAGTCCTGAGGGACAAATCCGTGGATAAAAGCACATTCGCAGGGATTTTCCTCGCAGTCGCCGGAATTCTGGCTGGGTTGATTCTGGAGGGCGGAAAGATTGCTCAGATTCTCCAGCCCACCGCCGCCATGATCGTCTTCGGCGGGACGTTGGGCGCCGTCATGATCCAGTTCCCGATGTCGATCGTCTGGGATGCGGTCAAAGGGCTTGCGCATGTGTTCTTTGATAAGGGCGCAGACTCGCAACAATTGATCAAAGATCTGGTCGGCTATGCGAACCGCGCTCGCAAGGAAGGCATCGTGTCGCTGGATTCGGAACTGGCCTCGATCAAAGAGTCGTTTCTGCAAAAGTCCCTGATGCTCGCAGTGGACGGAACAGAACCCACGGAGTTACGCAGCATAATGGAAGTTGAGCTCGACAATCTCGACGAACACGCCGAAAGAGTGGCACAAGTCTTCGAATCCGCTGGTGGATTTTCTCCTACGATTGGGATCATCGGCGCAGTTCTCGGACTCATTCAGGTGATGCAGCATCTCGAGAACATCAGCGAGGTCGGTAGAGGCATTGCAGTTGCCTTTGTAGCGACCGTCTACGGAGTGGGAGCAGCCAACATCCTGTTTCTACCCTGGGCCGGGAAGCTCAAGATCAAATTGCGGCAAGAACAGGCTCTCCGGGAGATGACTCTGGAAGGCGTAGTTTCCATTCTGGAGGGCATGAACCCGAGGATGTTGGAAACAAAGTTATCGGGATATCTGCGCGAAAAGAAATCCGGTGACCAGAACGCGCGCGGGGTTTCCAGCGAAAGTGAGCCCGTAGGCGCATGAGCCGCAGAAAGAAAAAGGCTGGACATGCGAATCACGAGCGCTGGCTGGTGTCGTATGCTGACTTCATCACTTTGCTTTTCGCGTTTTTCGTAGTTTTGTACGCCTCGTCACAAGCGGACCAAAAGAAGGCAGCCGTGGTTGCAGCTTCGATTAAAGGGGCGTTTCAGCAACTGGGCGTCTTTACCGGTTCTGCGCCCGGCGACCCCGGCGTTCCAGGTTCTGGCCCCACGCATCCTGAACTCACTGACGCTCCTGTTCATCTGGTAAAAGTCGCCGGCACTTCCGACAAGAAATACGGAGCGCCGGGATATGGAATCAACGTCGATGCTTTGCGGGAAGAACTCGAAGGCGCATTGGGAGATGAGATTCGCAAGCATGAAGTGCAGATGCGTACCACGCCGGAAGGCCTCGTTGTGAGCTTACGAGAAGTCGGATTCTTCAAGAGCGGGGATGCGGAACTGCTACAGGATGGGCAACAAACGTTGATGCGGATTGCTAAAATCCTGGGAAACCGGGGATTTGAAATTCGCATTGAAGGGCATACCGACAATGTGCCAATTCACAACGCGAAGTTCAAATCGAATTGGGAACTTTCCGCCACCCGCGCAACCCAGGTCGTATCACTGTTGGTCGAGCAATATCAGTTCAACCCGGCGCTGATCTCCGCGGCCGGATATTCGGAGTATCGGCCGACCGCCGATAACTCGACGGAACAAGGGCGCGCCGCGAATCGCAGAGTCGACTTGATCATCGTGGGCAAGCCGGCTGAGCCAAATGAGCCCGCGCCAGCAGTAGAGCAGCCGGAACCACCTCAGTAGCACGAGCCCGTAAGAAAGTGTTTGCGCGAGGGGGCTAAACCAGTTCCGACAATGCTTGCTGTAGATCAGCTGAGGTCGGAAACATTTGTAGGCCCTGTTCAATCAGCTCAGCTGCCTTCTCTTTTTGCTTTAGATGCATTCTGACGCCGGCAGCACGCAAGAACGAGCGCGGATGCGGGTCGATACGCGCCAGCTGCTCTGCATGTTCGGCTGCCTCCGGCAGGCGGTCCAGCACGATGCAAGCTTTCATTAACCGCTCGCGGATTTCAGCCAGGCCTGGGGCCGAATGACTCGCACGGCCGAGTTTTTCAAATCCCTGCTGCACATACCCCAGTTTTACTTCCGTGTATCCCAACTTGCTCAGCAGAACTGGATCGTTGTGGGTGAGCCGCACGGCCTCGCGATACGCCGTGCGTGACTCTTCCAGCCTGCCTAGATTGTGCAGGGCGTCCGCCCGCAAATGGATTCGCAAAATCTTGCCCGGAACCGAACTCTCGACACGACCCAACGCTTCCAGGGCCTCCTGACACTTGCCAGTGTTGAGGAGAACCATGCCCCTGAAAGTCCAAGCCTCGGGAATTCGCGGCTCAAGCCGGATCGCCTCATTGAAACAACGAAGGGCTTCCTCGGCGTTTCGAGAACACTCGTACTCCTGAAGACCGAGTTGTACCCAGGCGAGTGGATCATCGGACAGCTCCCGCACCTTCAATCGCAAGAGATTGAGATATGAGAGGGCTTTTTGGCTGCGCTTTTCTTCACCCACCAGTTGGCCGAAGTGGTGAATAAAGAAATTCGCGCGCGCGATAGTCAAATGCAGTGCCGATAGACGCTGTTCGACAAGTTCATGCACCCGGCCTGTGAAGTAGATCTCCGGACTGCGGCGGAATAAGCGGCAATTTTCATGCACAAAATAGGCTGGCGCATCTTTCGCCCTGGGATGAGATCGGTCATTGGGCTCAGTCATGCGATCCCAGCCGCGTCCCGTAGGGGTCGGCACATAGTTACGGATCGGGACCAGATAGGCCGCCGCGTCGGCCGCGAGTAGCTTGGGCAAAGCAGCACTCTTGTCGATTTCTTCGTCTGGGTCCAGAACCAGGACCCAGTCAGTCTCCATTGCCTGCAGAGCAGCATTACGGGCTTCCGCGAAATGGTTGTTCCAGGGAATCGAGATGACGGTTGCCCCGAAGCTGCGTGCGATTTCCGCGGTATCGTCGCTGGACCCCGTGTCAGCCACGACTATCTGCGAAACCAGATGTTTCACGCTGCCCAGGCAAAAAGGCAGAGCGTGCGCTTCGTTCTTCGCGATCATTGAGAGCCCGAGGGTAGGCATGGTTCTAACCGACAGCCAATGTTCTTCACGCTCAGGGGTCTGCGAATGCAAATTGGTAGCCAGATCTCTCAATTGCGGTAGGAATATTTCGAGTCATACTCAGCCTCAGCGTTAGAGGCAGATGAGGAAGGACAATTGCTCGATTGTTACCGGCAACGTCCGCGTATATGGAAGAAGAGCGTCTCATTCCAGCCACCAGGGAAACCCCGCGTCAGAACGAGGTTTTTCGCGTGCTTGTCATTAGTGAGACATACCCACGCGCGGAGGACATACCTCTCCACAATCTTCTTCTCGCTCTGCTTTCCCTTGGGCACGAGATTACCTATATCGCCCGAGAGGGCCTGAATCGCCAAGGGGACGGGTCCGCTTTGCGGCGTCTTGGCATTCCCGCCTACGCGGACGATCCGGATCGAGTGGTGATGCTGGGCAAGCAGATCCCATCGGCGCCAACATGGAACTTCGCGCAAGTTCTAACAGTAAAGAATTATGAGATTGCTATCCTCACCGAGGACTTTGACCTCGGACTCACAGCACCCGAGCAATATCTGGATCTCATAAGACAAGAATCGCCGGAAACCAGAGTTATCGTGTGGACGCGGGATGTTTTCTACGCCATGCCACGGCCTAGCACGAGCAATCGACACGCACTTGAAGAGTTCGAGAAAAATCAGGATCGAGTTTTTCGACAACGAGAAGTTCTCGAGAGGGCAGATTCGGTTTTGATTTCAGATCAGAGCGGGCTCGCGCTTCTCGGACACAAGGAAAGCCGAGCGCTCGGACCTTGCAGACCTGAAAGCATTTCGAAGGCTCTCCGGCAGGTGCGAAGCATAGTTCCGCGAACCGCAGCTGCGCATCCATTCTCCGTGATGCAGGTGGAGAAACGGTTCTCCGGACGACTATCCTCCCGCACAGGTTTGCAGCGTCTCCAAGGGCACTTGGAATGTTATGCAATGCTGGCTGGTCTTTTGATGAGCGAGGGAAACTTTTCCGCAGCGCGCGATCAGCTCAGACACATCTTCGGCCGGATGGATGGCTCCTGGGATGCCGCGGAATTCGTAACTCAGATCATCATCCTGCTGAGGCGGTGCTACCGCGAGCTTGGCGAATCGGACCTGACTGAACTCTATTGCCAGGCAGCTCGGGAATGTGCAATGAGCAATGTCGCTGGCACTCCGATGCCGCCCCCGAAACGCCACAATGCAAACGCGCCTTTGATTTCGTTGATCGTACCGACCTATAACCGGTTGCCAATCCTGCGGAAATGCCTGGCGGCGCTTGAGGCGCAAACTCTGCCAAAAAGTGAATTTGAAGTCCTGGTTATTGACGACGGATCCAGTGACGGGACTGAAGAGTTCCTCAGGCAGTACACCTCGTCCCTTGGATTTCAGCGCTTGCGCCAGCGCAACTCGGGTACCGGGGCGGCTCGCCGACACGGCGTATCTCACGCCCGCGGAGATTACCTGCTCCTGATGAATGACGACACCATCTGTGATCCAGATCTCTTGGAGCAACACCTCAAGGTGCAACGAAAACTGGGAGCTCAGCGCTGGGCGGTGCTGGGCAGCTTCCAGTACCCGACGGAAGCGCGTTGCCGTGCCCTCACGCATTACTTTTGTGTCGATCCCTTCATGTTCCCTCAAGTCAGTATGGAAGATGGCTGCCCGTACGGCTATTCCCATTTCATCACGTGCAACTTGAGCGTCCGTCGCGACGCAGTGGAGGAGGTTGGATCCTTCTCTTCGGTCTACAAATTAAGTGAAGACACTGAGTTGGGCCTGCGACTCTACGACAAAGGATTTCGCGTTCTCTATCACCCCGCAGCCCACGCCTGGCATGATCACTTGCCGTATCCCGCCCAGAATTTGATTCGCCGGGCGCGCGTCTACGGTAAGGATTACTTCCATATGTTTCGGCAGCACCCTCGCGTGATGAAAGAGTGGGCCATGCCGGTCGCCTTGACTGGAATGGATGAGCGGAACGCAACGCGAATCCTGGCCTATCTCGACACGAATCGTAAGGACGTCGAGGAGGCCGTTCGAGCTCTGGAGAAGTGGGACCAGGTCGATTTTGGTGTGCTACTGACGGAAAAGCACGAAACGGCCGATATGGTGCTGAGCCTTTTTCGACAGGCTGTACCTGCCGTCCACTGGTTCTACTTGTACGAAGCGATGTTACAGACAATGGTCAGCGAGCTCGGCCTGGCCAACGCTGCTCCAGAGCAGCTCGCCGGAATGGCCAGAAGCGCTGCGGCAGGTTCGTAACGCGGTGAAGTTGCGGCGCAAGTCCAGGGGGAGTGCTTAATCGGATGTTTGCAATTATCGGAATCTTGATCGTCTTCGGCGCCGTGATAGGCGGCTTCCTGATGGAGCATGGGCACATGAAGGTGCTCTTGCAACCAGCCGAGTTGATCATCATCGGCGGCGCGGCAGTCGGTACCGTCCTTGTAGCCAATCCCATTCACATTTTGAAGAAGATCGCAGGCGGCCTGACTGGAATTCTGGGCGGCTCGAAGTTCAACAAGCAACGCTACCTTGAGTCGCTCAAGATGATGTACGACCTGCTGAATAAGGCCAGGAAGGATGGCATTGTGGCACTTGAGGCCGACATCGAAGACCCGGCCAAGAGCCCGATATTTTCCAAGAACCCCTCCTTTCTGAAAGATCATCATGTCCGCGATTTCGTTTGTGACACCCTTCGGATGTCTGTGAGTGGAGGAGTGGAGCCGTTCGATCTGGATCAGATGATGGAACTCGATATGGAAGTCCATCATCATGACGCGACCCAGCCGGTAGCGGCGTTGAGCACAATGGCCGATTCCCTCCCCGGCTTGGGTATCGTGGCCGCTGTATTAGGCGTTGTGATAACGATGGGAGCGCTCGGAGGTCCGCCCGAAGAAATCGGACAAAAAGTAGCAGCAGCCCTGGTCGGCACATTTCTCGGAATTTTGCTGTGCTACGGGATGGTCGGTCCCTTGGCGGCCAACATGGCCAAAATCGCAGATGACGAACATTCGTACTATCACGTTCTTCGAGTGCTGATAACTTCGTTCGTCAAAGGGGCACCACCCATCATGGCGGTGGAAGTGGCTCGTCGCGCGATTCCGGGCCATGTTCGGCCATCCTTCAAAGATGTTGAAAAGACTTGCCGTTCCAGTTCTGGAGCAGCGGCCGCTGCCGCGGGGAA
>Ga0335076_10003858_pt1 | contig 15111 bp, 14 predicted proteins | sample Lox_Sample_25_FD_206717 | JGI IMG/M metagenome (GOLD analysis project Ga0335076, IMG submission 206717) | Soil microbial communities from Loxahatchee National Wildlife Refuge, Florida, United States - Lox_Sample_2.5 | ecosystem: Environmental > Terrestrial > Soil > Wetlands | place: USA...
AGGCGGCCAGATCGTCACCGGTGGGAAGCGCGCTCAGGACAAGCCGGAGGGTCACTACTACCCCGCGACCGTCATTGCCAATTGCCGCCAGGACATGGCGATAGTTCGGGAGGAGATCTTCGGGCCCGTAATGCCGGTCGTGACGTTCAACGATCTCGATGAGGCGATCGCCTGGGCGAACGACTCTATCTACGGTCTCGCGTCGTCAATCTTCACGAAGAACGTCGACGTGGTAATGCGAGCGTGCAAGGAACTCCGCTTCGGAGAGACGTACGTCAATCGCGAGAACATGGAGAACATGCAAGGCTTCCATGCCGGCTGGCGCAAATCTGGGATCGGCGGCGCCGACGGCAAGCATGGCGTGCTCGAGTACACACAAACCCACGTCGTCTATCTGCAATACGACAGCGAGGTGAGGATGCCGTAGCGAACCATGGGTGCGGCGGGCTGAAGCCGCGTTAGGCCCCCGCCCGCCGTGTGCGCCACCTGAGGCGGTCTGGTCGAGCTCAGGCTACTGGTGAGCCCAGGCCAATTCATGAGTGGCGTAGGCCCCCCTGGACTTCCTTTTCCGCATACACCTCGGCCACGGTGCGGCCGTCTGCGAGCTTGTAGATCGTCGCCGTCGGCGTAAGCTCAAAGTCGTGGGCCACGCCAACGATCGTCGCGGTCGGCCAGGTAGCCGGCGGGGTCGGCTTGGCTTTGAATAACCCGCAACCCTGGGCGCCAATGATCAGCGCTGCCGCCACGATCAAGAGCGCGCACGTGGGGCTACCGTGCAGGCTCGCGGCGTGCCCGGTTCGTCAGACTGGCCGGGGCCGGATTCATGTGTGGAGCTGGCTGGCGATTTGGCTATCGATCTCGCTGAGGGCGGCCGCTCAGCTCAAGGCCAAGTTGTGCCAGGCGCGGGCCAACCTGGGCACGGCGCTCGACCCCGAGTTTGCCGAGCACGTTATGAACATGCCACTTCGCAGTCCCCGGGCCGATATACAGCGAGCGTGCAATCTCGGCGTTCGAATGACCGGCGGCGACCAACCTGAGAACCTCGAGCTCACGTTCACTGAGGGGCTCGACCAGATCACCTCCGCCGTCGGCGGCGTGCCTGGCCGGCTTTGACGGCAAGCTTCCCGAATCGACGCTAAGCCGGGCCAGGAGCCGATCCACGAACTCGGGCGCGTCGGCTCTGACGGCCCGCAGCAACCCAGCCGCAGGACGGCCTAAGTCCAGGATCGCCCGGCTGTATCCCCCGCCGCTGGCCAGACCCACGACCTTCTTCATGCGGAGGCGGGCATCGCCTGAGCGTCCCTCGACGTCGAGGGCTAGCGCCTCCACGCCAAGGGCCGAGATCGCGATAGGAACCCGGCCGGCCGCTCGCTCCTGATTCGCGACACTGTGCGCCAGGCTGGCGGCCTGCCCGGTTCGCCCCATAGCCAGAGCCAGACGCGCACTAGTCAGCCGGTTCGTCGAGTGGGATTCCTCCATGGTCTCCCCCAACTCCGCTGCGCCAGCCAGATCTCCTTCTCGGATGCGGAGTTCGACCCTGAGCGCCGCCATCGCAGCCTCCGCCGCGACGAGATGGTGGCGTTCGGCAAGCTCCCGCGCAGTCTCGAGAACGAGCCAGGCTCTATCCCAATCGCCCATCGCATGCAGAGCCAGAACCTCGTACCGCTCCGCCCGACCCAGCACGACTGGTCGGAGCCCGAAACGCTGGCACATCTCATGGCCGGCCCGGAGATGCTCCTCGGCGGCCTCGAGCTCATCGGCCTCATACTCGGCAATCCCAAGGGGCACGAGAAAGAGTCCGCCGGCGTCGACCCAGCGCCCACGACCGTCCTGCTGGCCTTCGAGTGCGGCGCGGCAGACCGCGACGGCCTCGCGACGCTCACCTGAGGCGATGAGGGCGTCCGCCAGGTTCCACACGGTGATGAATAGAGTCATGGGTCGGCCGAGAAGAGTTGACAGCCGGTTCGCCTCGCGAAAAGCCGCGACTGCACCAGCCGTATCGCGTTCACACAGCAGCTCGCCATGGGTCGTCAAGGCAATCGATCGAAAGAGTGGATCCTCATCGCTCGTAAGATCGAGTGCGCGCTTCGACAGCTGTTCAGCGGCCGGTAGGCGGGAATAGGCCGCAATCCGAGCCGCCATCGCCGCCAACCTGGGCCGGACCACCGCTGGCTCGCCTGGAATCGGCTCCAGCGAGTCGGCCTGGCGGAGAGCCTCAGACGCGCCCGCCAGGTCGCCGGTCATGAAGCGTGAACCAACCCGAGCCACGGCAAGCAGCGGATGGCAGGACACGACCTCGCCAGGAAGCCGCTCGACCCAGTTGCGCACCCGGGCGTACTCGCCCCTGTACATCGATACGTCAAGGGCCTCCTCGATCGACCGTGCGGCCAGCTCGGTATTCCCTGACGAGAACGCGTGCTGGATTGCCTCTTCGTGCAGCTGGCGATCGGCGAACCAGGCCGACGCACGGGCATGTGCTTCGACCGCTGCCGGCTTGTCGAGCGTGGTCAGGAGAACCTGACGGAACAGGGCGTGGTAACGAAACCACTCCCGCGTCTCGTCCAGGGGAGTCACGAACAGGCCGGACGTCTCGAGGGTCTCGAGCCGAGCCTGAGCCCCGGAACAGCCGGTCACCGCCTCGCACAACGAGGCCGACATGCGCTCGAGAACAGCGGTGCCTCCGAGGAACGTGCGCAGATCGGCCGAGACTGCCGCAAGAACTTCGTCGACGAGATAGTCGAGGATGTACCGATCGGTGCCGCTGAAACGCGCGACGGCGCCCATGCGATCGGCAGCAGGACGGAGCGAAAGACCGGCGAGCTGAAGTCCGGCCACCCAGCCTTCGGTGCGGGCCGCCAGCAGTTCCACCGCGGTCTCGCTGAGCGGCAAGTCCATCGATCGAGCGAAGAAGTCGCGGACCTCGTCGACGCTGAACCGCAGATCCTCCGCCCGGATCTCGGTCAGTTCGTCACGCGCGCGCAACCTCGGCAAACGGAACGGCGGATCCTCGCGCGTGGAAATGGCGATGTGGAGTCGCCGGGGAGCATGCTCGATGAGGTATTCAACGAGCTCGTGGACCGACTCCTTGGTAATCGCATGGAAGTCGTCCAAGACGATCACCAGCGATGGGCCAGGCGCTGCAAAGTCCTTGAGCAGCGGCTCAAGAGCCTCCACGGACGGCACGCCAAGCACCCCGACAGGCCGCCTGACCTCGTGCCTTGAACCGACCGGCAATCCCGCAATGGCTGCTCCCAGGACGCCCAGCAAGGTCGACGGCTCGTCCATCGAGCCGTCGAGACCCAGCCATGCGAAGGGCACCTTCCGGCTTTGGAGCCAATCCGCCAGGAGTGTCGTCTTGCCGTAGCCGGCCGGGCCGGACACGAGAGTGAGCCGATGGCCGGCGAGTCTGCCCCGCTCCAGCCGATCGATCAGGGCCGTTCGCTCCACACGATCCGCCCGCAATCTAGGTACGGGGAATCTGTCCGTGAGCGTTCCGGATGTGACGTCGGAAGGGCGGCTCATGCCGCCACGCCCGGTGCAGACCGACGGCAGCGGCTGTGCATGACCTGCGCCTCCCTGAGTCCCCTTTTCGAAGCCTCCACTGTGCCCGTGGCTCCTGCCAGAGCCGAACTTACCAATCTCGGAGATCGGCCACGGCTTCGCTGGCGAGGAGCAGGTCGACCTATCCATCGATAGGCGACCAAACCCGGTGCCGGAGATACAAATCGGTCATGCCGGAAACATCCAGGACCACGATCAGGCACGCCGGCACCGAAAGGAGATCAATCGTGATCGCACAACCTGCCGCCCTGGGCGAACGGCTTCGCCCATCGGGTGCCCACGTCGCCTCGCAGTTCCGTGCGCACCCGATCGTCAGCTTCTTCGGTCTGGCGTACGCCATCTCTTGGGCCGCGCTGCTGATGCTCTACGGGCTGCTCGGCCTGCCGAGCGCGCTGGTGATCCTGATGCAGACGCTCGGTCCCACGATCGCCGCGCTCGCGATGGCGACGATGCTGGACGGCAGCACCGGGCGCCGGACGCTCATCTCGCGTCTCCGGATTTGGCGAGTGGGCGCGCGCTGGTATGTGTTCGCGATGCTGGCGATCCCTGCGCTATGCGTTGCGGCCGCCTGTGCGGTACCCGGAGCCCTGGCTCCGGTAGCGGGTCAATCGCCGGTCGGCCTCGCCCTTACGTATTTCGTCGTTGTCCTGGCTGCAAGCATCAGCGGTCCTCTGTTCGAAGAACCCGGCTGGCGAGGTTTTGCGCTCCCGCGGCTGCAGGCGCAGCGGGGACCACTGCTGGGCTCGCTCCTGCTCGGCATCCTGTGGGCAACCTGGCACCTGCCGCAATTCCTCATCCCGGACTGGGCGGCCCAGAACGGCGGCAGCAGCGCGCTTGTCGTACTGGAGTTCATGCTCATGGTCGTAGCCATCGCGCCCGTGCTGACGTGGGTATTCAACCGCACCAACGGCAGCCTGTTCATGACGATGACCACTCACGCATCGATCAACGCCGCGCTGACCGTATTCGTTGCCGTCGACACTGCTCTGACGGCGGGTCTGATCGCCTTCGGCGCGCTTTCGATCGTGCTCGTGGTACTGACCCGAGGTCGCCTCGGGTATGAGGCTCCTCGGACATGACAGCCCAGGAAAGGCGCTACGAGATCGTCGTCCAGGCTCGCGTGGACGGACGCTGGTTTCGCGATTACGAGGACGTCGAGATCGTCGCGCTGGCAGCCGGCCGAACCGCGATCGTCGTCACGCTCCGAGATCAGGCGGCCCTCCACGGCTTCCTGACCCAGGTCCGGGATCTAGCCTTGCCGCTTCTGCTCGTTCGAGAGCTGACACCTGGGCCCGACCCGGGGAGGAACGAACCATGAACCCCCTGCCTGACGAAGCCGCCAAGCTGCCGGTTCGAAGCGTCTACCAGCTTAGTGCGATCGGCGGAGTGCTCGCCACGCTCAGGCTCATCGCCGGGCGCCGCGTTCGCTTTCCGCGCGGGCACGTTGGAGGGCTGGTGACCCTGCCGGACGGCAGGACCTACCGCATCTTCCGAGAGGTCGTCATCGATCCGCGGCCCGGTCAACCGGACGTGCCAGGGGCAATCTTCATCCCTCGATTCCACGTGCGCGGCATGTCGCCGCGGCGGAACATCGCTTTCTCCTGGCTGCCGGCGATGCTCATCATCGGCCTCCCTGGCCTGCGCTCGAAGCGTTGGCTGATACACGACGAGACCGGAGATTTTGCGGGTCTTTACGAATGGGACACGGTCGCGGACGCCAAGCGCTACGAGTCCTCGTCGGCGATGGATTTCATGCGGAACCGCTCTTTCCCGGCGTCCGTATCGTCGCGCGTTCTCCGGCGCGACGAGTGGACGGGCCTGGGAGCGGCCCTGGCGGCAGCCCCCGCGGGACGGCACCACGTTGGTTCGCGCCGGTGACGGGGCGGGCAGGCGCCGGCACTGCCCTGGCGGGCAGGCCGGCGAGCCGCCCAGGAGCAATCAGATGAACGATCCGACAGAGTGTCCGAGAGCATCGGCGAACGCGGGCCCGGTCCGTAGTCATCGAAACCACGTTCTCGAGCTGGAGCATTCACACCTCTTCAGGCGCAACCCGCAGGCCATGTGGGTCTCGGATCGCGTGAGCGAACGGATCCTGGACGTGAATGACGCGGCCGTCACCGCCTACGGTTTCTCGCGGCCCGAGTTTCTGGCCATGACCACCAGCGACCTTTTCGCGGTAGATCCAGGCCATTCGCAATCCGACCCGCTGGCGCTCCAGACGGACTCCAACCGTCCGACCAGTCAAAGGCATCGCCGCCGCGATGGCCGAACCATCGAAGTGGAGGCCGTCAGCCGTGAGATCGAGTTCGAAGGAAGGGCCGCCCAGCTGACCCTCATCAGCGACGTGACGGAGCGCCGAGAACTCGAGGCCCGGCTGCGTGAGGCCGCCACGATCGAAACCATTGGCAGTCTGGCCGGGGGCATCGCGCACGACTTCGGCAACATCCTGGCCGCCGTCATCGGCTACGGTGACCTGCTCGTCACCGAGCTGGGTGACGACCCGCGGGCGGCGGACGCCCGGGAGATCGTGCGCGCCGGGAGGCGGGCGGCCGACCTGACTCGCCAGCTTCTCGCCTTCGCCCGACATCAATCTGTCGCACCCCGGCCAACTGACGTGAACGAGGTATTGACCGGCATCGGTCCCATGCTCGGGCGCCTCATCGGAGAGGGGATCGATCTGGCAACCAAGCTAGCGCCAGATCGCGCTGTCATCGAGATCGACCCGAGCAGGTACTCGTAAACCTTGTTGTAAATGCCCGGGACGCCATGCCATTTGGGGGAAAGCTGCGCGTGACTGTCTCGCTTGAGGACAATTTCACGCCGGCTCGACATCGCCTGTCAGGGCGAGCCGTGTTGATCACCGTCGCCGACACGGGCACGGGCATGTCTTCGGAGGTTCTCGCGCATATATTCGAGCGGTTCTACTCGACCAAAGAAGCCCGAGGCACAGGGCTAGGTCTCGTTACGACCCGCGAAATCGTCACGAAGTCGGGAGGAGACATCTGGGCCGAAACCAACCCCGGCATCGGCACGACGTTCTTCGTCCTGCTTCCATGGTCCGCGAGGCAGCCCGTTCATACCGATCGGCCCCACCTTTCGGAGGTCCCCGGCAGTCCGGAAACGAGGATCCTTGTCGTCGAAGACGACCCCGACGCAAGGCGGTGCATGGTCAGAACGCTCGAGCACAAGAACTACACCGTGCTGGTTGCGGCCTCGCCGCATCAGGCCGAGGCGTTGGCGGATGCCGGCGAACTCATCGACGTCGTGCTGATCGATATCGTGCTTCCGGCCTGTAGTGGGATCGACCTGGCCCGACGCATCCTCACTCGACAACCCAAAGCGTGCGTCGTGTACGTGTCGGGATACGACCCCGGCGCTCTGGTGCTGGTCCCGGACCGCGACAGCTTCCTACCAAAGCCGTTTGGACCGTCGGAGCTGCTCGACTGCGTTCGCGAAGCCCTTGCCCGACGCAAGAGATGAGGCCGGGGCAGGGCGCCGACACGCAAGAGGCAACGGGCACCAGGGCGTACTGGGATGCGGTGAACATGGTATGGCCCCGGCGCCTTCTGATCCTCGCCAGGGGATGCAGGGCTGCTTGCCCCCCACCCGCCTGGGTCGTTGATGATGTAGTCGCCTGGATAACCGATTGGCGCAACCCTCTTGCCAGGCGACCGTCTGACACCGGAGCCCGGCGACCGCCCGACCGCGATCCGCCACCGATCGTCATTCCGCGTGGCCCCAAGGCCCTCCGACTCTGGCGATGTTGTATGATCCGCCGCGCTGGTCAGGAACAGGCTCTCCGAGCGGTCAACTACGGCCGCGAGAGACGAATCCTATCAGTTATCCGCTCTGGTGAGCGTGAATCGGTGGGGCTATAGCTCAGCTGGAAGAGCGCCTGCATGGCATGCAGGAGGTCCGGGGTTCGAATCCCCGTAGCTCCACCAAATCCCCCCGCTCGATCCTCAGCCGTCCGTGCGGCGAAGCCACCACCGGCGTACGGCAACGCCTGACCAGATCAGCTCGACCACACCGAAAGGCCACGCGCCCTGCATGAAGCCGTAGAGAGGATCAGCATGGCGGTCACCGAAAGCGCCCCGAAGGCGGTCAGCGCGTCGACGCCCGGCCTCCCATTCCCGGCTCCGCCGTCAGTTCGCCCGGACAGTCGGCGCGGGCTCGCCGACCAGGTGGACCTCCAGACCCGGGACCGAGTCGAGGAGCCGATCGGCCAGCGAGGCCCGTCCGACGTGGAGGCCTCGGTGGGGTCGATGGACCAGGACCAGATGCGTCACCCGGCGATCCCGGATGACTTCCTCGATGCCACGGGCCAGGTCGGCGGCTTCGCCCCGGATGATCTCGGCGCCGAGATCGACGCCGTAGTCGAGGTTGGTCTGGACGTTCTGCTGGCGGTCGCGCGAGAGGCCGATGCCGGGCGTCTCGACGGCCAGGACGAGCAGCGGGGCGTGAAGCGCGCTGGCGATCGAAGCCGCGCGGCGCAGGGCTCGCCGGCAATCCACCGATTCGTCGGCCAGGGCCATCACCCGCTCCGTAACCGGGCCGACGTGGACGCCCCGCTCGCTGACGATGCCCTCCAGCTGGTCGTCCACCTTGCCGGCTACGAACCGCAGCGACAGGTCGCGCAGCGCCGTCAGGTTCGGCTCGGTGAAGAAGCGGTCCAGGGCTACGGCGACCCGCTCTGGCGGATAGACGTTGCCGTGGCGCATCCGCTGGCGGAGCGCGTGCGGGCTCATGTCGACCAGCTCGATCTCGTCGGAGGCCCGGACCACCTCGTCAGGGATCCGCTCGCGAACCGGGACGTCCAGGATCGTCTCGACCGCGTCGGCGACCGAGTCGACGTGCTGGACGTTGCAGGTGCTGATCACCTCGATGCCGGCGTCGCGGATCGCCTCCACGTCCTGCCAGCGCTTTTCGCGTGCGGAACCAGGGGCGTTGTTGTGGGCCAGCTCGTCGATCAGGGCGACCGCCGGGTGGCGGGCGATGATCGCGTCGGGGTCCATCTCCTCGACCGTCACCCCGCGATACTCCACGCTCCGGCGCGGCACGATCTCCAGGCCGTCGAGGAGCGCGGCGGTGTTGCGCCGGCCGTACGTCTCGACGAAGCCGACGACGACGTCGGTGCCGCGATCATGGCGGCGGTGGGCCTCCTCGAGCATCTTGTAGGTCTTGCCCACGCCCGGGGCCATACCCAGATACACCCGCAGCCGGCCGCGGGCGGGTTTCGCGGCCTCTTCCAGGCGGGCCAGCATCTCGTCCCCGGTCGGTCGCTTGGGTTCTGCGTCGGCGGTCATTTGAGAAGTCCGTCGAGGTCCAGGTTGAGCTCCAGGACATGGACGCGCGGCTCGCCGAGGAAGCCCAGCAGCGGTTGCTCCGTGTGGCGGGCCACGTACGCGCGAACCTGATCCTCGGTCATGCCGCGGGCTTTGGCAACGCGCGCGACCTGGTACTCGGCCGCGGCCGGGGAGATGTCCGGGTCCAGCCCGGATGCCGAGGTGGTCACGAGGTCGACCGGCACCGGCGCGTCTCCGTTGGCGGCGCGCTCGGCGTCGACCCGCTGGCTGATCTGGTCGATGAGGGTCTGGCTGGTCGGGCCGAGGTTGGAGCCGGCCGAGGCGGTGCCGTCGTAGCCGTTGGTGCCGGCGTCGGAAGGCCGACCCCAGAAGTACTTCGGGTCGTCGAAGGCCTGCCCGATCAGGCTCGACCCGACTGTCTTGCCGTCGGCGGCGATCAGCATCGAGCCGTTCGCCTGGAAAGGAAACACGGTCTGGGCCACGGCGGTGATCGCCGCCGGGTAGGCGATGCCGGTGATCACGGTCATGGCGATCAGCAGGGCGATGGCCGGCCGCAGGAAGTTGCGAATGAAGGAGATCATCTGGAGTCTCCTAGGCGAGGTGGAGCGCGGTGACGAGGAGGTCGATCGCCTTGATCCCGATGAAGGGTGCGACGATGCCGCCCGCGCCGTAGACGAGCAGGTTGCGCTGGAGCAACTCCGCTGCCGGAGCGGCACGGAAGGCGACGCCGCGAAGCGCCAGCGGGATCAGGGCCACGATGACCAGGGCGTTGAAGATGACCGCCGACAGGATGGCGCTCTGCGGGTTCGTGAGACCCATGACGTTGAGGGCGTTCAGCTCCGGGTAGACGGGCACGAACATTGCGGGCAGGATCGCGAAGTACTTGGCCACGTCGTTGGCGATCGAGAACGTGGTGATCGAGCCGCGGGTGATGAGCAGCTGCTTGCCAATGGCGATGACCTCGAGCAGCTTGGTCGGGTCGCTGTCCAGGTCGACCATGTTGGCCGCCTCCTTGGCCGCCGAGGTCCCGGAGTTCATGGCCAGGCCCACGTCCGCCTGGGCCACGGCGGGAGCGTCGTTGGTGCCGTCGCCGGTCATCGCGACCAGGTGTCCTTCGGCCTGCTGGGCCCGGATGAAGGCGATTTTGTCCTCGGGCTTGGCCTCGGCGATGAAGTCGTCGACGCCCGCCTCGCGCGCGATCGTGGCGGCGGTCCGGGGGTTGTCGCCGGTGATCATCACCGTCTTGATGCCCATCTTACGGAACTCGGCGAAGCGCGCGGGCAGGCCTTCCTTGATAGTGTCCTTGAGCTCGATCGTGCCAAGGACCCGGCACGACCCGCTGCCATCGGTGCGCAGAACGAGCGGGGTCGCGCCCGCGTCCGCGATGCGGTCGGTTTCGGCGAGGACCTCCTTCGGCATCAGGCCGTCGAGATCCGCGGCGATGGCGTCGACCGCTCCCTTGCGAATGAGCTCGCCGGCCTGCGTCCGGACGCCGGACGTCCGGGTTTCGGCCTTGAACGGGATCTCCTCGACGATCGTGGCGGCGAGGGCGGCGAAGCCCGTCTCGTCGCCGGCGCCGGCGGGCTTGCCGAGCTCGGCCAGGCGCTTGCGAGCCAGCACGACGACCGATCGGCCTTCGGGCGTCTCGTCCTTGATCGAGGTCACGAGGGCCGCGGTGAGCGCCTCCTCCTCCGGAACGCCGGGCGCGGGAACGATCGACGCCGCCAGCCGGTTGCCGTAGGTGATCGTGCCCGTCTTGTCGAGCAGGATCACGTCCACGTCACCGGCCGCCTCGACTGCCCGGCCGCTCATGGCCAGGACGTTGAACCGGGCGACGCGGTCCATGCCCGCGATGCCGATTGCGGAGAGGAGACCGCCGATGGTCGTAGGGATCAGGCAGACGAGCAGGGCCACCAGGGCCACGGTGTCGACCACCGTCCCGGCGTACTGGCCGAACGGCCGGAGGGTGACCGTGGCCATCAGGAAGATGACCGTCATCCCCGAGAGAAGGATCGACAGGGCGATCTCGTTGGGCGTTCGCTGGCGCTTCGCGCCCTCGACCAGGGCGATCATCCGGTCCAGGAAGGTCTCGCCTGGATCGGTCGTCACGCGGATCACCAGCCGGTCGCTGACCAGCGTGGTGCCGCCCGTGACCGACGATCGGATGTCGGTGCCGGGCTCCTTGAGAACCGGCGCCGACTCGCCGGTGATGGCCGCTTCGTTGACGAAGCCGACGCCTTCGATGACGTCGCCGTCGCCGGCGATCGCCTCGCCTTCCTCGACGACGATGATGTCGCCCTTGCGCAGCTCCGACGAACCGACCGACTCGAGCGTCCCGTCGGCCCGGCGGCGGTGGGCCACGGTCTCCGAGCGGGTCTTGCGCAGGGTCGCGGCCTGGGCGCGACCGCGAGCCTCCGCGACCGCCTCCGCGTACGTCGCGAAGAGGACCGTGAACCACAGCCAGATGCCGATCTGGAACTGGAAGCCGGGGTCGGTCGCTTCCGCGCCGCCCGACCGCTGGAGGCCGGTGACGTCGGCCGCCCAGATGATAGTGACCAGGGCGGCCGTCACCTCGACGACGAACATGACCGGGTTCTTGATGAGCAGCCGTGGATCGAGCTTGCGGAACGCGTGGGGGAGCGCGGCCCGAAGCAGCCCGGGATCGAGCACGCCGCGCGGCTTGGGCGGTTGTCCGCCGGACGGCTTGGCGCCCCCGAGGGTCACGAACCGCTGGAACCGGCGCGTACCACGGCCGAGCTCCATCGAGGAAAGCATCTCAGACAGACTCATCTAGAAGACCCTTCCCGCGTTCTGGAGCAGCTGCTCCGCGATGGGCCCGAGCGACAGGGCGGGGAAGAAGGTAAGCGCGCCGACGATGATCACGACGCCGACCAGGAGGACCGTCCAGGTGACTCCTGTGGTCGGGAACGTGCCGATCGAGGCTGCGACGCGGCGCTTGCCCGCCATCGAACCGGCCAGGGCGAGGATCGGGACGATCATCCCGTACCGGCCGATCAGCATGGCGAAGGCGCCCGTGACGTTGTAGAAGGGCGTGTTGCCGGTGAGCCCGGCGAAGGCCGAGCCATTGTTGCCCGTCTGACTCGAGTACGCGTAGAGGATCTCGGTGAAGCCGTGCGGCCCGGCGTTGAGGGGCCCGGCCTGGCCGTACGAGGTCGCGGTGGCCAGCGCGGTGAAGCCCAGGATGCTGGCCCCGAGGACCAGGGCCGTGATCATGGCCATCTTGATCTCGTAGCTCTCGACCTTCTTGCCGAGGTACTCGGGCGTCCGGCCGACCATGAGCCCGGCGATGAAGACCGCCAGGATCGCGCCGATCGTGAGCATGCCGTACATGCCCGCCCCGATGCCGCCCGGGGTGATCTCGCCGAGCTCGATGTTGAAGAGCGGGACCATGCCGGCGAGCGGCTGGAACGAGTCGTGCCAGGAGTTGATCGCACCGGTGCTGGTGCCCGTGGTGGCCGCGGCGAAGAGTCCGCCGACGGCCGACCCGAAGCGGACCTCCTTGCCTTCCATGTTCCCGAGCCCGGCCTGGGCGACGGTGTTGGGGAAGAGCGGGTTGCCGACGAACTCCTGGTGCATCGCCCAGACGGCGCCGACCAGTAGGATCGAGGCCATCGCGGCGAAGATCGTCCAGCCCTGGCGCTGGTTGCCCGCGTACCGGCCGAACGTGTAGGTCAGGGCGAACGCGGTCAGGAGCAGGGCGAAAATCTCGAGCCAGTCGGTCAGCGGCGTGGGGTTCTCGAAGGGATGGGCGGAGTTGGCGTTGAAGAAGCCGCCGCCGTTGTTGCCCATCTCCTTGATCCACTCTTGAGAGGCGACCGGTCCGAGCGAGATGTTCTGGGTCGCGCCCTGGAGCGTGGTCACGACGGCCGTGGGATTCCACGTCTGTGGGACTCCCTGCCAGACCAGGACCAGCGCCCCGATGACGGAGACCGGCAGCAGGACGTACAGGATTCCGCGGGTCAGGTCGACCCAGTAGTTGCCGAGCGTCTTGGAGCTGCGGCGGGTGAGGCCGCGGAACAGCGCGATGGCCACGGCCATGCCGGTCGCGGCCGAGGTGAAGTTGCGGACGGCCAGCATCGCGGCCTGGATGCCGTACGTGGCGCCGGTCTCGCCCGAGTAGTTCTGCCAGTTGGTGTTCGTCTCGAAGCTGACCGACGTGTTGAGGGCCAGATCCGGCGACTGGGGCGCGATGCCGCCCTGGTTGAAGGGCAGGACGTTCTGGAAGCGGAGCATCAGGTAGCCGGCGACGATGGCGACGACGGCGAAGACGAGCACCGCGACGGTGTATTGCTTCCAGTTCTGCTCAACGGTCTCGTCGACGCCAATGACGCGATAGACGGCCCGCTCGACCGGCCGGATCAACGGGCTCAGGAAGACCCGCTGGCCCTCCATGACCCGGTAGATATAGGTTCCGAAGATCGGCGTGGCGATCAGGATCGCCAAGGCAAGCGTGATGAGTGTCAGGTAGTCGCCCGTGCTCATGGTCAGAAGTCCTCAGGCCGAAGCAGGGTCCAGATGAGGTAGACGAAGCCGAACGCGGCCAGCAGCCCGGCCAGTAGATCGAGAACGTTCATCGGCGCACCCGATCGCACAGCTCCAGGTAGGCCCACATGGCCGCGACGCAGGCGACGAAGATGAGCGCGATCTGGACGTCAGTCACGCGATCCCTCCAACTTCTCCTCAGCGATGCCGGCGCCCGGAATCGACTCGCCCGAGGCGCCCGCCGCCGACCGATCCACCACCTCGACCAGGGTCGACATGGCGAAGGGCTTGGGCAGGAAGCCGGCGCAACCGAACTCGCGCAGCCGCGACGGCGGCACGGCCGTGGCGCTGACGATGAACACGGGCGGGGCTCCGGCCGCGGCGAGGGAGCCGCCGCGGAGGAAGCCCCAGCCCGAATCACCGGGCAGGTTGATGTCCAGCAGAACGATCGTCGGCCGGTATCCGGATTGGATCGCCGCCGTGGCCTCCTCGGCCGAGGCTGCGACCCTGGTTTCGTGGCCGCGGGCCCGCAGATGCTTGGCGACGGTCGTCGCCAGGGGCAGGTCGTCCTCGACGAGAAGGATCCGGGCGGTCGCGGCGGGGCTATTCATCGACGCGCCTCACGACCAGATCGCAGCCGGCGTCCTCGGGCCAGACGATCGGTTCCAGGAGAAGGCCCCGCGACGCGGCTTCGGCGCCGAAGTGGCGGGCCACTTCCTCGCCGAAACGGAGCCCGGTCAGGGTCATGCGAGTCGCGGTGCCCGAGGCCACCATGGCCATGGCGCTCTCGACGTCGGCCATCTCGGAGGCCAGGCGCTCCCGGGTTTCGTGGTCGTTTGCGGCCGTCGAACGGCCGGTCTCGTGGCGATCCATGAACCCAGGATCGGCCAGACCCCCAAGAGGCCGGCGGCGGACGGCGGGTGCCGGCGCTTAACGCTGCCTAAACGCGGAAAGGCGCCTCGGTCTAGCCCTCGAGCACTCCGCTCGCGCCGAGGTGGCCCGCCCAGTCCTCCAGGGCGGTCGGGAGCGTCTGCCGGACCTGGACCCAACCGTGGTCGACCTGGGCGGCGACCGACGCGCAGCCGTAGCCGTCGGCCTTGAGCGTGGCGGCGAACTGGGCCGCTCTGGGTCCGTAAGCGGTCTGCTTCGGGTTGGCGATCAAGACGAAGAACAGCCCGGAGCGACTGACCGCCGGCACCTGTTTCACCAGGACGGTCGGAGAGGCGGCCAGTTCGGTGGCGTTGTCGTTGTTGAACGGATTGCCCGACGCCGGAGCGCCCCACCCGGCGCGGTAGTAGCCCGAGAACGCGATCGCCGACCCGAACACGCCGGGGTGCTGGAGAACCAGCGTTGCGGCACAGTACGCTCCCTGGGAGAAGCCCATCATCGCCCTGGCCCCGGGATTGGCGATCGTCAGGTAGTGGGAATCCAGGTAGGCCGGCACCGTCTGGCTCATGTACGTATTTATCCACTCGCGGCCGTCGAACGAGTTGGCGCACTCGGTGTCGGGATACGGGGCGCCGTTCGTCCCCATGAAGACGACGATGGTCGGCGGGATCGCGCCCGAATCGATCAGGGAGTCCATCACGGCGGTGATGTTCACGCCGTGATCCCACGAGTTGAAGGCGTAGTCGGCCTCATAGATGACCGGGTAGCGGCGGGTTCCGGTCGCCGAGTACCCGGGCGGCGTGTAGACGTCGATGCCCAGCTGCTTGGTCGGGACGCCCTTCCACGGAGCCGC
>Ga0335076_10003859_pt1 | contig 15109 bp, 13 predicted proteins | sample Lox_Sample_25_FD_206717 | JGI IMG/M metagenome (GOLD analysis project Ga0335076, IMG submission 206717) | Soil microbial communities from Loxahatchee National Wildlife Refuge, Florida, United States - Lox_Sample_2.5 | ecosystem: Environmental > Terrestrial > Soil > Wetlands | place: USA...
GGTCGACATCGGCCCGGGCGACGTGCTGACCATCGATTTCGACGGGCAGAACGGCGGCAAGGGCGGCCTCGGCCAGGACGGCGGCGACGGCGGCCACGGCATGGGCGGCCGCGAGGGCGACTCCGACACCACCTGGCCCGGCACCGGCTGCGACCGCCAGCCCGGCAGCGGCGGCGTCGGCGGCAACGGCGGCAATGGCGGCATCGGCGGCCGCGGCGGCCGCGGCGGTGATGCCGGCAACATCGCGATCGTCAGCACGCCGGCCAACATCGGCAGCGGCGGCGCGTTCGTCAGCGGCAAGTTCGTCTACGTCAATGACGGCGGCGATGGCGGCGAGGGTGGCAATGGCGGGTTCGGCGGCCGCGGCGGCCGCGGCGGCAATCCCGGCTTCAAGACCAGCGAGTGCGACAACGCCAACACCGGCGCCGACGGCGCCGAAGGCTCGCCCTCGCCGGGGTTCGGCGCCGGCAGCCCGCTCACCAAGGGACCGAACGGCTCCAACGGCGCCGCCCGCGGGTTGGCCTTCGAGGCGCTCCCGCCGCAGGGCACTTGCGCGGACCTCCTGCCGGTTCCGATCCAGGTCACGGGCGCACTCGCGCCCGCCGTCTACTGCCGCGGCTTCAGCACCCCGGACACGGGTGACGGATCGCTGACGGGAACGAACCTGAGCCAGGTTGTCGGTGCCGCGGTGTCCATCGCCAATGTGACGGCGACGGTGAAGGGCAGCAGCACCGACACCCAGCTCGACCTCCGGTTCGACATGGCCGGCAACTCCGGCACCGGCATGGGGAATTTGATCCTGCATCGCGTCTTCGGCCCCGATCACGTCATCCCGAATGCGCTGCAGGTCCAGCGCTTCGAAGTGCTGAGTGTTGCACCGGGATCCGGGGCGCGCGGCAACTCCGTTGCCGTGACGATCACCGGGCGCTGCTTCGACGCGACCGCGGCGCTGCAGCAGGTGAACGTCAGCGGCATCAGCGTCAACGCCGTCAACATCCTGGTGGTGGACGACCAGCACATCACCTGCGTCTTCGAGATCGGCAATCTCGCGGCCCTCGGGGCGCGCGATGTCACGGTGCGCACGGGTTCCCGTCAGCACACGCTGCTCGGCGCCTTCACGGTGACGAGCTGAGCGTCTCGCCACGGCCTCAGGTTTTGCGGGGACCCGGATGATGACGGCGCTGGCGTCGCCGATCGAGCGGGCGCGCGGCTATCTGCTGTCCGCCGCCGCGACGGCGTTTTCCGAGACCCGGCATCGCATGCGCTTCCCGCGCGAAATGGGCTTCGCGGCGCCGGAGGAAGCGCAGTCGACAGACGTCTTCGCGCGCGCCGTCCTCGGCGAGCTGCTGGTGGACATGGCGGCGCTCGCCGACGATGCCGATTTCGCCGCCGTGCTGCGCGATATCGCGCATCGCGAAGCGGCGCACGTAGCGGCCGCGCGCCTCGTCGACCGGGCCGGCGGCTGGAGCTATTTTCCCGGACTGCCCGAGCTGCCGCCGGATGCCGACAGCCTGGCGGCCGCGCTCACGCTGTTCGTCCGCGCCGCGCCGGAATTCATATCCCTGTGCGTCGAGCCGATCGACCTCGCATTGGCGACGCAGACGGCCGACGGCTCGATCGAGACCTGGATCGTCGCACCGGACGGCGCCGGCACGAAGTCCGCCATCGAGGGCATCCGCCGCTTCTGGGGCCGCGACCGCGCCGTCGATGTCTGCGCGCGCTTCTTCCGTGCGCTGCATCTGCACGACCCGCGTCGCCATCGCGACGCCATCTCCCGCGGCGCGGGCTTCATTGAGCGGAGCCAGGACGCCGACGGCGGCTGGCATGCGCAATGGTACTTCGGCCGGTGCTATCCGACGCTGCTGGCGGTCGATCTGCTGGCGGCGCTCGATGCCAAGTCACCGGCCATCGATCGGGCTCTCGGCCACCTGACGGCGACACAGCGACCCGACGGCGGCTGGGGCGTGTGGCAGAGCGTGCCGCTCGATACGGCGCTGGCGCTCTGGCTGCTGGCGCGCGCCGATGCCGACGCCTATCGCGATGTCATCGGCCGTGGGCTGCCTTGCATGCTGGGCTACCAGGCCCGTGCCGGCAATTGGCGGGCCTCGCCCTGGATCAAGATGGACGTCGGACGGCCGCAGGACTTCCTCTCGCACACCCTCACCTACCAGAGCGAGACCATCGCCAGCGCCGTCTGCCTGCGCACGCTGCTGCTGCTTCGCCGGAACGGATTCGGCGTGACCTGAAAAACAGTGTCCGCTCCCCGGGGCAGCCTGGAGAGCGGACACGTAATGCTCCTCCGCCTCGACGCCGGCAGTCAGGAACGGTGAGGCGAGGTCGGCGGCGGCGCGCCTCAGCTGCCTTCGGTCAGGACCTGGCCCTGCGGCGACAGCACGACGTTGACGGCGGCGCCGTCCTTCATCGCCTGGCCGTGCCAGTAGTTGTCGCAACCCTTGGAGAGGTCGCGAACGTCCGCATAGCCCGCGGCCTCGATCTTCCTCTTCGCCTGGTCGGCGGTCGTCCCGTCGATCCGTTCGCCCGGCATGCATCCCGCCCAGGCAGGGGCGGACGCGAGCATGGCGACGACTGCAACGGCGAAGACGCTTGCTTTCCACTGCATGGTGCACCTCGAACTGGCTGATGGTAGGTCGCTTAGGTAGTGATTCCGCCCGACCCAGCCAACACGGTGCGGCACTGCGCGCCAGTGGCATTTTTTGCCCATGGCAGTGGCGTTACGCTTGACATGTTCCTGATTTGTTCGTATAGTACCCAAGTATGCCTGCGAACATCCGCACCTCGTTCGAATTGTCATTCCCGCGAAAGCGGGAATCCACGCAGCTCAACTGTCACCTGCCCTGGACCCCCGCTTTCGCGGGGGTGACAACCGAAATATCGGGGGAAAGCTTGGACGCGCATCGGCGCGGCAGGGGTTCGGCGGGCATACGCAATTTGCGTCAGGTTAAATTGCACGTTTTGAGGAAAATGGGAACGCGCCGGGCTATTCCAGCGCCGCCGCCTGCTGGCGCAGCACGTACTTCTGGACCTTGCCGGTCGAGGTCTTGGGCAGCGGGCCGAACACGACCGTGCGCGGCGCCTTGAAGTGGGCCATGTTGGCCCGGCAGAAGGCGATGATCTCCTCGACAGTCGCGGCGGCACCCTCCTTCAACGTCACGAAGGCGCAGGGCGTCTCGCCCCAGGTCGTGTCGGGCCGCGCCACCACCGCCGCTTCCAGCACCGCCGGATGGCGGTAGAGCACGCCCTCCACCTCGATGGTCGAGATGTTCTCGCCGCCGGAGATGATGATGTCCTTCGAGCGGTCCTTGAGCTCGATGTAGCCGTCCGGGTGCCGCACGCCGAGGTCGCCCGAATGGAACCAGCCTTGCGCGAAGGCCTCGTCGGTCGCCTTGGGGTTCTTGAGGTAGCCCTTCATGACGACGTTGCCGCGGAAGAAGACCTCGCCCATCGTCTGCCCGTCGGCCGGCACCGGCGCCAGCGTCTGGGGATCGGCGACCATCAGCCCGTCGAGCACCGGATAGCGCACGCCCTGGCGCGACTTCAGCCGCGCCTGCTCCTCGAGCGGCAGCCCGTTCCATTCGTCGTGCCAGTCGCAGACCACGGCCGGTCCGTACACTTCCGTCAGGCCGTAGACATGGGTGATGTGGAAGCCCATGCGCTCCATCTGCTCGATGACGGCGGCCGGCGGCGGGGCTGCCGCGGTCATCAGCTCGACCGTTCGCCCGGCGAGGCCCTCGGCGAATTCCTGCCGCAGGCTCGGCTCAGCGTTGATCAGCATGTTCATGACGATGGGCGCGCCGCAGAGATGCGTCACTCCGTGCTCGATGATGGCATGGAGGATCGGCCGCGCCGCCACCCGCCGCAGGCAGACATGCGTGCCGTTCAACGCCGTGACCGTCCAGGGGAAGCACCAGCCGTTGCAGTGGAACATCGGCAGCGTCCAGAGATAGACGGGATGCGGCGGCATGTTCCAGACGAGCGCATTGCCGATCGCGTTCAGGTAGGCGCCGCGGTGGTGGTAGACGACGCCCTTGGGATTGCCGGTTGTGCCGGAGGTGTAGTTGAGCGAGATCGCCTGCCACTCGTCCGCCGGCAGCGACCACGCGAAATCAGGATCGCCGGTCGACAGGAACACCTCGTAGCCCATCGTGCCGAGCCGCTCCCCCTCGGGCCCTTGCGGATCCGCGATGTCGATGACCAGCGGCGGCTTCTCCATCAGCTTCAGCGCCCGCCCGACGACCGCCGCGAACTCGGTGTCGGTGATGAGGAGCTTGGCCTCGCCATGCTGCAGGATGAAGGCGATGGTCTCGGCGTCGAGGCGGACGTTGAGGGCGTTGAGCACGGCGCCCGCCATGGGCACGCCCAGATGCGCCTCGAAATGCGCCGGCACATTGGGCGCCATCACCGCCACCGTGTCGCCCGGTCCGATGCCGCATCGCACCAACGCCGAGGCCAGCCGCCGGCAGCGCGCATAGCTCTCGGCCCAGCTGTACCGCTCGCTGCCATGCACCACCGCCGGGCGCTGCGGATAGACCGCGGCGGCGCGCCGGATGAACGTCAGCGGCGACAGCGGCACATAGTTGGCCGGGTTCTTCTCGAGATCGGTGTCGTAAGCGCTTGGCATGACGGCGATCATACCGGCGGCATTGCCTCGAGCAAGCTGTCGGGCGCGTCGAACACCCGCACGACGCCCGTCCGCCCGGCCACGGCGTCGGCGATGCGCAGGCGATGGCGGAAATTCATGGGGTGGGGCAGGGCGGTCGGCGGGAAGAAGCCGAGCGCCGCGATCTCGCCGGTCGGCTCCCAGGCCGTGCGGTCGAGGATGCGTCCCTCGAACAGCAGCACGAGGTCGTCGGCGAACGGCTGGGCATAGGTGCCGATGAGGCGGCGGACCTCGATGCGGCAGCGGGTCTCCTCCAGGATCTCGCGATGGAGGGCGCCGAGCGGCGACTCGCGCGGCTCGACGCGGCCGCCGGGGAGCGTCCATTCGAAGGGCGGATAGTTCTGCCGCACGCACAGCACGTCACCGCTGTCGTTGCGCAGGAAGGCAAAGACGCCGATCGTCGCCATAGTCCCGGAATCGCCTTGTTGCGGAGCCGCCCCGCCCGCATCATGCCGGGCGAGGACACGGGCGTAAAGGAACCACCATGCTGCTGCACCTGCAGACTTGGCCGGATGTCGAGGCCTATCTCAAGACCAGCGTCGGCATCATCATCCCCATCGGCTCCACTGAGCAGCACGGGCCGAACGGCCTCGTCGGTACCGACGCGATCTGCGCCGAAGCGGTGGCGCGCGGCGTCGGCGAGGCGGCCGGCGCGCTGGTGGCGCCGACCATCGCCGTCGGCATGGCGCAGCACCATCTGGGCTTCGCCGGCTCGATGACGCTCCGGCCCTCGACCCTCATCGCCGTGGTGCGCGACAACGTCGTCTCGCTCGCCCGCCACGGCTTCCGCCGCTTCTATTTCATCAACGGGCACGGCGGCAACATCGCCACCGTCAACGCCGCCTTCTCCGAGGTCTACGCCGAGACCAGCCTCGCCGGCGGCGGCAACAATCCCGGCATCAAGTGCAAGCTGCGCAACTGGTGGGAGGCGGCGCGGGTGAAGGAGATCGTGCGCGAGCTCTATGGCGGTTCCGAGGGCAGCCATGCCACGCCATCAGAGGTCTCGCTCACCTGGCACGTCTATCCCCAGGCGGCGCGGCCCATGAAGCTCGATCCGCCGATCGCGCCGAGCGGCGACTTCGCCGACGCCGACGACTACCGCCGCAACTTCCCCGACGGCCGCATCGGCTCGAACCCGGGTCTTGCCACTGGCGAGGCGGGCGGGCGGCTGCTTGCGGCCGCGGTGGACCATCTTGCCGCCGACTATCGGTCCTGGGTCGGCGCCTAGCCGCCGTCTTGGCAAGCGCCGGTCGCATCGCGCACAATCCTTAGGACAGCCGAAAAACGGACAGGGGACCGATGGCGGCGAAGAAGGCAAAGCCGGCAGCAAGACGAAAGAAGCCACCCGCGAAGCGCAAGGCGGCGACAAAGAAGAAGTCGGCGTCGCGCCGGGTCGCCGCCAAGAAAGCGCCGGCAAAGAAGGCCGCCGTACGCACGCCATCGGTGCCGAGGAAACTCAAGAGCCGACCGAAGCCGAAGGCAGCGGCGAAGAAGACGCGGCCGCGGCCCCCGGCATCGGTCAAGCGTGCCCCGGCGCCGCGTCAGCCGCTCGGCCTGCAGGTGGCGCGGCCGGAGGCGCCCGAAAGAAAGGCCATGCTGGAGCAGGCGCTGACGGGGACGCCGAGGGAAGGTCAGCGGGTCGCCGAAACCCGGCGCAGCTATGCCGAGGAGCACGCCCGCTCGCTCGCCGATCCAGCGGGATTCTGGGGCGAGGCCGCCGCCGGCATCGACTGGATCATGAAGTGGGACCGGGTCCTCGACGATGCCAATCCCCCCTTCTACCGCTGGTTCCGCGGCGGCGTGCTGAACACCTGCCACAACGCCCTCGACCGCCACATCGGGCGCGGGCGCGGCGATCAGCCGGCGCTGATCTATGACAGCCCCGTGACCAATACGGTGCGGCATTTCACCTACCGCCAGCTCCGCGACGAGGTCGCGCGATTCGCCGGCGCGCTGGTGAGCGAGGGCGTCGTCAAGGGCGACCGCGTCATCATCTACATGCCGATGGTGCCGGAGGCGCTCGTGGCCATGCTGGCCTGCGCGCGCATCGGCGCCGTCCATTCGGTCGTCTTCGGCGGCTTCGCGGCCGCCGAGCTGGCGACGCGGATCAACGACGCGACTCCAAAGGTGATCGTCTCCGCCTCTTGCGGCATCGAGGTCGGCCGCGTCGTCCCGTACAAGCCGTTGCTTGACGCCGCGATCGCGATGGCGATCCACAAGCCGGAGCGCTGCGTCATCCTGCAGCGTCCGATGGCGCGTGCCGAGCTTATCCCCGGCCGCGACATCGACTGGCAGGACGCGATCGGGCGCGCCGAACCGCATGAATGCGTGCCCGTCCAGGCGACCGATCCGCTCTACATCCTCTACACCTCCGGCACGACCGGCCAGCCGAAGGGCATCGTGCGCGACCACGGCGGCCATGCTGTGGCGTTGCACTGGTCGATGAAGAACATCTACGGCATGACGCCCGGCGAGGTGTACTGGGCCGCCTCCGACGTCGGCTGGGTCGTCGGCCATTCCTATATCGTCTATGCGCCGCTGCTCTACGGCTGCACGACCGTGCTCTACGAAGGCAAGCCGGTCGGCACGCCCGATGCCGGCGCCTTCTGGCGCGTCATCGCCCAGCACAAGGTGAAGGCGCTCTTCACGGCGCCGACGGCGTTCCGCGCCATCCGCCGCGACGACCCCGACGGCAAGCTGCTCCGCAACTACGACCTCTCCAATTTCCGCACGCTCTTCCTCGCCGGTGAGCGCCTGGATCCGCCGACGCTGGAATGGGCCGAGCAGCACCTGAAGGTGCCGGTCATCGATCACTGGTGGCAGACGGAGACCGGCTGGGCGGTCTGCGCCAACTGCGTCGGCATCGAGCAGCTGCCGGTCAGGCCCGGTTCGCCGACCAAGGCCGCGCCGGGCTGGGACGTGCGGGTCGTCGATGAGGGTTGCCACGAAGCCAAGCCCGGTGACATCGGGGCGCTGGTCTGCAAGCTGCCGCTGCCGCCGGGCTCGCTGCCGACGTTATGGAACGCCGACGACCGCTTCGTGCGCGCCTATCTGCAGACCTATCCCGGCTACTACCAAACGGGCGACGCCGGGTACATGGACGATGACGGCTATGTCTATGTGATGGCTCGCACCGACGACGTCATCAACGTCGCCGGCCACCGCCTGTCGACCGGCGCCATGGAGGAGGTGCTGGCCGCGCATCCGGATGTTGCCGAATGCGCCGTGGTCGGTGTCGCCGACGAGATCAAGGGTCAGGTGCCGCTGGGCTTCCTCGTGCTCAAGGCCGGCGTCCATCGCGATCACCCGCACATCGTCGCGGAGGTGGTGCAGATGGTGCGCGACCGCATCGGCCCGGTCGCCGCCTTCAAGACTGCGATGGTGGTGAAGCGTCTGCCGAAGACGCGCTCGGGCAAGATCCTACGCGGCACCATGCAAAAGATCGCGGACGGCCAGGAGTACAAGATGCCCGCCACCATCGACGACCCCGCGATCCTGCCGGAGATCGCCGAGGCGCTCGCCGCTGTCGGCTACGCCGCGCCGCGCCTGTCCCGGTCGCTGTAGCGGCTCCGGCGGCGGCCGGTTGCGGCATCGATCCGGCGTCGGTACGCTCGCCGCAACATCCAGCCGATGCGGTATGCCATGAATTTCAAAGCACTGCTCAAGTCTCTCGACCTCGATGCCACCGCTCTGGCGTCGGGTGATCTGCCCGTTCATTCGCCGATCGACGGCAAGGAGATCGCCCGCGTCAGGAGTCACAGTCCGGCGCAAGTGCGCACGGCCGTCGGAAAGGCGCAGCAGGCATTCGGCGTCTGGCGCGACGTGCCGGCGCCGAAGCGTGGCGAGCTGATCCGGCTGCTCGGCGAGGAGCTGCGGGCCGCCAAGGACCGGCTCGGCGAGCTCGTCACGGTCGAGAACGGCAAGATCCTCGTCGAGGGCAAGGGTGAAGTGCAGGAGATGATCGACATCTGCGACTTCGCCGTCGGGCTCTCGCGCCAGCTCTACGGTCTCACCATCGCCTCGGAGCGGCCCGGTCACCGCATGATGGAGACATGGCACCCGCTCGGCGTCGCCGGCGTCATAACCGCCTTCAATTTTCCGGTCGCCGTCTGGTCGTGGAACTTCGCCCTTGCCATCGTCTGCGGCGACGCCGTCGTGTGGAAGCCGTCGGAGAAGACCCCGCTGACGGCGCTCGCCTGCGAGCAGCTATGGCGGCGCGCCGTGCGGCGCTTCGGAGCGGCGCCCAAGCATCTGCTGGAGGTGGTCATCGGCGGCCGCGAGGTCGGCGAGGCGTTGATCGACGATCCGCGCGTCGCGCTGGTCAGCGCCACCGGCTCGACGCGCATGGGGCGCGCGGTCGGCCCGCGCGTGGCGCAGCGCTTCGCCCGTTCCCTGCTCGAACTCGGCGGCAACAACGGCATGATCGTGGCGCCCTCGGCCGACCTCGACCTCGCCGTGCGGGCCATCTATTTCGCGGCAGTCGGCACCGCCGGGCAGCGCTGCACGACCCTGCGCCGACTCATCGTCCACGAGCAGGTGTATGACCGGCTGTTGCCGCGGCTGAAGAAGGCCTACGCGAGCGTCAAGGTCGGCGATCCGCGGGAGCCGGCCACGCTGGTCGGGCCGCTCATCGACGAAGGTGCCTATAGCGGCATGCAATCGGCGCTGAAGCAGGCGGAGGCCGACGGCGGCAAGGTGTTCGGCGGCGAGCGCGTGCGCCTGAACAAGAACCCGGACGGGTTCTACGTGAAGCCCGCGATCGTCGAGATGCCCAAACAGACCGACATCGTCCGCGAGGAGACGTTCGCGCCGATCCTCTACGCCCTCAAATACCGGAAGCTGGAAGACGCCATCGCGATCCACAACGACGTGCCGCAGGGCCTGGCGTCCTGCATCTTCACGACGGACCTGCGCGAGGCCGATGCGTTCCTGGCAGCCGGCGGCAGCGACTGCGGCATCGTCAACGTCAATATCGGTCCGAGCGGCGCCGAGATCGGCGGTGCCTTCGGGGGCGAGAAGCAGACCGGCGGCGGCCGCGAATCCGGCTCCGACGCCTGGCGCGCCTACATGCGGCGGGCCACAAACACGATCAACTACTCGAATGCACTGCCACTCGCCCAGGGCATCAGCTTCGACGTGGCGGGCTGATGGGGCGGTCCGTCGGCCGCACCTGTCAGGTGTTGTGCTCCGGCAGGAACTTGCCGAGGTCGGCCAGCGTGGCGCGACGCGGCGGTTCCTCCGGCTTCGCCGCCTCGTCGGTCGGCGCCGCTTCTTCCTTTGCGGCCGCATTTTTCTCCAGGGTCTTGCGTCCCTTGAGGACGGCGGCGTTGAGATCGCTCTGCGTGCACAATCCCAGCAGCACCGGGTCGCGCGGCCGCAAATTGGCGAAGTTCCAATGGCTGCGGTCGCGCACGGCCGCGATGGTCTGCTTGGTCGTGCCGATCAGCTTGGAGATCTGCGCGTCCGTAAGCTCCGGGTGATGGCGGATCAGCCAGGCCACCGCGTCGGGCTTGTCCTGCCGCTTGGCGACCGGTGTATAGCGCGGACCCTTCGTGCGCATGGCCGGCAGCGGGATCGTCGCTTTCGACATCCGCAGCCGTTCGTTCTTGTCGGCCTCGCAGCGCGCGATCTCCTCCTTCGTCAGCTGGCCGTTGACGGTTGGATCGAGACCCAGCATCCCCTGCGCGACCTCGCCATCGGCAATACCCTGCACCTCGAGCGCGTGCAGGCCGCAGAACTCGGCGATCTGCGGGAACGTCAGCGTCGTGTTCTCGACCAGCCAGACAGCGGTCGCCTTGGGCATCAGCAGCTGGGCCATGGGACTCTCCTGCAACGATCAACGCCTCGCCCGTTGCGGTCCGCCGGCACACCCCGGCGAACCGTCGCATCGAGCGATCCCGAATGTCGGGATTGATCAGCCAGATTGCGAGGCGAGCGAGGCCAATACCACTGTTTCAGGCCGGCCGCCAGGGCGAATTTTCCGCCTGCGGCAGCGGATCAGCGCATCGTCAGCACGATCTTGCCGATGTGCGCGCTCGATTCCATGAGGCGGTGCGCATCCGCGGCGCGCGCCAGCGGGAAGGTGGCATGGATGACCGGCGCCACCCTGCCGGACTCGAGCAGCGGCCAGACGTTCGCGAGCAGCGCCCTGGCGATGGCGCCTTTTTCCGCGACCGTGCGCGGCCGCAGCGTGGATCCGGTGAGAGTCTGCCGCTTGAGCATGAGGGGCAGCAGATTCAGTTCGGTCGAGCTGCCCTTGAGGAACGCGATCTGGACCAGCCGGCCCTCGAGCGCGAGGATCTTCAGATTGCGGGCGATATAGTCGCCGCCCACCATATCGAGAATCACGTCGACGCCGCGCCCGTCGGTCGCCTTGCTCACGACATCGACGAAGTCTTCCCGCCAGTAGTCGATGGCGAGGTCGGCGCCGAGTCGCCGGCATGCCGCGCATTTCTCGGCATCGCCGGCCGTCGCGAAGACGCGCGCGCCGGAGGCGTGCGCCAGCTGGATCGCCGTGGTGCCGATGCCGCTGGATCCGCCATGCACCAGGAACGCTTCCCCGGCCTTGAGCCGGCCGCGTTCGAAGACATTGGTCCAGACCGTGAAATAGGTCTCGGGGATCGCGGCCGCCCGCACCATGTCGAAGGCCTTAGGCAGCGGCAGGCACTGTGGCGCCGGGACGGCGCAATACTCGGCGTAGCCGCCGCCCGCGACGAGGGCACAGACGGCGTTGCCGACACGCCAGTCGCCGACGCCGTCGCCGAGAGCGGCGATGCGGCCGGCGATCTCGAGGCCGGGAAGATCCGATGCGCCGGGTGGCGGTGCATAGCCGCCCTGGCGCTGCAGCACGTCCGGACGATTGACCCCGGCGGCCTCGACGGCCACCAGCACCTCGCCGGTCGCCGGAACCGGCAGCGGGCGCTGGCAGGGCAGCAGCACGTCCGGGCCGCCGGAGCGGCTGATCTCGACGGCCTTCATCGTTGCCGGCAGCGCCGCCATGGGGGACTCCCGAGTCTGGTGATGCGCACCGACGCTCTAGTATGATCGGCGCGAACGCACAACCCTGTTGCAACGGGAGGCGGACCCATGGACATCGAGGAATCGGAGCCGCGGAAGAAGGGACCGGCCCCGCTCAATCTCGACCCGCTGTCGATCGAGGAACTCAACGACTACATCGCCGCGCTCGAGGCCGAGATCGCCCGCGTCAAGGCAAAGATCGAAGCAAAGAAAAGCCACCTGGCGGGGGCTGCCTCGCTGTTCCGGCAAACCTAAGCCGGTCGATTGGCGGGAAAATCGAAAAATCCCAGCAATTCGTAATTCATTAACCATACTTTAACGAATACCCCCGAGAATGATTAACAGACGATCCCTGCCATGGGGATCCTCTCGAGGGTCACTTCCTTGATCCTTGTTGACGCCTCCCTGTCTAACTTGCCGCCGGTCCTTGCGATCGGCGGTTTTTCTTTGTCCGGCCGGCTGGCAGATTCCAAAACCCTTGGCAACAGAAAAACTTGCGGCAGGCGGGAAATCCGCGCTTGACGCATTTCTGCAATGCAAATAGCGTTTGGCTCGGCAAGTTTGACAGGTTGAGGCTCACAAAACGGCAAAGGGCCGACGTCGATGGACGGGCGGCCCTTTGCATTTGGTGGCGCTTGCCATTGCGGCCGCTCTGGCTTCTTGTGCTGGGCCAGTCCCAAAGCAGGTGAGCGCCCATGGCCGATCCGAAATTTCTTCATTTCGATACGCTGAGCCTGCACGCCGGGCAGCAGCCGGAGCCGACGACCGGCGCCCGTGCGGTACCGATCTATCAGACGACGTCTTACGTTTTCCGCGACACCGATCATGCGGCGGCGCTGTTCAACCTGGAACGGCCCGGCCACATCTATTCGCGCATCTCAAATCCGACGGTCGCGGTCCTCGAAGAGCGGATCGCGGCGCTCGAGGGCGGCGTCGGCGCGGTCTGCACGGCGAGCGGACAGGCGGCGCTGCATCTCGCGGTCGCCACGCTGATGGGCGCCGGCGGGCACATCGTCGCCTCGGCTTCGATCTACGGCGGCAGCGTCAATCTGCTGAAACTGACCTTGCCGCGCTTCGGCATCGAGACGACCTTTGTCCATCCGCGCGATCTCGACGGATTCCGCCGCGCGATCCGGCCGGAGACCCGCCTCGTCTTCGCCGAGACGATCGGCAACCCCAACCTGGAGGTGCTGGACCTGGAGGGCGTTTCGGCCATCGCGCATGGCACCGGCCTGCCGCTGCTGATCGATTCCACCTTCTCGACGCCCTATCTCAATCGGCCGATCGAGCATGGCGCCGATCTGGTCATGCATTCCGCCACCAAATGGCTGGGCGGACACGGCGTCGCCATCGGCGGCGTGCTCGTCGACGGCGGGCGCTTCGATTGGGAACGATCGGGAAAGTTCCCCACCCTGACCGAACCCTATGCCGGCTACCACGGCATCGATTTCGCCGAGGAGTTCGGCCCGCAGGCCTTCGTCATGCGGGCGCGGGTCGAGGGATTGCGCGACTTCGGGGCGTGCATGAGCCCGGCAAACGCGTTTCAGATCCTGCAAGGCGTCGAAACGCTGCCGCTGCGCATGGCACGGCACGTGTTGAACGCGCAGAAGGTTGCCGAGGCCCTGAAGGCGCATGCGGCCATCGCCTGGGTGAACTATCCGGGCCTGCCGGATCATCCGGACCACGAGCGCGCCAACCGGCTGCTGCCCCGCGGCTGCGGCTCGATCGTCAGCTTCGGCGTCAAGGGCGGCCGCGCGGCTGGCCGCCGCTTCATCGAGAGCCTGAAACTCGCCTCCCATCTCGCCAACGTCGGCGACGCCAAGACCCTGGTGATCCATCCGGCGAGCACGACGCATCAGCAGATGGATGCCGAGGCGCTGAAGGCCGCCGGTCTGAGCGAGGACCTCATCCGCCTGTCCGTCGGCATCGAAGACGTGGCCGACATTCTCGACGACCTCGGCCAGGCGCTGCGGGCGTCGCAGAAGGCGTAGGCGTCGCGATGATCCTTACCATCGATGGCGCCGCGACATTTGCCGCCACGGGTGGCCGCCCCTTCGACGCGGCAGTTCCCGCCGTGGTGTTCCTCCACGGTGCCGGCATGGATCACACGGTATGGGCGCAGCAGGCGCGCTATTTCGCGTATCACGGCCGGTCGGTGCTGGCCCTCGATCTGCCAGGCCACGGCCGCTCGGCCGGATCGATCCGTGGCTCTGTCCCCGCATTGGCAGACTGGGTTGCGCAGGCGCTCGACGCCGCCGGTCTCGCGCGCGCTGCGCTCGTCGGCCACAGCATGGGCGCCCTGATCGCCCTGGAGGCCGCGGCGCGGATGCCGGGGCGCGTGCGCAGCTTGGCGCTGCTGGGGATCGCCGGCCGCATGCCGGTGCATCCCGATCTGCAGGCCGCCGCTGCAGCGGGTCAAAAGCTCGCGCCGGAACTCATGGTCGCGTGGGGGCATGGACGCAGTGGCCAGATAGGCGGTCATCCGTCCCCGGGCCTCTGGATGATGGGCAGTGCGCTCAGCCTGATCGATCGGTCCCGGGAAGGCGTGCTCGCGGCCGACCTGGCGGCCTGCAATGCCTATGACGGCGCGCTGGCGGCAGCGGCGCGGGTCGATTGCCCGACCCTCTTTCTTGTGGGGGCTGCGGACCGCATGACGCCGCCCAGTCACGCGAAGGCGCTCAGCGAAGCGATCGGAGCCGCGCGAACGGTGGTCCTGCCGGATACCGGCCACATGCTGATGACCGAACGGCCGGACGCGGTCATCGACGCGCTGAAGGAAATCGTCTGAATAGCAAAAGGCCGGACGGGTTGCCCCGTCCGGCTCCTGTTTACTTGCTGCAGACCGTGCTTAGGCGGCCTTGCTGCCTTCGATGACCGTCGGTTTCGCCGACTTGGTGTCGATCTTGATCGTGCGGGGCTTCATGGCCTCGGGCACCTCGCGCACGAGGTCGACATGGAGCAGACCGTGGACCAAGCTGGCGCCGCTCACCTTGATGTGGTCGGCGAGCTCGAAACGCCGCTCGAAGGCGCGGCCGGCGATGCCGCGATAGAGGAACTTACGCTCCTCGTCCGACTTCGCGACCTTGCCGGAAATCACGATCGAGTTCTCCTGGGCGGTGATGTTGATGTCGCCCTCACCGAAGCCGGCAACCGCCATCGTGATGCGATAGGCGTCGTCGCCGAGGACTTCGATGTTGTAAGGGGGGTAGGAGAGCGCGCTGTCGTCCAGGCGCGTCGCCGCGTCCAGGAGCCGCGTCATCCGGTCAAAACCGATCGTGGAACGGAAAAGGGGGGAGAGATCGAGAGTACGCATTGCCATATCCTCCGTTGAGCAACATGGGAGGCGGAACAGCTTCCGCCGGTTCAGTTGGCCGGACCCATCAGCGGCATCCGACCAGCCCAAAACATGGGCAC
>Ga0335076_10003860_pt1 | contig 15109 bp, 13 predicted proteins | sample Lox_Sample_25_FD_206717 | JGI IMG/M metagenome (GOLD analysis project Ga0335076, IMG submission 206717) | Soil microbial communities from Loxahatchee National Wildlife Refuge, Florida, United States - Lox_Sample_2.5 | ecosystem: Environmental > Terrestrial > Soil > Wetlands | place: USA...
CTTGTACCCGAGGCAGAGGATGAACTCGTTGTGTCCCCAGGCCGCGTAGTACCGCATGATGTGCCAGAGGATCGGCCTGCCGCCGATCTCGATCATCGGCTTGGGGATGCTCCGGGTCTCCTCGCCCATGCGCACCCCCAAGCCGCCGCAGAAGATGACGACCTTCATCACGTCGAGTTAAGGACGGAAGGCCGTGATCGTCTACTGGCGGGCCGATGGGGTTCGAGCACGGTGGCGATCGGAATCGGCACGATCAGGCTGGCTCCCCACGCTTTCGTATAGGCGAGCTGCTCCGCGATCTCGCGCGCGAGGTTCCACGGCAGGATGACGATGGCGTCGGGCCGGGTCTCGGCGATCCGCTCCGGCGGCACGATCGGGATGTGCGTTCCCGGCGTGTACCTCCCGTGCTTGTACGGGTTGCGGTCGACGGTGTAGTCGAGGAAGTCGGTCCGGATGCCGCAATAGTTCAGCAGCGTGTTGCCCTTGCCGGGCGCGCCGTACCCGACGACCTGCTTGCCGGCGCGGCGCTGCTCGATCAAGAGCTCGAGCAGCGCCCGCTTGGACTCCTCGACCTCGTGCGCGAACCGCGCGTAGCGGTCCGGATCGAGGAGCCCTTCACGCCGTTCCCGTGCGATCAGCTCCGCGACGGCGGGGGCCGGCTCGCGGCCCTCCGAGGCGTGCGCGGCGTAGACGCGGAGCGAGCCGCCGTGGCTCGCGAGCTCGTCGACGTCGACGACGGCAAGCCCCTGCGCCGCGAAGACCTCGCTGATCGTCGTCAGCGAGAAGTAGCCGAAGTGCTCGTGGTAGATCGTGTCGTACTGCAGACCCTCGAGCAGCCGGGCGAGGTGAGGAAACTCGAACGTCGCGGTGCCGTGCGGGGCGAGCAGGATGGAGACGCCGGCGACGAAGTCGTTGAGGTCGGGGACCTGCGCGAGCACGTTGTTCCCGAGCACGAGGTCGGCCTGCCGTCCTTCGGAGGCCAGCCGCTCGGCGACCGCGGCGCCGAAGAACTCGACGAGCGTCGGGACGCCACGCTCCTCGGCTGCGAGGGCGACGTTTGCCGCCGGGTCGATCCCGAGCACCGGAATGCCCTTGGGCAGAAAGTGCTGGAGGAGGTAGCCGTCGTTCGAGGCGAGCTCGACGACGAGGCTCTCCGGGGTGAGCAAGAGGCGGCTCGTGATCATGTCGACGTACGCACGGGAGTGCTCGATCCACGAGTCCGAGTAGGCGGAGAAGTACGCGTACTCCGTGAAGATCTCCTCCGGGGCGACGAACGCGGGAAGCTGCGCGAGCCAGCAGCGCGTGCAGACCCGCACGTGCAGCGGGTAGAACGGCTCCATCGCCTCCAGCCGATCGGCGGGAAGGAAGCTCTCGCAGAGCGGGGACTTGCCGAGGTCGACCATCGTCAGGTCGAGCGGCGCCGCGCAGAAGCGGCAGTGCGTTCCGCCGGGCGTCACCGCCGGCCGCCGAGCTTCGCGAGGCGGGGCCGGATCCCCAGCCGTCCGCGGGTGTGCTCGTGCACCGTGTGCTGGACGGCGGAGCGTCTCCGCGCGACGTCGCCTCTGAAGCCGGTGCGCATCTGCGGGGGGATCTCCTCCGCGGGTAGGCGAACCCGCCCCGAGTCGAGGAGCTCGACCATCTGCTCGGTGTAGACGTTCGGGCGACGGGCTGTGAGCCACGGCTTGTCGAGGATGTGGTGCAGGAAGCGCGCGTTCGGCACCGGTTCGTCGAACGGGTAGTACGCCGCCTCGTGGGAGACGGTGTACAGCGAAGGCGACACGCTGCAGAGCAACGCGTTCAGGACCTCCTGGTCGAGGAAGTAGAACGGGTTCGCCAGGCCCCAGTTCTTCGGCGGGCGGTCGCCCAGAATCTCGTTCAGCCGCTCGACGCCGCTCTGATAGCGCGGCAGGAACCCGGAGCTCCTCGGCACGATCATCTGCCCTGCGTTCACGTAGGGAGCGGGGTAGAGCCGCCCGTATCCGAGGCGAAGCCACTCCGTGAAGAAGCGGTCGGTGTCGTTGCGGAAGAACACCGGCTTCGTGCCGAACAGATCCGTGAGGGGACGGACGACGATCACGTCGGCGTCCATGATCACCGCGACCTCCGGGTCGACCTGCACGGCCCCGTACGGCTTCAACATCGTCGGGAACATGTGGGCGGGCGCGCTGATCAGCGTCGCGTGACCGTCGAGGATGTCGCGCTGCCGGTCCGTCAGCCCGCAGTCGACCAGGTAGAACGGCTCCTCGTGGCCGACCCGCCGCAGCGAGTTCAGGAGCGTCACCGCCCCGATGAAGTGTCGGTCGTTGCTGACCGTGAAGAACGCAGCGTCCGTCGGCCGTCCCCCCGAGCTCACACGAACCACCCTAGGGCGGGCTCCGCCGGCGCGAAAGGCGAGATCGGGAAACCTGGACGCCTAGCCGACCGGCTAGGAGCCGGCCCGACGTCCGCGCATCATCGCGGAAGCCCGAGCAACGCCTTTCCGAAGACGTCGTAGTCGAGCGCGACCTCGATCGTCGACCGCTCGAGGCGATGCGGCGCGGCGGGGCGTCGGGCGAAGCCGCGGATGCCGAACGCGGCGTCGAAGACGCCGGAGTCGGAGAGGCGCCGTTCGGTCGCCTCGTCCAAGCGGTCTCCGAACGGGTACGCGAAGGGGAGGAACTCGAGCCCGAGCCTCTCCCGCAGGGCTGCGGCAGGCTCGACGATCTCGTCGTCGATCTCATGCGGCGAGAGGCGGGAGCAGTACGGGTGGCTGCGCGTGTGGAGCCCGACGTCGTGGCCGCGGGCGATCCACTCGGCCAGGCGCTCCCACGTGAAGTACGGATGCTCCCGCGCGAGATAGTCGGACAGGGCCGGCATGTCGCAGAGATCCCAGAGCCGGTCGACGAGCTCCTCCCGGAGCGCGGTCGGCCAGGCGAGGCTCGCGGGCATCACCATCGACGCGTCGCCGATCTCCGGAAGCTCGGCGGTCGCCATCAGCTCGTTGTAGCGTCGGACGCGCGTGGTCCCGTCGGAGAGCGCCTCGACGGCGCTCAGCTTGTGCGTCCACATGAGGTCGTCGTTGCCCACGGTCGAGGTGACGACGAACGTCGTCGCCTTCACGCCGTGCCGCTCGAGGACCTCGGCCGCCCCGCTGGCGAGCAGGTCGCACCCGTCGTCGAACGTCACCGCGAGCCGCGGGCGGGACCCATTGGCGCGCTGGTCGAGCACGAGGTCGCGGAGCGGGCGGAACTCGAAGTACCGGCCGAGCAGCGCCAGGTCGCGGTCGAAGCGCTCGAGGGTCAGGTCGCGGTAGGACTCGGGGAGGTACGTGCGCGGCGCGCCGACGTAGTGGAGGTAGACGACGTTGAGCCGGCGACGCAGACTGCTCTGCGTGATCGCCGACATCGGAGGCGTACGCGCGGCACGCCCGATGACGGTCTTGGCGCCTGCCTTGATCATCATGTGAATCCGAGCAGCGCGTCGATCGTACCTCGCATCGCGCGGCCGGCCTCCTCGTCGTTCGTGCAGTTCCAGTAGGGCACCATCCGCTCTTCGCGCACGTGCGCACCGGCGGTTTGCCGCACGAGATGGCGCCGCACCTGCCGTGTCTCGTGCAGCGTCCAGCCGCCGCTCGTGCAGTAGTAGAGCGGCGGTGTCTGGCGCACGCTGGTGAAGCTGCGGCGCTCTTCGTACTCGGCGAGAAACGACGAGTAGACGTGGGCGGCACCGCGCACCGTCTTCATGAACAGGCTCGCGGGGTCGTCGTCCGCCTCGATCGCGGGGAGATAGTGGGCGAGGATCTCGCCCCCGTCGACGGTCGTGCTCATCGTCATGAGGGTCCCCCCGCAGAGCTGCACGTGTCCGTTCGCGAACGCGAACATCACCGTCGAGGCTCCGTTGTAGACCGGGGAGATCCCGCTGTGAAAGTTGAGCATCGTCCCGCATGCCTCGATCAGGCCCCGGCCGTAGATCGGCCCGCCGTGACAGACGACGACATCCGAGGCGAGCTCGCGGACGAGCGCGATCGACTCCGGTGAGTTGATGTCCTGGACCGTGCGCGCCACGCGGTCGACGCCGACACGTTCGTAGTAGTCGGAGGCGTCGCGGAAGAACCGGCTGTCTGCGTCGCGCAGTGCCCGGCCGCGGCTCCAGCCGCTCACTCCGGCCGGCGCGCTCGCGAGCGCGTGCAGCGTGCCGTCGACGAGCCCGAGCCGTGCGATGCGCCTTCCTTCGCGCCGTACCCTCGCGTACGTTCCGCGGCTCGGCGGCACCGGGTGGACGACCGCCACCACGTCGTGTCTCTCGGCGAGATACGCGCAGAAGTAGCGGTGATGCAACGGCCGGGCCGGCGTGATGATCGTCACCCGCATGCTCACCTGGCCTGCACGTCGCGAAATGCTACTCGCGTGTCACCTGGCCGACCGGCGAGTCGGCTCACGTGCGGGCCACCAGCGGAAGAGCCCGGTCTCGCGCCTCGACCAGCCCCCGCCGGACGTAGGGCCAGGCGTGAGGGCGGCGTGCGGCGCCGGCGAGGCCGGACGGGTCGAGACGCTCCAGACGGACGTCGACGACCGTACCGCCCGAGACGGGCACGGGAGACGGCCCTCGTGCCGTGCCGTCGACGACGACGCCGTCCAGGTGCGACAGCGAGCGCGAGTCCACCTCGAGCTCGGTGACGCCCTCCGGGATCGGGACCGTCGCCCTCCGGGTGTGGAGTCGCAGGCGCAACCGCGAGCCGTCGACCCGCGAGTCGTACGACGTGCGGACGATCTCGTCGAGCGACGTCCACCGGATGTCGCCCACCTTCCGAATCGCTTCCGCGATCTCCTCGAGGACGCCGAGACCGCCGCGGACGTCGGCGTGGTGGCCGTAGACGACGATTGGATGGCGCAGGAACGCACGCAGCACGAACTCGTCGTGCGGCGTGTCGAGGCGGAGGCGTGGGATCACCGGGATCCCGGAGGCGACGATCTCTGTCGGTCCCCACCCCGTGAGGACGCGGCCGGCCGGCGGCGCGTCGAGCCAGGGATACGCCCGCGTGATGCAGAGCGCGTCGAAGAACAAAGGCATCGCATCCGCCACGGCCTCCGAGCAGGCGCCGTGCGGCGGAGCCATCACACGTGCGACCGGCACGCCGTACCTGCGCTCGAACCGCTCGATCCGGCGCCGCGCCTGCGCGAGCAGCGCGCGGCTGCGGCCGCCGTCCAGCGACCGTCCCAGCTCCTGCCGGAGGTGGTCGTTGCCGTGGACGAGCAGCGACAGAACGTCGCCGTGCGACCGGAACAGCCGGACGGCGGCGCGCGACGCATGCCAGGTGTCGAGCGGGATCGTGGCGAAGGCGACGTGGTATCCGACCCGGCGGGCGTCGGCGGCGAGGCGGTCGTAGTCGAGGTAGCCGTACGACATCGCGTGGAGATTCGGGTCGTCGAACACGAAGGCCGCGCGCAGCGGTGGAGGCGCGAACGAATCGGGCGCGCTCCGGCGGAGGAAGTCGACGATCGGGACGAGGGGGAGAAAGCCGCCGAGCGAGAGCCGGTCTCGCAGCAGCTCCGACTCGCCGAGCTCGGCGACGCCGACCGCGACACGCTCGACGTTCCCCTCCCGTACCCAGACGGGCGTGCGGCCCATGTGCGCGACCACATCGCCGCCGCCGGGATCGGGCAGCGCCTCGAGCGGAGCCGACCTGTGGGAGAGCGACGCGGACCGAAGGGACCGGTCGATCCCGGAGTCCGCGGCGAAGTCGACCTCGGCCGAGTGTGGCCCGAACTGCGGCGCCTCCGCCGGAACGACGATCGTGGGCGGGCCGGCGTCTCGGCGACGGTCGCCGAAGACGATCGCCGCGCTCGCCGCGGCGCTCGTCCGGGCGCCTGCCGGGACGATCCGAACGCCGAGCGCCTCGCCGAGCGCGGAGAAGAGCCGGACGCGACTCGCGTGCGCCTCCGGCGGCTCGACGACGACCGTCGGCGCATCGGGTGCTGACGCCTGCTCCACCCGCCTCATCGAAGCAGATTGTCCAGTCGTGTCCAGGCGTCCTCGGAATACTGTTCCGGAATGGCCGGGGCGCGTGCGGATGTCGTCGTCGTGACGCACAACAGCCGCGACCACATCCGGGCGTGCGTCGAGCCTCTCAGCCGTTCCTCCGAGCTCTCGGTCATCGTCGTCGACAACGACTCACGTGACGGCACGCTGGACGCGCTCGCCGATCTCCCGGTTCGTCCGGTCCAGCGCCGCGACAACCTCGGGTTCTCGTTCGCGTGCAACGTCGGCTGGCGCGAGGGAAGCTCGCCCGTCGTCGTGTTCCTGAACCCGGACGCGACTGCGGAGCCCGCCGCGATCCTCCGCCTCGCCGAGCTGCTCGAGGAGGATCCGGGCATCGGCGCCGTCGGGCCGCTCCTCCACGACGAGCACGGAATCCACCTGTCGCAGCGTCGCTTCCCCACCGCTGCGATCTCCTTCGCGGCGGCCTTCTTCCTGCCACGCGTCTGGCCCGCGACTCCGTGGTCGGTGGACGTGGGGAACAAGGACGCGTACCGCAGGAGCGGCTCGCCCGACTGGGTGTCCGGTGCGTGCATCGCCCTCCGACGCGACGTGCTCGAGCAGCTCGGCGGCTTCGACGAGCGCTTCTTCATGTACTACGAGGACATGGACCTCTGCCGCCGCGTGCGGGACTCCGGCCTCGACGTTCGCTTCGAGCCCTCGGTCTCCGTCGCGCACATCGGTGCCGCGTCCGCGCCGCGTGCGCGGCTCATCGCGGTGATGACGGAGAGCCGGCTTCTCTATGCGGAGAAGAACCGGGGACCGAGCGGCCTCCTCACCGAGCGGGTCGCGACGATCGTCCACGGACTCACGCACGCCCTCGTCACGACGCAGGGACCCGAGGCACGGCGCAACTATGTGCGTTCGCTCGCGATCGCCTGTGAGAGCGTCGCCTCCATGGGCCGCGATGCCGCCGGTCAGCCGCGACCGCCGTCGCCGGCCTGAGTCGCGCTCGCCGGCGGCGAGAGCTCTCCGTTCGCATACAGCGTCCCCGTCAGGCCGAGCATCACGACGAAGAGGAACGTCACCTGGATGAACGAGAACGCGTCGAACGTGAGCATGCCGACGGCGTAGCTCACGATGGATGCCGCCAGCGCCGCCGGGAGCCATCCGTCGGGCCCCGGTCTGGCACGCGACGCCCGCGCCAGCATCCGCGTCGCCCGGACGAGGAGCCAGAGGAACGCGAGCGCCCCGAGGATCCCGGTCTCGCAGAGAACGCCGAGCCACTGGTCGTCGAGGATCGGGGCATTCGACATCACGGGTCCGTTGTCGCCGGCCAGCCTCGTGCCGAATCCCTCGCCGACGATCGGATGCGGATAGAACTCGCTGTGGAGCACGGGCCCGAGCGTCGCGATCCGGCCGCTGCCGACGTTGTTGTCGGCGCTCTGTGCGACCAGCCCTCCCTTCGGGAAGAACGACTCCCACATCGCGCCGAGGGTGCCCGGTACCGCGAAGTGAACGAGGACGATCGCCGGGATGAGGGCGGGCCAGTACTTCTTCACCTCTCTCGTGCGAAGCCTGAGCAGCACAAGGACGCCGCCGACCAGCATCAACACGGCCGTCTTCGAGCCCGTCGCGAACAGGCCGACCAGGAGCAGCGCGGCCGCCCCGCTCCAGCGCCGCTGCCCGGTCTTCTTGGCGAGGTAGAGGGCGAGCGGGAGGATGACCATGAACGCCGCCCCGAGCGCGATCGGGTGCTGCGCCGAGGCATAGGCGCGAAGGCGCCCGCCGCGGCTGACTGCGGAGAAGTCCGACGTCGTCAGAGGCAGTGCGCCGAGGTGCAGGAACGGCATCACCGTCGACAGATGGTTGAAGACGTTGAAATGCGTGCGCGACTCGATGATCGCCGTGAACGCCACGAAGGCGCCTCCTGCCACGAGGACCCTGCAGACGAGGTCGACATCGCGCAGGCCGCGAAGCACGCTCGGCAGCAGGTAGATGATCACGACGTAGCTGACCCAGAACATCAACGTCTTCACGAGCGTGGACTCGACGCCGGCGACGCGGCCCGGATTCACGGCCATCGAGACGAACGCGATGAGCCCGTAGCAGGCGAGCGGGCCCTCGAGCCCGGTGCGCTTCAGCTGCACGCGGTGGTCGATGAACAGCGAGGCGAGCCAGCCGACCGCGACGAAGGCGACGATGACGCGATACGGCTCGAGCTGGAACGGGAGGCTCGCAGGCAGCGTGTAGCGGCGCATCGGGATCAGCAGGACGACGAGCAGGATCAACAGGACGAGGTTGCGCCAGCGGAGAAGCCACTCGCGGGCCGCCACGATCACGACGACGAGGAGGAGCGCCATGCTCGGCTTCGTGATCGTCTGGGGCGGGAGGGCGACCCCGGCTGCGGCGACGAGCGAGAGGCCTCCGACCAGGAAGACGAGCGAACCGGGCGGCCGAGAGCGGCTGTCGGCCCGCACCCCGGTCGTCGGCGGTGCGGGCTCGGACGTCCGGCGCGGACTACGCAGCAGCCGACTCACGCGCTGCCGGACGCGACTCGACGACGCGGACGCGCGGACGGATGCGCTCGAGGATCAGCGCCAGTCCAAAGGTGGCGCCGAGCACCGTCACGAAGACGAGGAGCGGGAGCGTCTTCTTCCGCGGCGTCACGAGCAGCGGTGCGTCCGCCCTGTTGATCACCGAGACGCGGACACGCATCGCGGCCGGAACCCCGGCGCGGGCCTGCTGCGCGTTGATGTAGTTCTGGAAGACCGCGCCGGCTGCGCGGGCGACGGCGAGCGCCGTGGTGCGGCTCTCCGACTGGCCGCTGATCTGCAGCATCGGCAGCGGACCCTGATTCGCCACGGACGACAACACCGGCGCTGCGAGGATGCGCGGGAGGATGACCACGCCGGGGTTGGTCGAGGGCGTGGCGATCGGGGCTCGCAGGTCGAGCCGCTGTGCGACACGTGCGCGGACGGCGTCGCTCGTAGCGATACGCGCGTAGAAGTCCGCGAGTGACCCGAGCCCGTTCGGATCCGCGTAGACCGGAGCGCTCCCGTTGCTCGGGGTCACCGTGTGCGGGAACGGGAATCCGCTCTCGGTGATGAGCAGCGTCTCCGTGCCGCCCCACACCTCCGACTGCCGATACGTGAGCTTCGGCTTGCCGTTCACGAACGACACCCGTGCATACGAGAGCACGGCGAGCGCGCAGGCTGCGATCAGTCCGAGCAGGATCAGGAACTTGAAGCGCCAGAAGATACGGATGAAGAGTTGAAGGTCGATGAGTAGCTCCTAACGCGGTTTGCGCCTGCCTCAGACGCGATCGCGTGACAGGTAGGCGACTGCCGCCTCCGTGCGGTTCGCCACTCCGACCTTTCGGTAGATCGAAGCGAGGTGGAACTTGATTGCGTGGACCGTCACGCCGAGACGCTCGGCGATCTGCGTGTTGGTCAGGCCCTCGGCGGTCATGCTGAGGACTTCCGTCTCACGCGCGGACAACTGTGAAAGCCGCTCGGCGTACTCGTGCCCGCGGTCCCCCGGTTGCTCGAACACACGTCGATCGTACGATCGTTGCCCGAGCGCCGGTACGCCTCGTCTGAGCAGCATTCGCCGCCGCCACCTATCCAGTTGGCTAGTGGCGTTGCGACTCCTGGCTCATCGTCGCATGTCGACGCCGGACGCTCGCTCCTAGGTTGAAGCCATGACGAGGGCACGAGTCCGTCCGACGACGGGCGCGTCGGAAACACGGCTTCCTGCGATGAGAGCGCCGGAGGCTCCGTCACCGCTCCGCGCCGCAGTCGTCAGCGGTCTCCGATGGAAAGCACTGAGCCAGTCGACGACGCAGCTCTCGCGCATCCTCGTGACGCTTCTGTTGGCCCGGCTGCTCACCCCGAAGGACTTCGGGCTGGCCGGGATGGTGCTCGTCTTCGCCGGGATGATCCAGCTCTTCGCCGACTTCGGGTTCAGCGCGAGCATCATCCAGCAGAAGGTCGTGACCGAGGCGGACAAGGCGACCGCGTTCTGGACGAACCTCGGAGTCGGGGTGTGCCTGACGGTGATCGGGGTGGAGGCGGCCCCGTTCGTGGCGCGGTTCTACCGTGAGCCGCAGCTCACGGCGTTGTTCGAGGTTCTCTCGCTGACGTTCACGCTGGCGGCGCTCAGCTCCACCCATGCGTCGCTTCTCACGAGAGAGATGCGATTCCGCACGCTGGAGCTGGCGGCGATGACCGCGACCTTCACGGGTGCGGCAACCGCGGCGCTCGCCGCGCTCCTGGGCGCCGGAGTCTGGTCGCTCATCCTTCAGTCCGTCGCGACGTCGGCGACGGCGGCGGTGTTTCTCTGGGTTTCGGCGCGCTGGATTCCGCGGCCGGTCTTCTCGACGCAGAGCCTCCAGAAGCTCTGGGGATTCGGCGCGAACGTCTTCGGAGCGAGGATCTTCCAATACCTCAGCCGCGACTCGGACAACTTCATCGTCGGCCGCTTCCTCGGTTCGCAGGCCCTCGGCATCTACGCGGTGTCGTACGCGGTGATCTCGATGCCCTTCGACCGGATCCTGATTCCGGTGCAGGTCCTGCTCCAACCGGTGTTCGCGCGCCTCCAGGACGACCTCGCGGCCACGCGAGACGCGTGGCTGAAGGGGATGCGCTTGTGCGTGGCGTTGATCGCGCCGCTCACGCTCGGGGCGCTCGTCGTCGCCCCGGACTTCGTTCCGGTCGTGCTCGGCAGCACGTGGCTCCCGGCGGTGCACGTCGTGCAGCTCCTCGCGTTCGCTGCCTTCATCCAGTCGATCAGCGTGCTCTGTCCCATCGTCTTGCAGGGCCAATACCGGACGAGGCTGATGTTCCGCCTCTCGATCGTCTCGTTCGCCGCGCACCTGACCGGTTTCGTCGTCGGGCTCCGATGGGGCGTCCTCGGCGTTGCCGCCGGGTACGCCGTCTCGAATCTCGTCGTCGCCGTCCCGACGCAGCTCGTATTCACGTCGAGGCTCGTGCACAGCTCGGCGGGTGACGTCGCGGAAGCGCTTCGGGGTGTTCTCGAGGCCACGTTCGGCATGGTCGGTCTCGTGTTCGCCGCGCGGCTCGTCCTGACGGCCGGCGCGGTGTCGCCCGCGCTACGGCTCGTGATCTGCGTCGCGATCGGGGTCGTCTCGTTCGCGCTGTTCGCCGCGTGGCGCGATCCGCGGCTGCTGACCGAGCTCTCGCTCCATCGGCTGCGGGCCCTGCTGAAGCGGCGGCCGGCCGTCGCCGCGGTCACGACTCTCACCAGCGACGGCATCGCTCCCTGACCTCGGCCGCGGCGGCTCGAGAACGGCGTCGAGCTCGGCGACGAGGCTCTCGGTCAGACGGCGCCGCTCGAACCGCGCGCGCGTCTCCGGATCCGGCTCGGCCCGCTGGCTCCCCGCCCGCCATCGCGCCACCTCGTCCCGGATCGCCCGCGCGAGGCACTCGACGTCGGCGGGACGACAGAGCGTCGCGTTCCCGGCAGCCGCGAGGAAGTCGCGGACGTCGCCGTCCGGAACGGCGGCGAGGATCGGCCGGCGCGCTCCGAGGTACTCGTAGGTCTTGCCGGGCACGAGGCCGGCACGTGTGCCCTCCGGCAGGTCCTGCATCGGCAGGAACAGCAGGTCGGCGGATCGCATGAGCTCGACCGTCGCCCCGTGGGGCAGGTAGCCGTGCAGGTGGCACACGCGGGACCGCGCCGCGACGTCGCGGTCGACCTGCGACGTGACGCCGGCCAGATGCACCTCGATCACGGCGGCGAGCTCCGGCTCGTCGGCGATGACGCGCTCCACGGCGTCGAGGAGAAAGACGTGCGACCGGGTGAGGAAGTCCACCTCCGGAAACGGCATTCCACCGAGCAGACGTCGCCTCCGCCGTGCTCCCCTCAGCTCGTATCCCGCCTCGGTGTACAGGTAGCCGCTGTGGACGATGCGGAACGTGTCCGGATTCCGCGCCGGCTCCGGGCCGGCGAAGTCCGCGCTGTCGAAGCCGTTCGTGATCGCCGGCGTCAGCTTGGGCGCCAGTTCCGGAAAGCGCCTTCGCACGCGCTCCGCCGCCTCCGGGACGTTCATGATGATCGCGCTCGCCGTGCGGAGGACGCGTCGCATGCGCGCCGTGTCACGGCGGAGGTGCAGGGCCGACGGATAGAGCCACATCTCGTCGAGCGCCCAGGGGTCCTGGAGGTCGGCCACCCACGGGACGCCGAGCTCCGCCGACAGGCGGGCCGCCGCCTCCGCCGTCTCGTACGGCACGAGCTCGCCGAAGACGAGCCCGACATCGCCGGCGACCTCTCGCCCGAGGCGGACCGCGCCTTCGACCCACCAGCGGGTGAACTCCGAGCGCCGGTCGAGCGCACGGTCCATCCGCCCTCGCCAGCCGGGAATCGCCAGAGGCGGCTCGAGCCCCGGCACCCGCCACACCTCCACGTGCCTGCCGATGTCGAGCTCCAGCGTCTCGTCGGAGGGGGTCCAGCGGTCGCTCGCGCCACCGGAGCCCGTGATCACGATCGGCTCGTATCCGAGCTCGGGGAGGTACCGGACGAACTTCGCGGATCGCTGCACGCCACCGCCGCCGAGCGGCGGAAAGTGGTACGCGAGGAAGAGGATCCTCTTCGGCACGGGCGCTGAGTGTAGTCGCGGTCATTTCGGCCCTCGGGGGGTCCGAGTCTGGCCGATGAGCCAGTTGCAGCCGCAGGCCGGCGCGTCGAGTCTGACGGCATGAGTACGTGCGTCGTCATGGGAGGCGCGGGCTTCCTCGGGTCGCACCTCTGCGACCACCTGCTCGGCGAGGGCTACCGGGTGGTCTGCGTGGACAACCTGGAGACCGGGTCGCTCCAGAACGTCGAGCATCTGCGCGGCGAGCAGTTCTCGTTCGTGAATCACGACATCACCGGTCACCTCGAGGTCGAGGGGCCGGTCGACTTCGTGTTTCACCTCGCGTCGCCTGCGAGCCCGATCGATTACCTTCGCCTGCCGTTGCAGACGCTGAAGGTCGGCTCGTACGGGACGCACAACGCGCTCGGTCTTGCGAAGTGGAAGCGTGCGCGGTTCCTGCTGGCGTCGACGAGCGAGGTCTACGGCGACCCGACCGTGCATCCGCAGCCGGAGACCTATTGGGGCAACGTGAATCCGATCGGGCCGCGCGGCGTCTACGACGAGGCGAAGCGGTACGCGGAGGCGTTGACGATGGCCTATCACCGCCAGCAGGGCGTCGATACGTGCATCGTCCGGATCTTCAACACCTACGGCATGCGGATGCGCCCGCACGACGGGCGCGCGATCCCGACGTTCGTCCGTCAGGCGCTCGCGAACGAGCCGCTGACGGTGTTCGGCGACGGCTCGCAGACGCGGAGCTTCTGTTACGTCGACGACCTCGTGCGCGGCCTGGTGCTGCTTGCGCGCAGCGGCGAGCATCTGCCGGTGAACATCGGCAACCCGCAGGAGCTCTCGCTGCTCGAGCTTGCGCAGACGGTGATCCGCGTCACGGGCTCGAAGAGCGAGATCGTCTTCGAGGCGCTGCCGGTCGACGATCCGCAGGTCCGCCAGCCGGACATCACGCGTGCCCGCCAGCTGCTCGGGTGGGAGCCGAAGGTCGGTCTCGACGAGGGGCTGCGGCGCATGCTCGGCCCGCTGGCGACGCCGCCGTACGGCGTGGCGACGCTCGCCCGTTAGCCGAACTCCGATTTCACCCTCTGCGGGGGACTCCGAGTGCGAGGACCGATCGAACGGGTAGGTCACAACATCACTCCGACACCGGAGAGATACACACGGTGAACAATGTCGGGATCGACCCTCGCTCGCTCGCCTTCGTCGCGTGCGTGGGCTGCGGGGATCCGGTGAGCCTCGCGGTCGTGAAACCCGCATCACCGGCGGCCTGCGGCCGGTGTCGCGCCGAGGCGGACCGGTGCTCCGAGGTCGACAGGCGCCCGCAAGCGTGCCGACACCACAGAGCCTCGACCGGGCGCCTGCCGCTCTTTCGCTGCGCAGACTAGCCGGGAGTCTGGTCCACCGCTCGATCTCGTGCGGTCCTGCGGCATTCCTCCTGCAAATGCCCCGAATCTCTTGCCTAGACCAGCCGGTCCGGGTCCAGGCCGCGCGCGCATCCTTCTCTTGCCAGAGTGGGTTTCGGCTCCTACACTCTGGCCTCGCTTTACGGGGAGAGGCGTGTCCTAAGGCTAGGGGGAGGGCACTGATGACTAGTGGTCAGCGAGTAGACGCATTCGCGCCCAGACGTTCGACCGTTGTACTCGACCGACATCCGCTCTGGCTGACGGAGCTTGAACAGATACTCGAGCGCGCAGGATTCGAGCTCGTCGGGTCGACCACCTCCGAGGCTCGGGCACTTCAACTCCTGCGGCAGCACCAACCGGGCGTGCTCATCTTCGAGCCGGAGGCCTGCACGTCCACGAGTTCCCGCTTTCTGGACGCGGCCCGCTCTGCGGGTCCCGACATGAAGGCGATCGCCGTCTCGACCGTGGACGATCCGGAGGTGATCCGGGCCACGCTGCAGAGCGGCGCGTGGGCGTACGTGCTCAAACAGGCGCAGCCGGAGGACATCGCCGTGGCGGTGCGTCAAGCCTTCTCGCACTCGATCCACCTCGCCCGCACGCTGGACGTGGGTGGAGCGGCGGCGACCCAGCACCACGACACCACGGGTCTGTCGGTCCTGACTCGGCGTGAGCGGGAGATCCTCGCCCTCGTCGCCGAGGGCCAGTCGAATGCGGCGATGGCGCGGGAGTTGTGGGTGACCGAGCAGACGGTCAAGTTCCACCTCTCGAACATCTACCGCAAGCTCGGCGTCTCGAACCGCACGGCGGCCAGCCGCTGGGCGCACGGACACGGGGTCGTGAGCTCGGCGCCCGTCGCGGGGGAGCCGGCTCCGGCGTAATACGTCGGCCGCGGACGGTCGGCTTCCCGGCGGCGACGACATCGGCAGCTGGTGGGAGCCGCTCGGCCTGGCGTCGCTGTTCGTCGAGGGCTGCCTCATGGCGCCCGCCGCCGCGGTGATCGCCGAGGGGCGTGTCCGGCACGCTCCGCTTGTTCCCGCTAGATCGTCTTGAACTGCTCGAACGGTTGCCTGCAGCTCTCGCAGTAGCGCAGGCTCCGGCACGGGGTCGGGCCGAAGATGTTCTCCAGGCGCGTCTCCGTCGAGCC
>Ga0335076_10003862_pt1 | contig 15106 bp, 10 predicted proteins | sample Lox_Sample_25_FD_206717 | JGI IMG/M metagenome (GOLD analysis project Ga0335076, IMG submission 206717) | Soil microbial communities from Loxahatchee National Wildlife Refuge, Florida, United States - Lox_Sample_2.5 | ecosystem: Environmental > Terrestrial > Soil > Wetlands | place: USA...
CCCCGGGCAGCATCGGTTTCGACTGGGAGTTGCTGGTCCAGTCGCCCCGGGCGAGCGCGTGGCGGATCTCGTCGCGGGTGAACCAGGCGGCTTCGGCGATCTCCCCGTCGTTGAACGAGAACTCCTGCTCGGGGTCGCCGATCGCGTGAAACCCGACCATCAGCGACCGCGGGAACGGCCACGGCTGACTGCCCAGGTAGCGCACTTCGCGCACGTCCACGCCGATTTCCTCGGCGATCTCGCGTTTCACGCACGCCTCGAACGACTCCCCCGCCTCGACGAACCCGGCCAGCAGCGAGAACATCCGCTGCGGCCACAAGGTCTGACGGGCAAGCACCGCGCGGTCGTGCCCGTCATGAATCAGGCAGATCACCGCGGGGTCGATCCGCGGGAACTCCTGATGACCGGTGAGCGGGTTGACCCGCGACCACCCGGCGTTGTTCGGCGTCGTCGGAAGACCGTCCACCGGACTGAACCGCGCGTCGTCGTGCCAGTTCAGCAGCGCGGTCGCCGACGCGACAAGTTGCGCGCTGATGTCGTCGAAGACCGGCCCGGCGCGGCGCAGATCGAGGACCTCGACGTCGGCGTCCGGATCCTCCGGGGGTTGCAGCGGCGCACGGATGCCCCAGACATGCCGCCCGTCGGGGATCCGGGCGAGGAACACCGCATCCTGCGGTGGTCCGACCCCGAGCGCGGCCGCGTCCTCGAGCACGACCCGGCCGCCGGAAATCATCACCCGGTTCCGGGAGTCCACCCGCAACACGGCAGCCTTCGGCCAGCCGGCCAGGGCCGCGTCGACGTCGGTGCGCAACTCGTCGGCGCGATCGGCACCGACACGGGCGAGCAGCGGGACATTGCGCAGCTCGAAGTTGGCCATGGGTCAATGATCCATGCTGTGGATGTCGCGCGGGCGGCCGCGGGCATCGAGGCGACGTGAGCACAATGTTGGCATGACGCACCCGCTGCCCGAAACCCCGGCCGACTCAGCGCAAGCCGCCGCATACCGGCTGGGTGCATTGCTGCTCGGCGCGGGCGCCACGCACTTCCTGTTGCCGACGCCCTACGACTCGATCGTGCCGGCCGAGCTGCCCGGCAGCGCCCGGTTCTACACCTACGCATCGGGGGTGGCCGAGCTGGCGACGGCTGCGCTGCTGCTGGCGCCGCGCACCCGCCGGACCGGCGGGCTGGCGGCGGCGGTGCTGTTCATATCGGTGTTCCCGGCGAATGTGAACATGGCGCGGCTGTGGTGGGACAAGCCGTGGCCGATGCGGGTCGCCGCGATCGCCCGGCTGCCTCTGCAGGTACCGATGATCACTCAAGCGCTGAAGGTTTGGCGATCCGCCTGAGGTTTCAGCAGCGCGGCCAGCTCATCGGCGCCGGGCAACGCTTCAGGGCTGACCGTGCGACCGGTGCGCACATAGTGAAACGCCGCACGCACCGACGACACCGGGCAGCCGTGCAGCGCTGCCCACGCCAGCCGGTACACGGCCAGTTGAACGGCGGCCTGCCGCCGCGCCTCCGGGGTAGCGGGTGGCTCGCCGGTTTTCCAGTCCACCACCGTGGTACTCCCGTCGGAATCTTCGAACACCGCGTCGATGCGGCCACGCACCACGCTGTCGCCGATCACCATCTCGAACGCCACCTCCACGTCCACCGGTGTGCGCGCCGCCCATGATGAGGCGGTGAACGCCTCCTGCAGCTGCGCCAGGGCGGCCGCATCGGCACCGTGTTCGTCGGCGCCGGGCAGGTCGTCGAGGTCAAACAACCGCTGACCACCGTAGAAGCGCTGCACCCAATCGTGAAACGCGGTACCCAGCAGCGCATGCGGGTCCGGCCGCACCGGCAGCCGCCGCAGCAGCCGCTGAACGGCACCGTCGGGATCGCGGCCCAGTTCCACCAGGCTGCTCACCGAAAGCTGTTGCGGCAATGCGGTAGTCGCCCGTTTCGCTCGGGCGCGTTCGGCGATCAGGGCGTCGACGTCGGCTGTCCAGCCATCGGGGTCTTCGCCGGCGTGCGCATAGCCGGCTCGCACCAGGGCGGCGCCGCGCTCGACATCGTGGCGCCGATCCGCCAGCGGATCAGCGGGCCAGACGGCCTCCGCCTTCCTGTCCCGCAACGGGTTCGGCTCCCCGTCGGCCGGTGGCGGCGCCCAGTGCTCGACGACACCGCACGGATTCCCCTCGGCGGCGGAGCGGTCGATGATGTCCTTGAGTTCGCACAGGAAGTCCGAGGGCCCGCTGGGCTTGGTAGCGGTCACGCCCCAGTGGTGGCCGGAGAGCAGCAACGTGTCCTGCGCGCGGGTAATCGCGACGTACAGCAACCGGCGCTCCTCATCGAGCCGGCGCTGCTCGAGGCTGCGTCGATGTTCGGAGATGCTGTCGGACAACTGCTTTCGATTGCTGACGTGGGATGCGTCCAGCACCGGAACGCCGTGCAAGCCGCGGGTGGCACGGTCGCCGCGCAGCAGCGGCGGCAGGTCGCCCGCATCGGTCAGCCAGGTCCGCGTCGACGCAGTGGACGGGAAGATGCGGGTGCTCAAATGCGGCGCCGCGACCACTTCCCATTCCAGCCCCTTGGCGGCGTGCACGGTCAACACCTGGACACGGTCATCGGACACCGTGAGCTCCGCCGGCACCAGCCCGTTCTCGACTTGTGCCGCCGCGTCCAGATACGACAGGAACCCGGTGACCGACGCGTCCGGTCGGTCGGCATAGGCGGCGACCACGTCGGCGAAGGCGTCGAGATGCTCGCTGCCCGACCACCCCGCGGAAACCGGCCGGGCCGCACGGGCCTCGACGTCCACGCCGAGTACACGACGCACCTCGGCGACCAGATCGGGCAGCGGATGTGTCAGGCGCGCCCGCAGCGCGCCGAGCTCGCGGGCCAGCGCGACGATGCGCCGATGCCCTTCGACCGAATACCGGTCGGCGCCACCCGGGTCGCCGATCGCGTCGGCCAGGCACACTTCGTCGTCGTCGATGGCGCGGGCGCGGCGCCACAGCGCGGCGATGTCGCGGCCGGCCAGTCGCCACCGGGGGCCGGTGAGCACGCGCATCGCCGCCGACCCGGCCGTCGGATCGGCGACCATCCGCAGCATCGCCACCACGTCGGCCACCTCGGTGACACCGAGCAGGCCGGCCAATCCCACCACCTCGACCGGAACACCGTGAGCAGACAGCGCCTCGGCCATCGGTGCCGCGTCCGCGTTGCGCCGCACCAGCACCGCCGCGGTGGGCGCGGGCGTTCCGCGGGACCGTGCCTCGCGGTAGCGCCCCGCCAGATGAGCGGACACCCAGTCACGCTCGGCTGCAACGTCTTCCAGCAGGGCGCAGCGAATGGTTCCCGGCTGCGCGCCGGGCCGGGGCCGCAATGTGCGAACCGCCACCGAGCGGCGCCGCGCCTCCGCCGACACGGCATTGGCCAGATGCAGCGCACGGGACGGGTTTCGCCAGCTGGTGCGCAGCTCCAGCGTCGGCGCCGGCGAACCGCCGGCGCAAGGAAAGTCGGTGGCGAAGCGCGGCAGGTTGGTCGCCGACGCGCCGCGCCAGCCGTAGATCGACTGGATCGGATCACCCACCGCGATAAGCGCCAACCCGTCGTCGAGCCCGCCGCCGAACAGCGACGACAGCACGATGCGCTGAGCGTGGCCGGAATCCTGGTACTCGTCGAGCAGCACCACGCGGTAGCGCACCCGCATCTCTCGACCGACCCGCGGGAAGCCGGACGCCAACCGCGCGGCAGCCGCCATCTGGGTGCCGAAATCCATCACCCTGTCCCGCCGCATGCGCTCATGCAGAGCGTCGATGAGCGGCACCAGCTGCGTGCGCTCCCGCTGGACGGCAAGCATCCGCAGCAGCCACTGACTGGGCCCCCCGTCGCGCTGGTGCGGCCCGGCGGGCAAGCGGTGCACCAGCCGCTCGAGTTCGACGTGGGTGTCGCGCAATTGAGTGGTGTCGACCAAATGCTCGGCGAGCTGCCCCGACAGCCGCAACACCATCGCGGTGACCGCCGCCGGTGTCTTGTCGGTGTCGAGGTCACCTCGGTATTCGCTGACCACCCGAAAAGCAAGTTGCCACAGCTCGGTTTCGCTGAGCAATCGGGTGTCCGGTTCGATACCGAGCAGCAGCCCATGCTCACGCAGCAGCGTGCCGGCGAACGCGTGATAGGTGCTGACGGTGGCCGGCCCTGCATCGGCCGCGACGGGCCGCAGGCCGGTGCCGAACAGCCGGGCCAGCCGCGAGCGCACCCGTCGCAACAGCTGCGCGGCGGCCTTGCGGGTGAACGTCAGGCCGAGGACCTGACCCGGCTCCGCGTAACCGTTGGCGACGAGCCAGACGACCCTTGCGGCCATGGTCTCGGTCTTGCCTGCACCGGCGCCCGCGATCACCACCAGCGGACCCGGCGGCGCGGCGATGACCGCGGCCTGCTCATCGGTGGGGTCGGGAAGGCCGAGCAGGCGAGCCAACTCGGCCGGGCGGTAGCGACGGGTCACGGGCGGCCGCCGTGGGCCGGGCAACTGGACCGCACCGGGCAGTGCCCGCAGCCGTCGTTTGCCCGGGCGGGGAACCATGGCCCGGCCGCGGCGGCGGCCGCCCGGTGCAGCATGTCTTGCCACTCGCGCCGCGCCTCCGGTGTCAGTGCGTCCTGGTCGCGTTCCACCGCCCCGCCCGCACCGGTCTTCGCGACATACACCAGCCGACCGCCGCCGGGCGGTTCCCCGCACGCCGGTTCCGCGCCCTGCGGCTGGGTGCATTCCCCTGCACGCGGGACGTTCCCCGACCGGCCTGCGGGGCCCAGCCCGGCGGCGACGGCCAACTGGTACATCGCGAGTTGCGCATGGCGCTGAGCGTCGTCCTTGCTGGCCGGGCTCCTGCCGGTCTTGATGTCCACCACGACGAGCCGGCCCGCGCCGTCGCGCTCGAGCCGATCGACGCGGCCCCGCACCCGAACGTCGGGAAGGTCCGGATCGGGATGGGTCAAAACGCCATCGACGTCGACCTCGGTGCCCACCTCGGTCAGCTCGTGGCGGGTCTGCGCCCGCCACCGGGCGAACGCAGCGAGCATCGCCCGATACCGCGACAGCTCGCTTCGCGAATACCACTCGGAATCGAACGGGATTGTGGTCCAGGATTTTTCCAGGTCAGCCAGCAGTTGAGACTCGGAGCGTGCGCTGTCGGCGATCAGCGCGTGCAGCACCGATCCCGCCGTCGAGCGCAGGTCACGCCGGTCGGTGCCGCCGTGCCGCTCCAGCAGCCACCGCAGCGGGCAGTCGTAGAGGGTCTGCAGCGCAGATGGGGACAGGGTCACCGGCAGGCCGTCGCGGTGAAGCGGTTCGTCACTGCTGACCGCGGTCATGCCATACCAGCTCGCCGGATCGGCACCCGGCACACCGGCCTCGGCCAGACGCGCCAATTGCGTTGCCGCGCCACGACGTCGGCTGTCGTCAACGGCGCCGGGCGGGGCGCACACGACCGAACGGAGTCGGCCCACCACCGCGGCGGGCGACAACACTCGGGGCGCCGGTTGCGGCGCGGTCGCGGTGTCGTCGACCCACTCGGCCAGTTCGCAGAAGAATGCCGACGGCATCGCGGACTCTGCGGCCGAACCGGTATCGCCGTCGACCGCGGTGATCAGCAACCGCCGCCGCGCGCGGCCCAGCGCCGCGACGAGCAGGCGGCGCTCGTCGGCCAGCACCGGTGCCCGGCTCGACACGGGCGCGATCACCCCGTCGAGCCTGTCCAGGAGCTGCTGTGTGGCCAGCACGCCATCCCGCGGAACGGTGTTGGGCCACAGCCCCTCCTGCAGGCCGGCGATGACCACGACGTCCCACTCTCGGCCCAGCGCCGCATGGGCGCTCACAACGCTGACAGCGTCCGGTGCAACCAGCGGTTCGCGGTCGGTCGGCGGCAGTTTCAGATTCCTGACATGGTCCACGAGCCCGCGCACGGTGGCCCCGGCGGTGCGGGACACGTACTCGTCGGCAATGTCGAACAGTGCGGTGACCGCATCGAGGTCACGGTCGGCCTGCGCGCCGGCTGCGCCACCGCGGGCGCTGGCCGTGAGCCAGCGCTGCTGTAGCCCGGAACGGCCCCACGCCTGCCACAGCGGGTAGCGCGGATCCCGCCGATCGGCACAGGCGGCCGCGCCGAGCACCGCGCGGACCCGGCGCAGCGGCCCGGCGTGGGTGGTCGGCACTTGGCGTTCGTCGCCGATCAGCACGTCGACGAGCAGCCGGCCGAAGTCACGGGGCGGTTCGGCGGGGTCGAGGGCCGGTTCGGCAGCATCGCGGCGGCGCAGGAGCCGACGCAGCCGGCGCAGCGACACCGGATCGACGCGACCGATCGGGCCGGTCACCAGCTCCAGCGCCTGGTCGCCGTCGAGTTCGCCGGCCGTGGCGGCCAGCACGGTCAGCAGCGCGCGCACCGCCGGTAGCTCCGCAGGCGGCGCCGCCTGGGGCGGCGCCGCCACCGGCACGCCGGCAGCCGCCAGCGCCCTGGGCAGCACCGCACCCGCGCGCGGCAACGACCGCACGATCACCGCCATCTGCGACCACGGCACCCCGTCGACGAGGTGCGCTCGGCGCAAGGTATCGGCGGCCAGCGCGGCTTCGGCATGCGGGGACGCCGCCAGCCGCAGCGACACGCAGCCGGGATCACCTGCGGCGCCGTCGAATTCGCGGTACGAGGTGTTCCCGGGCAGCCGCGCGGCGACGATGCCGACGGCTTGGGCGACCGCCGGCGCGCAGCGATGGGAGCGCGTCAGCGTCACCGCCGGGGCATCGATGTGAAGTAGCGCAGGATCGGCGCCGCGGAAGCCGAACACCGTCTGGTTCGGATCTCCGGCGAGCACGGTGCGGGCGGCCCCGGCGGCCAGCGTCCGCACCAGGCGGGCGGCCTGCGGGTCGAGGTGCTGCGCGTCGTCGACGAGCAGCACGCGTACGCGGCGGTGCTCGGCGGCCAGCAGGCCCGGGTCGGCGGCGAACGCCTCCAGCGCCGCGCCGACGAGCTCGGCCGCACCGAGCGCGGGAGCGGTGGCCTGCGGCGCGGCCATGCCCGCGGCCGCCCGCAGCAGCATGACCTGCTCGTACTGCCGGGCGAACTGACCGGCGGCCACCCATTCGGGCCTGCCGGCCGCCCGGCCGATGCGCTGAAGGCGCGCCGGGTCGACTCCGCGTTCGGCGCAGCGGGCCAGCAGGTCGCGCAGCTGGGTGGCAAACCCTGCGGTGGTCAGCGCGGGTCGCAACGACTCCGGCCAGGCCGCCCCGACGCGTTCACCGTCCTCGCGATCGCCGGCCAGCAACTCGCGGATGATTCCCTCCTGCTCGGTTCCGGTGACCAGCCGCGGCGGCGGGTCGCCGGTGCGGCGCGCGGCAAGCCGCAGCACCGCGAACGCATACGAGTGCACGCTGCGTACCAGCGGCTCACGGATGGCCGCCCGGCCACCCGACCGCGACCACGCACCGGTCAGGGCGGCGCGGCCACGGGCGGCCGCGCGAGCCGAACCACACAGCAGCAGAACCGATTCGGGATCGACACCGGCGGCGATGCGGGCGGCCGCGGCGTCGACCAGCAGCCGGCTCTTGCCGGTACCGGGACCGCCGAGCAGCCGCACCGGCCCGCGGGCGCCCGGGTCGATAACGCTGCGCGCGTCGGCTTCCCACTCTCGGGGCAGCGGTTGCGTCATGCCGGCATGACACCACGGGGGTCCGACAGATTGGATGACGCCGCTCCGACGAGCTGCGAGTGCTTCTGGCAGCATCAAGGAGATGTCCGCCGACCTGCACGTGCACCGCTACGGCCCGGCCACGGGAATCCGGCTGCTGGCGATCCACGGTCTGACGGGTCACGGCAAGCGCTGGGAGAGCCTTGCCACCGGACATTTGCCGGACGTCGCGATCGCGGCGCCGGACCTGGTGGGGCACGGCCGCTCGTCGTGGTCGGCGCCATGGACCATCGAAGTGAACGTGGCGGCGTTGGCTGCACTGTTGAGCGCCGAGGCCGACGGCCCGGTGCTGGTGGTCGGGCATTCGTTCGGCGGTGCGGTCGCGTTGAATCTGGCCGCCGAGCGGCCGGACCTGGTCGCCGGTCTGGTGCTGCTCGACCCGGCGATCGGCCTGGACGGCATGTGGATGCGCGAGATCGCCGACGACATGCTCGCATCGCCGGACTACACCGATCGGGAAGAAGCGCGCGCCGAGAAGGCGGCGGGTTCGTGGGCCGACGTAGATCCCGCCGCGTTGGACGCCGAACTCGACGAACACCTGGTGCCCTGGCCGGGCGGACGGGTCGGCTGGCGGCTGAGCCTGCCCGCGATGATCAGCTACTGGGGCGAGCTGGCCCGTCCAGTTGTGGTGCCGCGCAGCGGAACCGGAACCACGCTGGTGCGGGCCGCCCACACCGATCCGCCGTACGTCAGCGACACGCTGATCGAGGCGCTCGATGTCAGCCTCGGGCCCGACTTCACGCGGATCGACTTCGATTGCAATCACATGGTGCCGCTGGCGCTGCCTGCCGAGACGGCCGCGGTGATCCGCGAGCGGCTGGCGTAATGGTGGCTGCGATCACCGACGAGCAGGTCGAGCGAGTGCGGGCCCTGGTCGCGGCCATCCCGCCGGGCAAGGTCGCCACCTACGGCGACATTGCCGATGCGGCGGGGCTTTCCAGCCCCCGCATCGTCGGCTGGATCATGCGCATGGATTCCGCGGACCTGCCCTGGCACCGGGTCATCCGCGCGACGGGCCGTCCCGCCGCGCACCTGGCCACCCGACAACTCGAGATGCTGCGCGCCGAGGGCGTGCCGGCCATCGACGGCAAGGTGCCGCTCGACGAGGTGCGCATGAGCTTGTGAGGTCGGCCTACGCCTTGGCGGGTTGACGCGTCGGGTCCGCGCCCAGCGGTGTGAAGCGGGCGGTGATCACGTCGACGACGCCCGGGTGCGCGCCCAGCGGCGCAGCCACGGCAGTCGCGCCGCACCGGGTCAGCCGGTCGTGAAACAGTCCGTGCGCCAAAAGATACGGTGCGACGAAGATCCGCCGACGGCCGTTCGCCCGAAGCACGCCCACCACGTCGTGTACTCGCGGCGCTCCGGTGGCCACGAAGCCCAGATGAACCTCGCCGACGTGCTGGCCCAACATCCTTGCGACACAGTACACATCGCGGCGGGCCCGCGGATCCGAAGACCCGGCCGCGGCCATCACCACGACGTCGCCCGGCCGCCAGCCAGCCTCGATCAGCCGGTCGTGCATCACCGCGCCCAACACCGGATCGGGGCCCAGGGGCGCGGTAACACCGGCGTCGGTGCGGCCGCTCTCGGCTATTCTCGCCGGCAGGTCGGTGTGCACGTGATAGCCCGACGCCAGAAACGCGGGCATGACGATCGCGGGTTCGGCTGCGCCGCTCAGCACTTCGGCCGGGTTCGGTCCGAGCACATCGACGAAAGCCATCCGCAGCGGCCCGATCCGGCGCGAGACCGCGTCGGAGATCTCCCCGATCGTCTGCAAGCCGACGGCGCTGCGCGTGCCGTGGGCGACCAGGATCAGCATTCGGCCGGGTCGACGGCGAGCCGGTACCCGCGCTTCACGACGGTCTGGATGACACCGGGTGCACCCAACGCGCAGCGCAGGCGCGCCATCGCGGTCTCCACCGCGTGGGTGTCGGCGCCGCCGCCGGGCAACTGGGCAAGCAGTTCTTTCCGGGACACCACCCGGCCCGGCTGCACCATCAGCCGCCGCAGCAGCGCCATGCCGGCGGGTGGCACCGCCCGCACCTCGCCGTCGACCGCGACACTGCAGCTGCGGACACTGATCTGATGGCCACCGGCAGTCAATTGCCCTGCGCGGCAGGGCACTTCTTCGGTAATCAGGCGTGCCAGCGCGCCCAGGCGGTAACGGTCGGGATGCGTGGCCTGCACGCCGAGCCGGCGCAGCGGTGCGGAGGTGACGGGTCCGACGCAGACCGCCGCCACGTCGCCGCGAAGCGCGCTGACCAGCTCGGCGACGCAGCCCATCGCCTTGGCGCGCTGCAGCATCGACGCCACCGCGGGCGCGCTGGTGAAACTCACGGCATCGATCTCGGCGTTGACGATCATCGCGATCAGCTGGTCCAGCCGGTGCGGGTCTGCCGGCGCCTCCCAGCGATAGACCGGCACCTGAATCACCTGGGCACCTGCGAGTGCCAGCGCCTCGCAGAAGTCGGCGTTGGCCTCCCACTCCGAACCGGCGCCGTGCAACTGCACCGCGATTCTGCGGTCCGCGGCACCCTCGGCCAGCAGCCGCTGCAGCACCTCGGCCGACGCCTCAGATTCGGGGCTCCATTCCTCACACAGCCCGGCCTGCCGCACCGCACCGCGGGCCTTCGGGCCGCGGGCCAGGATGCGGGTCGAGCCCAGCGCCGCGATCAGGTCGTCGGCAACATCCCAGCCGTGGGCAGCCTCGATCCACCCACGGAAGCCGATGCCAGTGGTGACCACGACCACATCCGGCGGGCGCTGGATGAGCAGCGATGTGACGCGGCGCAATTCGTTGTCGTCGGCGAGCGGAATGATCCGGATCGCCGGTGCGTGCACCACGGCGGCGCCGCGACGCGCAAGCAGTGTGATCAGTTCTTCGGACCGGCGCGCGGCGGTGACACCGATCGTGAAACCCGCCAGTGGTTCAGCTGGCTCTGATTTCGACGAATCCATCGACCACCCTGACCTCATAAACCGGCAGCGCATAACACTCGTTGTCGAGGCATCGTCCGTCAATGAGCGAGAAAACCTGCTTGAGAAGCGGGGAGGCCACCGTGGGCTCGCCCCGCCGATCGCCGACGATGCCGCGCGACATCACCGCCGCGCGACCGAACGGGTCGATGTTGCCGACCGCGACAAGTTTTTCGTCCGGTAACAGGAACAACGCGACCTGCGCGCCGTCGGGAAGCAGCACGGCAACGCCGCGTCCCGGCAGCAGCCTGTCCAGCGCGCACGCGGGTGTCCAGCTGCCCACGCCAAAATCGGTGTGACGCTCAGCGAGAACGGTCATGGTTGTCATCTCCCCTCACTGCCTTGATACGGCAGAGATGTTTCGCAGCCATTAACGGCCGCTTTCCGCCGTGTTGAACGTGCCCGGCATGCCCAGTAGCAGCGGTACCTTGCGCGGGCCGCTCTCGTCGAATTGCACGGTCGGGTCGGGCCGGTCGGGGGCGTTGACGAACGACACGAACCGGGACAGTTTTTCCTCGTCGGCGAGCACGCCGGCCCATTCGTCGGAATACCCCGCGACGTGGCGTTGCATCGCGGCCTCGAGTTGGGCCGCGATGCCCAGTGCGTCGTCGCACACCACCGCCCTGATGTGATCGAGGCCACCTTCGATGGTTTCCTGCCACACCGCGGTGCGCTGCAGCCGGTCCGCCGTGCGGATGTAGAACATCAGGTAGCGGTCGATGTAGCGAACCAGCGTGTCGCGGTCCAGGTCGCCGGCCAGCAGCTGAGCGTGTTTCGGGGTGGTGCCGCCGTTGCCGCCAACATAGAGGTTCCAACCTTTTTCGGTCGCGATGACCCCGACGTCCTTGCTGCGGGCCTCGGCACATTCGCGTTGGCACCCCGAGACGCCCATCTTGACCTTGTGCGGCGAGCGCAGGCCGCGGTAGCGCAATTCGAGGTCGACGGCCAACGCCACGGAGTCCTGCACGCCGTAGCGGCACCACGTCGAGCCGACGCAGCTCTTCACCGTGCGCATCGCCTTGCCGTAGGCGTGTCCGCTCTCGAACCCGGCGGCGATGAGCTGCTCCCAGATCTCCGGGAGCTGCTCGACGCGCGCGCCGAAGAGGTCGATCCGCTGGCCGCCGGTGATCTTCGTGTAGAGGCCGAAATCACGGGCCACCTCGCCGATCGCGATCAGCTTCTCGGGGCTGATCTCCCCGCCGGGCAGCCGCGGCACCACCGAATACGTGCCGTTGCGCTGCAGGTTGGCCAGGAAGTGGTCGTTGGTGTCCTGCAGCGACGCACCTTCCCCGTCGAGGATGTGGTCGGATGACGTCGATGCGAGGATCGAGGCCACCGCCGGCTTGCAGATGTCGCAGCCGGTGCCGATGCCGTATTCGGCGATCAGTGCGCTGAACGTGCGGATTCCGGTGACCTGGACGATCTGGAACAGCTCCGCCCGGGACTGGCCGAAGTGCTCGCACAGCGCCTTGGACTGCTCGACGCCCTGCGCCGCAAGCAGCCGCTTGAGCATCGGAACGCAACTGCCGCAGGAGGTTCCGGCCACGGTGGCCGCCTTGATGGCCGGCACGTCGCACGCGCCGTCAGCGATTGACGCGCAGATCACCCCCTTGGACACCGCGTTGCAGGAGCAGACCTGCGCGTCATCGGGCAGCGCGCCGACCCCGAGTTCGGCACCCGCCGGGGAAATCAGCGACACCGGGTCGGCCGGCAGCCGACGACCCAGCAGCGGCCGCAGTGTGCCGTAGGCGGTCGCGTCACCAACAAGGATTCCGCCGAGCAGCGTCGACGCATCGTCGGAGACCACCAGCTTCGAGTATGTGCCCTTAGTGGCGTCGTTGAGCACAACCTCCAACGCACCCGGACTGGTGGCGTGCGCGTCACCGAAGCTGGCCACATCGAGGCCGAGCAGCTTGAGCTTGGTCGAGGTGTCCGCACCCGGGAATGCCGCGGTGCCGCCGCGCAGTCGGTCGGCGACCACCTCCGCGGTCGCGTTACCCGGTGCCACCAGCCCGTAACAGCGGCCCTCGACCGCGGCGACCTCACCGATCGCGAATATGTGCGGATCCTTTGTGGCGCAGCCGATGTCGGTGAGCACGCCGCCGCGCTCGGCCAGCTGGAGGCCGCATTGTCGGGCCAGCTCGTCGCGCGGCCGCACGCCCGCGGAGAACACCAGCAACGCGGCGTCGACAACCTGACCGTCCGACAGCCTCACCCGCAGCCCGTCGCCGCGGCGTTCGATCGCCGATGTGGACGCCCCGGTGTGCACCGTCAGACCCAGCCCGGTGATCAGGTCGGCCAGCACCGCCCCGCCGCCCTCGTCGACCTGCAGCGGCATCAGCCGCGGCGCGAGTTCGACGACGTGCGGCGTCATCCCCAACAGCCGCAACGCATTCGCGGCCTCCAGACCCAACAAGCCGCCGCCAACCACGATGCCCGTTGCGCCCGGCTCGGCGGTCTCGACCGCGGCACGGATCGCGTCGAGGTCATCGAGCGTGCGGTACACGAAGCAGCGGTCGAGATCCTTGCCGGGGACCGGCGGGACGAACGGGTACGAGCCGGTCGCCAGCACCAGCGCGTCGTAGCCGATCCGGTCGCCCGCCGACGTGGTCACCACCCGGGCGTTGCGGTCGATCGCGGTCGCCCGCTCACCGACCCGCAACTCGACCAACTCGTCGCCGGTGTAGTCGTTTCCGGGCATGGCCAGCGTCGCGCGGTCCCAGCTGCCCACGTAGGACGACAGTGACACGCGGTCGTAGGCCGGCGTCGGTTCCTCGCACAGCACGGTGACGCGCCACGTCCCGTCGCTGTCGCGGTCACGCAGCGCCTCGACGAACCGGTGCCCCACCATGCCGTGGCCGACGACCACGACCGGCTTCGGTGCCGCCATCACGTCGTGGCGACGGCCTCGTCGACCGCCGCGGGCAACGTCGTCGGCGCCCTGGTCGGCCTGCGCACATAGGCCAACCAGGTGATCGCCGCGCACAGCACGTAAAAGCCCAGGAACACCCAGAACGCCATGGTCGCGGACTTCGCCGCGGACAGGTACGACGCGCGCAGCACCAGGTTGATCCCGACACCGCCGAGGGCGCCGATGGCACCGGCAATCCCGATCAGCGCGCCGGACATCCGCCGCGCCCACGCGGTCTGCTCCGGCAGGCTCAGCGCGTCGAGGCTTCGCGACTTGGCCTCGAAGATCGACGGGATCATCTTGTACACCGAGCCGTTGCCCATACCCGACAACACGAACAGTGCCACGAACCCGATGACATAGGCGGCCAGGACGCCGCCCGACGGGGCGCGGTGTGTGGCGTCGCCGATCTCACCGAACACCACCAGCCAGCCGGCGGCGGCCATCATGGCCGCGAACGTGTAGAGCGTCACCCGGCCGCCACCGACCCGGTCGGACAGCCAACCGCCGATCGGCCGCGACAGCGAGCCCAGCAGCGGGCCGATGAACGCGATCTGCGCCGAGTGCAGCGACGCGGCGGCGGTCATCGCCGCCGTGGGAGCATGACCGTGGCTCAGATTGGCCAGGAAGCTGATCTGCAGCACCTGTCCGAACGCGAAGCCAAAACCGATGAACGAGCCGAACGTTCCGATGTAGAGCAACGCAACCACCCAAGAGTCGCGGTACCCCATCACGCGGAGCATCGACCTGCCGTCGGTGTGCACGTTGGTCAGGTTGTCCATGAACAGCGCGGCGCCCATCGCGGCGACGGCAATCAAGACAAGGTAAATCGCGCACACCCAGTGCGGCGACCGGTTGCCGGCGGCCGCGATCACGAGCAGGCCGACGATTTGGATCGCGGCCACCCCGATATTGCCGCCGCCCGCGTTCAGGCCCAGTGCCCGGCCCTTGAGCCGCTGAGGGTAAAACGCGTTGATGTTGGTCATCGACGACGCGAAGTTGCCGCCGCCGAACCCGGCGATGGCCGCGACGATCATGAACGTGGTGTACGACGTGTGCGGGTGTGCCATGTAGTACAGCGTCAGCAGCGTGGGGACCAGCAGCACCGCGGCAGCAAAGACGGTCCAGTTGCGACCCCCGAACTTGCCGACCGCGAACGTGTACGGAAGCCGCAGGAACGCCCCGACCAGGGTCGGCATCGCGACGAGGAAGAACTTGCCCGCGGCGTCGATGTGGTACACGCTCTGCGGCATGAACAGCACCATCACCGACCAGATCGACCAGACGGAGAACCCGACGTGCTCGGCGATGATGGACCAGATCAGATTGCGGCGGGCGATCCTCGCCCCGCCGTTGTTCCAGGCATCGAGGTCTTCGGGATCCCAGCTGTCGATGTCGTGATTGCGCATTAGTAATGGCATGTGATCACGGTATGAAAGTGTTGTTGCGGCAACGATGCAGGCGATGACCTGATTGCTACAACGTGCTCACAAGCCG
>Ga0335076_10003863_pt1 | contig 15105 bp, 8 predicted proteins | sample Lox_Sample_25_FD_206717 | JGI IMG/M metagenome (GOLD analysis project Ga0335076, IMG submission 206717) | Soil microbial communities from Loxahatchee National Wildlife Refuge, Florida, United States - Lox_Sample_2.5 | ecosystem: Environmental > Terrestrial > Soil > Wetlands | place: USA: Florida...
CCGTTCCCGCGCAGATTTACGCCTGGAAAGAATCCCCGGAAACGCGCGCGCAGGCGCAGCAAGTACAGGAGCGCAACCGCGATCAGTTCCTGAAGGAATTCGCGCGACATCTCGCGGTTCTCGGCTATGAACGCGACGCAGAAGGCAATGGCAGATTCCTTCTGGCAAAGTGGGATGAGAAGTGGTCGTACGCCTCAGAAAGTTAGAAAGACACGTTTCAAAGTTTCAATGTTTCAAGTTTTCAGGTTCCCAGAGCAAAGTCGCACCTTTTCTTCTCCCTTGAAACTTTGGAACGTTGAAACCTTGAAACTTTATCCATGAAAATCGAAGCCATTACTCTCCGTGAGATTCACATGCCGCTCGTCCACTTTTTTGAGACGAGTTTTGGCCGCACCTACAGCCGCCGCATTCTTCTGGTTACAGTTCACTGCGAGGGGGTCGACGGCTGGGGCGAATGCGTTGTAGGCGAGGATCCCTTCTACAGCAGCGAGTGGATCGATAGCGCGTGGCCCACACTGACCCAGTACCTCGTTCCATCGTTGCTGGGCAAGGACATCGCCTCTCCGCGCGAGTGCCCGGCGCTTTTGGCTCGCGTGAGCGGTCACCGCATGGCGAAAGGAGGGCTGGAAAACGCGCTCTGGGACGCCGAAGCGACGCAGCGTCGACAGCCATTGTGGAAGTTGCTAGGCGGCACTCGCCACGAGATTCCGTGCGGCGTGTCCATCGGCATCCAGGACTCGATCGAGCAGTTACTCGACAAAATCGCAATCGAACTCGCCGCCGGATACCGCCGCATCAAGGTGAAAGTCAAACCCGGTTGGGACACGAACGTGCTCGAGCGCATCCGCGCCCGCTGGGCCGAAATCCTGCTGAGTTGCGACGCGAACTCGGCCTACACCCTCGACCAGGTCGAGCACCTCCGCAAATTCGATCAGTTCAATCTCCTGATGATCGAGCAGCCCTTGTGGAATGACGAGATCTACTACCACGCGCGCCTGCAGAAGGAACTTCGCACGGCGATCTGCCTGGATGAATCGATCGTCAGCGCGCGCAGCGCGGCATTCGCGGTCGAAACCGGGGCCTGCCGCATCATCAACATCAAAGTTGGCCGTGTTGGAGGCTTCTCCGAGGCGGTCAAGATTCACGATCTTTGCCAGGCGCACAATATTCCCGTCTGGTGCGGAGGCATGTTGGAGACCGGCATCGGCCGCGCTCAGAACATCGCACTGTCCACGCTGGAAAATTTCCGCCTGCCCGGCGATGTCTCAGCCTCGAAGCGCTATTGGAAGGAGGATATCGTCGATCCCGAGGTAGAAGTCTCGAGCGACGGCACGATCGCCATCCATGATGCCCCGGGCATGGGCTACAGGGTAAAAACCGACCTGATCGAGAAGCTGACGGTAAGAAAAACAACGCTGCAGGCGAAATAGGAGGAGTTCGTTCAAGGGTGTGTTAGCTGTCTAGACGAGACAATAACTAGAAAGCAACACGGCCAGGTACTGTGCCCGGAATCGTGGCGGCGTGGGTTCGTATCAGGGCACCGCTTTAGCGGTGCCAATCGGAACAAATTCTGATCCACGGTGTAGCAGGTGAATTTGGTCCGGTATGACAATGAACTCGTGCAAACGAAACTTATTCTGTGCGTGATACACATAAAGGACCTGAAGAAATAGGCAGACGCCCTATCCGATTGCAAAAGGCAGCTTCGCTTTCCGCCGGTCGAGGAAGTCACGAAAACGTTCCGGCACCGGCGACAGCACGCGTCGGCTCGGAATGTCTTGTGGGGATCGGCATAGGCAGCGGCTAGAGCCGCATTCTTTCCAGCTCGCAGTGGCACTCCTGATGGCGTGCCCTGATACGAATCTCTACACTGTTCGCGAGGCAGAATTCGTGATGAAGATCACGGCAGGAAGATTTTACGATCGAAGAATTATGAATCGGGAATGCAGAAATCAACCCAAGAGCTCGCCTACCGGCGGTTCTCGCCCTCCGACGTTCGCTTCTGCACTTCTTTCTCCAGCATCTGCACACCCTGTGCGAAGGTCAAATTCCCAGGCACCCGGCGGAAATCGCTAAACACTTCCTCTGACTCCATCTTGAGACTCTTGAACAGCAGAATCTTTCCGCTGATCGCGAGCGTCATCTGCGTGATGTCCCACGAGTCATCCCCCACGTCGGCCTGCTTCACCAGAAAGCGCCCTCCTTTATCAAGGTGCCCAATGATTCCCCAGCCAAAGCTAATCTCACGGAACAAGGTGCCATCGATTTCGGCTAGCCGCTTCGCTCCCGGATCAATCAGCAGAACGCCCTGCATACCGCCCAGGACCTGCTCGACTCGCGATGGAGGCGAATACGACGGATTGGGACGAAACTTCAGCCGCACCAGCTGCGCCCCCGGCCTGCCCATCGTGGCATCGGAAGTTTCTGTCCCAGCGTCCTCGTACAAGAACGCATCGGGCAGCGCTTTCACGATGCGCAAAGTTCGCTCGGCATCTTCTTTTTCGCGGGCATGTTTCTTGCGCAGCGCATCCGGGTTGCCCACCAGCCACGCCAGGTGATTCACTTCGGCCTGCTTCTGTTCCGCAGTGAGCGGCTGGTCGTTGATGGCAATCAGCCGTGCGGCCAGCGCATCATTGGTTTCGATGTACAGCTTGGTCTGCGATCCCTTGGGCGTTTGCTTGCGCGAACGAAACATGTGTTTGATTGCGCTCGCGTTGGCTGCAGCCACTTCATTCGCAACTGCTGCTCGCACCAGTTCGCCGGGCGGAATTGCCGCGACCGTAGTATTCTGAGTGGCCGCCGCCGCAGCCAACAGCAGAATGTTCATCAAAGCGAATGACCGGAACCCCACCCCATCGGACCTCTGCATGTTCCTAGTGTAAAGAAATCTGTTCACACCAGACCAATCGGCAACTCAGTGATACGATGTTGCGGCCTTCAGCTCATGCGTTTGCGAGGCGATGTGAAATTCCTCTCCTCCGTTCTCACCTTCCTTACTCTTTGTGCTCTGGCGCAAGAGCCCCGCTCCCCGGGATCATCGATCGTGCATGTCACCGTGATCGATGTCTCCACCGGAGCAGAGGCAAAAGATCAGACGGTGAAAATTCAAGCCGGCCGCATTGAGTCCATCGCGCCTTCTCAAGGCTCCGACGCAAATCAACCTGGGGCCGTCGATGCCCACGGCGCTTTCCTGATTCCCGGACTCTGGGATATGCACGTGCACGTTCACGACAAAGATGAATTGCCGCTCTATGTAGCCAACGGCGTGACGGGCGTGCGCGTCATGTCGGGAGAAAAAGATACTGCGGCTCTGCGCGCGGAACTGGCCCGTGAAACACCTTCGCCGGAGATTTATCTCGCCAGCGCGATCGTCGACGGCAATCCTCCGGTGTGGCCAGGTTCCATTGTCATCAAGAAGCCTGCCGATGCCCGCCGCGCCGTTGATGACATCAAGAAGAGCGGCGCCGACTTCGTCAAGGTTTACAACCGTATCCCTCGCGGCGCCTACTTCGCTCTGGCCGACGAAGCCAAGCTGCAGCACATTCCCTTCGAGGGCCACGTGCCTGACGAGATCACTCCGCAGGAAGCCTCTGCCGCCGGGCAACGTTCAATCGAGCACCTGACGGGAATATCCTTGGGCTGCTCCAGCCGGCAGGAATCGCTGATGAGCGACCTGAGCCACGCGCGTTACTTTCGCGACCGGCTGGCTGTCGAAGCCGAAGCGTACCGCACCCTGGACCAGAAGAAATGTGCAGACCTCTTTGCCGAATTTAGAGCCAACGAGACCTGGCAAGTGGCGACACTGACCGAGGTGCGACTGTGGGGCAAACTCAATGATCCGCGCTTCCTGTCCGATCAGCGCCTGGCCTATATCGACCGCCGCTTTCGCGACCGCTGGGATGAGCGAACCGAATTCCAGCGCCAACATTGGGGCCGCTCCGAGTTCGAAGTGGCGCAGAGCTTGTTTGCGATGGGTGAACGCGTCGTCGGGGCCATGTTTCGGGCGGGCGTACCCATGATGGCCGGCACCGACGCCATGAATCCCTACTGCTTCCCGGGATTCAGCCTGCACGACGAACTTGAACTGCTCGTCGAGTCAGGCCTCACGCCACTGGCAGCGCTTCAGTCAGCCACCATCAATCCCGCAAAGTTCATGGGACGAGCCGCAGAACTCGGCACGGTCGAGTCCAGCAAGGCCGCGGACTTGGTCCTGCTCGGCGCCGATCCTCTCCTCGACATTCGCAACACCACGCAGATCCAGGCCGTCTGGCTGAAAGGGAAGTACTACGACATGAAATCCCTGACCGGAATGCTGGAGCAGGTCAGAGCCAGTACCAGACACTGAATCGCGAACGCGCTGCGTGCACGCCCCTGGGTTCGAGTCGGGTGGGCTGGGCCCAATCTCTCTGATTGTCCGCATCGGATTTTCTGCATGAACGTTGATTCGGTCTTCCGGTATAATCCGCCGCACTCGGCGGGAAGGTCTCGAACCGGTTGACCCTAACGACCACAGGGAATCGAGCAGGAACAGATGAGATGATCGCAGGAGACGTGTGCGTACTCCTCATTCTCATCTACTGCGGCCTTCTGCCCCCCGGAGGCTACCTCAATGTCGCGCATTCAGGAACGACGCAGTGGGCAGTCTGAGCCGTGCCACTTTAGTACGCTATTGGTAAAGGCCGGGCTTGCGATTGAGTTCGTCGCCCTTTTGCTGTCGACCGCCTTGGCGTTTGGGCAGGCGACCAGCCAGCTGAACGGAAGCGTGACGGACCCGACCGGGGCCAGCCTATCCGGCGTGTCGATTACATTGACCGAACCGTCGACCGGATGGCAGCGCACAACTACGAGCAACTTAGCCGGCTTGTACCAATTCCTCGATGTTCCTCCGGGTACGTACAAGCTTGAAGCCAATGCGAAAGGCTTCGCAGACTATTCCGCAACCAACATCACCCTTCTGGTGAAGCTGCCCTCCACGGTCAACATCAAGTTGCAAGTCGCCGGCGTGGAGACAAAGGTGACCGTCCAGGGCGAAGCACCGCTCATCAACCGCACCGATGCTTCCCTCGGTAACGTCGTTCAAGGAGAACAGATCGCCGAGTTGCCCATTCCCGATCGCAATGTCGTCAGTATGTTGAGCCTGCAACCCGGGGTGGCATACCTCGGTGAAAATCTCGATGCCAACTCCGACACGCGCAGCGGAGCTGTCAATGGCCTGCGCAGTGACCAGTCCAACGTGACCCTCGACGGTGTCGGTGTCAATGACGAGAACAATGGTTACGCCTTCAAGAGTGTGCTGAATGTTCCGCCGGATTCCATCGAAGAGTTCCGCGTCACCACCGCCAACGCTAACGCCGACTCCGGCTATTCGGCCGGAGCTCAAGTCGCGCTCGTGACCAAGAGCGGGACCAACGATTTTCATGGCTCGTTATACGATTACAACCGCAACACGATATTCAGCGCCAACGATCCCTTCCTGAAAGCATCGCAACTAGCTAACGACCAACCGAACAAAGCTCCCAAGCTGTTTCGCAACGTCTTCGGCGTGACCTTCGGCGGGCCGATTCAGAAGAACCGGTTGTTCTTCTTTGCAACCTACGAAGGCCGTCGCGACGCGGAGGGCACAAGTGTTCTGCGCACCGTGCCCAGCGCGACCCTGCGCGCGGGCGACCTTGTTTACCTGTGCCAGCGCAATGACGACGGCAGCCTCGACACCACGGACTGTCCCGGCGGGACCGTAAATGGTGTGCAGGGCGTTCAGCCCGGCTACTATGCTCTAGGGCCGACCCAGATCCAACAGATGGACCCAGCGGCTCAGCCGGTCGGCGTGAGCCCGGCTGTACTCGCCCTACTGAATCAATATCCCAACTCGAACGAGAACGCAGGGGATGGCTCGAACACGCTGGGCTTCCGTTTCGCCTCCAATGCCGACTCCAGCTACAACACCTACATCACTCGTCTCGATTACCACCTTACTGCTAGCGGTTCCGAAAGCCTGTTCCTGCGCGGACAGCTGCAATACTTCAATATCCCGGGGGAACAACAGTTCCCCGGCCAGGGCCCGGCATCTATAACGCTCGACAACAGCAAAGGCCTCACCGTCGGATTGACCTCGCTCATCTCTCCCCGACTCATCAATGCATTTCACTGGGGATTTGTCCGCCAAGGTGGGAAGACCGGCGGCACCAACACCGATCCCGCGGTCCTTCTGGATGGGCTCACGTCATTGGTGCCCTTCACTCCGCGTTCGGTGGTTTCCATTGTGCCCCTCCATCAGTTCAGCGACAGCCTGAACTGGACGCGGGGAAATCACAGCTTGCAGTTCGGCGCCGATCTCTTTTTTGTTCGCACCAACCACACCAGCCTGGGTAATTCGTTTTCTGACGTACGCACCAACGCCGTCTATCTGAACACGGGTGGAATTGCCAACACCTCGAGCCCGCTGGATCCCTTCAACAACGGCTATCCACTGGTCGACAGTAACTTCGGTCCCAACTACGACAGTGCGACCACGATTGTGATGGGGATCTTCCCCGAGGGCGACGGCCACTACAATTTCGGTCGCGATGGCTCGGCGCTCCCACAAGGGCAGGCCATCAACCGCCGCTATGCCATTAACGACTACGAGTTTTTCGGCCAGGATACCTGGCGAGTGAATTCCCGCCTGACCCTTACCTACGGTCTGCGCTGGACGCTCGAAGCGCCGCCCTACGAAACCAGCGGATACCAGGTTGCCCCGTGCGTGGCCGCTGCCAGCGGCGGCTGCACCAATCAGAACGCAGCCGACTGGTTCAATCACTCCGCTCAACTCGCCACGCAAGGCCAGCCCGCAAACAGCGCCGGAGAAATTTCCTTCATCCTCGGCGGGCCCAAGAATCATGGTCCCGGCCTGTGGAACTGGGACAAAAGGAATTTCTCTCCGCGCATTGCCGTGGCTTGGGCGCCCGACACCGGAGGTGGCTGGGTCTCGAAGATCCTGGGCAAGAAAGATACGTTCGCCATTCGCGGCGGATACAGCATCACCTACGATCATTTCGCCATTCCCATCGTCAACACTTTTGACCAGAACGGATCATTCGGACTCTCCACGATTCTCGGAAATCCCGCGGGAGTAGTGTCTCCTGCGAACGCTCCCCGCTTCACCTGCCTGACGCCAGGAACGTCAGGCACATCCTGTCTGCCGCCGCCGTGCGCTTCCATTAATGATCCGGGCTGCCTGTTCGGGCCTGCGCCAATGGGAGGTTTTCCTTACACTCCGGGCAATACTGCTTTCGCCATCAATTGGGGACTGGACCAGGGCCTGAAGACTCCGTACGCCCACGTTTTCAATCTGTCGTTCTCGCGCCAACTGACGCCACGATCCTCGCTGCAGTTAGCTTATGTAGGCAGCATCGGGCGTCGTCTCGGTCTGCAAGCTGATCTTGCTATGCCCGTGAACTTGAACGACACTGCCAGCAACACGCGCTACTTCACGGCCGCGACCCAGCTCTCGAAAGCTGCCGCTGTCGGCACCGATGTGAATTCGGTTCAGCCCGTTCCTTTCTTCGAAAATGTCTTTCCCGCGTGGGCGGGTGTGTCGGTTCAAAGTAATCTGGGCTTAAACAACCAAACCGCGACCAACCCTAATGGAGACAACTGCGCGCCCGGAAATTTACCCGCCAATCCCACCGCAACGCAAAATATCTACGAGTTGTGGAATTGCTTCCCCCACAACGAAACCTTCTCCCTGTTCGAAATGGACCTGCCCGACGACATCACGGGACTGGATCCGGCACTCCCCAACAGCAAGTTCGGTCCGTATGCCTTCTACCACGACCAGTTCAGCTCGTTGTACTCGTGGCGCAACATCGGCACATCTGATTACAACGCCTTGCAGGTGACCTACAACGTTCGTCTCTCAAATCTCCAGGGGCAGTTCAACTACACGTGGTCGAAGTCGTTCGACGAAGCCTCCGCAGCCGGTCGTGTCGGACCGTATGAAGGAACGGGAGGCACGGGAAGTGACTTGAACGGCGGAGGCATCGTCATCAATTCTTACGACCCGCTCTCGTTGCGCGGTCTTTCGGACTTCAATGCCTTCCACCAGATCAACGCCAACCTGGTCTACGGGTTGCCCTTCGGGAAAAGCCAGAGATGGCTGGGGAACGCCGGCCCGGTGCTCAACGCTGTGGTCGGCGGGTGGCATGTCTCGGGTGTCTTCCGCTGGACCAGCGGCTACCCGATCACGATCGACAATGGGTTCACGTGGGCCACGAACTGGAACATCGAGGGCGATGCCATGCCAAACGGTCCGCCGCCGAAAGTTGCCAACGGGAAGCACACGATTGTGAACGGCCAGGACATCGGCCCCAACATCTTTGCCGACCCGGTCGCTGCCGAGGCAGCTTTCCGCCCCGAGTGGCCCGGGGAATCCGGCGTTCGCAACAACGTCATTGGCGACGGCCTGTTCAATATCGACACTGGGGTGAGCAAGGAATTCTCTTTCGGCGAGGGACGCAGGCTGGAGTTCACCTGGCAATCGTTCAATGCCACCAACTCGGTGAGTTACGACGTGCGGGCCGCGCAGCCCTCGCTGTCGTTCGATCCCACGGAGTTCGGAAAATACATCTCGACCCTGACCACGCCGCGCTTCATGCAATTCAGCCTGCGCCTCGTGTTCTGAAGCTCGCGCGGGAACGTCTTAGCGCCGGATGCCCCACGTCTCGTCGAAGTTGCGAGACGTGGGAACCCAAGCCGCAAAATCCATGCGCAGGCAGCAATCAAAGTTGCAAGAGCTTGCATCTTGACCCTCAAGCGCCTCGCTGAAATAATCCCCCGAGCTTTCGTGCAGTAGATTTCTCGGCCCCTTTCTCGCGCAGTTCCCAATTCAATCTTTTCTTCGGATCTTGCGACCCTTCCCCGGTCCGTTCCACATGGAGGAGTTTGTGACGAATCCCACCGCGACTTTCAGAACGGCATCTCTCGCGACAATCCTGCTCCTTTCGCTGAACATAGTGGCGCAACAATCCCCCTCGAATCGCGCAGCGGTCAGCCCTAGCGTGGTCCCGAACGTCGTGAGCTTCAACGGCACCCTCACCGATAGCAGTGGAAAACCGCGCACCGGAATTGTCGGCATCACCTTCCTGCTCTACAAAGATGCCGCGGGCGGAGCGCCGCTATGGCTGGAGACGCAGAACGTCACGCCCGATGAGAACGGGCACTATTCCGTACAGCTCGGATCAACCACCAGCACAGGGCTTCCCCCGAGCATGTTCGTCAGCGGAGAAGCGCGATGGCTCGGCATACAGGTAGCGGGAGAAGCGGAGCAGCCACGCGTGCTGCTGGTAGCGGTGCCTTATGCGATGAAGGCCGCTGACGCCGAAACCTTAGGGGGCCTGCCCGCCTCCGCTTTTGTCCTCGCTATGCCAGCAATCAACAGTTCCTCCTCGAGCGCCGCTGCCGCAACTCCGGCCAGCGCTTCCACCATTTCGACAGTGCCGGCGACCTCCAACGTTACCACTAGCGGTGGAACCGTCGGCACTCTTCCGCTCTGGAGCACCACCACCAACATTCAGAGTTCCGTGTTCACGCAGACCGGAACTGGAGCGACCGCAAAAGTCGGCATCGGTACCACGACTCCGGCCAGCACACTCGACATCAAGGGCACAGAGATCGTTCGCGGCAGCCTGAGCTTGCCCAACATCGCGAACGCCACAACACTTTCCGGTTCCAACTCCCAACCTCTGAACCTGGTGGGCTCTTCGTTCAGTTCCAGCAGCAACGCCGCCGTGACACAATCTTTCCGCTGGCAGGTAGAGCCCGTAGCGAACAATACAGCCAGCGCTTCCGGCAGCTTGAATCTTCTCTTCGGCGCGGGCCGGTCGACGGTATCCGAAACCGGGCTTGCCATCGCGAGCAATGGCGTAATCACGTTTGCTCCGACACAAACGTTCCCCGGCACCGGCAAAGGCACCGTGACCAGCGTCGCCGCCGGAACAGGCCTGACTGGCGGCAACATCACGACCTCTGGCAGCCTGGCCATCGATCCAACCGTGATTCCGCAGTTGAGCGCCGCCAACACGTTCACAGGCAATCAAACGGTGAATGGAAACCTGAGCGCCACGGGCGTAGTCACAGGAAGCGCATACCAGATCGGAAGCAGTCTTTTTGCTTTTGGGCAAAGCAGTGCTAATAGTGCCTATCTGGGTTTCGCTGGGAACACCACGACCAGTGCGACCTTTAACACCGGTGTCGGCTTCGGCGCCTTGGTTCAGGTGACCACCGGTGGGCAAAACACTGCAATCGGCGCTCAGGCACTTTCAGGCAATCTGGGTGGGTCTGCCAATACTGCGGTCGGCTACGAATCCATGATGCAAGGGGCTTCAGGGGTAAGCAACACTGCTGTTGGTAACAATTCATTGCAGGTGAACACAGGAAATCTAAATAGCGCATTTGGGGCCTCAGCGCTTTCCCAGAATACTTCAGGGGTAGAAAATGCGGCGGTTGGCGGAAACGCAATGTTAGAGAACACAACCGGCGGTGGAAACGCGGCAGTGGGAGCCTTTGCCTTAGGAAACAACACTACCGGGATTCGAAATATCGCCATTGGACTGTTTTCTGGATCGAATCACAATGGTACCGAAGGCACGTTTCTGGGCTATCAAAGCGGTGCCGGTGCCGGGAACTTGACCAATGTCACTGCCCTTGGAACCCGCGCGACCGTGAGCGAGAGTAACGCTCTCGTCCTTGGTGCCACCGGTTCCAGCGCCGTGGCTGTCGGCATAGGTACCGCAACTCCCTTCAACGACTACGATCTCACCCTCGATGCCACCACCAACAGCACCATCAATGGAGGTGTTGTCGTGAATGGCGGAGGAGGGAACCTCTACCTTGGCATGACCAAGGGCGTGCACAAATTCCGCGTCGATCTAAACGGCGTGACTTACTCCGACGGCGGCTATCAATCGAGCGGCGCAGACTTCGCCGAATCCGTCGCCGTACGCGGTGCGCGCAGCGAATATGAGCCCGGCGACGTCCTCGAAATCGACGCCAAAGCTCATCGCGGCGTCTCGCTTTCACGCCATCCCTATGCCACTCTGGTCGCGGGAATCTACTCGACCAAGCCCGGCCTTCTGGCAACACCGCACACCATCGACGACCCGACGGTGAAAACCAAGGAAATTCCTCTTGCCATCGTAGGAATCGTGCCCTGCAAAGTCACGACTGAGAATGGTGCAATCAAAGCCGGAGACCTGCTGGTGACGTCCTCGCGCCCCGGCTACGCCATGAAGGGAACCGAACGCCGCCGCATGCTCGGTGCCGTGGTTGGCAAAGCGCTGGAGCCGCTCGCCCACGGCGCAGGACTGATCGAGGTGCTGGTTACGCTGCAATGAGAAAGTGAGTTGCGAACTGAAGATGAATAAGCGGCACCGCGAACACAGCAGGTAATCCGCAGGCGATGGGACGTAGTGGGCTGTTACTAGAATCGGTTTCCAAGTACGGGCTTGCAAACGGAACTTGCCCGTAATTGGACGCTAAAAGCTTTCGAAAGTAGTTTTACGCCCCCACGGCCGCGTGATCGGCCATACGGCGCTTGTTGTAGCGCAGCGCGACATTCATGAAGACATTGCCCAGGGAGGTCTCGAAGCAGATCATTAACGCTTCCATGTCTTCGCTGGTCTTGTCGCCTTCCTGCGCCGTCAGCAGCAAGGGAGGATGTACGCGGAAGTGAAAGCCCTGGTCGTTGAGCGCCGAAATCGCGTTGCCCACAACCTGGTTGGCCAATTCGAAAATGGTTTCCTTGATCAGCGCATCCGACTCCGGCAGCTCCGCCCCAGCATAGTGGCTCGCCACCTTGACCGCAGTCTGCGGTTCGAGATCGAGTACGATCCGCCCCTCGATGTCGCCCGTTAGCGCAATCATGCCTGCCACCCCTTTGCGGCGATAGGCGTCCTCTTCCATGGTGAGATTCACCACCTTGGTCGGACCTTGCAGGCCTTGCGACAACACGGCATCCGCCGCGTTGATGAAAGGCTGGATCAATTCCATCTTCATTGAATTAGGCTCCCGCTCCCGCGGCGTTGCTTACAGCCCCGTCTTCGCCCAACACGTACTTGATCACTTCATAAAGCACTTCCGGCTTTACCGGCTTCTGCACAAAATGCCGAGCTCCCCGTTGCAGCGCCGCCACGATGTTCTCCTGGTACCCCACCGAGGACACCATCACGATGCGTGCTTCCGGGTGCTGTTGCACGATTCGTTCGGCCGCCTCAATTCCTTCCATCTGCGGCATGGTGATGTCCATGAGCACGATGTCGGGATGCGTGCGGTCGAACTCGCTGATGGCGGTCAAGCCGTCGCCGGCCTCAGCCGCCACCTGCCCGCCGAATGTCTCAATCATGCGGGCCAGGTTCTTTCGGGCAAACACGGAGTCATCTACGATCAGGTAGCGGACTGCCTGCCCGTCTTTGCTGCGTTTTACTGGTGCGAACTGCTCCATACGGACCTCCCCTTTGTACTGCTTATCACGCTCCGTCACTACGAACCAGATCACGCTGGTCATAGGCCGGTACCCTGCACAATCCCTAATGTCCGGCGCGAACCGCCCGTCCAGGAAGACCTTCCGAGCCGTTCCGCCCGCACACTGCCTGTAAGGTCGCGCTCATGACGTCCAGTGCAACCACTCGAATGGCGTATCCGCGCTCGATTGCCGCCTTTGGCATGCCGTACACCACGCACGACTCTTCGTTCTGCGCAATCGTCATGCCGCCTTCTCTCTTAATGGCTCCCAGCCCTTCGGCGCCGTCGTCTCCCATGCCGGTCATGATCACGCCGACCGCTTGCGCACGAAACTCCTCGGCCACGCTGCGTAGAAGCACGTCGACACTTGGACGGTGACCGTTCACATGCGGCTCGTCGCTGAGCACCACGATGTCTCCCAGCGGCAGGCGCTTCACTTTCATATGCCGGCTACCAGGACAAATCAGCACCCGCCCCGGCTGCAACAGGTCTCCCGACTGAGCTTCCTTCACCCGCAGCGCACACAGTTCGTCCAGCCGGCGCGCGAACATGTCGGTGAATCCATCCGGCATGTGCTGCACCACCACGACCGCGCCGGGAAAGTCGGCGGGTAAGTGTCCCAGGACGTACTCGAGCGCCTGTGGCCCTCCCGTGGAGACGCCGATCCCAACCACTTTCGTCGGATTTCCCACCGGCGTCGGAGCTTTCTGCGGCTTCGGCGGAAGGCCAGGCACCATGCACAGCTTCAGCTTGCAGTCGGCCGCCGCCTTCACCTTGGCGATCAATTCCTTCGATGTCTCGGCCATGTGCGCCGAGGCGTCTTTGGGCTTGGTGACGAAATCGAACGCTCCCAGCCCCAGAGCCTTCATTGTGACCGACGCGCCTTCAATGCTGTGTGAACTGAACACGATGACCGGTACCGGGTCCCGCCGCATGATTTCTTTCAGCGTGTCGATGCCGTTCATCCCAGGCATCTCCAGATCGAGCGTCACCACGTTCGGCTTCAACTCGTCGATCTTCTTCAGGCAGAACGAGCCATCCATCGCCGTTCCCACCACTTCGATCGACTCGTCCGCCGACAGCATCTGTGGGATCAATTTGCGCATGAGCGCCGAGTCATCGACGACCAGGACCTTTACCGACTTCTTCATGCCTGGCCTCCCGCGCCCGCACTGATCGCCAGGCGCATACGGTCGCTGTGCGTCAGCAGCAGTCCGGTGCTTGTTCGCTCATTGTCTTCCGGCCGCGCACGCGCAACGTGCTCGACCACCGCCGGCAGGTTCAGGATCAGAACTACGCGCCCATCGCCCAGGATCGATGCCCCCGAAACCAGGTCGGTGGAGAATGTATGGTCATCCAACGCCTTGATCACCAATTCCTCTTCACCTTCCAGCGCATCGACGATCAGTCCGTACTTGCGCTCACCCACCATGATTACCAGCACAAACAGCTTCCCCCGGCGATCGTCTTTTTCGCTTGCCGGACGCCCCAGGCGCAGCACGGGGAGTACCTGGTTCCGTAGCTGCAACACCTCGTAGTTGTCCACCTGGTGCACTTCCGATTCAACGGTCCGGGAAATCTCCACTACCGCGTTGAGCGGTATGGCATACAGCCGTTGCTCCACCCAGAACATCAGGGCCTTGATGATGGCCAGCGTCAACGGCAGCTTCAGGCGGAATGTCGTGCCTTTGCCGGGATTGGTTTCCACGCTGACCGAAGCCTTCAGCCGATGCAGTACGCTTTGCACCACGTCCATCCCCACGCCGCGCCCGGAAACCTCGGTCACATGTTCGGCCGTGCTAAAGCCGGGCAAGAAGATGAAGTTGAGCACTTCCGTCTCGCTCAAACGCGCCGCCTCTTCCCCGGTTGTGTGGCCCAGTTCAATGGCCTTGGCCCGGATCTTGTGCACGTCGATGCCGCGCCCGTCATCAGAAACCTCTACTACCACTTGGTTACCCTGGTGGTAAGCGTTCAGGCGTACTGCGCCTTGCGCCGGCTTGCCCGCTTTGCGGCGTTCCTCCGGACCCTCAATGCCGTGGCTGATGGCGTTGCGCACCAGGTGCGTCATGGGCTCGGCAATTGAGTCGAGAATGCCCTTGTCCAGATCCGTATCCTGCCCGCTAACTACCAGTTCCACCTCCCGTCCGCACTGCCGCGCAACATCGCGCACCATGCGCGGGAAACGCCGGAACAACTGATCCACCGGCACCATGCGGATCTTCATGACCGACCGCTGCAGGTCGTTCAAAACGCGCGACTGGAACGCCATGGCATCGGCGAACTTGCCCCGCAACAGTTCCTTCGGATAGCGCTTGGAAAACTCGTTCAGCGCCTGCTGCAGCATGGACTTGCCGATAATCAGCTCGCCCACCAGATTCAGCACGCTGTCGATACGGCCGGCGTCGACGCGCAGAATGTTTTCGATGCCCGAAGTGATGGCCGCCGCATCGACCGCCGCCGGATGCGCCGACGCCTCGGGCAAACCGTGAACTGCAGCAGCCGCCGCCTCTGCCGCAGGTTGCTCCATTGACCCGGCGATTGGAATCGGCGCCGTCGACGCTTGCGGCGCCGCCGCGGCCGCGAGCAGTATTTCGATCGTCACTTCTTCCA
>Ga0335076_10003864_pt1 | contig 15105 bp, 18 predicted proteins | sample Lox_Sample_25_FD_206717 | JGI IMG/M metagenome (GOLD analysis project Ga0335076, IMG submission 206717) | Soil microbial communities from Loxahatchee National Wildlife Refuge, Florida, United States - Lox_Sample_2.5 | ecosystem: Environmental > Terrestrial > Soil > Wetlands | place: USA...
AGGAATTCGGCGCTTTGCCTCGTCCCGATTGTTGTCGCGGCGCTTCCACTCTGCAAGAGAGCCTGCGATGGCAGCAAGGACGGCGATGAGGGCATATCGTGTCCCGCGGCTCTTGACCAGAACCCCGCGCAATGCGGAGACAAGCTCGGACAAGATCGAGTCGAGAGACCGTGACGCGCGTGGAGGAGGGGCGACGGGCGATGGCGACATGCTTGGCGCACCTCCGAAGAAGACGCAGGCGGCACCTGGGAGAGAGACTAAGCGCAAGTCGAGGGACCGCCCGGTTGCTCGAGAAGGAATGGAGGGGGGGGAATGCTCCTCCACGCCGGGTTTTGGCTGTCGCTTACATGTGTCACATGCGACATCGGCCGGTCGCAATTGAAACTTCCGAATAGGAAATCTTTAGATATTGATTTTCAACAGGTTCGCTTTCGCCTCTCTTAGCCCGATGTCTCGACGCCCGCAAAGGGAGCTCCGCGCGTGTCTCCTCTGCTCCATTCTCCTTACCCTCTCCCAGTTCTCCGAGACCGGATGTCCGAACTGTCAAGATCTCCTGTCAAGCGCCCATGATGGGACAACGTCCAACTGGGAAGGTGTCATCGCGGTCGTTGACCCCAAAGATTCATGGGTTTCGAAATGGCAAGGGCTGACAAGTTTCGTCCCGGGAATCTACGCAGTGCGGTATACCCCATGATAGGTTGTAAACACCTAACTTAACAAGGGTGAACGGGACGCTTCCGGAGGACGTGCGAGAGGAGTTGGAACGACGAGGCCTCCCGTATAGGCCACGGGATGGATCGTCTCGCGAACTTGATTCCTGAAGAGTAGATTTGGCAACGGGATTCCCTTGAAACCGGCATGGATAATGTATATGCATACTTCGAATGCAAAAATAGGATATCTTTGATTGAAATGGAATCGAAGTAACTGTGTTCTGAAACGAAGGTCAAGTCCAACTTGACTAGTACAATATATACGTATATACAAATGAGTATCCTATGACACGTGTTACCAAACGTCAACGCCTACGAGAAACAAAGGAAAAAGATGAACAACTTTTCTATGCTAAAATCAGAAGGACATACCACCCATTCAGAGTAATACAATAGCCAAGACCCCTAAACACGGCCTCCTAAAAATTCAATACAATCGCGGACCATCTCAGCTTGCTCATGAACCTTCAACCCTGGAAGTCGCACGACCTTATTGGTATACATCCATCCAACAACGGCAGTCCAGACTTCAGGATAGGGCAAAGGAATCTGGAGGGTGTCGCCGCAAAACACCTCCCCAGAGACGAGCATGGTTCCCAGGAGCGGGAGCCGGAACACGGCATATTCGACGTGAACCGGGAGAGGCGGCGATGTGTACTCGACTTCGTCGTCATCGTCGTCGTAGTCACTCGATTCGACGGGAGTATTGGGGCCGCTAGGTGGAGGGGTGGCATCGTCATCTTCCGTAAAATCGCTGTACTTGTAGCGTTTGACAAGACGGAAAGGTCCAGCTTCGACATCCTTCGGGATGACATCGACTTTGTACACTTGCTCCTTCTCGTTCATGGGAACTGCTTGGACGAATACTTGAGCTGTGGCTTCGTCGCCAACAAAGTAGGGTCCGAGATCGATAAGACGTTTGAGGACATAGGTGAATGGAATCTCCTTCATCGTAGCAAAGGGATTAGGGATTGCAGTACGAAGGGCTGAGTGGACGTTTGGGTCAGCTTCCTCAGACTCACGCTTGGCCGGAGTGGTAACAGCAGGCTCCTTGTCTTGCAACTTCAATTCCGCGGTCTGTGTCTCCACGGTATCAACGTCGGGACTATCAGGAGCCAGATCCTCTTCCGCAGAATCCACTTCCGATATTATGTCCACTTCCGAAGTCTTTGCTGCGTCTTCTACATCTTGTCGGGTGATACTTGTGATCGCAAGAGAGCTTCGTCGAAACCCAGCATGTGATTGTCGTTCGGGAGAGGGATCTGGACGAAGATGATGAGTCGGTACGGAGCTGCGTCGGCCTTGCGGAACAGATTCAGCCGAGCCGTCATCATACCCAAGATGGATTGATCGATCGTACGATTGTCGGCGCGAGTCGCTGGTCTGGGGAGGAGTGAGGAGGGAGGGACGACGAATTGTGGCTGGAAAGTGCGGAAGTTCCTTTGTCATATCCCACTCGCTATCTTCATCTTCAATCATCGAATTACGCGCGGAGGGGGACTTTGATCGGGGTCCTCGCGAGCGGGGATGAACGGGAAGGCCAGCGGAGGGAGGCGGACTTGGCGCGGCGCCAGCGGCGGCAAAGTTGAAAGCGGAGGAGAAGAACGAGTGATTGACTCTGCTTGGCTGTGATTTGAAAGGCTGTGGAGCGTCGTCGACGCCGTTGTCGTTGAGGGGAGGAGGACTGAGCTTGAGCGGCTGGGGCGCGCTGTTTCGCTGCATTCGTCCGGTTCTATTGTCGAGTGGGTTCATGACGAGATATGTGTCTCCAAGAAATTACGAAAGCAATAGGAATATGACAATGCAAAAATAGAATGGGTGCGAGACGAACGAGGAATGTGAGTTCTCGGACTGAGGGAAGGGGGCAGTGTGTTTGGAGATGAGTGTCGAACAGCGAGAGTGCAGGCGGACGTTTTAAAGCAAAAAAAATAATTGTGCTGGCGGTGGAGAAGAACGTGGGTAATACAAGGAATAGGGAAGTATATTATCGCAGAGCGACCGCCCCCGTGCGCTGGGAACAATGGGGGGGTCACAGTCCATTCGACTGGCTACGCTGGCCGCCCAAACTCTATTTCGCATACCCCAAAAGGGGGTCTGATCGGCGCTTTCCGGCCATTATGTAAGTTGTGATCCAATTTAAAGTTCGCACGCCACAAAATGCAAACCTAATTTGGCGAACAATACAAATAGAACAATGGACAGTACAACAAAAACCTCCAAGACCCTCGACTGTTTCTTAAAATGCCATGCACCCCACGGACAAATTGAATAATTATTTCTCGATGAACCATTCAGAAAGTGGGTCTTGCTCCCCGTAATCATCCGGCGGCACACTCCGGGCATTGCTACCAAATTTCCTTAGCTTTGTAATTTAGCGCCCTTGCAACAATGGAGCCTGGCCGATACCGCGGCTTAGCCAAATCTCATAAATCGAAAAAACGGTCCGCGCCCCATTTTGCCGACCCTTCAACTCGCTAGGGGTGAAACACGGCCCGTATGGTCTGTGCCCCCGTCATCGCCCCAGGGCTTGTCAATGAGTCCTATTCGGTCTGCAATAGGTAATTGGAGCTGCAGGCACGAAACGCCCCCCACCGGGAGCGCCACGTTGTCTGTAGATTAACCGGGTCGCGCAAAAAATTCGACTCAAAACGGGCCTGCTATAGAAATAATTTTGCGGTAGCAAAATTCCACTTTGTCAAACAAAGGAAAGCCACAAGACAAGATCCTTTAGCACATTGCGTCCCGAAATGCCTATATTTCCGCACGGCCGGCAACAGCCGGGCATCCCGGCCGTTCCTCCGGGATTTTCCCGTTCTAGGATTTATTTCCTCGATCACCTGTAAAAACCCTTCCTTTGAAGCCTGTTCTTTGTTTGGAAAACTTTTATGCATTTCGTGACATCCCTTTGACTTTTCTGAAATGACCCGGCGCTTGGGATTCATTGAGGCACCAGAGTTTAATTGTGTGGCGGGGGATCAAAGAGGTGCGTGCACCTTTCGGCTCGGAGAGATCCGCTCGCTCAAACAAATGCAATTTCTTCTCAATTCCTGAATGATTTCTGGATAAGGTCGAGGCAACGTGGCCGCCACGAGACCAGCGCCTGACCCGAGAATCCAAAGAGCGACGAACCTTGGTGAGATGTCCCGTGTCTCACGACCCCTTGGAGCACCGAGCTCCCGTCCCGTATGGGTTGATCACCGTTGACGATTTGTGATTCTGGTATACAGGCGTTATTTATGGTGATATCTGGGTGAAAACACTTTCGTCCCGATCTGAAACAGAATTACCGCGCTCCCTCTTAAATGAACTCCAAGATTCTAGAGACGAACAATTCGCTCGGGCAGCGAAGATCCGGTGCTAACATCTTTGCAAGCCCAATTGGGGTGTTGGGCTGCGCTTTGGCGCGCAAATCACGCCTAATGCATACACCGCCAACCTTACTCCAGATTCCCCCACGATCATTTTATGAACAATGTCAGGCAATTGATCATCTGGGCGTGATTGCGGCACGCATGACGACAGCGTTTGTAATAACCTGATCAGTGCAACACACAAGTGCCTAGGGCAGGACCTTGGCCTTGTTTTCTTTAGGCACCAATTTGAAACGATCTTTAAAAGTTGGGCCAATCAATCCGAACAATTACTCCTAGCAGTGTTATCTATGGCAATGTTCTCCAAAGTGTCAAATTTTGCTCCAGAAATGAAGCTTACGTGAAGCCAGCCATATTCACCAGGAAATCACGATCCTTCGGATTGTAAAAAATATCATCTCGCCCTTCAAAGCCCTTGCACGCACCATTAGGGAAAGCACTGACATCGCGTTGAGGGATAAATCCAACTCTACTGCGGCGTTGCATACATCTGCTCCTGGCCATCAGCACCCTCGGATTGCGAAGCGATACCAACGCATCTTGCTCCTTATGATCCCTGTCCAAATGTCTCTAATTAGTTGAGATATCGAATGTGATTTACTTTTGTTTATAAAATATTTGATCCCACCACGTGTCCATTAGGCGACGGGTGAAGTCGCTTTTGCGAATGAGAAAGCTCACGAGATTGAATCCCCCGCAGTCTCGTAAAATGATGAGATCTGTAGGGTGCGATGGAACGATATACTCGATTTCCGGGAGTTGGAGAGGATTGTGAGATTCGGAGATGTTACGATAAGCAATTTTTTCGAGACGGGAAAAGATCTGGGCTTCCAGAGATCGAGATGGTTCCATGATGTATGTGTACCTTTGATTCCTGGCCGAGATGACAGAGATGAGATACCAAATCCAAGCACCAAAATCATTCGTGCCGCCGAAACCGATCCATGGCGTCTCTCATAGTGTCAACCTTCTCCCCTGACTGCCTCCATTCATGGGCGTCGTTTCGCTTCAGAGTCATGTCTTTAATTACCAACTCGTAACCCGGGCCCTTAGTCGACCCAAGAGCTCCACAATTACTATGTCGGGCCGTATAATCTTTCTTGTCCTTTATGCTCCATTTTTCGATTATCCAATCGCCCGAGTTCATGACATCCAAGACACCTACTGTCACCTCTCTTTGCAATTTGGAACTGGTCACCTCCGTCGAGATTGGCCGCTAATATCATGACCATCTTCTTATTCTGACTGAGCAGGGTAAGTCCACATAAATAGAACATCATCACCAACAATGCAACAGTACCTATCTTTCGCCAAAACGAATTCTTGAGGGCGGGTTTGGGAGATCCCAGAGGCGGAGTGATGTATTAACTTGTCCTCGGCCACGATACAGTTCTCTCCCTAGGGTAATCTCGGCGCATTTCTTTGTGTCCGTCATCGTCCCGCGGAGTCCCTAGGGTGTCCACATCTCGTCTCGCATTGGGACATCAGAATTCGAAGAAAGCTTTCGATCTGACTTACATATAAAATGGCTCGGAGACCATGAATCCAACGCAAGGGATCCGAACACAGCGGACAACCGACCGATCTGAGCACGGAAAAGATCAAGTTCAAACGAGTGACTAAATGAGAGACGAGGTGCTTGTAACGCCACGGACGATGCGATGAGGTTGAGGACGGTTCGGCGAATTAACTCTGCTCTATCGGGCGGGACATTTCATTTTAGGGTGTACACAGGGGGAGAGAGATGCGCGATGAGCAGGGGGTGTTCAAATGCCCCTCGCGTGACGCGTTCAGGGAAAGAGCACCGCAAATCTTTGGTCCAATAGTCTGGCATCTATCTCATACAATGATGTTCAGCCAGAGCGGGCTCTACGATGGTGCGACCGCCTCATGCACTGAGCTTCCCAAGTGCAAAGGACGTGACAAGGTTCTCGATCTTCATAAAGGCACTAGAGCATGGTGAGAGGAAAATTTCGCCATTTCAAATTGCATTTTTATCATTATACTTCAGGTGACCAAATTATGCATGCAGTCTTAAAAATCGAAATCCGTCCTAAAGATGTTCACATCAACCCCGCTAGCTGCCTTTTCTGCCAGGTCTTTCCGGTCCAAACACAAAAATACACGCCTCAAGGTTTCCCACTGTAAAAAGTTAGCTCCAATACTGGTAAACTGGGAAAGCATATTACCAAATTCGCTGATATATTGACGCCACCTCCCAAGTCCCCTTCTACTTGATGCATAGCCAAAGAACCCAATAAATGCTGGGCTGCCTGTATTATCATCAGTGAATGGTTCTCCATTTGCAATACCTCTTGATAACAGCCGATGTTTATACACGATACTCCAAGATTGTACCTAGCTCTGACGAATGTCGGTTTGAGGTCTAATGCACGATGATATGCGTCAATGGCTTCTTCACTTTTTCCAGAGTTTGCCAGTGTTGCTCCCAGCCGATTCCACAATAGGTGATCCTGTCGTTAGCGCCTAAACTGAATGAAGAAGGTACATTAGGTCGACTGCTGAGAGCCGAGGAGAAACAGTCAACGGCCTTATCGTAGTCTTCGTCTCCGTAGAACAGCACACCAAGCCCAACTTGGACGTCTGCGTCCATGTCGGCACCGTTGGGAGATAATTGGGCAGCACGGATAAAGAGATCGGTAACACGATGATGTATCTCCGTTCGAGAATGATTTGAGGATGCATGAGGTTGTTGGACTGTTGCGAGAGACGGATACTTTGTTGATAGCCACTGCTCGAGCGTGAGATATGCAGCGGTATCATAGCCCTCGTTGGTATATGAGACCGCAAGATTCTAAAATTAGATAAGAAATATGGCGGTACGATGTACCATCAAAGCGGGCAAATTAGTTTCGTCAAGACGTATTGCTTGTTCTAGTGCCCGGATCGCAGCCAGCTCTTTCTCGTTCTGAGCCTGGACAGACCCAAGATACGTCCAGCCCTCGACTCTCTTCGGCTGTAATTGACAAACGGCCTCAAAGCACAGGGCCGCTTCAGACAATGAACCACCGACTTCCACCAATCGCATTCCCTCGGCAAATGGATCGGCATGCGTCATGTACGGGTTATCCGGCTCAAACAAATAGTCTCCTAAATCGGGCTTCCCGTCAAAGAGATCATTTTCATCGTAAGGCGCATCGCTGAAGTAATCCATAAAGTCTGCTTCTCCATCCGCCATTTTTTCGGCCTGCTCGGCCTGTATCCCATCCCAAATCGACTGAAAGTCTCCAAAGAATTGTTCGCTCTCGTGGGTGTTGAGCTCATCGTCGATGGCCTTGTTTGCCTCGTCATCTTTGACACTATCCTCGAACGCACGGAACTGCTCCTCCCACTTGGAATCGTCTAGTTCGACGAGCTTGGATTTTCCTTTGACATCTGTCATGATGGGTGGTGGGGTGTAAATGTTGGGGCCAGAGTACATGTTGAATCGGGCGCCGTAGTCTCGCATGAAGGCGGCGTCTGAGGTGGCTGGCATCGTGTGGAAGTGTTGGGCGACTTCTTGTGGGGGACGATTGAGGAACTCCTGCCGCCAGGCGGGGTTTGCGCTTATTGGACTGGCGAGGAAGGCGGTTTCCATGCGGGTTTGTTCCTCGGGACGCAGCTGAAGCGGCGAGGCAGCTCCTGATCGCGAGAATTCCGATAGCCATTCTACAGATGTCAACAAAGCAACGGAGTCAGTTGTACCTGGTGGAGGAGTCTGGGTGTGCCGCACCGCGGGTGCTTGAGTATTGAGCAGCTCTCTTCTCATCTGGTTGAAGGCAAATGCATTCGGTTGCGCCTCGGGTCGGAAGAACTGATCCATCATCTGCGCTGAATTAGAATGCTTGGAGAGGAAGACAGCGCTACCGTTCTGTCCTGTGCAGCCAGGGGAACATCAGCTCTCATCCCACCGGCAGTGCCAGGGACGGTGCCGGGGACGAAGCGGTCCCGCTGCAGACTCTGATCCTGGCTGACGTGTTTGGAGAACTGGCTGAGCGGATTTGCACTGGTCGAGCACTCGGCTCCGCTCATCAAATTGGAGAACGACATGACGGGAAATGCCGACGAAGGCGGACAAGGGAATGAGAGGACAAGATGGCGGACGAAAGATCGGGGAGTAGGAATGCAGGCTCGGGAAGTTTCTGGGGCCCCAGAGGAATGAAAAACGTTGTTGCCTCGAACCGGAAATCTTCCGAGCGGGGGGGGAACATCACGTGAAGGAAAAGTAAAGCCGGAAATGGTGCAACCGAGCGGGCTTTATTCCCCAAATCCCGAGGAGGGGCTTGAGCAAGGAGCAACAGACCAGGAAACTGGCGACAATGGCGGGGCCACCGAATGCCGCCGCGATGAAGCAGCACATCATCTCCTACATGAACGCAGACCATGCCGACTCGCTCGAATACTACCTCAAATTCTACAACAAAATCACTCCTGCCTCAAAGTCTGCCAAAATGGTCGACCTTGACCTCGACTCCATCCGCATCGAATACCACGATGCCTCAGGCACGACGCACACGTCCGTCGTAAAAATCGATCCGCCCATGGCTTCACTCGGCGACGCTCGCGCACGCCTTGCCGCGATGGCCGAAGAAGCATCCGGAAAATCATTCCACCAACCCCCCGATCTTCCTTCGCCGACCGCCCTGCATCCCGTCCCCGACATTCCCATCAAACCGCTCGTTTGGACCCTTCCTGAATGGCCTGGGCTCATCAGTCTGGCCGCGATCTGTTTTGGGTTCTGGGCTTTACATCATCCGTATCCACTATCACCCGGAGGTCCATTGCAGGCGTACCTGCCAGCATTCCTCGTCGAGTTTGGAAGGAAATTCCGGGAACAGCTGTTTGCGATGATGATTGGAATTCACGTCGTTGAAGCCATTTCGAATGCAAAGACCTGCTTCGAGCAGGGCAGTTCGATTCCGGTTCTGATAATTTGGACCATCGATGGATTTTTTGAGGGCGGGCCGTCGATGTTGCGATTGAGCAGATTAGTCGAGAAGAGGACAAAATTCGATCTGAGTCAACGTAATCTTAGTTGATATATATGTTGATGCCTTTATATACATGCGTGATTCCAAAATGAATACCATTACCACCGCCTCTGTCCGTCTTCCATACGTAACTTGCCTTCTTTCATTTTATATGCACTCCATTTGTCTACCCAACCCCTCATCTTTTCTCGAGATTTCGCTGTATGTACATTTACCGTGGGCACGATCCGACCGATATCCAATGAGCAACAGAAACAAGTCAAGTCTCGGAAGCTCTATCGATTAGTCCATACGCTTCGTGGTACTACGCTGTGTTCGCTGTACGGCGCACCAAAGCAGATCGCTGTATTACCGCTTCCTCGTTGAGCTTTGAGATGTTGATGGGAGAAATTCATGTTCCAGGAATTCACAATCATCCCGACAGTCGGTGACTCCGTCAGTCGTGAACTCGGTGGAGTATAGGTCCATCCAGTAGGCCTGAAGCCCACCACCCGACTGAAATGAGGCTTGAATTCATCCAGGTATTGCCGTAGAGTCTATTGTCAGCAGAAACTCCAGTGCTCACACACCTCAGCTCGAATCTCACCAAGGCTACCATTAGCTCACCCTTTGAAGAAGACAACACCTGGTCATATGGACTTGGCCTTCCTTGGGGTCCTCCGTGATCATCGACATCAACTCTTCGTCTTCTAGACAAGAGCAAATTCTTCTCTTGTGTGATGCTGCATAGATCTTTGTCTGCAAAGCCTTTGCAATTCCTAGGACAATCCTCTCCTTTCCAATTGAATAAGTCCCGACGACCACCAACAGTCGTCCCTTTTCTTTCTCGGAATTTGTCGAAGTCGGTTTAATCCAATTTGCCATCGATCCAAGGATACTCTCTATCGCAGCCGGATCTTCATCTGCCAGCAGTTGACATTTCTGTGCACATGCAGCGATTACATCCTCTTGATGTGGGAAAGCATATTTCGGACTTGCGATCAGATAATTTATGATGATGCAATACTTGAGATAAGTGGTGTCGAGGTAAACGGCATCGAGATATTTCCCTCGAATCGCGGGATGGAGGACGTGCACCGGCGATGCTCGGAAATCGCCGCAATGCAAAATTCGAAACATTCGCTTTCCAATTTTCTTCTCAAAAAGGAATAGCACAGATCCAGGACAACTGCAGATTAGAGAAAACAAAAATGCGGAAAGCAACTGATTAGCCTCGATAAGAGTTACATCCACTCCTTCAATTTGGACAGTCTCGTTCATCGGGAGTTTGACAACGTATTCAGGGTCAACCCTGATTTGTTGCAGCACCAGAGATGCGGTGATACTGCTGCAGTAAATTGGGCCATGGGACCAATTCGCGGTCATTCCACCATAATGATCGGAATGGAAATGGCTATTTCAGCGCGATTAAAGACACAGAATACCTTAGAAAATATCCTTTGATGCCGTCTACACGACCATAACGGAATGCATCGACGGCAAATCCGGGCATTTCAGGCATGATCTTGTAAAACGGACACGGTCGAATAGCCGCTCGAATGCCTCTCAAGTTCTCGGTGATAGCTGCCGCTTTCCACGCTTTATCTTCATTATTATTCGCCATAATCTTTGAGAACGCTGAGGATGTCGGCGTTGTTCCCGTAGGCTGGCGTTGAGGCGGTCGCGCAGTCCACGGTAGAGGCTTTCGCGGAGGAGTCAGGGGGATATTATCCAAGCACTTATTCGCGTGTATGGTTATTTGCTGAAGTCAGCCACATCTCCACCAAAACGTACATTTTCAGATAACCCGCTGAAGGAGAAACTGCAAAAGGGACAAGAAGCACCTTCATCCACAGTTGCGTCTCGAACCTTTTCCGGGTTGACCTGCATTGTTGCCTTCTCATAGTCAACCTCGATATCGTCGAATGTCTCGTCGAATTCTTCATACGGAAAATCAAGCTCATCTTCGCCGAAGTCTTCGTCTCGGTAATTGTCGTATTCGATTTCGTCCGGAACGTCAAAGCAGTCGAACGGATTCACTCGATCCTCCGTGGTCGGGGTACAAGTATCCTGGTGTTCAGTAAACGCCGGGACTAATTCCATAGCCTCCGATCGAACGTGCAGAGGGGATTCATTTGAAGCTGCGGGTTCGGCCTTCGAGCTCGCAGATAGTCCCGTATCCCATGTAACACCGGACTTTCTCCGCGGCTCGTCATGGAGACACCCCGCCTCGGACGCCGTTCGCTGTGGGGTGATATCGCAGGCCGTCGGACCGTTCGGGGCTGGTTTAGAGAAGAAGTGCAAGAGCGTCTTTGTGCCGGGCTTGGCCGGCGACGGGTTTGTCTTCTGTCGCTTGCTCGCGCGGGTTGCCATTGCTGGACGTGTCTTTACAGAAGCTCTTTCATGGAGTCTGTGCGAGTTGCCTTCGCGCGGAGGGTGCAATTACGTAACATTCCGACAGGTTAGCCAATCAGTGTTGTGCCGCACGCCACGCCCTGGGGAGCACCTACATCCACTCACGGCGTGTACTCGTTCGCCTCTGCTCCTGAAGGATGGCCCACGAAGAGCTGGAGATGGAGCCGTGGAGGGAGAAGCTACTGAAGCGAAGATCCCTCGACGACTCGTTCTCCGATGCGGAGACAGAGCGCGAGAATAGCGAGGATGAGGACGACATCATCGTGCACGCCAGCGACGACGGACCAAGCAGCGATGACCGCGAGCTCCTCAATGAGGAGGACGAGCGTGAGAAGCTGCTGACCCGCAAGCGCAACAAGGTCCTCATCGGCAAACATGCCCGCCGCAAGAGCGTCGAGTCGCTGATGGAGGACGGCACTCTCTCCCGAGTCGCAAACAAAGTGCACCGATCCAGCAGTGTAAATACCTCGTGTCCCTGCATTGTGCCCCTGATGGACGCATGATCTGACATGTATGTTTCCGCGGTGCAGAGACGACGGTGCACCGCTAAGCGAGTGATATGTTGTAATCTCATTTGCACAGCCTTGATCATCATTGGTGTCGCCATTTTCCTGTGCATAAGAGTATTCACCCGTCCCGTTCGACCTCCCCGGCGGACATCGAATGTCAAGGCTCTCTCCAATGGGACGCATTCTTTTCAGCCGACTGTTTTAATTATCTCGTTGGACGGCTTTAGACCAGATTATATCGATATTGGAGTTACTCCGCATATCCATCGACTACGAGAAGAGGGGGTTGCTCCAGAGTATGTGAAACCATCTTTTCCATCAATTACATTCCCCAATGTACCTAACTCGACACCTAATGCGCAGTCTAATAATATAGCATTACACCTTGGTGACCGGATTGTATCCCGAGAGTCACGGCGTTATTGGAAAGTAAATCCCCCTGGGTTTGTGCATTCCTAATGTTAGCGAATATTGGGACCCTGTGCAAGAGAAAGAATTCAACATCCGCCATGCGGATCAGTCGTTGCAGAGTGTCTGGTGGGAGGGGACTTCGGGCAGATTGGTTGAACCAATATGGGTCACCGCCGAGAAGCAAGGACTTATCACCGCAATCCACATGTGGCCCGGATCAGAAGCCGTGATTCAAGGCATCCAACCCACTCACGTCGACAAATTCAACCAATACGAACCCCTTTCCAATAAAGTAAATCGAGTCATGTCGTGGCTTGACCTGGACGACTCTGAACGGCCCGCATTCATAGCTACATACGTTCCCACCATCGATGTATACTCATTTTAATTTGAACGTTTCTAATTGTAGACTATTGGACATCATTACGGGCCCGGAACCCCAGAAATGAACGCGTCCCTTGCCCAAGTCGATCAAATGATTGGCTCTGTACTCGATGGTATTGAGCGCCGGAATCTTACTAATATCGTCAATTTAATCATTGTCGTATGAGCCCACCACCTTTGTTTCAAGGACTAAAATTATAGTCGGACCACGGAATGGCGACAACGTCAAAGGACAGATTGGTCTACCTCGATTCCATGCTAGACCTGGCCACCATCGATCACATTGACTGCTGGCCACTAAAGGGCCTGCGCCCCCACAATTCCGAAAATGTCACCGCTCTCTATGAGTATCTCAAGGAGGCCTCTATTGACCAACACTGGAATGTTTATCTACGCGACCTTGATATGCCTCCTCGGTGGCATTTCACAGCCTCCTATCGCATAGCGCCGATCTTCCTTGTTCCCGACACGGGATGGGTGATTCTCAATTCCCTTGCGGAATTCGACCCAGAGGAAGATGAGGAATATCATCCAATTGGAATTCATGGTTATGATAATAACGATGAACTCATGCGGAGTATTTTCTTGGCGCGAGGTCCCTCGTTTCAGTACAATTATCCAGTTCGTCCCTTCGAAAATGTCGAGGTTTATGGAATCATGGCAAATATTCTGGGGATTAAGCCGAATCCGAACAACGGGACGTTCACGAAGGGACGTCTGGAACGATTGCCAGTTTCGCCAACAACTTCGAGCCCAACGAATCCAGTCGATGATGTGGGCGCGGCGACGCCATCCGTAACTTACGACGAAAATGGGTTGCCGGAGATGACCCCAGACGATTGGGAGCAGATTGAAGAGGATATAGAAGAGGCGGAGGCGGAAGATCGCCCCCTTACATGGAAGGAATATTTAGAACTCAAGGCGGAGGAAATGAAAGAGGAGATTGATGCTTGGTGGGATTGGATAAAACATGCAGGTAAGGGGGGCGGGGACGGAACGGGGTAGACGAATTGCTTTGTAAGAATTGGAAGATTTGTTTGGATATCCCAGCGGAGTTTAATGCTATCACCTTGGTATTCCTTTGAATCACGATATGGCATTTATAAGGGAATTTAATTTAACCGAAGCGTTCTTCTTGCGGAATGCGCAGTCTCCGGGATCATCCCGCAAAACTGGGGAGGCGTTTACGCCCATTGTGACCAAATGTGTACGAATTGCATGGGTTTTGATGAGTAAAATCCAGAATCAACATCTGGGATCTTCCCGAAAGACTGGGGAGGCGTTGCGCCCTGTGACCAAATGTGTATCAATTGCATGGGGTTCTGATGAGCAAAATCCGAAATCAACATCCGGGATAGTCCCGCAAGACGGGGGAGGCGTTGCACCCTGTGACCAAATGTGTATGAATTGCATGAGTTTTGATGAGCAAAATCCAAAATCAACGTCCGGGGTGGTCCCGCAAGACGGGGGAGGCGTTGCGTGCCCTGTGCCCGAATTGCATGGGATTCTGATAACTCAAAATCCAAGATTAACATCCCTTTTCCTTCCAATCACGAAGAGGTATTATCATCAACGCGTTCCGAGGGTACGTGTTGCGGCCTATTATTGGCTCCCGGTCTCATGCAAGGGGCTGGTGTTTTTAAACGACTGAGGAATGCCGTCCGGTGATGGAGAGTGTGTCGCCTTCTACAAAGAGCCCGCGGAGGAGGCCATAGCGGCCGGTCAAGCGGCTGATTGGCTGACAGGTGTCGACTTCTGACTAAGAAGTGGGACACCATTTAATTAGACGGCGTGAATTGATTGGTTGAACCTGCGGCCCTTTTCACGTAAGAAGTCCAATTATTACATGGAAAGCCAGAATATAAGCCTGCGCGCTCCCACATTCCCTCCGCACCCTCACCATCAGCTCTCACCCTTCCGCTCGGTCATACACAACACTCTCCATCATCAATAATCTTCTCTCTCTCCATTTATTTATTTTTGTTCAGCATTCGGTCTCATTGACCCGATTCTGAGGAATGGTTCCTTCGATCAACCGAGCGAACCGCGAGAACCGCGTGCCTCATCAGCCACCTGTCAGCCCGCGCAATGCCAATCGACTCCCTCGCATTCCCGAATATACTCACGGAGGACGACAACCCTCCTTTGGATTGGACCGCTGGCGAAACGCCAATCGTGCTGCAGCCCGTCCACCACCAGCCGGCGGTCGACCCCCCCGGCCGGTAATTCACACCACCCCTACCGAAGCGAACCCGCACCATTACCGCGATTGGTTCGTCCGCACGCCTGAGCTGAAGGCCGCCCCGACAGAAACGGGTTTCAAATACACTGG
>Ga0335076_10003865_pt1 | contig 15102 bp, 9 predicted proteins | sample Lox_Sample_25_FD_206717 | JGI IMG/M metagenome (GOLD analysis project Ga0335076, IMG submission 206717) | Soil microbial communities from Loxahatchee National Wildlife Refuge, Florida, United States - Lox_Sample_2.5 | ecosystem: Environmental > Terrestrial > Soil > Wetlands | place: USA: Florida...
ATGTCGTCGATGTCCCCGATCTATGTGACTTCTACTATCCCGCGGTTGTGCGGCGTGGCGATCTGCAGATTGCGGTCTCAACTTCGGGTCAGAGTCCCTCGCTGGCACAGAAGATCCGCCAGCAGCTCGAAAAACAATTTGGTTCGGGATACGCGGCCTGGGTCGCAGAACTGGGCGAGACGCGGAAGTTGATTCTTTCCAGCCCTCTCGACAAGGAACGCAAGCTGGACCTGCTGCATTCACTCGCTAGCAGGGAAGCGGTTGAGGCTGCTCTCGCCGGAGCGCGCGAGCTGGTCACAAGTGGGGAGGCGCGATGAGCGGCAAAGTCTATCTGGTAGGCGCCGGCCCGGGCGATCCGGACTTGCTGACAGTCAAGGCACTGCGAATTTTGCAGACAGCCGAGGCTGTACTTCACGACGACCTGGTCTCGCCCGAAATTCTTGCGCTCATTCCCCGGACCGCGAAGGTGTACAACGTTGGCAAGCGCTGCGGAAAAAAGAATATTCAACAGGAAGAGATCAATTTCCTGATGGTCGCACTGGCCGACTCCAACTTGCGTGTGATTCGGCTGAAGGGCGGCGATCCCATGATCTTCGGGCGTGCCGGAGAAGAAATCGAAGCGCTGCGCAAAGCCAACATTCCTTTTGAAGTCATTCCCGGGGTAACCTCGGCGCTTGGTGCAGCCGCAACGACGCAGATCTCGCTTACCCATCGCCGTGCATCATCTGCGGTCGTCTTTATCACGGCTCATCAAGCAGAGGGAAGCAACTCAGCGAACTGGGCCAAACTCACAGGCAGCGGTGCAACGCTCGTTATCTACATGCCGGGCGGGGATTATGCAGAGATCGCGGCCAAACTTAAAACTGCCGGCCTTGCTGGAAAAACTCCTTGTGCAGTGGTTGCGCGGGCAACCACATCGCATGAGCAAACCCAATACACAACGATCGAACAGCTTCACAAAGTGCCGAATCACGCGGCGCCCGCACTTCTGATCGTCGGCGAGGTGGTTCGCCTCAGTAAGCCGCATGCGTTAGCACAGGAATTCATCCCGGCAGCGATTGCAGATAGCACGGGCGATCTTTCCGAAATATTCGCGACTCTTGACGGAAACGAGGACTTGGCGTGAAAGACGAACTACAGAGCAGAATTGCGAGCTTGCGAGTTGCGGCGGAGACTTGGAGTCCTGAGAAAAGTCTCGCCTGGGCTTTCGATCATTTTGGAAGCCAGGTGGCAATCTCGTCAGCTTTTGGCGCCGAAGGAATGGTTCTTATCGATATGGCGTCGCGGCTGCGGAGAGATTTCCGGCTCTTTACGATTGACACCGAGTTTCTGTTTCCGGAAACGTATAACCTCATGGACCGGATCGAAGAGAAGTACGGCATCACGATCGAGAAGGTTTATTCTCTGCTGTCGCCCGAAGAGCAAGAACGCGCGCACGGTTCTGCTCTATGGACTCGCGATCCAGACTTCTGCTGCAATCTGCGTAAGGTTGAGCCGCTACGTCGCAAGCTTGGGGAATTGGGTGCCTGGATTACCAGCATTCGCCGCGATCAAACTTCGGCGCGTTCCGGCGCGCACAGGATTGAGTGGGATGCAAAGTTCGGATTAGTGAAGATCAACCCAATCGTCGATTGGACTTCCAAGCAGGTGTGGCGTTACATCCACGACCACGACGTTCCTTACAACCAGCTTCATAATCAGGATTATCCGAGCATCGGTTGCAGGCATTGCACTCGCGCCGTTAGCGCAGGAGAGGATCCGCGCGCCGGACGTTGGCCGGGCTTTGCTAAGACAGAGTGCGGCCTGCATGTTATTCAGCCGGCGGTCGACGTCGTCGCTGCAGGTTCGAGGTCGATTTCTGAGTCCGGCGACTGAGCCTCATCCCGCCTGGCAGTAGGCACTCGAGAGGCCGCCCCAATCGCGGCGAGGCTCCGGACAGGGAAAGAACAGTTCGTGCAGCCGCTGCACTGACTCCTCTGCTTTCGATTCTTCCACCAGAAACGAAATCGTGCGGTCGCTTGCACCCTGACATGCGACCCGTACGTTGAGATCCGCCACCGCGGCGAATACCCGGCTCGCGACTTCCGGTTGTCGGCGGATGTTCTCTCCGACTAGACATACCAGAGCCTTGTGATTTTCCCAATGCATGCCGGCGACACTTTTCAAATCCGCCGCGATGGCCGGTAAGGGCTCCGTCGATCCAACCAGCAGAGAGATTCGATCGAGCGACGTGGTCATCAAGTCCACCGGACAGGAATGCCGCGCGAACACCGAGTAGATGTTCTGCAATGATTCGGAATTCACCGCTTGTCTTGACTCTATCTCGACGGCTGCGACCCTCCTCTTTGCGGTAATGGCACTCACAGCATTTCCCGTTCTCGCTTTGGCGACGATTTCGGTGCCGCGCCCCTCGGGCCTTCGCGAATTCAGCACATAGACCGGGATGTTCTCGCGCATCGCCGGCACGAGTGTCGAGGGATGCAGAACCTTCGCCCCAAAATGAGCCATCTCGGCGGCCTCCTCGAAACTCATCTTTCGGATGACGCGTGCATCCGCGCAAACCTTCGGATCCGTCGTCATGATGCCGTCCACATCGGACCAGATCTCAATCCGTGCTGCTCCAAGGGCCGCCCCAAGAATAGTCGCGCTAAAATCTGAGCCGCCTCGTCCCAGGGTGGTCGGTATTCCGTCTGCGGTCGACGCGATGAACCCGCCAAGAACAGGAACCTTGCCGTCCTCGAGTAACGGGCCAAGGTTCTCCTGGATTCGAGCCTGCGTCGCATCCCAGAGGGGCTGGGCTTGGCCATGGTGATCGTCAGTCAGGATGCAGGCGCGAGCATCGACATGCTCGGCAACGATCCCGGCATCGACCAGGGCAGCTCGCACAAGATGGCTAGAGAGACACTCCCCGCATCCCAGCAAGCGATCTTGCGTTTGCTGATCGGGTTGACGAGAGCGCTCCAGCGAAACGAGCAGGGACTCCAGGTCGCGGAATTCGCTGTGCAACACTTGATCGAGTTCCGGGTGCCGGCTGCGGTCCAGAAGTTCGTCCGCCAGATTCTCGTGCCTTACATAAATGTCTCGGACCGCGGCAAGCGCCGCCCCCAAGTGGCCCCTCGCTGCCTCTCTGGCGGCATCGAGTAACTGATCGGTGACGCGCGCCAGGGCGCTGACCACAATCACCCGCTGGAAATCGCTCCTGCTCTCCACGATTCCAATCAAACGAGCAATGGCCGCCGCATCCTCCACCGACGTGCCGCCAAACTTCATGACTACCAGCTCATCGCCCTGCTCAAACCTGCTTTGTCGCTGTGGCCTGCTCATGATCGTTCGCTCCATTTTCGTTTTTCGGACCAAGAAAAAACCCACCGCCAGATCGCTTCTGGCGGTGGGTTCGGTGAACTTGCTTTATGAGTGCTTTACTTCATCCGTTCCCGTCCTTCCAGAAGACACGTGATTCGTGTCATGCCTGTGCATGTGGCTGTGGCTGTAATTCGCATTGCCTTCTGGATCGAGGAGTTCATTACGGTTTAGACGCGGCTCACGCCGCACGCTTACAGTACCCTTGCCGACCCGGTCGCTGGAAACTCAAAATTTCGATGGGATGCATCCAAAATTGTGCTTCTCAGGCCCCGTTTTTCTTCAGCGTTCCGGACAGCTCTCGCAGCAATGATATAAACGCGGTCGTCGCCACCGAGAGCGTGCGGTCTCTGCGATAAGCAAGGCCCAATTCCCGATAGAGCTCGGCGTCTTCCAGGTCAATCAGCTTCACCCTTCCGGAATCGACTTCATCCCGTGCGAATGACGCGCTGATCAGCGATACTCCCAGATCAGCCGCCACGAAGCTCTTGATCATGCCAATGCTGGGCAATTCCATGCGCACCCGCAACTCGGCATTATGGGGCTTAAAAAGCTTGTCAAGCAGCCGGCGGGTGTGCCCGGTTTTCGGAAACAGCAACGGCTGCTTGACGATCTCGCTGACCGGCACCAACTTGTACTTTGCCAGCGGATTCCGTGGGCTCACCATCAGCATCAATTTATCCCGGAAAATCGGCTGGATTTTCAGGCTGGGCGAGGTAATCGGCAGCGTGAGCACGCCCACCTCAACCGTCCCGTTTTCAAGCTTTTCGACAATCTTGTAGCTGAAATTTCGATAAATGCTGATCTGTACCGGCGGATATCTGCGGCAATACTCACTGAAGACCTCCGGGAGCACGTAGAGGCAAGTCGCCTCATTGGCCCCGACCCGCAGCGTTCCGCGCGGCGTGCGGCTATGATCGGCCACCGCCATCAGCGACTCATCCCGCAGGTTCTTCATCCGCTCCGCATACTCAAAGAAGATCTGCCCGGCCGGGGTCAGTTTCACGGTTTTGCCCGAACGGTCGAGCAGACGGTCACCGTATTCCTGCTCCAGTTGCCGGATCTGGGCGCTCACCGCCGATTGCGACCGGAACACTTTTTCACCCGCCCGCGAGAAGCTGCCTTGCCTGGCTACCTCCAGGAACGTAATGAGCTGATCAAAGTCCATTTGTGCCAGCCAGTATAGCGAACCAAGTTCAATTTCCCGTTAATTAACTGGAATCGATCTCAGCGCGCTGCACGCGGAATTTTGCATGCAACCCATCAAAATTCTGCATTGTACTTTCCAGGCCTTGAACCGTTATTTAAGGACAGGGTAGGTTTTCTGCTCCCAAGCGGAAGTGTGCCACCGCTTAGCGTGCCGGGTGCCCACCGAACAACTTGATTTTCTTTCGAGACGGAGTCCGCGATGACGCGTCCCAATCCGAACTATGGCCTGCCTCATGCACAGGGCCTCTACGACCCGGCGCACGAGCATGACGCCTGCGGTATCGGATTTGTGGCCAGCGTCAGCGGACAAAAGAGCCATGACATCATCCGCAAAGGGGTACAGGTGCTGCTCAACTTGGCCCACCGCGGAGCCTGCGGCTGCGATCCTGAAACTGGTGATGGTGCTGGCGTTCTGATCCAGATCCCTCACCGGTTCTTCGCCCGTGAATGCGAGAAACTCGGCTTCCAGTTGCCCAAGGCCGGAACCTACGGCGTTGGTATGATTTTTCTGCCGGTCGAAAAGCACCCCCGCCTGCAATGTGAAGGCATCCTCGAGCGCATCGTCCGCGAAGAAGGACTCGCTCTCATCGGCTGGCGTGATACTCCGGTGTACGCGTCGGCCATCGGACGCGTCGCGCGCGCGTCGCAGCCCTACATCCAGCAGATTTTTGTCGGCGCTCCGTCGGGCATGGATGAAGACGCCCTCGAGCGCAAACTCTACGTGGTTCGCAAGCGTGCCGAAAATGAAGTCCGCGAATCCGGCGTGGAAGACGCGGAGATGTTCTACATCCCGTCTCTCTCTTGCCGGACCATCGTCTACAAGGGCCTGCTGCTCGCCCCGCAGATTGCAAACTTCTATCGCGAGCTCTCCGATCCCGATGTCGTGAGTGCGCTGTGCCTCGTCCACCAGCGTTTCTCGACCAATACGTTTCCCAGTTGGCAGCGCGCTCATCCGTACCGCTACATCGCCCACAATGGGGAAATCAACACCCTGCGCGGCAACGTGAACTGGATGTATGCTCGCCAGTCCTTGATGGAGTCTCCGCTGTTTGGCGAGGACTTGCGGAAGCTCTATCCCGTCATCGCGCCCGACGGGAGCGACTCGGCAAACTTCGACAACGTTGTCGAACTATTGCTGCAGTCTGGACGCAGTCTTCCGCACGTTATGGCCATGCTGCTTCCCGAAGCCTGGGCTGGGAACCCGCACATGGCGCCGGAGAAGCGTGCCTTTTACGAGTACCACGCCTGCATCATGGAACCCTGGGACGGTCCCGCCGCCATCGCTTTTACTGACGGTCGAGTCATCGGCGCCACGCTTGACCGCAACGGACTTCGCCCGGGCCGCTACGTCGTGACGCATGACGATCTGGTCTTGATGGCGTCGGAGGCGGGAGTGCTCGACGTTCCTGCAGAGCAAGTCAAGCATAAGGGCCGTCTGCAGCCGGGAAAGATGTTCCTCGTCGACACGGTCGCAGGACGAATCATTTCCGACAAGGAGATCAAGCAGACACTCGCAGCGAGGCAGCCTTACGGGCAATGGCTCAAAGAGAATCAGATCACCATGGATCAGCTGCCCGAACCGTCACGCATGCATTTTCCCGACAGCGAGACTCTGCTGCGCCGGCAGCGTGCGTTCGGCTATAGCGACGAAGACCTGAGAATGATCCTGGGCCCGATGGCAAGCAAAGGAGAAGAGCCTATCGGCTCCATGGGCACCGATACTCCGCTGGCGTGCCTTTCCGACAAGCCGCAATCGCTCTTCAATTATTTCAAGCAGCTGTTCGCGCAGGTGACCAATCCTCCCATCGACCCGATCCGCGAGGAGATGGTCATGTCGCTGATCAGCTACATCGGCAGCGAACGGAACATCCTCGACGAGATCCCGGAAAACTGCCACATGCTGAAGCTGGCACATCCGCTGCTCAGCAATCGCGAACTGGAAAAACTGCGCCGCGTCTCGAATCGTGACCTGCTTGCGACCACGCTGCCTGCGTTGTTCCAAGCTAGCGAAGGCGAGGCTGGACTCAAGCGCGCGCTCGATGAACTCTGCCGCAGAGCATCGCAGGCCGTGCGGGCCGGTTATTCGCTCCTGATCCTGTCCGATCGCGGAGTCGACAAAGATTACGCTCCCATCCCGTGCCTGCTAGCGCTGGCGGCAGTGCACAACTTACTTGTAAGGGAAGAGACCCGGACACAGGTCGCGCTCATCACCGAATCCGGCGAGCCACGCGAGGTCATGCACTTCGCATTGCTCAGCGGATACGGCGCGAGCGCCATCAATCCATATCTTGCGCTTGAAAGTGTTGAGAACCTGGCCCTGCGCGGCGAATTGGGGGAAGGAATCACACCCGATCTTGCCGTGACGAAATTTATGAAGTCCATCAAGAAAGGTCTGTTAAAGACTTTCTCGAAGATGGGCATCTCCACCCTGCAGAGCTATCAGGGCGCACAGGTCTTTGAAGCTATCGGGCTGAATAGAGATCTCGTCGACAACTACTTTGCCGGAACCACCTCTCGCCTCGAAGGCATCGGCCTTGCGGTCCTCGCGGCGGAGGCTCAGCGCAAGCATCAGTACGCATTCCAGACTCTTACCGAATTCGAAACCGAACTTGCGGTCGGCGGCGTTTATCACCAACGCGTGAATGGCGAATACCACCTTCTGAATCCCGCCACCATCAGCAAGCTACAGCACGCGGTGCGGCAGGAGAGTTACAAGACTTTTCAGGAGTACACCGAGCTTATCGATAAGCAGAGCGCGAATCTATGCACGCTGCGCGGCTTGATGAAGCTGAAGAAATCCGACAAGCCGGTTCCGATCGAAGAAGTCGAGCCGGCAAAAGAAATCGTGAAACGCTTCACGACCGGTGCCATGTCGTTTGGCTCCATCAGCAAGGAAGCGCACGAAACTCTCGCCATTGCCATGAACCGCATCGGCGGCAAATCGAATACGGGCGAGGGTGGGGAAGACGAAGAACGCTTCAAGCCCGACGCCAACGGCGATTTGCGCCGCAGCGCTGTCAAGCAAGTGGCGTCTGCGCGCTTCGGCGTTACCGCAAATTACCTCGTTAACGCCGACGAGTTGCAGATCAAGATGGCGCAAGGCGCGAAACCCGGCGAGGGTGGCCAGCTCCCCGGCCACAAGGTTGATGAAGTTATCGCCCGGCTCAGGCATTCAATACCCGGCGTGGGGCTCATTTCGCCGCCGCCGCATCACGATATCTACTCGATCGAAGACCTCGCGCAACTGATCTACGACCTGAAAAACGTCAATCCGCAGGCCCGGATCGCGGTGAAACTTGTTGCCGAAGTTGGCGTCGGCACGGTGGCCGCCGGCGTTGCGAAGGCTCATGCCGATGTCGTCCTCATCAGCGGTGACTCAGGCGGCACGGGAGCGTCTCCCCTGAGCTCCATCAAGCATGCCGGCATTCCGTGGGAACTCGGCCTTGCGGAAACCCAACAAGTACTGTTGCTGAATGACTTGCGTTCCCGCATCAGAGTGCAAGTTGACGGCAAACTGCAAACCGGCCGCGACGTTGTCATCGGCGCGCTGCTGGGCGCGGAAGAGTTCGGGTTCGCCACCACGCCCCTGATCGCCATGGGCTGTGTGATGATGCGCAAGTGTCATCTCAACACCTGTTCAGTGGGCATCGCGACGCAAGATCGCGAACTGCGCAAGCAGTTCCAGGGACAGCCCGAGCACGTCATCAATTTCTTCTTCTTCCTCGCCGAGCAGGTCCGCCAACACATGGCGGAACTCGGCTTCCGCACGGTCGACGAAATGGTTGGACGCGTCGACATGCTCGATGTCGCGCCCGCGGTCGATCATTGGAAGGCCCAGGGTCTCGATTTTTCCACGATTCTCTATAACCCGCCGGTGCCATCGCGGGTTGGACGTCGTTGCACGGCCGCTCAGGATCACGGCCTGCACGGAGCCCTTGACCATCAACTGGTCGAGCACTCCCTCGACGCACTCCTGAGCTTGAATTCGGTCGAAATCAATCTCCCAATCCGTAATGTGCACCGTTCAGTCGGAACCATGCTCAGCGGTCAGGTCGCCCGCCGCTACGGGTCTGCCGGCCTGCCCGACGATACTGTCCGAATCCACCTCATCGGCTCTGCCGGTCAGAGCCTGGGAGCCTTTCTCGCGAAAGGCATCACGCTGAAGCTCGAAGGCGAAGCGAACGATTACGTCGGCAAGGGACTTTCCGGCGGCCGCATCATCGTCTACCCTCCGCGCGAATCCACCTTCGCACCGGAAGAGAACATCATCATTGGAAACGTGGCCCTCTATGGCGCCACTAGTGGAGAAACGTTCTTCAACGGAGTTGCCGGAGAACGCTTCGCCGTTCGCAACTCCGGAGCTACGGCAGTTGTTGAAGGGGTCGGCGACCATGGCTGCGAATACATGACCAACGGCCTTGTGCTGGTGCTCGGCTCTTGCGGCCGTAATTTCGCCGCGGGTATGAGCGGGGGCATCGCATATGTTTTCGACGAAAGTGGCGAATTCAGTGAGAAACGCTGCAATCTCGAATCGGTCGATCTTGAACCGCTGATCGAGGCTGAGGATATCCAGTTCGTTCACGGACTTGTAGCCCGACACTTCGAGCTCACCGCGAGTCCGCGCGCCAAACGGATCCTCGACCACTGGCAGGAATCGCTGTCGCGTTTTATCAAAGTCTTCCCACACGAATACAAACGAGTGCTGGGAATCAGCCGCAACCAGGCGACAAACGCTCCACCTGAGCCACTTACCGTCATGCCCGAATCTGAGGCGGTGCAGCAAGGGCAGGTGCAGCATGGGTAAGACCACCGGCTTCATGGATTACTCGCGCGAACAGGCTCCCCGGCGTCCCGTTGCCGAGCGGGTCAACGACTGGTTCGAGATCTACCAGGATTTCCCCGAAGACAAGCTGCGCCAGCAAGGCGCACGCTGCATGGATTGTGGCGTCCCGTTCTGTCAGACCGGATGCCCCGTCAACAATCTGATCCCAGACTGGAATGATCTTGTTTATCGCGGCGGATGGAAAGCGGCCGTGCGTCAGTTGCATGCCACGAACAACTTCCCGGAATTCACCGGCCGCATTTGTCCCGCGCCCTGTGAAGCGTCGTGCGTGCTGGGGATCACACAGCCACCGGTGTCGATCAAGCAGAATGAAAAGAACATCGTGGAACGCGGTTTTCTCGAAGGTTGGATTCGCCCCGAGCCCCCCAAGGTCCGGACTGGCAAGAAAGTAGCAATCGTGGGCTCTGGTCCCGCAGGACTCGCGGCAGCCCAACAGCTCTGCCGCGAAGGCCATACCGTTTCTGTGTATGAGAAGAATGACCGCATCGGTGGCCTGCTTCGCTATGGTATCCCCGAATTCAAGCTGGAAAAGCACATCATCGATCGTCGCCTGAACCAGATGACAGCCGAAGGCGTGAAGTTCGTCACCAACGCCGAAGTCGGCAGAAATGTTGCCGTCGAAGAACTGCGCCGTGACAACGACGCCATCGTGCTCGCCGGGGGCGCCGAACATCCGCGCGACCTGAAAATTCCCGGCCGCGAGCTGAAGGGAATTCACTTCGCGATGGAGTTTCTACCCCAGCAGAATAAGCGCTGCCATGGAGACGCGGTCGATTCCGAGATTGAAATCCTTGCGACAGGCAAGCGTGTCGTCATCATCGGCGGCGGCGACACCGGCGCCGATTGTCTCGGTACGTGCCATCGTCAAAAACCTCTGTCCGTCCACCAGTTCGAGATCATGCCGAAGCCTCCGGACGACCGCGCTGCACAGACTCCCTGGCCGCTTTGGCCACTTCAACTCCGTACCGAAGCCGCGCACGAAGAAGGCGGCGTTCGCGACTGGAGCCTTGCCACCGCCAGCTTCTCGGGCGACGAGCACGGAAACGTAAAGCAACTTCACGCCGTAAGGGTTGGCCCTCCTCCAAAGTTTGAGCCAATTGCCGGAACCGAGTTCACCATTGATGCCGATCTCGTTCTGATCGCCATGGGCTTTCTCGGTCCCGTCCGAAACGGCATGATCGAACAACTTGGAGTGCAACTCGACAACCGCGGCAATGTCGCGACGGACCAGAACTACATGTCATCCGTACCGGGGATTTTTGCCGCCGGCGACATGCGTCGTGGCCAATCTCTTGTTGTCTGGGCGATCTCCGAAGGACGCAAGGCTGCCGCCTGCGTGGATGCCTATCTGAAAGCGTCGTTGGTCCGTCCAATAGCACCCATTCTCTCAGCACGCCAGATTGCCTCGTGATGAGGCGTCGTTCGTCGCTGGTCGTTCGTCGTTCGCGATTGCCGCTCGCACGGGAATTGGTTCTCAGCCAACGACCAACGACCAACGACTAACGACGCAAACATCAACGGCCGCCGAACGACCTAGATGCATTACTATGATTCAGCGCCCGATTCATGATTCAACTCACCGACATCCAGGCTGCCCTTTCCAGAATCCGCGCCGACATCCGCGTTTCCCCGTGCACGCGCTCTGAGGCCTTCTCTGGCCTCACCCAGAATTCCATCTTTCTTAAGCTCGACAATCAGCAGCGCACGGGAGCATTCAAGGAGCGAGGCGCGCTGAACAAGCTACTCACGCTTAACGAGGAAGAACGCCGCCGCGGCGTCATCGCCGCCTCGGCAGGGAATCACGCCCAGGGTGTCGCCTACCATGCGGGACGACACAATATTCACGCGCGCATCTTCATGCCGCTGCCAACTCCGCTCACCAAGGTTTCGTCCACGCGCTCGTACGGCGCCGAAGTTGTCCTCTACGGCGCCAACTACGACGAAGCCTACCAAAAGGCCCTCGAAACAGGACGAGAAGATCGCCTCACTCTCATTCACGCATTTGACGACGACACGGTTATCGCCGGGCAGGGAACTCTCGGACTCGAGATCCTCCAGCAGCATCCCGAAATCGACGCAGTTGTCGCGCCCATCGGTGGCGGAGGACTCATCGGCGGCATCGCCTGCGCGGTGAAAGAATCCAGGCCATCGATCAAAGTTTTCGGAGTGCAGCCCGCCCGCATCCCTTCCATGCAGGCCGCTGTGGCTCACGGCAGCCCGGTTACTCTCGATTCTGCAAAGACGATTGCCGATGGAATTGCCGTTCGCCGCGCGGGGGATCACACGCTACCGCTGGTTCAGAAATATGTCGACGAAATCGTAACGGTCGAGGAAGAAGAGATCGCCAACGCCATTCTCCTGCTGCTCGAACGCGAGAAGACTCTCGCCGAAGGCGCCGGAGCCGCCGCGATCGCCGCAGTCCTGAATCGCAAGCTGACGCTGCAGAACAAAAGGGTCGCTGTGCTCGTCTGCGGGGGCAACATCGATGTAACGTTGCTGGCCCGCATCATCGAGCGCGGCTTGGTCAAGGACGGTCGCCTGGTCCGCCTACGCGTTCACCTTCCCGATTATCCTGGCGCCCTGCACCGCCTCACGGGAATTCTCGCCGACCATCGGGCCAACATCGTAGAAACCGCCTACGACCGTGCGTACCACGGGGTTAATCTCGGAGACACCGCCATCGACATCACCATGGAAACCCGCGGCCCCGAACACATTTCCGAACTTCTCGCTGCATTGGTCGCCGCCGGATATCCGCATGAGAGGATTCTCTAAGGGCTGAACGGAGATGACGAAAGCGCCGTCAAGGTTTGTCGTTACTGAGTGGCTGCTGGCCGCTGCCGTGTCCGCCGCACAGCAAGCCACATAACAAGCCAGCTAAAGCAGCCCCGCCGATTGGAACGTACAATTTAGGGTTCAGAGCCGGACTACCCGGGCGCAGCGCCGGAGCCCCGCAAACCGCCGACTCGTCATAACTCTTTTGCTCTGATTCGTGGACGCTGCCCTCGCTCTCATTTTGCTTTTCCGTTGCGTTTTTTACCGTCCGGCCCTCTCGTTGCACGTTTACATCAAGCTTGGTAGCCGCCACCTGCACTGTCCCGTTTACGTCGGTGACTTCGTATTTCGTAAATTCTTTTGCCACTGGCACTACCGTCAAACAGTTCACGCGAACCTTGAAGCCGCGCGAGGTTTCAACTGCCACTGCCCCGTGGTCAAGAACCAACAAATCGCCCGCAAACTTGGATACCGACTCCGCCTGAATCAGAACGGATGTTCCGTCTACAGTCAGGGTGGCGCCGAATCCCGGAGTCGTCTGCAACTCGTCTCCATTGAGAATGGCCGCACCATCCCGAGCCTCTTCTCCATTCACCAAGACGCCACCTCGCGAGTGAAGGATCGCCGACGGAGACTGACCCAGTAAAGAAGCAGGCAACACTGCAACCATGAGCCAACACAAAAGATAACGGAATAAAGAGACACGCATGCCTTATACCAATGTCCGCACAATGTTCTTTGAAAATCGTAGTCACCGCCGCGTGGATCGTCTATTGGCACGTCGGATTACAGGGGTGACTCTGGGAATTGAGATTCATCGGGTTAGGCTACTCATTTCGCCCACTTGTAAAGCTTGTTTAAGCTGGGTAAAACTTTGTAAATCAGGCAGTTCCATGAACTGTGAGCAATGTACATTAGAAGGCGGGGCGTATGAAAGTCAGGGAAGCACTCTTGCTAATTTTTCTCTCCGGCGGAACAGCAATCACCGGAGCGGGTTTTCAGCCAGCTTGTTACGCGGTTGCCGCAGCACAGCAAGCTCAGGAAACGACGGCTCCGAGCGGAATTGCGCGGCGCATCGGAACGATCAAATCGATCAACGGCAATTCGATCACGCTGGCGCCCGATTCTGGGCCGGAGGTCGCTGTCACGGTTGCGCCCAACGCCAAAATCGCTCGGATCAATTCGGGCAGTAAGGATCTCACACCGATTCAACTTTCCGATCTGCAGGTGGGCGATACGGTTCGCGTTCGGGGTTACGCATCGGCGGACGGTAACTCTCTCAACGGGCTTGAAGTCATTGTTATCACGCGCTCTGCCATTTCTGCGACCAGCGATCAGATCCGGCAGGATTGGCAAAAGCGCGGCGTCGGCGGGATTGTCGATTCGGTCGACCCCAGCGCCGGAACGGTAACCATCTCTGTCCCCGGCCTCGCGGGAAAAAAGACTATTGTCGTTCACGCCTCGTCAACTACTCCGATTTATCGCTACGCCCCGGATTCCGCCAAGCCGGAAAACGCCAAGTCCACGAACCTGCAAGGCATTCATGTCGGCGACCAATTGCGCGTGCGGGGCAACCGCAATGCGGACGGTACTGAGGTTACCGCTGAGGAGATCTATACCGGGGTTTTCCCGAAGTATGTCGGCACCATTAAATCGATCGATGCCGGTACAGGTACGTTCAGCCTTCAGGATTTGGCCACGAAAAGAACGGTGCAGGTAAAAGTAACTGCGGATTCGCAACTGCACAAGATTCCCGCCGAAATGGCGCAGCGCTTTGCGGCACGGCTTAAGAGCAATCTGCCCGCTGGAATGCCCGGAGCAGCGGGTGCGTCCGCTTCCGGAGCACGCGGTGGAAACGGAGCTTCTTCAGCCGGAGCGAGAGGCGAGGCTGGACCCGGAAATGGTGCAGGGCCGGGCGGCGGAGCTCCAGGCGGAGGAATGGGCGGCATGCGCGGCGGAGCGTTGGACTTTCAGTCCATCGTCAACCGCTTGCCTACGTCGACGCTCGCCGACTTGAATCTGCAAAAAGGCGATGCCGTAGTCGTTCTCACGACAGAGGGAACGTCATCGACCGCTCCGACGGCGATCACCTTGCTGAGCGGAGTCGAGCCCATTTTGCAGGCGGCTCCTAACGCGAGCCAGGCCATGATGCTGGCGCCTTGGACCCTTGGAGGCGCGCCCGGTGGCGGCGATCTGGGCAATCAGTGAGCCGGTTTGGCGATGAGAATTTATTCGTAATCTAAAAGTGAAGGTGGGAATATTCGTGCGCGTCTTCTTCATACTTCTCTTGGTTTCGTTATTCCTGTTGCCCCCCCTATGGGCGCAAACTCCTGCGGCCGGATCACTGCGCGGACAAGTGACTGATCCTTCTGGCGCTGCCATTACGGGCGCAACCGTCGTCATGACCCCAGCAGCTGGATCACCTCTTACCGCCCAAACCAATAACCAGGGAAACTACGAATTCAAATCCTTACCGCCGGGAAAATACACGCTCACCGTCGTTGCCCAGGGATTCAACCTGTTTGAAAACGACAGCGTCACCGTAGCCGACCAAGCCCTGCGCCTGAACGTCTCTATGGTCATCGCGGTCGAAGAGCAGAAGGTCCAGGTCTCTGACACCGCCCCCACCATCGACGTCAATCCGGCTAACAATGCCGGAGCCATCGTCATTTCCGGGAAGGAACTGGAAGCACTGCCCGATGATCCCGACGAATTGCAGTCAGACCTCGAGGCACTTGCCGGACCATCCGCCGGCCCGAATGGCGGCCAGATGTATATCGACGGCTTTACGGCGGGTCAACTTCCGCCAAAATCGTCGATTCGCGAGATCCGCATCAACCAGAACCCCTTCTCCTCCGAATACGACAAACTCGGATACGGCCGCATCGAGATCTTCACCAAGCCCGGCACCGACA
>Ga0335076_10003866_pt1 | contig 15100 bp, 11 predicted proteins | sample Lox_Sample_25_FD_206717 | JGI IMG/M metagenome (GOLD analysis project Ga0335076, IMG submission 206717) | Soil microbial communities from Loxahatchee National Wildlife Refuge, Florida, United States - Lox_Sample_2.5 | ecosystem: Environmental > Terrestrial > Soil > Wetlands | place: USA...
CCACCACAACGGAAGCACTCACAGGTACGGGCACGGCGGCACCCAATCACTCCGTCAATTTGACATGGAACCCAAGCACGTCACAGAACATCGCCGGCTATAACGTCTATCGCGCGGTCTATTCAAGTTCCTGCGGTTCGTTCTCAAAGATTAACCCGCTGCTAAATTCGAGCACCTTGTATACGGACTCCAACGTGGTGAACGGGACGTCGTACTGCTACGCCACCACTGCCGTAGATACGAGTAACGAAGAGAGCAGCTACTCGAACATCGTTTCAAACGTCCAGATTCCGTTGCAGTAGCACCAAGCAGTAGGACCAGCGGAGCGTTCAGTCAACCGATACTAATATAGCGATGGGGAGAATTACTGCTACCAACAGATCCCTTCGTATTTTGCAACGCTCCGCGGACGCAGCTCCGCGTCCAGATGGACCAGATCAATCACAACCTGATCGGGCGTCAAATAATCCGCCAGTTGCTCACGGTCTGCAGACTTGTTCCCCAAGATCACTACTTCGGCTCCGCGCATCACCGACTGCAAGTCTCCCGACAATACGGATCCGATATGCGGAATTACTTCCTCAATGTATTTCCGGTTCGATCCCGCCAGCCGTCCAAGGGAAACATCTTCATCCCACACTCGAACCTCGAAACCTTCGCCCATCAACCGCTTAATCAACATCACCAGAGGGCTCTCACGGAGGTCGTCGGTTCCAGCTTTGAAACTCAATCCCAGTTGGGCAATTTTTCGCTTTCCTGTGCTGATTACCATGTCTACGGCACGATCCAAGTGTTCGGTGTTACTCGGCATCAGTGATTCCAGCAAAGGCAGCTTGAGATCCAACTCTTTTGCCTTGTAGATAATCGCACGCAGGTCCTTCGGCAAACATGATCCGCCAAATGCAAAGCCCGGTGAAAGATACGCTGGCGAAACATTTAGTTTCGTATCGGAAGTAAAAATCTTCGTGACAGTCTCCGAATCCACACCCAGACGTTTGCACATTGATCCCATTTCATTGGCAAACCCAACTTTCAGCGCGTGATAACAGTTCGAAAAATATTTGACCATCTCCGCCGTCGCGATCGTCGTTTCATAGATCGTGCTAGAAATATCTTGGTAAATTCTTCGCAAGGGAGCCAAGTGGTGGCTCTCCCGAGCGCCGAGAATCGTGTATGGCGGATTCTGGAAATCCGCTACCGCGCTGCCTTCCCGCAAGAATTCTGGGTTGTAGCACACTGCGAAGTCCCGTCCGCATTGTTTTCCACTCTCGCTCTCCAGAATCGGGAGCACAATCCCTTCGGTTGTGCCCGGCAGCACTGTGCTACGCAACACAAAGACATGAGGCGAATTCTTCACCTTGATCGCCGTGCCAATTTCTCTCGCAACGTTTTCGATGTGGATCAAATCCAACTTGCCATTCTTCAAGCCTGGCGTGCCTACGCAGACGAACGAAAGATCAGAGTTCAGTACTGCGTAAGATGCGTCGCAGCTCGCTTGGAGACTCCCCTCGTTTTTCGCGGCCGCGACCAATTCACTTACCTGCGCCTCTATGACCGGACTCCTACCGGAATCCATCATCTCCACCTTGTCAGGGTTTAGATCGACCCCGATAACGTTGTGCCCCTTGGACGCAAGGCACGCAGCCGACACCGTCCCCACGTACCCCAATCCAAAAATGCTTATGGATAATCTCTCCATCAAAGCCCCTGTCTTTAGTATGGCAGAGCGTGATTCTAAGCCATCGTCAGCTTTTCCTGAGATGTGTGTACAGAGTGCGAAATTGACGAGCTCCGCGAACCGTTTCGCTCACGAAACCTGAGTGAGCCACATTGAATCCTCCCGGCGCAGTGTCCTTCGGGTCTGGCGCAAATCCGAGTGCCACGATGCCGGCGGACGTTGAAGAATGCTGGTAATGAATCATTTGCGTCACGCGTAATAATGATGCTTTCACCAGCGATATCACGCAAAAAGTAGTCGCCCGGTTGTGGAATCTGATTCATACGCCCGGCGCAGATCCAGTCCTGGCAATAGAAGCGTTCTAGTTCTTCGCGAAAGAACTCGGGATCTACGTAATAGCAGGCGGGCAGAGTCGTGGCGGACATTGGCGTGTTAAAAGTCGGCACTTGGACCCGAGGAGGACGCATCAATCGGCACTGAGCGCTCGGTCAGATCCGGTCCAGCGTATGGATTCTATAGCATGAGTCACAATAGGTGGCGCACTGCAGATCAATCGAATGATCCGAAAATGAGGCATACATCCTCGTACCAAGGAAAGCAAAGGACGACGTAGTCTACGTTGCACAATTTGTCGTGGCGTCTTACTCCTGCTAGTCTCACGGCGATGAAGGTCTGGTTTTTAGCCTTGGTTCTTGCCGCTGCTGCTCTCGGCGTTCCTCAGGATCCCACAAACGGCCGTGCACTTGTTCTTGATAAGAATGTCCCTGCGGCGATGCGGGACGGAGTGGTTCTGTACGCGGATGTGCTGCGCCCGGCTGAGAACGGCAAATTCCCCGTACTTGTCTATCGCACACCCTACGGGAAAGATACAGCGCAGCGGGAGTACACGACTTTCAAGCACGCGGTCGATCGCGGCTACGCGGTCGTGGTTCAGGATGTTCGCGGCCGTTTTCAATCAGAGGGAGAGTTTCGTCCTTACGAAAACGAGGGACGAGATGGCTACGACACTATCGAATGGGCTGCAAGCCAGCCATGGTCGAATGGCGCCGTAGGAACATTTGGTCTTTCCTATCCAGGTGCAGTGCAGTGGCTCGCCGCCATTCAAAGTCCCCCTCATTTAAAGGCGATGGTCCCGGCGATGACGTTCTCCACGCCACAGAACTTCTTCTACGCGGATGGAACGTGGGACATGTCCTGGATCGATTGGATCTGGATCAACATTGCCTGGGATACCCGTGCGAAGAAAAACCTGCCTGGACCGCGAACTTACCAAGAGGCTCTCGCTGCCTGGAAGACAGACGGAGCCGCGATGTTGAACACGCTGCCCCTGCTTGATTTGAAGCCTCTTCAGCAGGTTGCACCACGCAACACGCGTTATAAGTGAAGACGAGTAAGACGGCGCCTACTGTGGGAAGTTCATCCGGTGCATGAGGTCTTGAAATCGGGGGTCGGCCCTCAACTGATCCCAATCCCATGCTACGCCAAGATGAACTAAGGGAGTTTCCCGGGCTTCACAAGCTTTCTCAAGCCAGAAAAGAGCCTGGTCCGCATCCCCGGCATGAGCATAGAGGCGGGCGATACGTACGGCAGCGACATGAGAACGTTGAGCGCGAACCCTGAGAACATCTGCCGCACATTTCATGCCTTCGCGGTAACCCCCTTGGCGATAACCGGTGGTAAGGGCGGCAACGGCTTCGTGGTCATTTAGTGCCCCGAAGAACTTCACCGATTCTTCCAGAGCTTCCTTATCCATTTTTTTCCTGAAGTACGCGCCCCAGAGGCCGAGGTGCGCGGAGGAGAGATTAGGCTGGGCGGCGACAATCTTCTGCAGTAGATCGATGGCCTCGTCGTAGCGCCCGAGATAAATCAAATGCCAGCCATAGAAACAGCGCGGGAAAAAATTCACTGGATCCAGAGCCATAGCGCGCTGGATCTCTACCTGCCATTCCTGGTTGCGCTTAAGAGAGATGAGGTAATCCGCATACATGAAATGCGCATCGGCACTGCTGGGGTTTAACTCAATGGCAAGGTGAAAATTCTGTTCGGCGGCAGCCCAGTCTCGTTCGTACCCCGTTTCAATGTTGGCCAGACTGACATAAGGCTCAGACAAACTCGGGTCCAGTTGCAAGGCCTTGAGAGCAGCGCTCTTCGCTTTTGGCAGCATCTCCGAAGGCGCTGCATAACCGGAATCAGAACGCATCAACCACACATCCGCCAGACCGGCATAGGCCAGTGCATAGTTCGGATCTTTTTCGAGAGCGAGCCGGAAATAGCGTTCGGCATCCTCGAACCCTTGCCGGGAGACCTTGTACCACTGAAAGCGGCCTTTGAGGTAAGCCTCATAGGCTTCGGGATTAATCTCCCGCGGTTTGGCCAGACGCGCCTGTTCCTGGGGAGTAATCGTCATTCTGATTTCGTTGGCAATCGCGTGCGTCACTTCGTCCTGCAAACTCAACACGTCCGGCAGGTCGCGCTCATACTCATCGCTCCAAACAGGTTTTTCCTCCGCCGCGTCCACCAGTCGAGCTGTAACCCTTATCCGGTTGCCCGACTGCAGCACCGATCCCTCGACCACCGCATCGACTCTTAGTTTCCGAGCAATCTCGGCCAGAGGAATGCTGGTGCCTTTGAATTGCATCACCGACTGGCGCGAGATCACGCGAGCCCGCGTGACCTTGCCCAATTGCGTGATCAGTTCTTCTGTCATGCCATCGGTAAAGAACTCGCGCGAGGGGTCTCCGGAGAGATTGACCAACGGCAAAACCGCGAGCGACTGAAACCGCGGGAGGTTCCCGAAGCGTCGGCTCCCCCAGTAATACCACGTGGAAAGAGCCAGCGCCAGCAGCGTGAGCGCCACTAGTGGCAGCCTCACCCTCCAGCTCCGCTGAAATGAAAACATCGACCTAGCCGGAAGGGCTGCGGCTCGCTCTTGTGTCTGGGATTCCTGTGACAGCCGACGCAGATCGACGGCCAGTTCTTTGGCCGATTGGTATCGGTTCTCCGGATCCTTCTCCAGACACTTTCCGACAATTCGCTCGAGTTCCGCGGAGAGCTTGTGATTCAGCTGCCGTAGGGGAATGGGGGAGTGACTAACAATGGCGCCGATCAAGTGGCTGCTTGGCGACTCGGCAAAAGCACGTTTGCCGGTGGCCATCTCGTAGAGCACGAGGCCCGCCGCATGAATGTCGGTGCGAGCATCAAGATCTTCTCCTAACAACTGCTCCGGCGCCATGTAGGGCAGGGTTCCCACCACTGTCCTGGTTTCGCTTACGGTCTCCGTCACGGCACTCGCCGTCGCCGGAAGCCGTAGCTGTGCCAACCCAAAGTCCAAAATCTTCAGCCGTGCGTCGTCGGTCAGGCGTAAATTGGCGGGCTTCAGATCCCGATGGATCACTCCGTGTTCATGAGCTGCAAACAACCCCGCGGCCAGCTGAGTTCCCAGAGCGACAACTTGCTTCTCTGGCAGCGGCCCCTTCGCCAGCCTGTCGTTAAGCGTCACCCCAGGAATGTATTCCATCACCAGGAAGTCAAGGCCATCTTGTGTGTTGAAATCGTAAATGGTCGCAATGTTGGGGTGGCTCAGTTTGGAGAGCGCGAGCGCTTCTTTGTGAAAGCGCTTGCGTGAGGCTTGGTCAGCTAACGTACAAGAAGACAAGACCTTGATCGCCACTTCGCGATCCAGGTGTTTATCATGGGCGCGGTAGACATCCCCCATGCCACCGGCGCCGACCTTGTCTGTGATGCAGTAGTGGCCCAGCGTCTGGCCTACAAGCACGTCGTGACGGACTGCTTGGTCCACCATGGGGAGGTCGTTCCTTCCTCACCCTCTGTGGAGATCGTAGGCCTGGACGGAAGGCTAGTCAACGTTAACCGTAACAACTTGGCCCCATCCGATGGGAGCAAAAGCCCGTGTCTGCCTTAGAGATGAGGTCCATTCGTGAGTTGTCGGCAAAGCGGACAGCAAGCGGATCGCTCAGCCCGACGGCTCTATTCCGATTTTGTCGTTGACGGCACCTTGAATGCGCTGTTTGCAACCGAGATATCGTTCGGTTGTCTGAATGGAAATGTGACCGAGTAGAAACTGGATCTGCTCCAGTTCGCCTCCCACGGTGTGGCAAAGCCGTGCACACGTCCGGCGGAGGTCGTGCGGCGCTAACTTGTCGATACCGACTTTCGTGGCATACTCCCGAACCACGTGCCACACAGCTTTTTCCGTCAGCCTCTCCTCCGAGGTTTTCCCCATTTTGTGCACACGACGAAATAACTTTCCCGATGTAATGTTCGCTGCCTGAAGCCACTAATCGAGGACATCCTTTACCCATGCAGGAATCGGGACGGTGCGGATATGCCCTGCCTTTCCCTTTGGATCGACAATGGCCCAGTTTTCTTCACGCTGCTGAATGTGGCTGAAGTTCAGCTCAACTGCCTCATGGCGCCGCAGCCCACACGCAAGCAACACGGCCAAAAGTGCTCGATCCCGTTTCTCCTTCAACCGTTCACCGCCGGGAGCTTGCCACAACTTCTGCGACTGCTCTGCGGTGAGCCAGTTTCCTAGCCTCACCTCGATCTTCTTAACGCCCTTCACTCGTCGGATGCCCGCAGCCAGATCAGGACTAGAAGATTGACTGTCCCTGGAGCGAGCCTGCGGCCTTCGAGATGAATTCGGTAACGGAGCACAACAGCCCTGTTGAAAGAGAGCCTTGGTTCTGAGCAGTCTCAGTCCACGAATTCATCAATGGCGTGTCGATATTCACGTTGTGCGTCCGCCGAGGTCAAGCTGTTCAGAACGGCAGATTTTGCCTGGTCCAAATCAGGTAAGCGAAGAACTGCTTTGGGCTTGAGTTCGTTTCGAAGTAGACTTGCGAGACATCGTTTGCGGTCCTCCTTAAACCGCTCAACGATGGTCTGCCTACATCAGCCACTTTACGATTTGCCCGTCAACCGCCAAATGACGGCACGTAACACAACTCCACTTGTCAAGCTCGTTTGCGAGCGTCAAGTGAAGCTCAGTCGATGTAAGCTATGGTAGGTCCAGATCGAGAGCGTAGATTTCGTCGGTACTCAAATCGCGGGTGAAGAGTGCCGAGCCGTCGGGAGCAACGCCGCTCCAGCCATAGGCAGGAGCAGCTAAGTACCTGGGCAGCCCCTTTAAGTCAACCAGAAGTTCCGAGTGGGTCTGGCCAACCCTAACCCGGCGAAAAGTTGGATGGTCGGTGAAGCTGCTGTCGTAGTAAAGATAACTTCCATCCTGCGACCAATTGACATAACCCACCACGCCCGGCTCAGTGATCCAATCGGACCATTTCTGGGTTTTGAAATCGAAGAGCATCAGCTTTGTAGAATCCAACGTAAGCGCTGCCAGATGCTGACCATCGGGCGACCATCGTGGGCTGAAAAGATTCTCCGAACCAGGGACAGTAGAGACCCGATGAGTGACGAGGTCGAGGATAGAGATGGTCTGTCCTTCGGAACCCGAGGCCCCATTTCTGCCAAAGGCGATTCTCTTGCCTTCGGGGGACCAGGTCGCGTCCAATTGGAGCTGGTTTTCCATTAGCATTTGCCGGGGTGCACCGCCTTGGGCAGAGATCAGAAACGCCTGCAAAGGCCGGCCGGGCTGATCAGCTACGTAGGCAATCTGGGTTGCGTCGGGAGACCAGTGAGGCAGGCCGGCCAAGACCGGCGGATAGGTCAGTTGCAGGCGCTCGCTGCCGTCCACGCGGCTGCGCCAAAGTGTGCGATCGGGATAGGAAACATAGATGACCCACTTGCCGTCACGCGAGAACTCCAGTTCGCCCGCCGATATTCCCGCAAGAAACGGCACGAATTGCTTGGATTTAGGGTCGTAGCGGACGAGTTCTCCGCGGCCCTGAAACGCACTTACAAACAGTTTCTTGCCATCGGCACTGGGCAGCAGGCTTTCGAACGACAGCGGACCGGTGGTCAGCTGCAAGGGTGCGGAAGAATGCCGATGAAAAGGTCCCGTTGGTTCGCGCATCACCCAGACGTTCGCTCCAGAAGCAGTTGAGTTCAGGAAAAAATAGTAGCGGCCGTCCGGCGTCCATGCACCACAGCATTCGTTGGGCGGGCTATGCCATCCCGACAGTATGGGATGTAGATCGCTGCCGTCCGAACGAATTTCCCAGAGCGAGTAAGAGTTGTTCTGGGACCTTTGGATCGTGAAGCGAATACGGGTTCCATCTGGAGAGAAGCGGGGCAAGATAGGCGTGCCCGACACCGTGACCAGCTTGTGCGGGTTTGTTCCATCGTCATTCGCCTGCCACACGTCGGAGGCTTTAAAAAATACCAAGTGGCGGCCATCGGGCGACCATGCGCCATCATGGCCGATAATATCGCCGAGACGGCGAGGGGCTCCCGACGGCAGAGGCAGACTCCACAGGGGGTCCTCGGCCTCGGTTCCTACAAAGCTTCCCGTCAAGAGTTGCGTATGATCGGGGGATATGTCCTGTGCGCCCGCATTGACAAACGGAGTTGGAATCGAGGAGGTGTCGCCTCCAGCGATGGAAACCTGCACGATCCGGTATGGATCTCCCCGCTCATTTAGGTATAACCGGGAGCCGTCAGTCGCGGCGACGCTTTTAGAGACGCCATCGCGAGTGAGCTGCGCAGTGGACAACACTCTGGGTAGAGGCGGCGAAGAGTTGAGCCACGCAAACGTCGCTGCAAGAACAACGATCACAAGTACGATTGCGACCGACCACTGCCATCTGAATTTGCGAGCTGGGGCCGAACCGGCAACGGCCACGACCTTCCCGGAGGTAGTGTCCCGCTTCAGCCGCTTCAGGTCGGCCCGAAGCTCGGCAGCGGACTGGCAGCGTATGTCGCGGTCTTTCTCCAGCGCCTTGTTGATGATCCGTTCCAGTTCCGCGGGCACGTTGGGATTCAGCCGCACTGGAGCTACGGGGGCATGTTCCAGAATCGCGTTGAAGATCAACGCCGAAGTGTCGCCCCGGAAGGGCAGCGTTCCCGTACACATCTCATACAGCACCGCCCCGAACGAGAACAAGTCCGTGCGGGCGTCGAGTTCCTTCCCTTGCACCTGCTCCGGCGACATATACGCCACGGTGCCGAGAGCGCTGCCGGGACTTGTGAGATGCTCCTCGGACTCGATGGTTGCCGCGCTGAAGGCAACGCTCTGCCGCTTCAGCGAGACCTTCGCTAGCCCGAAATCGAGAATCTTCGCCTGACCTCTGTTCGTGACGAAAATGTTCGCAGGTTTTATGTCGCGATGGACGATGCCCTTGGAGTGTGCCGCGTCTAGAGCATCGGCCATCTGGACGCCCAGATCAAGCACCGTCTCGATCTCCAGCGGCTTGCCCGCGATACGATGCCGGAGTGTCTGCCCCTCCAGCAGTTCCATGGCGATGAACGTTCGCGCGTCGGCCTCGTCAATTTCGTAGATCGTGCAGATGTTCGGGTGGTTCAGAGAGGACGCGGCCTTGGCTTCCCGCTGAAAACGGGTGAGGGCTTGTGCGTCGTTGGCGAGCTCGTCAGGAAGGAACTTCAGCGCGACGTGGCGGCCGAGCTTGAGGTCCTCCGCCTGGTATACAATACCCATCCCGCCGCCACCCAACTTCTCCACAATGCGGTAATGCGAGATGGATTGGCCGATCATTCCGGAGATGCCTGGCTCTCGGGTCAGTTCATCTTAAAGACGCGGCATCCGCCAGTCAACGAATGATCAGGTCTACTTCTAGCGTGGCAAACTCGGAGCATTGCTCTGTGAAGGGCAACCGTGGAAGTTGCGAGATGGCTCCTGGATCGTCGGCAATTGGGAAGTTGACTTCCGGTTTGCCCGTCACTCGCCCACAAACGCCCCGGCAGTCCGACTCTCCCTAGAAACCAATTAGGGGGACTAGGAATGTCGCGGTCCGCGTGCTAAGTTACTCGGCCATGCGAGTTCATGGATTGATTCTGGCGATTGTTCTTATCGGTTTTACTTGCATGGCGACCTCTCAAAACACGGTCGCCCGCGAGCGCCGGCAGCGAGCCGCCGCTACGTTCCGCGACGGGATTCTCTTGTTTCACGCCAGTTCCGAGCTGGATCCCGCAGCTGATGGTTTCCGCCAGGACCCTTTCTTCTATTACTTCACCGGCTTGGGGAATACGGTGGGGGCCGTGCTCGCCATCGACGGAAAATCGAGCGAAAGTTGGCTTTTCTTGCCGTCCAAACCGCCGTTCTTCAGAATCGGTCTGCAGCCGGAAGTTCAGCCCGGACCGGAAGCTACAAAACGCTTAGGCATGGAACATGTCGTCGACTGGTCGGAGCTGGAAGGGTTTCTAGCCTCACACGCCGGCCAAGCGCCGCCCTTGTACTATGGCGACGACCTGGCAACGTTCGCCGAGCTGCCAGCCAACCTTCTCAGTCCGAAGTCGCCCCAGGCTCCGATCTGGCTGCAGGTCATTCTGCAAAAATGGCCCGCCTTTGAAGCCAAAGAGTCGGGGGAACGAATCGAGGCACTTATGGCAGTTCAGAATGCGGAGGAAACCTCTGCTCTGCGCTCGGCTGCCAAGGCGACTGTGACTGCGGTGATGGCCGGAATGCGTGCAATTCGGCCAGGCGTATCGCAACGGAGCGTCGAAACGGTGGTCGAAAACACATGCTGGAGCGTGGGTGCACATGGTTCCTCCTTCTGGCCGTGGGCAATGGCGGGAGAGAATGCCGTATTCCCGCGCCCTTTTACCTCGCTCGCACGATACGATCACCTGAACCAGAATATGCGCTCGGGCGACCTGGTGCGCCTTGATGTTGGATGCGAGCAGGACCACTACATCGGAGACTTGGGGCGGACGGTGCCGGTCTCGGGCCACTACGATGACGCTCAGCGCGAGACCTGGAACATATTCGTCGCGGCATATCATGCTGGTGTCCTCGCGCTGCGCGACGGGGCCGCGGTCGACCAGATCTTCGATGCCTGGCGCGCCGAACTGCTGCGTCATCGCGTATCGACAAAAAGTCTGCTTGCGCAGCACGCGATCGAATCCTGGTCAGATCGCAAGAATGTTCCGTACTGGCAAGTGCATACAACAAACCTGATGGCCGGTCGCCCTGTTGGGCCACTGAGACAAGGAACCACGATCAACTTTGAGCCGATCGCCTCAGTTGATGGCCAGGGATTTTTCCTGGAAGACATGTACCTCATTACCAGGGATGGCGCCGAGTTGCTTACCCCGGGAGTTCCCTATTCGGCGGAGGAAATCGAAGCCGCGATGAAATAGGCAGTATTGAAAAACCTGAGACGGTTCGGGACGAGTGGTCGGCAACCCTTACTTTGGGATTACTTCAGGGTAACCCGTGATACACCCAGAATCGATGTCAACTGTGGAAATGACTTCCGACAAGAGGATTTCTGGCTCGGAATAACTTCCGGTGCCCCTAACCTGACCCGACTCCTCTTGGGGATCGTTCCTCTCAACGCGGCACATCACGGAGTACCCCTCGAACTGTTGCCGGTGTCGCGCAGCAGGATGACATCGGAGACAGAACTAAAACGCAGCAGGGCCAGAACCCTGCCGTCAGGGGACCAACGGAAATCTTGGATCTTTTGACGATCGTTGAACTGAGTCAGCTTTCTTCCCTTGGATCCGTCCAAGGGCTGGATCCAGATATTATCTTGCCCTGCTTCGTCGATCACAAAGGCGATCGACTTGCCGTCAGGCGAAAAGCGGAAGCCGGCGCTGTCGGGCGGCCCCTGGGAGCGGAATATCACCCTCAGAGCGGAATCGAGGTCGAGGTTTCGCACGCCGGAGTCCAGGCTGGCGAGCACGATCCGGTTGGAGTAGGTCTTCGATTCAGGATTCAACACCAGGGTAAATATCGCCAGCGTCTTGCCGTCGGGGGAAGGTGTGGCCTGAGCCGTGAGCGAATTCGGAGGATTTGCCCCTGGCACGAGTTCGGATTTGCCGGCGCTGGCAGAGACTCGCAACACGCCGTTCGTGATTTGCTCGGCGTAGTACAGCCACTTTCCATTCGGCGAGCATCCCCAGAAAGCGCCGATATCCCCGGAGGTGAGCGGCACCGGATCGGAGCCGTCGGGATTTGCCCGCCAGAGTCGGTTGCCGCTGCCTTCGCCGTGAAACATCCAATTCAAAGCAATCCAGCGATCGTTGTCGCACGATACAGGGGCGCTGATCCAAGCCGCCGGATCGCTCAGAATGGTGACGGCGCGGGTGCCGTCGGTGTGCTGCCGGACGAGGTGATCGCCATGCGAGATGAGCAACTGTCCATCCCCTGTCCAGGAGAAGCTTGGCAGGGCTTCACGGGCTGCGATGCCAGGCACGAGCGTGAGGGGCCCGGTCCCGCTGGGCGGCATGAGAGCGATCTGGGTGGAAGTTTCCTTCTGCACGGCTGCCAGTGTGCGGCCATCGGCTGAAAGCGACAGTGAGCTGTGGTCGGTCAGGTCGTTGGTAATGGGACGAAACGCGCCATCCGGGTAGGAGAACAGCCCGATCTGGGTTTGAACCGACAAATGCTCTCCGCGGGGCACATAGGCGACAAAGATTCCTCGTCCATTTGGCTCCCAGGCATTGCCCAAGATGATTTTGTCGGTGGGCGCGACAAAGGGTTCCAGGCTTCCGCTCGCGAAATCAAAAAATCGAATCTGGCTGAGAGACTTGCTGTTCAAAGTCAACGACGAAATCGCCACGTGTTTGCCATCGGGGGACCAGGAAAGTTCGGCAAGCGGGCCGCCTGGAGCAGGTTCGACATTCAGCACTTTCTCGTTCCCGCCGTCGGCGTCCGCCTCCAGCAATCGCCATTTGTTCAATTCGGGGTCGTTGTAGCGGGAATACACGATGCGCTTGCCGTCCGGCGAAAATACCGGGCCCTCGTCCACATCCTTGGCGAGCAACGCGGGTGAACCGCCGAGAAGCGGAGCCCGGAAGAGATTAAACGCTGATAAGCCGCCCGCGGTCTCTCGGAAATAGAAAGAGTTGCCATCGGGGGAGAAGACGAGCGAAGCGAACGATTGCCCCGACGCGGGAAGCACTTGCGTGTCACTGCCGGTCGGAATGTTTCGCAGCCACAGGCTTTCGCTGCCGTTATCGGATTGCACGCTGAGCAGAAACCTGCCGTCCGGAGAAATGGCAGCCTTTTGCACTTTGCCGGTACTAGTTAACTGGGTGATGGAAAAGTTCTGAAAGGGAGTGGCGGCCGGACGTCGCAAAAGGGTGTATACGCCGTAAACGGCGGCGGCCGCGATCAGCAGTCCGGCGAGCAGAGCGGCCCCGGTGGCCGTCTTGTGCCGCCGTGCCGCGGCCACGGCAGATGAAGACGCGGAGGGCGCTGAGGCGTGAGCACCCGAACTCGCGGCGCCAAACCGTTGCCCTGAGGATGCGCTCGCCACAGGCACTGCGGTCGAAGCTCCGGAGGGTGACGTCCATTCGTCAGCAGCCGCGAGCGGCCGCCCGCTCGATTCCAGATCGCGCTTGATGCGCTGCAGGTCCGTCCCCATCTCGGCGGCTTGCTGGTAACGCAGATTGCGATCCTTTTCGAGCGCCTTGTTGGAGACTTCTTCCAGCCGGGGAGGCAGATCGGGATTCAAGCGAACCGGCGCGACCGGAGCCTTGTGGAGAATCGCGTCGAAGATCGCGGCCGAGGTCTCGCCGCGGAACGGCAGCGTTCCGGTCGACATCTCATAGAGCACAGCACCGAACGAAAAAAGATCGGTGCGATGGTCCAATTCCTTTCCCAGCGCCTGTTCGGGCGACATATACGACACCGTGCCCAGCGTGGTGCCAGGACTGGTGAGGTGCTGGTCGGTGCCTTCAGCGGTAGCCTGCAGTCCCGCGAGTTGAGACGATTCGAAGCGGTCCGCCCTCACCTTGGCCAAGCCGAAGTCGAGCACCTTGGCGTGACCTCGCTTGGTGACAAAGATGTTGGCGGGCTTGATATCGCGGTGCACGATGCCGGCGGCATGCGCCGCATCGAGTGCATCCGCTATTTCCAACCCCAGCCGCAGAATCTCGTCAATTTCCATCGGGCGCCCGCCGATCCTGTGTTTCAGGGTTACCCCTTCGAGAAACTCCATCGCGATGAAGGCGTGGCCATTCTCTTCGCCAATATCGTGGATCGTGCAGATGTTGGGATGATTGAGGGCCGAGGCGGCCTGGGCCTCACGTCGAAATCGCGCCAGCGACTGTGCATCTCCCGCCACTTCGTCCGGCAAGAACTTGAGCGCGACGAAACGGTGCAGTCGCGTGTCTTCGGCTTTGTAGACCACGCCCATGCCGCCGCCGCCCAGTTTTTCGAGAACCCGGTAGTGCGAGATGGTTTGACCGATCATGTGGGACGCAGAAACCTCAGGTGCCGTATGTTAGGGCGCTGCTGCTGAGGAAGTCAAAGCGTTCGTCTGTTCAGGGCTGATTGTGGGTGGTTTTCGGCCAACAGGAAGCAATCCAAAACTGAAGGCCGCGCCATCTCTGCCAAGCCCGGCTAATCACGTTAGAGAAACCCTGGTGTAAAATTGCGGCCTTCCTGCCAAATTCTGAATGGCGGAATCTTGCGGAGGTCTGCGATGCGTCTCCTGTTTCTAATTGCTTCATTGCTCCTTGCCGCGATCACCGTTGCGCAAACACAGAAGGCGAGTGGCGTAGCGGACTTCATTAGCATCGATACTCCAGTCCTCGTTCTTGAGCATGTCCGAGTCATCGATGGTGCGGGTACGCCGGCGAAGGAGGACCAGGCAGTCGTGATCGCGCTGGCAGACGAACACTTGCGCGATTACCTTCCGTTTGGTAGTCAGCACTGCCAATCCAATCTGCTCGCGCAAGATCATTGCGAGGCATTGCGCATATACTACCCCCCAGTATACATTGGGACATGGCTCACACGATCAGAGACAAGAAGAAACTATTGAATCGCGTCCGCCGAGTCCGCGGCCAAGTGGAAGCAGTAGAGCGCCTGCTGGAGAACGAAAACGAATGTTCCGAAATTCTTCAGCAGATTGCAGCCTGCAGAGGCTCAATTAACGCCTTGATGTCTGAAGTCCTGGAGGGGCATATCCGTTTCCATCTGGTCGAACGACGGGAGAACCACAAGGCGCACAAGGGCAATGCCGTTGAAGAAGTAATCAGCGTTGCCAAATCTTATTTGAAGTAGAGGAAACCATGCCGGATGTTCAAGAAGGTTTGCCGCCCTTCGGCGCAGAAATAGGCGCGCCTCCCTCCAACGCTCATCGCGCTGAAAGTCATGATCCCGAACACGAAGGCCACGACCATGGATTCGAGTTGCACGATGGAATCCGAATAGCCCTAGTGGCGGTCGCAGCCGCGCTGGTCTGGGCGAAGGTATGGGAGCCCTTTGCGCACGTCAGTGTCATTGGTATCGTAGGCACTCTTATTGGAATTTATCCCATTCTTAAAGAAGCAGCCGAGAATGTGATGGAGCGGCGGATGACGATGGAG
>Ga0335076_10003867_pt1 | contig 15100 bp, 17 predicted proteins | sample Lox_Sample_25_FD_206717 | JGI IMG/M metagenome (GOLD analysis project Ga0335076, IMG submission 206717) | Soil microbial communities from Loxahatchee National Wildlife Refuge, Florida, United States - Lox_Sample_2.5 | ecosystem: Environmental > Terrestrial > Soil > Wetlands | place: USA...
AGGGCTCGGTCGGGTTGCTCGAGCAGACGCTCGGATGCACACTGCCCGAGGCTCGCACCATTTATAACGGGGAGGCGACGGCCGGCGAGGTTCTCGGGGCGAAGCTCGGAACCGCCGCGGGAAGGGTCTCGCCGGGCCGATCGAAAGGGCGGGCGCCGAAGAACGGGCGGGCGCGACGGCGGGTTTCCGGAACGAATCCGGAACCAGGCGATCAAAATGCCTCGTCAGGCCACGCAGAGCCGGCCATCAGGCACAAGAAAACCCGGCCTGAGCGGGGCTTTTTGAGGAGCGGCTGAAGGGACTCGAACCCTCGACCTTCTGCATGGCAAGCAGACGCTCTAGCCAACTGAGCTACAGCCGCGCGAACGACCGATTATAAAGCGGCCAACCGGCCCCGGGGCGGCGGCTCGGCTAACCGCGCTTGGCGTGGAAGCTGACGTCGTCGGGGTCGATCAGATCCGGCACGGTCCAGCCGTCGAGGTCGTACTCGTTCATGCAACGCTCGGCGAAGCCCTTGTAGGCCTCGGTGCGGCCGGTGCCCATGGCCGCGAACAGCACCTCCATCCGGATGTTCTCGTCGGAGCCGCTGTAGTTGCGCTCGTACAGCTCGTGGCGGCCGCCGAACTCGGACCCGAGCGCGTCCCACAGCAGCTTCATCAGCTTCACGCGCTCGACGGCGTCGATGCCGTTCGAGCCGCGGACGTATTGGTCGAGGTAGCGCGCGATGTCGGGGTTGTTGAAGTCGCGAGCGTTCGAGTTGATGTAGATCAGGCCGCTCGCCACGGTGTGCTCGATGATCTCCTTGACGCGGCCGTAGCCGATCGTCGAGAACAGCCGGTAGGCCATCGCGTAATCCATGTTCGGGAGCAGCGCCGACCCCTTCCATGTGTCGGGCTCGCGGGCCATCGCGCTCGCCAGGCCCCACAGCATGTTGCGCCAGGCGAGCACCTCGCCCACCTTGGCCTGCACGCCGCGGAAGTCCTTCGTGCCCGTCGCCTCAACCGCCTTCAGCAGGAGACCGCCGATGAAGTCGAGCTTGACCGCGAGGCGCACGCACCCGTGGAAGCAGAAGCGAGGGATGAATCCGGTCTGGGGGAAGAAGTTGTTGGCCTTCTCGACGTCGCCGTAAACGAACACGTTGTCCCAGGGCACGAGCACCTTGTCGAAGACGAAGATGGCGTCGTTCTCGTCGAGCCGGCTGGAGAGCGGGTAGTCGAACGGGCTACCCATCACGGCCGCGGTCATCTCATACGACGGGCGGCAGATCAGCTTCACCCCGGGCGTGTCCATCGAGACAGCGCAGATGAGCGCGAACTCCTTCTTCTGCACCGGTACCGGTCCGTGGTGGGCGATGAAGTTGAAGTGCGTGAGCGCGGAGCCGGTGGCGACGACCTTCGCGCCGCTCACGATGAGCCCGTCGTCCCGCTCTTCCTCGACGTGCATGAACACATCGTCAACCTCGTGGACGGGGCGGTTGCGATCGACGGGCGGATGGATGATCGCGTGGTTCCAGTAGAGCACCCGCTCCTGGGCTTCGCGGTACCACCGCTTGGCGTTCTCCTGGTAGGGGTCGTAGAAGTCCGCGTTGGCGCCGAGCGTGGCCAGGAACGCCGCCTTGTAGTCGGGACTCCGCCCGAGCCATCCGTAGCTGAGCCTGGCCCACTCGGCGATCGCCTCCAGGTCGCCGACGCAGTCCTCGACCGTCCGTGGATACCGGAAGAACTTGTGGGTCACGCCGGTCGAGCCGGTGTCGGTCGGCGTGGTCAGGATCTCGCGCGAACCATCCGCGTGCAGTGCGTCGTAGAGCCGCGCGATCGATCGGGCGGTGTTGCGGAAGGCGGGATGGGTCGTGACGTCGTCGACCCGCTCCCCATACACATAGACCTCCCGTCCGTCACGGATGCTCTCCAGATACTCGTCTCCGGTGAACGGCTCGGTTGTCCTGGTGCTGCTCTCGAGCATCTGATCCACGGCTCCTCACGTCGGCGGTTTCTGTCAGACCGATCCTTCCACCGGTGCTCGCCCCGATCAAGCCGAGCCCAGGGGCTGTACGGAGAAGCGTGACGCTCAGTCCGGAGAGGCACCGCCGGCGAGAGCCAGTCCGAACGGGGTTCCCTCGGAGTCCTTGCAGATCGCCCAGCGCTCGCCGGGGTGAATCACCGTCCCACCGAGCGCCGCGACCCGCGCGAGCGCGCCGGCGAGATCCTCGACCGCGAAATATGGCAGCGAGAAGGAATCTCCTGGACCGCGGCCGCGGGCGTGAACTCCGATCGCCGGCCGCGGCTCGTGCGTCTGCCAGCCCTCGCCCTCGCCGTCGGCGCGGTCCTCGAACGAGGCGCCGAGCAGCTCAGACCAGAAGCGGCGGGCGCGCCGGGGGTCGTCGGCCGGGAATTCGAGGAGCGACAGAACCGGGGGCATCGGAGCTCAGCTTAGGCGCTCGGCTTGGCCGCCGGCGCGCGGCGGGCGGCGGGGTGGGGGTCCGTGCCGTCAGTGCCGTCCTCGCGCTGACGCCACAGCGTGTGCATGGCCCGGGCGGCCTTTGATCGCGAACAGCAACTGACGCTTGGCGGGTCAGCCGGTCCCGCCACCACGTCGCCGCGACCCGCACCGGGCACGAGCGCCCACACTTCAGCGGTCCAGCCAAGGGGGAGCGTCATCGTGTGCGCTCGTCCGTACGCGCGGTTTGCGGGCGGAACCCGTACGACGACGTCCGCGTAACGCCCGTCCGTAGCCACACCCGCCCTCGCGGCGCCGGAAGAGGAACTTGGCCCCGGTCCCGCGTCGCTGCTCCCACACCCGCCGAGGACGGCCAGCGCGATCGGAACGGCAGCCCGCCAAAGCTCACCCCGTCAGTCCAGCACACGATCCCGGATCGACGAGCTAGTGCCCCGCTACGAACCGCGCCACGTCGGCTCTGGTGAGAAAACCGTGAGTGACTCCCACGCACACGTCGGCGGCCTGCACCACGGCCGGCTGATGGATGTCAATCCCCGCACTGGCGAGCATCTCGTGGGTCAACTGTCCAGTGCTGCTCGGGTCGGGGAACCTAGGGAACCCGTGACTGCGTAGACAGCGGGCGAAGGCGAGCTCGGCCGTGATCTGCGCCTGACTCGGCGGCGCGCTCTGGCTGTGCGTGCCGCCGCGCGGCAGCAGGTGCTCGCAAGCCGTCAACGCCGAGTGAAACGCGGGCGACTGCTCGGTGGTCGGGTCGAGCGCCGACTTGAACGCGTGGGGGGACGTCGCAGGGTCGGGGAAGCTCGGCACCCCGTGCGAGCGCATGCAGTCGGCGAACCTGACCGCACCCTGGACCTGTTGCTGGACTTGAGCCTGACTGGGCTGGCCACCCGAGGTGGACGAGCCCGACGAGGTCGAGCCGCAACCGGCGATCGCCACGACGGCGGCGATCCCGGTCGCGGCCGTCCGAAGACTTGCTGTGGTTCTGAACATGACGCAGGTGATAGCCCGCGCCCTGTCACACGAGTGCAACACGGCTGCGCCGACCCGGTGGTGCCCAACGATGACGCGCCTGTGTGATGGCGCTGTTATGTGTTGTGGTGCACGATGTCGGGGTGCGCGTGCTGGTGGTCGAAGATCATGTGGAGCTCGCCCGCGACATCGCCGAAGGGCTGCGGGATCGCGGCATCGCGACCGACCTCGCGTACGACGGTGCGACGGCGCTGCACAAGGGTGGGGTGTACCGATACGACGTGATCGTGCTCGACCGCGACCTGCCGGCTGTGCACGGCGACACCGTTTGCGTGGCGCTCCGCGATGGCGGGTCGGAGGCGCGGATCCTGATGTTGACCGCGTCGGCGACGATCGGCGATCGCGTCGAAGGTCTGAACCTGGGTGCGGATGACTATCTTCCGAAGCCGTTCGCGTTCGAGGAATTGGTCGCGCGGCTGCATGCCCTGGCCCGGCGCGCGCCGGCCGGGCCGCCGCTGTTGGTGAAGGGCGATCTGTTGCTCGATAGGGCCCGGCGGCAGGCGACCCGGGCGGGACGGGAGCTTTCGTTGACGCGCAAGGAGCTGGGTGTACTCGAAGTGCTGCTCGCGGCCGACGGCGCAGTCGTCAGCGCCGAGGAGCTGCTCGAGCGGGTGTGGGATGAGAACGCCGATCCGTTCACGCGCACGGTGGCGGTGACCCTCGGGCGCTTGCGCCGCAAGCTCGGCGCTCCGGAGGTGATCGAGACGGTAGTCGGCGCCGGCTACCGCGTGCGATGACGCCCACATCTTTCTCGAGCGCCGTGCGGCGCCTCTGGCCCCGGCGGATGCGCTCCCGGCTCGCCGTCTTCTACACCGTCCTGTTCCTGCTGGCCGGGGTGGTCCTCCTCGCGCTGACCTACACCCTGGCGGCGGCGGTGCTGCTGCCGGCCGCGGCGCCGGCGCCCAAGCTGCTTCCGCCGCAGGAGCGGGCGCTGATGGCGCTCTGCAAACCGCTGCCCACATCCCCGTCGCTGCTCGCGAAATGCAACCACTTGATCGACATCGTCGGCGCCGGCCCCAAGGCGCACGGGGACGAGCTTGCCGCGCTGCGGTTCGCGTCGGTGATTGGCCTCGGGATCCTGGTAATCGCCGCGGCCGGCCTCGGCTGGCTCGCGTCGGGGCGAGCGCTGCGACCGGTCCGGTCGATCACCGAGGCCGCCAGGCGCGCTTCGGAGCTACGGCTCGGTCAGCGACTCGCGTTCACCGGCCCCGACGACGAGTTCAAGCAGCTGGCCGACACGTTCGACGTGATGCTCGAGCGGCTCGATGCGGCGTTTACCAGTCAGAAGCGGTTCGTCGCCAACGCGGCGCACGAGTTGCGCACCCCGCTCACCGCGATGCGAACGGCGATCGAGGTCACGCTCTCCAAACCGACGAGGACGCCCGAGCAGCTGGAGGCGATGGCGACTCGGGTCAAGCGATCGGTCGAGCGGGCCGAGGCCACCATCGAGGCTCTCTTGACGCTCGCCACGAGCGAAGTCGGCCCGGGCGCCAACGAAGCGATCGATCTGGCAACCGCGGCTGAGGACGCGCTCGACGGCGCGCAACCGGCCATCGACCAGCGAGGTATCAAGGTCGACGCCGTGCTGGAGCCGGCGCCCGCCCGCGGCGACCGAGTGCTGGTCGAGCGCATGATCGCCAATCTCGTAGAGAACGCCGTGCGCCACAACAACCCCGCCGGCTGGATTGGAGTCCGCACCAGGCAGCAAGTCGACAGCGCCGTGTTCGAGATCGCCAACACGGGGCCCACCGTCCCCGCCGAGGAGATCCCAACCCTGTTCGAGCCGTTCGCCCGGGCCGAGCAGCGTCTGAACTCGAACGATGGCGTCGGGCTCGGGCTCTCGATCGCGAGCGCGATCGCCCGCGCGCACAGCACCACAATCACCGCTCGGCCCCGCCCCGGCGGTGGGCTCGAGATCTCGGTCGCGATCCCCACGAGCCGAGCTGACCGGGTCGGAGCCGATGCGCCCGCTCCTGGTCCTCAGGCATACGAGGAGGCGACGACCGGAATCGAACCGGTGTAGACGGCTTTGCAGGCCGCTGCGTAGCCACTCCGCCACGTCGCCGCGGGAACGTAGGGTAGCGGCGCGGGTGGTCCGGACGGGTGCGCGCGGAGTGATGTTCGGCTGGCGTTAGCCGCGCGCGGCTCGTGTTCTCAGGACCACGCCGCTGCCGAAGGGGTCGCGCACGAGCATGCCGTCCGGCGCTGGGCTGCCGGGGATCGACGCCGCCTGCACACGTGCGAGTACTGCCGCCAGCTCGCGCTCGTCCGGTAGCTCGACCGCGAATGACCGCAGCCCAACGGAGCCGCTCGGCGCCGCGGTGGCGCCGGCGCTATGCCAGGTGTTGAGCCCGATGTGGTGGTGGTAGCCGCCCGCCGACACGAACAGCGCGCCCGGATAACCCCGAACCATCACGTCGAAGCCGAGCACGCCGTGGTAGAACGCCTCCGCCTCGGCCAGGTCCGCGACCTGAAGATGGACGTGCCCGATCGTCGTCCCGGAGGGGACGGTCGTCTGTAGCTCCGACGCGCCACGTAGCTCGCCGAGCACGTCGTTGAGGTCCAGCGCCAGCGTCGACATCTGGAGCTGATCGCCGGCATACGGCCATTCGGCGCGCGGGCGATCGCGATAGATCTCGATCCCGTTGCCGTCGGGATCGGACAGATACAGAGCCTCGCTGACCAGATGGTCAGAGGCGCCGTCAAGCGGCCAGCGGGCCTCGGCGAGGCGGGCGAGCGCGAACGCGAGGTCGAGCCGCGTCGGCACCAGGATCGCCAGGTGGTACAGGCCGGGAGCGCGGCGGTTCAGGCGCGCGGCCGAGCTGTCGCCGCGCAGCTCGATCAGCGCCGGCTCCCCGGTCGCGCCGAGCGCGAGTGTCCCGTTGTCGAGCTCGCTCGCCCGCAGCCCGATCGCGCGCTCGTAGAAGGCCCGCGAGCGATCGAGGTCGGTGACGGTTAGCGCCACCGTCCCGATCGCGCTCGCGGGGTCGATCCGCGCCGTGACGTTGCCCTCGACAGGTGTCGGTGTGGCGGCCATGGTTACGCACTCACCGGGGCGGAGGGCTGGAAATTGGCCACTAGGCCATTCATAACCTCGGCCAGCTGCTCGCGGGTCCCGGGATCCGTGAGCTCGCCGTCCGGGCCGAACCGGTCCGCGGCCTTGGGAATCGCCAGCTCGAGGTCGAGCACGCGGGCGCCGGCGAGACCGAGCGACTTGCGCAGGTGGTCCTGCGCCCACACGGCGCCGTAGTCGGTGACGCTCGCGCCGATCACCGCGACCGGCTTCCCCCACAGCGACGATCCCGGACCGAACGGGCGCGAGGCCCAGTCGACGGCGTTCTTGAGATGCCCCGGCATGCTGCCGTTGTACTCGGGGGTCGAGATCAGCACCAAGTCGGCGCCTGCGATTTCGTCACGAAGGCGCGTCACCTCACCGTGAGGATCTTCGGTGTCGTCGTCCTCGTTGTAGTGGGGAAGGCGGTCGAGGCCCTCGAACATCTGGACCTCGACGCCGTCAGGCGCAACCTCCGCGGCGGCACGCAGCAGCCCCGTGTTGTGCGACGCCCTGCGCAGGCTTCCGGAAATCGCCAGGATCCGCATTCGCGGTTACGCAGCCTTCACTGCGGAAACGCTCAGCAGCAGCTTGACCTCGTTCGAGACGAGCAGGTTGCCGTTCGGGAGCGTCTGGTTCCACTTCAGATCGAACTCGCGGCGGTCGATGATGCCCTCGAGCTCGAGGCCGATGCGCTCATTGCCCCACGGGTCGGCGCCGCCCTCGGCGACGACTCCGGTCAGCTCGATCGGCTTCGTGATGCCCTTGATCGTGATCTCGCCATTCAGGCGGATCTTGCCGCCATCGATCGCTTCGCCGGCGGTGGAGTGGAAGCTGATCTGCGGATGGGTCTCGGCGTCGAAGAACTCAGCCGAGGCGAGGTGGCCGTCGCGATTGGGGTCGTTCGTGTCGACGGTCGCGACCTCGACGGTGCCCTGGAGGACGGGCGCCTCACCGGTGGCGTCGACATTGCCCTCGAACTTCTTGAAGGCGCCGCGGACGGTGGCGATTCCCATGTGGCGGACCTCGAAGCCAACGCTCGAATGCGCAGGATCGACGTTGTAGGTACCGGCGGGAATGGTGTCTAGGGAAATGCTGGTGGCAGACATTGGGCTCCGTTTGACGGGGGTTGATTGAGTCTGCAACTATCCTAGCATAATTAGTTGCGGCATCAAGCATCCGCGTCGGCGGCGACCACGCGCGTCCGACCGGGAGCGGCTATTCGACCGTGCATGAGCCGCCGCGCTGGGCGCCCGGGAGGCGGGCGAGCAGTGTGGCAAGTTGGCCGGTCTCGTCGGCGTCGAAATGCTCAAGGAAGAGCCGGCGGATGCTGCCCACGTGGGTGCAGCCCGCGTCACGGAGCTTCTCGAAACCGCCGTCGGTCAGCTGCGCATAGGAGACGCGGGCGTCGCTCGGGCACGAGACGCGCTCAATGAATCCCGCGGCGACGAGGCCGTCCACGAGCCGGGTTATGCCGGACCGGGTGAGCATCGTGCTCTCGGCGAGGGCCGACATCGGGAGCTTGCGATCCGGCGCCTGGGCCAGGTACAGCAGCACCTCGTAGTCGCGCGTGGTGATGCCGTGCTCGGAGATCAGTTCCGCGTCGAGCAGCCGGACGATCGTCGCGTGACTCTGGAGATAACTCCGCCAGGCTTCGAGCGCGACGCCCTCGAGGCTCGAAGCACCGTCCTCGGTCCGTGGGGCACACGCCCCCGCAGGAACCTCGATCGCGGTAGTTGTGTCCATAGCGTCGATTGTAGTTGACCGGTCAACGGATCCGGACGGTCGCCGGCGCCCCGGCACACGTGTGGCTACGCTAGCGCCCAATGATCGAGATCGCCACCGGCCTGTGGCATTGGACCGCGCGGCGCGATTCGATCGGCACCGAGGTGAGCTCCTACTACCTCCAGGCCGAGCGCGTGCTGATCGACGCGATGATCCCGCCCGAGGGCCTCGAGTGGCTCGAGCAGCACGGCCCGCCCGAGCACGCGATCCTCACCAATCGCCACCACGATCGCGACGCCTGGCGGATACGCGACGCGTTCGGATGCACCGTCCACTGCATCAGCAACGGTGTTTACGAGATCGAGGGGCGCGGTCCGGTGGAACCGTTCGAGTTCGGCGATCAGCTGCCGGGCGAGATCATCGTCCACGAGGTCGACGCGATCTGCCCCGACGAGACCGCGCTGCACATCCCGCGCCATCGGGCGCTGGCATGTGCCGACGGGGTCGTGCGCTGGGAGGGCGGGGACGAGCTGCAGTTCGTTCCCGAGTTCCTTATGGACGACCCGGATGAGACCACGCGGGGTCTGCGCGATGCCTATCGCGGGCTGCTCGACCTCGACTTCGAACTGCTGCTGCTCGCGCACGGCGACCCGATCGTCGGAGGTGCGCGGGACGCGCTCCGCGCGTTCGTCGAAGGCGCCGCGTAGTCATGTGAGCCACGGAATCCACTCACATCTCAGTGACGAAGACTCATATTTGATGAGGCTTTAGTCTGAGATACGTTACGCTGGGCGCGAATGCTCCCCTGGGTGTTCCTGGCAACCCTCAACCTCGCTCAACGGCTGACGCCGAACGGGCTCCAGGGGCGCGTGTCGGCGGCGATCACGCTCGCGCTATTCGGCCCGCAGGCGCCGATGCAGGCGCTGGGCGCGCTCACGATCGGGCACACGAGCTTCCGCGTTGTGTTTCTGGCGTCCGCGGTGATCGCGGTCGCGGTCGCGATCTGGCTCGAGACCCGGAGACGTCAAGCGATCCCCCAGACGTAGGCCGCCAGGCAGTCGCTTCAGCCGACGAGCAGGACCAGCTTGCCGCGAACGTGGCCGGTCTCGCTCAGCCGGTGGGCCGCGGCGATCTGGTCGAGCGGAAACGTCCGCGCCACGGTCATACAGAACCGGCCGGCCTCGATCAGCTCGGCGATGTCCGTGAGCGCATGCACGGCACGCACAGTGCTCGGGTCCACCCCGGCGCTGTAGCGCACGCCAGTCGCTTCGGCGCCTGCGGGATCGGCGACCGTCACTACGTACTCAGGGCCGCCGGCGAGCTCGACGAGCGCGGGGAGGGCGCCGCCACCGGCCGCGTCCACCGCGGCGTCGATGCCATCCGGCGCCAGCTCACGTAGTCGCGCGGCCAGGCCCTTGCCGTACGTGGTCGGCTCCGCGCCCACCGATCGGAGGTACTCGTGGTTCCCGGGGCTGGCCGTGCCGATCACGCGGGCGCCGCGCGCCGCCGCGATCTGTACGGCCGCGCTGCCGACCGCGCCGGCGGCGCCGTTGATGACCACCGTGCTGCCGGCGCCGACACCCACGAGGTCGAGCGTGCGCACGGCCGTCTCGACCGCGACCGGGAGGCCGGCGGCACCTGCGAAGTCGAGCGACGGCGGGATCGGCGCGTACTCCGCCGACAGCGCGAACTCGGCCGCGCCGTCGAAGCCGGCCGCGAACCCGAACACCCTGTCGCCGATCGCCACGTCCGTGACCCCGTCGCCGACCTCGTCGACCACGCCCGCGACCTCACCCCCGGTCCTCCGTGGAAGGTCGCCGCCCCTGATGCCGCTGCGCAGCTTCCAGTCGATCGGGTTCACTCCGACGGCGCGAACCGCAACCCGGATCTGACCGGCGGCCGGACGCGGGTCGGGGAGCTCGACGACCTCGAGCACCTCGGGGCCGCCGAACTGGCGGTACTGGATTGCCTTCATGTGACGCTAGTCCGAAAGCGCGGCTGTCCGCTCAAGCTCACGGTCGATCAGCACGCGGCGCAGGATCTTGCCCGACGGCGACTTCGGAATCTCCTCGACGATCTCGACCGCGCGTACCTTCTTGTACGGCGCCACGCGCTCGGCGACGAACCGGGTCACCTCGTCGGGGGTGAGCGCCGCGTTCGCGACCACGAACGCCTTGGGGATCTCGCCTGCCTCCTCGTCGGGGAGAGGGATGACGGCGGCGTCGTCGATCGCGGGATGCTCGAGCAGCAGCGCCTCGAGCTCGGCCGGCGCGATCTGGTAGCCCTTGTACTTGATCAGCTCCTTGATCCTGTCGACGATCCAGAGCGCGCCGTTTTCGTCGAGTCGCGCGACATCCCCGGAGTGGAACCAACCGTCGTCGTCGATCGCGTGGGCGGTCGCATCGGGGTTGTTGAGGTAGCCCTTCATCACCTGGGGGCCGCGGATGCAGAGCTCCCCCGCCTCACCATCGGGGACATCCTCCTGGCTTGCGACGTCGACGATCCGGCATTCGGTGTTCGGCACGGCGGGTCCGATCGAGCCCGGCATCGTCCCGGCGAGCTTGTCCGAGACGGAGTGCGTGACCGGGCTCGTCTCGGTGAGCCCGTAGCCCTGCTGCATGTGACAGCCGAGCCGCTCTCCGCACGCTACCTCGAGCTCGGCCGACAGCGGCGCGGCCCCCGAGTTCATGTACTCGAGGCTCGACAGGTCGTACTCGTCGACGAGCGGGTGCTTGGCCAGCGCGAGCACGATCGGCGGGACGACCCACGCGCGCGTGATTCTGTAGTCCTGGATCACCCGCAGGAACTCGGCGAGGTCGAACCGCGGCATCGTCACCACGGTCGCACCGCGGAACAGCGGGATGTTCATGAGGACGACGAGGCCGTAGATGTGAAAGAACGGGAGCACCGCGATCGCACGCTCGGCCGCGAGCTCGTCGTCGCTCTTGGGCGAGACATCCGGGTGCGTGCACTGTGCGATATTCGCGGCCAGGTTCCGGTGAGTGAGCATCACGCCCTTTTGTAGGCCGGTGGTGCCGCTCGAATACGGGAGCGCGATCAGGTCGTTGGCGGGATCGATCTGCACATGGGGTGGCTCGCCCCCCGGCTGCACGAGCGACGCGAACGGAGTCGCGCCGGCGGCCTCGCCGTACACGAAGATCTCCTCGACGGCCGAGTGCCGTGCCGCCGCGGCCGCCTTCTCGAGCAGCTCGGGCGCCGTAACCATCAGGCGCGCGCCCGAGTCCACGAGCTGCTTGGCGAGCTCGTCCTCGGTCAGCATCGGGTTCGCCGTCGTGTTCACGCCACCGGCCGTGGCGATGCCGTGAAACGCGACCGCGTACTCGGGCCGGTTGGGCGCGAGGTGGGCGAACACGTCCCCCTTGCGAAAGCCACGCTCGGCCAGCCCCGCGGCCAGCCCGCGTATCGACTCGGTCAACTCCGGGTAGGTGATAGTCCGCCCGCTCGACCCGTCGATCAGCGCCGCCTTGTCCCCTCGCTCGCCCGCGCGCGCGAGGACGAAATCGGTGAACGGCATATCTGGAATCTCGATGTCCGGAAACGGGCTGCGGATCATTCGAGGACCCTCCTGGCTCGAGTTTTGCGCGAGTCTACGCCCGCTTCGGTGAGCCCTGGCGAGCTGCAACGCCAGGCCGTCGGTTGCGGCGGCCCGATGTGCGTTTCAGCCGTCCACCCTCGCCGGCACAAGTTGCTGGTGATGTTGCACCTCGACGAGGGAGGCAACAACGCCGACAGCGAGCGGTTCTTCGATCACATGGGAGCCCGGCGCCTGGTCGCCGAACGACGACCTGACATGCACTTTCGGCGGTGCCGTGCGAGGTGCCCAACGGGGCGACGACGGCGATGAACTGCTAAACCCGCCCGGGTGGCGACCGAAGGCGAGCAAAGGTTCGAGACGCTGAGGCTGCCCGGGCGCCCGGACGTGGTCGCGCCGGATGGGTCCGACGTGCGCGTGCTGCTCGCCGTCGCCGCCGGGGGACTTGCGCACTTCGAGCTCGGATCGGGGGAGACTTCGATGGCGGTCGAGCACAGGACCGTTGAGGAGATCTGGTACTTCCTGCGGGGGAGAGGGGAGATGTGGCGGAAGTCCGCCGAGCAGGAGGAGGTTGTCGAGGTGTCGGCTGACGTCTGCGTGACGATTCCACTCGGCACGCGGTTCCAGTTTCGGTCCCTGAGCCCTGAGCCCCTTGCGGCCGTGGGAGTCACAATGCCGCGCTGGCCTGGAGACGGGGAGGCGATCGCCGTCGACGGACCGTGGGAGCCGACAGTCAGGCGATGAATTCGCTGACGGTAAGTGAGTGTCAGCCGCGCGTGGGGCGGAGTCAGACGGCGGGATCGAGCACGTCTCGAGGCGCGCTGGAGGGCGCGGTCTTGGTTCCCGTGGTCCTTAGAGGATTGGCGGGCAGGAGAATCGAGACGCCAAGCCCGGCGAGCGCCACCGCGCCCAGGACAATCATCGCCGCGACATAGGTGCCGTTCCCGGAGGCGAGGTTGGAGACCAGAATCGTCCCGGCAATGGCGGTGCCGAACGACGAGCCGAGGTTCGAGATGCTGCGCGACAGCCCGGATATCTCGCCCTGCTTCTGCTCGGGGAACGCTCCCTGGACGATGTTGACCGACGGGGTCAGCATCACGCCGAGCCCGAGGCCGATCAGCAGCAGTCCGGGCGCGAACGCCCACGGGCTGGACGAGGCGGCATGGACGAGTCCGAGCAGAAGGCCGATACCCACCGCCGTCATCACGAAGCCCGCCGCGATCAGCGTCTTCTGGGGGTACTTCTTGGCCAGCCGCTCGGCGGCGAGCGAGGAGACAAGGACGCCGAGGGTCGCCGCGGTGAAGATCACTCCGGTCTTGATCGCGCTGTAGTGGCGTTCGGTCTGGAGAAACACCGACACGACGAACGACACGCCCATCAGCAGCAGCCACTGGAAGTTCTGCGTGATCAGGCCAAGGTTCGACGTCCGGTTTTTGAACAGGTCCAGCGACAGCAGCGCCTCCTTGCCGGCTCGCTCGCGCGAGCGGATGAAGACAAAGAAGCCGGCCAGGAACGCAGCGCCGAGCAGGAGGAACACGACCAGCAGCGTGTTGTTGACCCCAGCCTGGAGGATCCCGAACACCAGGCAGAACATCCCGACCGCCGACAGGATCGCCCCGACCGTGTCGAAAGGCCGCTTCGGATCGGGCGGCACCGGATCGACGACTCGCCGTCCAAGGACGATGATCGTTCCGACCACCAGCGCCTGGAACACGAACGCAGCCCGCCAGCTGATCCCAGAGGTGATCAGACCGCCGATCAGCGGCCCCGCAGCCGCGCCGATGCCTCCCAAGCCGCTGATCACGCCGAACGCCTTCGCCCGCGACTCGATCGACGTGAACGCCATCGTCGTGAGGATGTACACGGGAGGAATCAGGAACGCGGTGCCGACGCCCTGGAACACCGAGTTACCGAGGATCAGAATTCCGAGACCGGGGGCGATCGCGCTCAACACGGTGCCGATCCCGTAGAGCACGAGGCCGCCGAGGAAGCATCGCTTACGGCCATAGCGGTCGGTCAGCTTGCTGCACGGAATCATCAGCACGGCCATGATCACGAGGAACAGCGTGATGCAGGTCTGGACGCCCTTCACGTCCGTGTTGAGGTCGTGGCTGATGTCGTTGATCATCACGTTCATGTTCGAGCCCGCGAAGCTGCAGATGAACTGAGCGAGCGCGAGCGGCGCGATGAACGCGCGCGGAGATCCGACCCAGCTCGCCGTCGCCCCCGAGTCGTCGATCGATGTCTGGCTCACCTCCCGGAACGATCCTGCGCCGCCCCGGCGGGGCATCACCCGAATGGGATGACCGTCAACTGTGAAGAGCTTCTGACCCTGTTGCAGCCTGGCACCAACGGGTCTGAGAACGGACTACCAGTTAATCTGGGACTCCGATCCAGGTGTAACACGGAGAACGCGAATGATCTTGATCTGCTACGACGGCTCCCCCGATTCCCGCGCGGCGGTGGAGCGCGCGGCCGAGTTGTTCGGCGAGGAGCCGGCGACGGTGCTCACCGTGTGGGAGCCGTTCGTCCAGATGGCCGCCCGAACCTCCCTGGGCATCGGCCTCGTGCCGTTCACCCCGGACCCTGAAGAGATCGACGAGGCCAGCGCGAAGGCGGCGGAGGAGACCGCCGCCGAAGGAGCCGAGCTCGCGCGGGGGCTCGGGATGACCGCCCAGCCCAAGTCCGTCTCGGAGTCGAACACCACTTCCCGCACGATCCTGTCCGAGGCCGACGCGATCGATGCCGCCGCGATCGTGATGGGATCGCGCGGGCTGACCGGCGTCAAGTCGCTGCTGCTCGGCAGCGTCTCACACGAGGTCGTCCAGCACGCGGATCGTGCGGTGGTCGTCGTTCCCTCCCCCGAGATCGCCGCTTCGCGCGCACGGGTGGCGCACGACGGGGGCGCGGCTTAGCGCTCGCCCCGAACCGGGGCACACGGCGCGTCGAAAACGAATCGGTCCGGGGGTGAGACGGCACGAGTCGCGTCATGTCGAGCTCGCCGGCCAGCGCGAACAGCGCGGCGGCGAGCCACAGAGTCCGCGCGAGGCCGGCGAACGCGATCGTCGTGCCCCAGACGACGATGGCCCAGATCACGACGCGTCCGAGCCGGCGCGCGATCCCGAACATCATCGCCACCGGGTCGATCGCGAACGATCCCTGGTTGCTGCGGACGTGACGCAGCCCCTCGACGATCGAGTCTCGGAGTCGCTCGTGCCGCGCCAGCTCGTGGGGCGGCTGCGGGGACACCGGGAGCCCGGGCCACGGGCGAGCCCATCCCGCAT